>Ga0306923_10007054_pt1 | contig 11143 bp, 11 predicted proteins | sample sta12Can44000108_FD_203841 | JGI IMG/M metagenome (GOLD analysis project Ga0306923, IMG submission 203841) | Lab enrichment of tropical soil microbial communities from Luquillo Experimental Forest, Puerto Rico - statanox.12C.anox.44.000.108 (v2)... | ecosystem: Environmental > Terrestrial >...
TTGCGCACGCGCGTATCGGCCGCGCCGCGAAAATGGATCACCTCGACGTCGGGAAACAGCCGCCGTGCGTAGGCCGCGCGCCGCACCGCGTTGGTACCGATCGAAAAGCCCTTGCCGCGCGATCGTCTGAAGTCATCGAACGAAAGGTGAGGCCGCAACACCAGCACGTCGGTGGGCGGTTCGCGCGGCGGCGTCGCTGCGATCACAAGTCCCGGCGTGTCCTCGTTGCCCGGCATGTCCTTCAGCGAATGCATCGCGGCATGAAGCTTGCCGGCCAATACCGCCTCGCGAATCTGCGCGACGAAGGCACCGCCCTTGCCGCCATGCGGCAACAACTTGCCGACCTGATCGATGTCGCCCGTGGTCTCGAACTTGACGACCTCGACCTCGGTGCCGGCGGCCTTCAGGCGGCGCGCGATCTCTTCCGTCTGCACCAGCGCCATCGCGCTCTTGCGTGTGCCGATCCGCAACCGCGTCACTTAAGGCCGCTCCCGTCTCATCACGCGTCCTCCAGGATCATGTCTGAGGCCTTTTCGGCAATCATGATGGTGGGCGTGTTGGTATTGCCCGACATCAGGTCGGGCATCACGGAGGCATCGACCACGCGCAAGCCCTCGATCCCGCGCACCCGCAGCCGCTGGTCGACCACGGCCAGCGGATCGTTGCCCATCCGGCAGGTCGAGGTCGGATGATAGACCGTGCTGCCGGTCTTGCGGCAGAAATCCAGCAGATCCTCGTCGCTGGTTTTGTTCGCCCCCGGATAGACCTCCTCGGTGACGTAGGGCTTCAGCGCGGGCGCCGCCAGAATCCCGCGCAGGATGCGAATGCCGTCGAGGAAGGCGGCGCGGTCGGTTTCGGCTGCGAGATAGTTGATGCGGATTTCCGGCGGCGTGGCCGGATCGGCGCTCCTGATCCTGAGCGAACCGCGGCTCTCGGGGCGCAACTGGCAGACCGAAGCGGTGAAACCGGAGAACGGATGCAGCTTCTCGCCCATCTTGTCGGTCGAGAACGGAATGAAATGGATCTGGATATCGGGCGTGGCAAGCCGCGGATTGGTCTTGAAGAAGGCGCCGGACGTCCCGGCAGCGATTGTCAGCGGTCCCTTGCGCAACGCCGCATATTGCATCCCAGCAAGCGTGCGACGAAGGCGCGAGTTGACGATATCGTTGAGCGTGATCGCTTTCGCGCAACGCATCACGATCCTCACTTGCAGATGATCCTGAAGATCGTTGCCGACACCGGGCGCGTCAGGCACGACGTTGATGCCGTGCTGCTTCAGCAGCTCAGCCGGTCCCACGCCGGAGAGCTGCAGCAGCTGCGGCGAGTTATAGGCACCGCCGCAAATCAGCAATTCCTTAGCCGCCCGAACGTTGCGCAGATGTCCGTTCTGCCGATACTCGACCGCGCGGGCACGGCTACCCTCGAACAGGATGCGCTGCGCCAGTGCCGAAGTCTCGATATGCAGGTTGCCGCGACGTTTCGCCGGGCGAAGATAGCAGAACGCGCTGGAAGCGCGGCGGCCGCGCTGTGTCGTGGTTTGGAAGAAACCGGCGCCCTCCTGCGTTGCGCCGTTGAAATCGGCATTGAAGGGAATGCCGGCTTCAACGGCCGCCTTGACGAAGGCTTCCGACAGCGGGTCCGCATGACGCCAGTCGGAGACCGACAGCGGGCCGCCCGCGCCGTGATAGGCGTCGGCGCCGCGAGTTTGGTTCTCCGCCTTCTTGAAATAGGGCAACACGTCGTCATAGCCCCAGCCGACATTGCCGCGCTGACGCCAGCGATCGTAATCCTCGTGCTGGCCACGGACATAGAGCAGGCCGTTGATCGAGCTCGAACCGCCCAGCACCTTGCCGCGCGGCTGAAACACCTGCCGGCCGTTGAGACCGGGCTCTGGCTCGGTCTGGTACATCCAGTTGACGGATTTCTCCTTGAACAGCTTGCCGTAGCCGAGCGGCACGTGAATCCAGATATTGCTGTCCTCAGGGCCAGCCTCGAGCAACAACACCGAATGCTTGCCGCTTGCGGTCAGCCGATTGGCGAGCACGCAGCCGGCCGAGCCCGCACCGACAATGACGTAATCGTACTCGGAAGCGTCGTTGTTGTTGTTATTGTTGCTCATTCGTTTCCCCTCGGGGGTCATCAAACAGGTAACGGCGGCGCTACCAAGGGTCAATCGCAAAAAGCCGCTTTTCGATTGACGTTGGCGCAAGCAAGCGGCGAAAATCACACGAATAAATTCGGAGGAAACGCAATGAAGCTCGTTCGCCGCCAGGTTGTGACATCGCTCGCCGTGGCCATCCTGCTGGCCGCTCCTGCGGCCGCTTTCGCCGAAACCGTCCGCGTCGGGCTGCCGACCAAGACCTTCTGGCCCACCACCGTGGCAGAGACCGCGGTGCGGCAAAAGCTGTTCGAGAAGGAAGGCCTCAGCGCGGAACTGACGATCTTCCGTTCCGGCGCGGAAACCTTCGAGGGCATGGCCGCGGGCGCGGCCGACATCATTCTCGATCCGCCGTCGCTGGTCTCGGCCGGCCGCAAGAAAGGCGTGATGAGCAAGATCGTCGCCAATGCCACGATGGGCAATTTCGGCTGGCAATTGATGGTGCCCACCAAATCAACCCTCGACGTGAAGGATCTCAACGGCAAGAAAGTCGCGATCACCGCGGCCGGCTCCGGCTCGGACCTGCTTGCGCTCTGGACCATGCAGGATCGCAAGATCGAGTTTACCCGCGTGCCCGTCGGCGGCGGGGGTATCGTGCCGAACCTTCTGGCGGGCAATGTGGACGCCGCCGTGGTCTATTCGCCGCTCAGCTTTCAGATCCTGAAATCGGGCGATGCCCGCACCATCCTTGACTACGCGACGGCGGTGCCGCCCAACCTCACCGCCGGCTGGATCGTGCTCGACAAGTTCGCGCAGGAAAAGCCGCAGGTGGTGCAGAAGGCGCTCAATGCGCTTTACGGCGCGGTCCAGTTCATGCGCGCCAATCGCGACGTCACGGTCAAGCTGATCGCCGATCTCTACGAGATGCCGGCGGAGATCGCCGCCCTCGAATACGAGAACTCGATCATGAAGCTCGAGACCGATGGTAACATGGCCTCCCCTAATGTTCACGATGCCGTGCAACTGTCGCTTGATCTCGCCAAGCTCGGCGGACTGAAGGATATCGTACCGACCGACGACGTGATCTCGACGCAATTCAAGCCGGTTCCAACCAAACCCTGAGCGCTGCGATGGTCAACCGGTCCGGCATCACGATTGCAAGGGTAGCGATTATCCTCGCGCTCCTTGTGCTGTGGGAGGCGCTGTCGCGGACCGGTCTTATCAATCCGCGGCTGTTGCCGTCGGCCTCCGACACGCTGGCAACGCTGGCCGATCTGTTGCAGCGGGCGAGCGTGCGCAACGATCTGCTGGTCACCGCGACCGAGGTTTTTACCGCGTTTGCGATCGCGGTGCCGTTCGGTTGCCTGATCGGATATCTGATCGCCGAGTACCGCTATTTTGCCGAGGTGATGAAGCCGCTGTTGTTTTTCGCCTTCAGCATTCCGAAATCGATCTTTCTGCCGATGTTCATCCTGGTTTTCGGCGTCGGCTTCGCGGAGAAGGTCGGGTTTGGTTTCTTCTCGACCATCTTTATCGTCATCATGTCGACGACGACAGCGGTCGAATCCGTCAGGGTCGATTATCTCACCGTCGCGCGCTCCTATGGAGCAACCGCCGCCCAGACGGCATTCCGTGTCTATCTGCCGAGCATGCTGCCGGTGCTGCTGGAAGCGCTGCGCATCTCCATGATCTTCAATCTCACGGGAGTCATTCTGGCTGAAATGTACGCCTCGCGTGACGGCATCGGACATCAGATCGCAACCTGGGGCGAGAATTTCCAGATGAAGCAGTTACTCGCCGGCGTGGTGATGATCGCGGCCGTCGCGATCGCCTTCAACGAGCTGGTCAGATGGGTGGAAACGCGATGCAGCCACTGGCGAACATAACCCAGCTCAAACCGGCGGCGCGCGCGGGCTCCATCCAGATTTCCGGCGTCGGCCGGGTATTCGGGACCTCCGGCACTGACGTGGTCGCCCTCGCCGACGTCTCGCTCGACATCAAGCCGGGACGTTTTGTCGTGCTGGTGGGTCCGAGCGGTTGCGGCAAGTCGACATTGCTGATGATGCTCGCGGGGCTATTGCGGCCGACCACCGGCACGATCCTGATAAATGGCACGGTGATCGAAAAACCCGATCCCGATCGTGTCGGCGTGGTGTTCCAGGAGGCGAGCCTGTTTCCCTGGCTTACGGCCGAGGACAACGTCGAGTTTCCGCTAGCGCTGCGCGGTGTCGCCAAAGCCGAGCGGCGGGCAAAGGCGGAGGACGCGATCAAGCTGGTCGGGCTTGAGGGTTTTGGCAAGCGCCATCCGCATGAACTATCGGGCGGCATGAAGCAGCGCGTTTCGATCGCGCGCGGCCTGGTGCAGGACCCGCCGGTGCTCTTGATGGACGAGCCATTTGCCGCGCTCGACGAGCAGACACGCATGACCATGGGCGACGAGCTGTTGCGCATTTGGGCCGCGACCGGAAAGACCGTCGTGTTTGTGACGCACAGCCTTACCGAGGCCGTTTATCTCGCGGATGAAGTGGCCGTCATGTCGGCGCGCCCGGGCCGCATCGTCGATCATCTGCAGGTCTCGCTGCCGCGTCCCCGTACCTACGAAATGCTCTCAGGCGACGCGTTCGGCAGCCTGCGCGAGCGCATCTGGCGCCACATCAGGAAATCGGCGTGAGGCACTCATGAAGGCATCGACGCTGCGATGGCTGATCGTAATTTGCCTCATCGTGTTGTGGGAGGCCTTGCCGCGCTTTGGCCTCATCCCCGAGTTGTTCCTACCGTCGCTGTCGTCGACGCTTGCCGCCGGCTGGAACGAGGCCGGCGAATACGCCCACGCGCTTGCGGTGACGCTCTATGAGGTCGGTATCTCCATGGCGTTTGCGTGCGGCGGCGGCATTTTGCTCGGCGCCGTCGTCGGCAGCCTGCCGCGCCCGCGCGTGCTGATCATGCCGATGGTCTCCAGTCTTTACGCCGTACCGCTCGTGATCCTTTATCCCGTTCTCACGGTATGGCTTGGCATCGGTTCGGAATCCAAGATCGCCTTCGCGGCAATTTACGGCTTCCTGCCCACCATGCTTTCGACCGCGGCCGGCATCCAGACCATCGACCCCCAGCTTCTGCTCGCGGCACGCAGCATGGGCGCGAGCCTGAGCCAGCGCCTGCTGCGCGTCGCGCTGCCTGCGGCGATCCCGACCGTGTTGTCGGGACTGCGCATCGGCGGGGCGCTCGTCATCGTGGGAGTGGTCGTGTCCGAAATGCTGATCTCGTCGGCCGGCATCGGCTATCTGATTTCCCGCTACCGCACCATCCTGGACAGTCCGCACGTCTTTGCCGGCGTTCTGCTGGTACTGGCGATGGCGGTTGCCTTCAACGCGGCAATCCGCATGCTCGAGCGGCGGTGCGCGATCTGGCAGACCGGCACGCGTGGCGGCCGGAGCGCAGCCGGAGAGATTGACGCTCGCACCCTGCAGCCAGCGACATGACAAGAAGAAAGACAGGAGACGTCGCATGAACCTGCCAAAGCATCTGTTGCCGACGACCGTGGTCGGGAGCTATCCGCAGCCGGATTGGCTGGTCGATCGCGCCATGCTGTCGAAATCGGTACCGCGCACACGCATGCATGAAATGTGGCGCGTAGGCGAGGAGCACCTGGAGCAGGCGCAGGACGATGCCACCATCGTCGCGATCCGCGACATGGAGCGCGCCGGCATCGATATCGTGACCGATGGCGAAATCCGCCGCGAAAGCTACTCGAACCGTTTTGCCACCGCGCTCGAGGGCGTCGATGCCGACGACCCCGCGGTCATCGTCACGCGATCGGGCCAGCAAACGCCGGTTCCGCGCGTGGTCGGAAAGATCCGCCGTACGCGCCCGGTCGAGCTGCGCGACATGCAGTTCCTGCGAAAAAATACCGATCGTCCCGCCAAGATCACCCTGCCCGGCCCATTCACCATGAGCCAGCAGGCCAAAAACGAATTCTATGCCGACGACGAGGAGCTGGCGATGGCGTTCGCGGAAGCCGTCAACGCCGAGGCGCTCGACCTGGAAAAGGCCGGGGCCGACGTGATCCAGCTCGACGAACCCTGGGTGCGCAACAACCCGGAGCTTGCAAGGCGCTATGCGGTGAAGGCAATCAATCGCGCCCTGCGCGGCATCACCGTTCCGACGGTCGTGCATCTCTGCTTCGGTTACGCCGCGGTCGTGCCGGGTTCCACCAAGCCCGCCGGTTACTCCTTCCTGTCGGAGCTTGCCGATACCAGCGCGGAGCAGATCTCGATCGAGGCGGCGCAACCGAAACTCGATCTCGGCGTGTTGAAAGACCTCTCGTCTAAGAAGATCATGTTGGGGGTACTCGATCTCGGCGACCCCTCAATCGAAAGCGTGGACACCATTGCCGAGCGTATCCGCAACGGGCTGAAATATGTTGCCGCAGAGCGCCTGTTGCCCGCACCCGACTGCGGCATGAAATACATGCCGCGGGCGGTTGCGTTCGGAAAGCTGAAGGCGATGGCTGAAGCCGCTCAACGCGTGCGGGCGGAGCTTGGCTGACAATAAGCGCGGGCGGGCGATGTCGGGCCTTTCACGGCCGCAGCAGGGGCTGGGTGTTCGGCGCGGGCGCGTGCTCCACTTCGGCATGGTCCGGCAGCTTGTCGCCATGGACGGCAAGCGATCGCCCGATCCAGAGCGGGTCGGCGAGATGATCGCGGCGCGGATTGGTCGTGTTCGGATGGACGAGGACGCTCAGCGATCCATGGTTGAGCATCAGCCACGGCACGATTTCGGGAAACACCTCCGGCGCGAACGCGACCTGGTACATGGCCTGGTCGTGCGGCCCGACTTTCACGTCGTGCCAGCGTCCGAGCGTGACCACAAAGCGCTCGGCGATCCAGGCGCGCAGGCGCTCGGCCTCGGCGCGACTGGTCGCGGGATCGTAATAGACGTGGGCGTGAAAGCTTGCGATCTCGCTTAGCGCTCGCGGAGCAGCACTTTCCGTCAAATCGGCCATCATTACCCTCTTCCGTCGGTTGCCCCGATCGCGGCTTTATCTTCGCCGCAGCACGCTGAACTGAAACGACTGCACCGCGCCCCAGGGCGTGGTGTGACGATGTCGGTGATGCTCGACCAGCTCGAAAGCGGGACCGATGGTCTCGCTGAGCGAGGACGGATCGTAGCGCTGCACGGGCAGGCCGCTGCATTTTTCCGGACCGTCGAGCGCGAAGGTCGCAATGATTGCATGCCCGCCCGCCTTCACGCCCTCGCGCAAGCGGTCGAGATAGGCCTGGCGGTCGCCGGCTTCGACCAGGAAGTGGAAGGCCGCGCGGTCATGCCAGATGTCGAACGGCGCCGGCGCCTGCCATCGCGTGATATCGGCCGCGACCCATCGCACGTTTGCGGCATCTTCGCCAAGACGGGCGTTGGCGGCGTCCAACGCCGCCTGCGACAGGTCGAGCACGGTCACCGCCTCGAAACCGCGCAAACGCAACGCATCGACCAGCCGCGAGGCGCCGCCGCCAACGTCGATGACGGACGCACGCGTGTCGCGGGCGAATTTTTCGATCAGGCCGAGCGAGGGCTGCGGGTCCTGTTGCGACCAGCTGACCTCCTGTTCGCCCTTGGTCTGATAGACCTTCTGCCAATGTGTCTGGCGTTCGTTTGCGGTCATGGCGAGGTCCAGCGATAGCGCTCCAGCGACAGGCCGTCGACTGAAATATCCGGCTTGCGCTTGAGCAGCAGGTCGGTGACGACGCGAGCGGCGCCGCAAGCCATGGTCCAGCCCAGCGTACCATGGCCGGTGTTGAGATAAAGGTTGGCGTATTTCGTTGTGCCGATGATGGGCGGCCCGTCGGGGGTCATCGGTCGCAGGCCGCTCCAGAACACCACCTCTCCCGGCTTGCCGCCGCGCGGAAACAGGTCGTTCAACGAGCGATCGAGCGTCGCGCGGCGAGCGACCGAGAGCTTGATCCGGTAGCTGCCGACTTCAGCGGTTCCACCGACGCGGATGCGATCGCCCAGCCGGGTAATCGCGACCTTGTAGGTTTCGTCCATCACCGTCGACTGCGGCGCGCGGGCGTCCTCTGCAACGGGCACGGTGATGGAATAGCCCTTGATCGGATAGACGGGGATATCGATGCCGAGCGGGCGCAGCAGGAGCGGAGAAAAGCTTCCCAACGCCATCACGTAGGCGTCAGCCGTCATCGGACCGGCACCGGTCGCAACCGAGGACACGGCCGTCCCGTCGACGTGCAGCCTCTCGATCTGCGTCGCGGAGGCGAATCGAACGCCGATGTCCTGGGCAAGCTCCATCAGCCGCTGCGTAAAGAGATAACAGTCGCCGGTCTCATCCTCAGGCAATCGCAGCCCTCCGGCAAAGATGCCGCGAACCGCCGACAAGGCGGGCTCTGCGTCGATGCAGCCCATGGGATCGAGCACCTCGAAGGGAACGCCGTATTGGCGGAGCACTTCGACGTCCTTGCCGATTCCGTCGAGCTGCGAGGCCTTGCGAAACAATTGCAATGTGCCACGGCTGCGGTGATCGTAGGAAATCCCGGTCTCGCCGCGGAGTTCGCGCAGACAATCGCGGCTATATTCGGCGATCGGCACCATCCGCGATTTGTTCAGCGCGTAGCGATGCGCGGTGCAATTGCGCAAGGTTTGCAGCACCCAACGCCACATGAAACGATTGAATTGCGGATGCACAACAAGCGGTCCGTGCCGGTCGAGCATCCAGCGGACTGCCTTGAAGGGCACTCCCGGCCCCGCCCAGGGCGAGGCGTAGCCCGGCGAAATCTCGCCTGCATTGGCAAAGCTTGTCTCCAGACCCGCGCCCGCCTGGCGATCGACCACCGTGACCTCGCATCCCTCCCTGGCGAGATAATACGCCGTCGTCGTGCCGATCACGCCGGCACCCATGACAAGAACCTTCATCCGGATTTATCCGCAATCATGCACGTCTTCACCGGGATTCCCCCGGCGTCAGCGGTATGGTCGAGAGGCTGCGCTTTTGCAGCTCCGGCACGTTGATCTTGACGCCGTTGCCCAAGACGATATCGCCCGGTTTCTGGTCCGCCGCGCATGCGCCGAGCCACTTGCCCTCCATCGTCATGGTCATCCCGCCGCCCGCGCTCCTGTCGCTCTGCGCCGTCACGGTCATGGTGTAGGCACTGTCGAGGCTCCCGGTGATGAGCGAACGAGCCGTTGCCGGCTTGCCGCCGACCGTGCATTTGAAGTCGATCGTGGTGGAGTTGGCCGAACTCTGCACATTGCGTTCCGGACATGACGCCGGGTCGAACGGACCCGCGATCGATTGCAGCATCTGGTCGGTCGCGGCATCGATGCATTGCCTGATGACGCGGGCCGGCGCGTTGACGTTCTCGATGCTGGTCTTGACCTCCCACAGGCCGGGTTTACGCGACGGCAATTCGGAGGAGAGCGCCGGAACCGCATTAGCCAGAAGGAGGGCCGAACTCAGCACGATACGTCGCATGACGGTTTTTGAGCCTTAACGCATTGAAAAACCAAGGATCAATTTTCGGGGCACTTTCCAGTGTCCCAACTGTGAAGCTACCTACAACTTGATCCGCTTGAAAGCGCCGCCTGAGTACGATCGTGAATTGGCCTGCCTGAGTTGTGTGCCCCGCTGCGGAACCGGGATGACAAGTTTGCCCTCAAATATTTTCAAGTTGAGGGCGGACGCGAGGCCAGGCGGACCGGCGTAATCATGCGGCCATGCCGAAGCCATCCGCCGCCCGGCGAAACTCGGGCCGAGGGTGAAGCGGTAGTTTTTCGCTGGCTTGGGACACCGGGACAGGGCGACGTAAGGTCCGTGTCAGCATAGGGCTCTACACTGCCCCCACGGATTTGGAGGGGGCGGCGTGATTGAACTTTCACCGGAACTCAGCCGACCCGGACTGTACTGGCGGCCGGGTCTCGTCAGGCTCTATCTTGTGGTCGTTTGCGTTTGGTTAAGCGGGTTTGGATACGCGGCATATGATGCAAATCGGCAATTTAACCGCGCACAAGAGTTTTTACATGCGTCGGATACCGAAAGGCGCATGGGCCACCCAATCACCTACGATCAGGCTGACGTAGCGACGTGGTTGACGGACCAAACAGAGCGACGCTTGCTTGCGCTCTGGGCTCTTCCGTTATTTCCGATCGGAGCACCGGTCCTATACCTGGTCGGCATGTGGATACTTGCTCATTTGGTGCCCTGCCGGCGTAACGAAAACGCTTCGGAAACGAATAGGAGCCAAGCGCCCACAGCGGGAAAACTCGAAGCCATCGCGCCAATGGCGACACGGGGGAAACCATGAATCGCGCCGAGACGCCTCAGAAATCTGCCGAAATATCGGTCCAATCGTTGATTGCCGCCAAGCTGAGGCTGCTTGTGCCCATGACCGTCATTTTCATGGTGGGCTACATCGGCTTGACCGTGCTCGCGGGGTTCGCGAGTGGGCGTGAAGCTCATCGGACCGGTCAACCTCGGCTTTGTGCTGATTGGGCTCAATTACGCGATCTCCTGGACAGTGGCGATCGTCTATGAGCGGATCGCCAATGGGAGGCTTGACGCGCTGGCGTCGCGCACCCTGATCGGCATCTCCTCGGGGAGCCGCTGACATGAGCATAACCCTTGGCATCTTCAGCGTCATCCTTCTGATAACGCTCGGCATAACGTACTGGGCCGCGAGGCAGACCGCGACCACGAGCGATTTCTATGCTGCCGACAGCCGGCTCACGGCAGCGCAGAACGGATTTGCCCTGGCTGGCGACTGGTGCAGCGCCGCCGCATTCCTCGGTTTTACCGGCCTGACCGCACTCTACGGCATGGACGGCGCGTTCTATGCGCTTGGACCTCTGGTCGCCTTCTGCACGGTCCTGCTCTTGATTGCGGAGCCGCTGCGGAACACCGGACAATATACTCTGGGCGACGTGATCCGCAGCCGGATGCAGTCGCGCACGTCGCTGCTTGCCGCAATCGCCGGCTCCGTCGTCGTCAATTTCGCCTATCTGATGCCGCAGATGTCCGGCGCCGGCGTATTGGTGCATCTT
>Ga0306923_10007059_pt1 | contig 11141 bp, 9 predicted proteins | sample sta12Can44000108_FD_203841 | JGI IMG/M metagenome (GOLD analysis project Ga0306923, IMG submission 203841) | Lab enrichment of tropical soil microbial communities from Luquillo Experimental Forest, Puerto Rico - statanox.12C.anox.44.000.108 (v2)... | ecosystem: Environmental > Terrestrial > Soil...
GCTTCAGACATTTCGTCACCTCCATGCCTGCCCCGGTTGCTTCCGGCTGGAGCGATAGCCGGGTGGGCCTTGCACCCACTGGAAAGCGCCGCCTTGTCACGGCGCACGTGGAAAGGAGACATTCGCACCGGATTTCGGCGCGAGCTGACTGATTGTTCCGCCAACACCGGCACTGCGGTGCGAAGCGTCTTCATTTTCTGCACACCAGAAAAGGGCCGGAATCGCCGAACCGTCGCCTTATAGAAATCAGGTATAGAAATCAGGTCGACAGCCCGCTAATGCGCTGTTCCGCGAATAGCACGGCCGCCGAGAGTGCGCGGGGGGTGGGCTAACCGAACGCCGCACTAGTTGCGGCATTAAAAGAGGGACTGCCGGCCTTCCCAGTGACCGCGAGTCAAAACAGTCACACGCTCACGGCGCCACATTGTCTGTGTTGGTGCAGCCGTCGCCGTTCAGCACGAGATTGGCACCGAAATTATTTACGGCGGTGTTGTCGGTCACGTTAGAGGGACAGTCCACAGCTATGCCAAATCCTGCTCCCTCACCACCTACACCGTTGTTTGTGGAGGCATTGCCGATTACCGTGCTCCCCTGGCCGATCGCCATCCCGGCGAACGTGCCGCTGCCGCTGACGGTATTGCCGGTGACGATCCCAGTAGCGGAAATTCCGAACCCCTCATGGGAGCTGCACCCAACTACGGTGTTCCCCTTCACGATCCCGGTGGCGGAAATCCCGAACCCGAGGCAGCGAGAAACGCGCAACGCCTCAACGATCGAGCCGTCAGCCGAGGAGAGCTCTACCCCGTCGGTGAAATTTGAGATCGACCCATTCCGCACGGCGATGCCTTGCAGGTTGCTCGAGGACGACTGCGTCGCTATCGCCGTGGTGGTGCCGAGTATAAGGTTGGTCCCAGGCCCAGTGATCGTGAAACCGGCGAGGTCGATCGTGACACAGTCGGCGGTAATCAGCAAGCAGGTGCCGTCCGTACTCGTGAAGGTGAGGTTGTTGACGAGCTTATACGAGCCCGGTTTATCGATCGTCCGGCATTTCTCGATCTCGATCGGTCCTTCCTCCCGCCCGTCTTGTGCTTGCGCGGCAACCTGAGGCGCGAGGATTATCGTCGCGAGGGCGAGCACTATTGGAAAAAGCGCTTTTTGTTCTACCTTCCGAGGTTTTGGCCGCTTATGCGCGACTACCTCGACGGCCTCTTTGGTCTGAGATTTTGGATAGACGGATCTGCATTTTACGGTCATTCGAAAGGGCTCCGCTAAAGGGCGAGAGCCGCCTTGACCGTCCGAACGCCAGCAACTAGGCTGTTGGTGTTCGCATCGAACGTCCCGCGACGGCTGGACAAAGTGCTGGCGGGATTTGAACGGCCGGGGCGACCACCCTGGCCGTTCGCATGTCACCCGCACTCTGCGATTTCGATTAAGCGAAAGTCAACCCGAGTAAGTGACCTTGAGGTTGCACCCCGTGTAGGTGTCCTCAAGGCAAAGCCTATTGCATGCCATCAAATGACGGCGATGGGTCGATCCTTGCCGCTGGGTCACGGCCCCACGAACGGCCGGAATCGGATCGAGAGCGGCCCGAGCACCGGGGCCAAGCGTTAGATTTTTGCGGAATTATGTAGCAGACGCACGTAGCCAACGAGGAGCCACCAATTAAGGAAGGTGGCGACCGCTGCCGGTTATGCTTCGACGTTGGTACGGACGGCAATTGGGCGGGTGTTCTCCGTGAGAGCTGACCGCTGTTTGACGCCGTGTTTGATAAATTCGAGACGCTTCGGAGTTGGTTCTTTAACCGGGAGACGGAGCTGATGCCCCTTCTGTCACCAGAGCCCAACCAAACGTTTGACGTGAACGGCACCACATACTTCAGCGGCGCAGACCGGGTGATAGCCCCCGAACCCTCCTTAGAGGATCGAGAGTCGTTGATCAGCAGGGGGTGTACGGAGGCGGATGCGGAGGATGGGGCTGACTGACGGCATTTGCGGAATTACAAACCGCGCGGCTTGACCGCCCCCGGCTCATCGATCGAAGCCGGCTCTCTGTTTCGCGGGATGCCTTTTCACGAGCGGCGGCTTGCTCATGCCCGGAAATTTGCGCAGGTGCCGCTCGCCCTGCAATCTCTGGCTCGGGCCAACGCCTCAGAACTTCATCCCAAAAATGCCACGCATTGGCGTCCACCAGCCGCTGCCGCGCGCTGGACCCCACCACGAACTATCATCGTGGGTGGCCTGCAGAATCTGTTTGATGGTCTGTTCGGGGTTGCAACTGTCCACACGCATTACGTGAGCAAGCACGGCCAGTCCCGTCCTTACCTCGCGGCCCGCTAGCCTCCGGATATAAACCATCGTGCGCCCCCCGTAGGCGCCCGCAGCCCGCAGCAGCGGTGCACATGTGCACCTTCTCGGACAGGGGGAAGCGCGGTGCGGTGTCCGCGCTTATCGGCTGGCCGGCCTATCCCCTCCAGTTGATATACTATCGCCGCCGCGCGCAGCGGCACCACCTCGCCCGCGGGGGTCTCCTCGCCCATTAGCTCGGCTGTTCGACCGGCGACTGCATCCGCAGCGGCGAGCAGCACGCCGTCGGCTGAGTGCACCTAGCGGCTGGTGATTGTCTGCCCCTTATGTCCAACCAGCGCGGCAATGTCGATCTCGGCTCGACTGTCCGCGACGAAACTCGATTCCGACCAACCCTCGAGTTGCTGATGTTCAATAGGGCGCCGGCCTAGCGCGTCGGCCGCAGCGGGAGCTTCCGAAGGAAATCAGTTCGCTGTGCTGCGCCTGCCGCCATGTCCGCCGCCGGGTCAGTCATCAACAGCTTTTAGCGTCCATGTCCGTTCGCGATACGCGACGTGGACCTCTTCTTGCCCGAGGGTTCTCCCGATTTCGGATGCAAACTCGTTGAGCAGTATGCGAACCGCGTCATCATCCAGATCGGCGGCGTAGAGCGGCAGCACCTCGCCGGTGAAAATTGCGACCGGCTCCCGATCATGAACGGCTTCCGCATCCGATCCCGCGTAGACGACCTCACCGCGCGTAAACATCCCCGAGAGAAACGGCTCAGCACGCGCATCCCGCTCCCTCATCCAGCGGTGGCCCGCACGGATCGCCTCCTCGAGATCATAGATCCGGCCCGATGGGCCATAGCCGGCGCGCAAGCCCCAGGTGATCTTGAACTCGCGCCGAGGACCTTCAGACGCAGGAACGATAGAGAAGATCGTCATTGGCCAATCCGGGGATTTCTTCGCCTCGCTGGTCTCGTTTTACACATCGGCCGAAGCTTCTCACCACTTTTCCCAAAAACGAGCCGTCGAAGACGACGGTTTCCGGTACTTGTTGCCCCGGAGGCCGAACAGTCCGACAATGAGGCCCGGCTCAGCATATGGAAGCCGATGCGTAGAAAACCAAACTTCGTGCCTCTTGTTATCATTTTGTGTTGGTTATTCGCGAGCACCGCGGAGGCGGCAGACCCGCCCTTTCACGGAAGCGGCGCATTGCTCTATGCAGTCGATGAAGCTGCGAACCTCCGGGGATCGATCTCTGTATACGACATTGCCGCAGAGCACCGGCTGATCAAGACCATTAATACGGTTCCCAAAGTCGCCGATGTCAGAGGAGTGGCGGCGAGCGCCGCCACCGGAAAGCTTTACGTCGCCTATATCGATGTTTTGGGCACCGGAATGATATACTGCCTGAACATCTACAATGACACTATTCTCTGGAATAGACCGGTCAGCCCTGGCGTCGATCGGCTGGCAATCAATCCGGACGGACAACGGCTCTATGTTCCGACCTGGGAGGGCGGATCGGCCGACTACATCAACGTCTTGGATGCCGATAGCGGCGAGGTTGTCAGAAAAATACATTTCTCCAATCGATCGCACGACACGCTCTACCCGCTCTCCGGGCCGATTTTCCAAGAGACGAAGGCCGCCGACGGCAGCGGCAATTATTTATATCTGATCGACCCGAACAGCTATGCCGTCTCGCGCGTCGGTCCCTACTCGGGAATCCTCGGCCCTTATGCCGTGGATGGTTCGAGCTCCTATGTGGTCAACAACGTGACGAACCTCTGGGGAATGCAGGTCGCCGATCTCAAGACGGGTCGGATCATTACCGCGAGCCTCCCCGATCATCCGCCGGGCGCCGCCGGACTGCTGCACGGAATTGGCTGGAAACCCGACCAGAGCGAAGTATGGGAGAACAGCAGCTGGAATGATCCGCACGTCTACGTCTGGGCGATGGAAAATCCCATGGCGCCGGTTCTCAAACAAACCTTGACCTTGAAAAGCGGTCGGGGATCGCACTGGCTGACCTTCGATATAAATGGCGATTATGGCTACGTCGCGCCCAGCAAAAACAGCAGCGACGGAACTGAAATCTTCAATGCCCGCACCTACGCTTCCATTGGCCTCATCGACTCCACCGAAGACATGATCGAGATTGAATTCACCGACGGCAAGATCAGCCGAGTGGGCGATCAGTACGGGATTGGGCGCCGATAGTGACATCCCCGGCGCTCGCGTGCCAGACTGAGATCAACAATGGCGGAAGGAGGGGACCGTGAAGGCGTTCGTAAAGTCTCTGGCGCTCTGTGCCGCTGCCGGCGCTCTGCTCGTGCCAACCGGCGTCGCCCGAGCGCAACTGCTGGTCACCGGCAACGACGAGAAGGTGTGGTTCGACGAGACCGGAAAGACCGTGAACCAAGCGCCGGGCAAGGACACCGTATCGATCATCGACATCCATGACCCGGTCAAGCCGCGGATCGTCGCCAACCTGCCATTGATGAACACGATCATCGGACCGCCGGTCAATCTCGCGATCACTCCCGACCAGCACCTGGCCCTGGTTGCCAATTCGCTCGACTGGGTCAAGGACGGCGACAGCTGGAGGGGTGTGCCGGACAACAAGATCTATGTGATCGACCTCTCCGCCTCTCCGCCTGCCCATATCGCTACAGTCGAGGCCGGCAAGCAACCCTCGGGGATGGCGATCAACCGCGCCGGTACGCTGGCGCTCGTCGCGAACCTCGCGGATGAATCGGTCGGCGTTCTGTCGATCGACGGTAATAACGTAAAGCTCATCGATACGGTCTCGGTCGCGAGCCCCCCGGCGGCCGCGGGAGCGCCGCCGACACCCCCGGCGCGGCCCGCCGCCGTCGCGATCACCCCCGACGGCAAACGCGCGCTCGTCGCCAAAACCGGCGCCAACCGCGTGGCCCTGCTCGAAATCGACGGCCAAAAGGTCAGCTACGCCAAGGTCGACGGCAAGAATTACGACATGGCGGGCGGATTGACCCCGCTCAATGTACAGGTGACGCCTGACGGCAAGCTGGCGATCGTCAACAACATCGGCGGCGGCCAGGATGGTCAGGTCGACACGGTCGGAGTGATCGACCTCGAGGCGAACCCGCCCCGAGTTATCGACCAAGTGGTCGTCGGCGACGGTCCGGAAGGGCTCGCCATGGATCCTGCCGGCGGTTATGCCGCCTCGTTGATCCTAAACGGCACCGGCGGTACGCCCAAGACCGCCTTCTACCGGCACGAAAAATCCTACGTGGCGCTGCTCAAGATCGACGGGAAGACGGTGCGCAAGGTGGCGCAGGCCGATGTAGGCGGGCTCGCTGAGGGCATCGCGTTCAGCCCGGACGGACACTACCTCTACGTCGGCAATTTCACCGATAGCGACATCGACATCCTGCGGCTAGAAGGAGACGGGCTGACCAAAGTGGCGAGCTTCCCGCTACCAGGACATCCGGCTTCGATGCGCGGCAGCACACCCTGAAAAGAGCCGCGAATGCTCGGGCAGACTTGGGATATCAGCAGCTCCCTACCAAGCGTTTGGTTCGGCTTGACGCGGGCACGGCGGACGATCAGTCTGCAGGCCCCGCACCATCCCGTTTGTTGCGGAGAACGAGCATGAAGCTGATGTGTTTTCACCTGATGCCGTATACCGAGCTGCCCGACGATTTCCGCGACAAGCACCCCTCGGTGTGGGTCGACATCCACTCCTCGCTGTTTGACCCCAGGCGCGCCCACCACATGTACAACGACTTCATGGACGAGCTTGAATTCGCCGCCGAGTGCGGGTTTGACGCGGTCTGCGTCAACGAGCACCACTCGAACGGCTATGGGCTGATGCCGTCGCCCAACCTGATCGCCTCGGCCTTGGCCCGCCGGACGACCCACACGGCCCTCTGCGTGATGGGCAATTCCTTGGCGCTCTACAACCCGCCGACCCGGGTTGCCGAAGAGTTCGCGATGATCGATGTGATCTCGGGCGGTCGGCTGATCGCCGGCTTTCCGGTCGGCACGCCGATGGACACCTGCTTTGCCTTTGGCCAGAACCCATCGACCTTACGCGAGCGCTACTACGAGGCGCACGACCTGGTGTTGCGGGCGTGGACCGAGACCGACACCTTCGCCTTCAACGGCCGCTTCAACCAGCAGCGTTATGTGAACATCTGGCCACGCCCGGTGCAAAAGCCGCACCCGCCGATCTGGATCCCCGGCGGCGGCTCGATCGAGACCTGGCGATGGTGCGCCGAGATGGATCACGTTTACGCCTATCTGTCGTATTTTGGCTATCAAGCCGGGCAAGCGACGATGGACGGCTTCTGGGCCGAGATGGACCGCCTCGGCAAGGACCGGAACCCCTATCGCGCCGGCTTTCTGCAGTTCGTCGGGGTTGCCGAGAGCCGCGAAGAAGCGTACCGGCTCTACCGTGAGCCGGCCGAGTATTTCTACGGCCGCTGTCTGCATGTCGACCCGCGCTTTGCCAATGCGCCGGGTTATACCAGCGAGGCGACACAGCGCGCCGGGGTCGTCGGCCAGGTCGCCCAGGTGGCACGGATGCGCCGCTTCGACACCTTGGCGCGCGAGATGGATGCGATCGTCGAGAAGGGCTATGTGATCATCGGCTCGCCGGATGAGGTCGCAGCACAACTCAAGGAAGTCGCGGTCAACCTAAATGTCGGCCACCTGATGCTGCTGATGCAGTTCGGCAACATGGGCAAGGACTTCGCGCAGTACAACACCAAGCTCTTCGCCGACAAGGTCATGCCGCGGCTCACCGACCTGTTCGCCGAATGGGAGGACCGCTGGTGGCCGCAGCCGATGAACCGCGAGTCGCGGGCATCGCTGACCCAGTTCCGGCCGGCCGCCATGGCCGCGGAGTAAGGTCGCACCAGTGGCGAGCGAATTGGAGACGTCATCGGTCGACCTCAACGGCTTTTCCAGCCGCGTGTGGAAGAAGGGTGAAGGGCCGCCGCTAGGCTTTCTCGCAGGCTTTGGCGGATTGCCGCGCTGGATCCCGTTTCTCGACGTATTGGCGCGCGAGCGCACGGTCATTGTGCCGTCATTGCCCGGCTTCCCCGGCGGCGAGCGCGGGCACACCGTGCTCGACAGCCACCTCGACTGGATGCTCGCCGTCCGCCGCCTGCTGCAGAAGGCCGGGCTCGACGGCGCCGATCTGGCGGGCAGCTCGGTCGGCGCCTCGTTTGCCGCCGAAATCGCGGCAATCTGGCCGAATGTGGTGCGCCGGCTGGCACTAATAGCCCCTTGGGGTCTGTTCGACGAAAAAGAGCCGATGACCGACCCCTGGGCGCAGCGGGCGCCCGAGGTCCCGGCGCTGCTCTGCGCCGACCCCGAGCGCTGGAACGAGCTCAAGGCCGAGCCCGAAGGCGCCAATTCGCCCGAATGGCCGATCGAGCAGACACGTGCAAGCGAAGCCGCGGCGCGCGCCTTCTGGCCGCTCGGCAATACGCGGCTCGAAAAGCGCTTGCCATTGATCGCAGCGCCGACCTTGTTGATCTGGGGCGCCGAGGACCGCATCATGCCGCGCAGCTATGCCGACCGCTTAGCTGCGGCGATCGCCGGAGGCACCGAGATCCGGACGATTCCCGGCGCCGGGCATCTGGCCGAGCTCGACAAGCCAGATGAGGTCGCCACGGCGATCCTGGCGTGGACGAGGTAAGCCGGCGGACGGCCGCTTATGAGTTCGGATCGGGGACTCCACGCCGCAGCCGATCAGAAAGTCAGCGCCGACGCCTACGACAGGTACATTGGGCGCTGGTCCCGGCTGTTCGTACCGAGCCTGTTGACCGCTGCCGAAGTAGGCGCTGGCGATCAGGTGCTCGACGTGGCCACCGGGACAGGCGAAGCCGCCATCGCGGCCATTCCCTTGGTGGGCGATACGGGCGTGGTTGTTGGCGCCGACATCTCGGCGGCAATGCTCGGAACGGCCCGTGCCAGGCTTCCCCGGTCCTATCGGGCGATCGTCACCGATGGCCAGGCGTTGGCGTTTCAAGACGCCAGCTTCGATGCCGTCCTGTGCCAGCTCGGCCTGATGTTCTTTCCCGACCCGGCGCGAGGGCTGGTCGAATTTCGACGCGTCCTTCGTAACGGTCGTTGCGCGGCAGCGTGTGTCAACTCGGCCCCAGACAGAGCGCCAATGTGGGGTCCCCTCGCCGATGCGCTTAGCCGACAACTTCCCGAGCAGCGCGATGCATTCCAGCTCTCCTTCTCATTGGGGGATGCTGGGCGGCTGGAGCAGATGTTCATCGCCGCAGGTTTTCGCGATGTCCGGGTCGAGCGAGAAACGCGGGCCGGGATCATCGGATCGTTTGACGAGTACTGGGCGGCCATCGAGGCGGGGACCGGGCAGATGCCCCTCGCCTATGTCACCCTCTCGGAGGCCCAGCGGCGGGCGGTGCGTGAAGAGGTGAGGGCGGCGCTGTTGCCGTTTGTATCCAACGGGCGGCTGGAGATGAGCGCCGAAATGCTGATCGGCGTTGGTCGAGCTTAAAGGAGTGACGACATGATCAAACGGTTTCACGCGCTTTATGTCGGTCAAATCGAGCTCGACAACATCGGCCGCGACGGCACGCCGGCCAATGACCGCCGTTATTCGAACGAGCGCTTGAGCGAGGTCTTCTGGGCGGCGCGCGATGTCGCCCGGCTGATGGACGAGCTCGGCTATTACTGCTTTTGGACCGCGGAACACCACTTCCAGCGCGAAGGCTATGAGTGCCTGCCGAACCTTATCCAGCTCGGGCTGTGGCTCGCCACCCAGACCCGTCGGCTCAAATTCGGCTGCGCCTTCAACATCCTGCCGATGTGGCACCCGATCCGTCTGGCCGAAGACTACGCGATGGCCGACATCGTCACCGACGGCCGGGTCGTCATGGGGGTCGGACGCGGCTACCACACCCGCGAGATGGAGACCCTCGGCGCCCCATTGCTCGATGCCGAGGCCAACCGTGCGCTGTTCGAGGAGGGCCTCGACCTATTGCTGAAATGCTTCAACGAGGAGGCGTTTCATCACAAAGGCAAGTATTTCGAGTGCCCGCCGCCGGTGCCCTATCGCGGCTACCAGCTCGAGGAAATTACCTGCGTGCCGCGGCCCAAGCATCTGCCGGTCGAGATCTGGATGCCGATCGCCAGCGGCAAGACCATCGATTTGATGGCGCAGAAGGGTCTCAAGGCCATGGTCACATTGAACGGCGAGAAGATCCTCGACGATGTGGTGCGCGCCTATAATGCCGCCTGCGCCCGGCACGGCCGCCCGAAACAGCTCGGCCAGGACGTGATCTGGGGTGCCGGCATCTATCTCGCCGACACCCAGCAAGAGGCGCTCCGCCGGCTCGAGCCCTCGCATGACGAGCGCTACAAGTGGTTCGCGCCGTTCGGCTTTGTCCGCTACGCCGACGAAGAAAGCCGGACCTGGGGCACCCCCGGAGCGCCGGCTAGGGTCCCCTCACTCGGCGACGGCGTGCAGCAAAAGGCCTGGTTCTGCGGGCCCCCTTCGCAGATTATCGACGGCATCAAGTCGATCGAGGCGAAATATCCGGGGCTCGAGGATTTCATGATCCATTGGGCGGAAGGGCTGCCGCCTGACGAGTTCAAGGAGCAGCTGCGCTGGTTCGCCCGCGATGTGATGCCGGCATTCAATCGGAGCTGACCGCGGCGTCCTCCTCGAGGAGACCCGGACGATGAAATTCGGATTGTTCTACGAGCATCAGCTGCCGCAGCCCTGGGGCGAAGAGTCCGAGCTGCGGCTTTACCAGCAGGCGCTCGACCAGATCGAATTGGCCGATCGGCTGGGCATCGACTACGTCTGGGAAGTCGAGCATCATTTTCTCGAGGAGTATTCGCATTCCTCGGCGCCCGGGGTGTTTCTCGCTGCCTGCTCTCAGCGGACCGAACGGATCCGCCTCGGCCACGGCATTACCCTGATGCCGCCAAACTACAATCATCCCGCACGTGTCGCCGAGCGCATCGCCACCCTCGATCTGGTCTCGAACGGCCGTGTCGAGTGGGGCACCGGCGAGTCGGCAACGGCGGTAGAGATGGGCGGGTTTGGGGTTGAACCCGACGATAAGCGGGCGATGTGGGAGGAGGGAACGCGAGAGGCCGCCAATATGCTGGCGATGCGGCCCTATCCCGGGTTCCAGGGGCGCTGGTTCGACATGCCGTGCCGCAATTTTGTGCCGAAAGCGGTGCAGCGGCCGCACCCGCCGATGTGGGTGGCGTGCTCGCGGCGTGAGACGATTCACTTGGCCGCACGCAACGGGCTCGGTGCGCTGACCTTCTTGTTTCTCGATCCCGACCAGGCCGCAAAGTGGGTCGAGGAATATTACAGCATCATCAAATCGGACGAGTGCGTGCCGATCGGCCACCGGGTCAATCCGACCATCGCGATCGTCACGGCATGTCCTGCCACCCGGACGAGCGCGAAGCGATCCGCCGCGGGCTGGACGGTTTCCGCTTCTTCGGCTACTCGCTCGGCTATTACGCGCTGTTTGGCGAGCATCGGCCCGGCCGTGCCGACCTCTGGGAGGGCTTTCTGCAGGTCAAGGACCAGCTACCGGACAATGCCGGCCGCGGCGGCATCGGCACCCCCGACCAGTTGCGCGCGCATCTGGCGCGCTACGAGAAGGCCGGCATCGACCAGGTCATGTTTATCCAGCAGAGCGGCACAAATCGCCATGAGCATATCTGCCAGTCGCTGGAGGTCTTTGCCGAGCACGTGATGCCCGAGTTCAAGGCGCGCGACGCGGTGCGCGAAGCCGAAAAACAGCGCGAGCTGGCGCCCTATATCGAGGCGGCATTGACGCGCAAGCCGAAGATGGCGCCG
>Ga0306923_10007060_pt1 | contig 11140 bp, 18 predicted proteins | sample sta12Can44000108_FD_203841 | JGI IMG/M metagenome (GOLD analysis project Ga0306923, IMG submission 203841) | Lab enrichment of tropical soil microbial communities from Luquillo Experimental Forest, Puerto Rico - statanox.12C.anox.44.000.108 (v2)... | ecosystem: Environmental > Terrestrial >...
GCTGGAACCAGAGCGCAGCCCCTTTCGAGTGGACCAAACACGAAGTCCATCAGCAAGAAATGAAGCGTTCTTACGCTGATTTATGCAATTAGGCACTAGCAATGCCGCGCTATTCCTTTTTGGCTCAATGTCGGTCGCTCTTGCGGGCGCTCCCGTTTCTGGCAAGGTGACCCGTCTCAATCAAAATGCCCACACCTTTACGGTGCAGTGGGTGGAAAACTTTACGACTCCTGACAAACGCCCGGTAAACGAATGGTGTGATAGGGTTCTCAGACTGATCGGAGACTCCCGGAAAAAAGTGGCTTTGACTCCTCGCCGTGGGAAAGCCAATCTGGCGATTATCCCCAACCGATATATCGCGCGATGTAAGGCCCGAATCGTGCCACACTTCCGGGCGGTGGAGTATCAACGGATATGTAGCCCTGATTGCTGACAAAGCGTCCCGTTCTTGTGTCAAAGATCATCACGCCTTTGAGCTGCAGGTTGCTGTAGCCTCCCCGCCGTTGAGAAAAGAAACTGGCCGTCGTCTCTGAGTTTATCAGTTTCGGATAAAGGTCTTGGACCTCGCTAGGAAAAACCTTCGAAGTCTCGACGGCCAAAAACCTGGGTTCTGCTCCGAAGCGCGACGCATATTTCGCCCAGTATGCCCTCGCTCGGCCCTCAGCCAGCTGAATTGCATTTGGATTCGGAAAACAAGTGTCGATAGCGAAATTTCGATTATCGATTTTCTCGGCGTGGAGCGCCGGAAGTATCGCGAGAGAGAAAGCAAAAAGAAGCAAATAAGTTGGGATCATAAGGATCGCACCAATGACTATGCATCACCAAGTTGTCAGCTGGATGCAATTTTTCACGCCTTTACCACGCGGGCCAGTTAGTCGGCAGCAGACCAAAATTTCTAACATACGCTGCCACCATCGCAGCCCGCCAAGCGTAAATGCCTTCGCGCCGCCCGGCTGAGTTTCTCTAGTATGGAGAGGCAGCCAGCCTCATTGTCTTCAGGTCGTATGCCTCGAGGAATGTTCTCGCAGAGTATGGAACCCCAAAGGCGGAATCGTCGGAAAATCATAACACTTGAGGAGCAGCGAATCCGATGTCAGGACAACCAGGGAGTCCTTATAAAGCGGCAACTGCGGTATAGGGCCGGCTAAGCTCCAAGACTAGCTTATTCGCGGGCGCCAGTAACCGGCGCCACGCCTCGGCGCCGTGGAGTCCCTGGACCTCGACCTGCTTCAGCCGGCTTCTCCGGCCGCCTTTGAGGCTCACGACGGCTTTGGGCACCTGGAGCGTTTCGGCCAGAAACGCCACCAAGGCCGCATTGGCTTTGCCCTCCACGGCCGGTGCCTGGAGTTTGAGACGAATCACCCCGTCGGTTTCCCCCAGCACGGCGTTAGTGGGCGCATTCGGCGTGATCTTCAGGCGGAGCAATGCGGTCATAACTGGCTGAAGGTGGTCGATTTAGGTCTCCCATTAGCTTCACGCCGGCGAGCATCGGCTTCTAGCGGGATGCCCGAAGCGTGGCCACCATCTGCGGCAGCCGATGGGAGATTACAGCCAGGATGATCGTGGCGCACATCAGGATACCGAGCTAGCCCGCATCTGGAGTCTGGCTCGTCGAAGCAACAAACTGTTGCAGAAATTGCACGCCAATACCGATGATCAGCTGCATCGTCATAAGACTCACTCCCACCCCAGCACCGTCCGGTAATAAAGGCCAAAAAGATAAGGCCCGCATAAAGACAGCCGGCTGCGACCCCTTACATTTTGCGCACCGGGGCTGTTATCCCAGGTCTGTTGCTTTCGGCGATGGAGTCCGAGCTTCCCGGCACAATCATCGCGCGAGTGAGCCAGGATGTGTATTCCGGCCAGGGAAAGCCGGGCAAAGATTGGAAGTAGTAACCTGATGATCGGGACCAAGAAAAAACAACATCGAACCGTCGAGATTACAGATCCAAACCTCGGTGGCGCCAGCGTCGAAAAAGAGTGCGCGTTTTTCGTCGATTTCGGCTGGCGTATTAGATCGGGAGAGAATCTCGACGCAGAGAGGAGGAGCAGAGGGGAGAGGGGATGTTGGATTAGCGAAGAGCCAGCGTTTCTGAGCGGTGGTGAGCAAGACGACATCGGCGATCCTAATCTGTGCGTCGCGAGTAAGAATGGCTTGCTCGACCGTGGCGAACTCGCCGGCGTGAACGTGATCCAGGAGGTTGGCGATAACGCGAGCTCGTTGGCGATGATCAAAGCCAGGCGGGGGAGACATGATGAGTTGGCCTCCGGCGTCGATCTCGAAGCGTTCGGGCCGATCGGCGAAGGCGGGATCGGCGCAGATTTGGAGCCAGCGTCTAGTGGCAGGGGTGTCGGTTAGGCTAGTCACGGGATGGCGTGTGGGAAGCTCGGGCAAAGACGAGAACTAGAAACTGATGATCGGGACCAAGAAAAAACGATATCGAACCGTCGAGGTTGCAGATCCAGACCTCGGTCGCGCCGGCGTCGAAGTAGAGGGCGCGCCTCTCGCTGATTTCCGAAGGCATGTCGAAGCGGCCTACGACTTCGATGCAGATCTCAGGGGCCTTCGTAAGAACCTCGGTATTCTCGTCGAGTTCGCTGGGCGCCGCGTTGGCGAGCCAGGCGACATCAACGGCCTTTACACCATCGGCAGTGGAAACCGGGCAAATGGTGAGGGGAGTACCGTTGGCGGCCGTTTCGGACAGCCTCGCAGCGATCGACCCCAGTCGCCTCGCGTGGAGTACGTCCGGCAGAGGGAGCATCACTATCCTGCCATGCCGATCACTTTCGATCCGGTTCGGGATCTTGGCCAAAAAAGGATCAGCCAAGATTTCGGTCCAGCGAGCAAGGTTGAACCCGGTCTGCGACTTGAGATCCGGGAGCTCGATCGTGATAGGCACGCCGGGAAGATACGGCCGCTGCATGCGTACGAGTTGAGCAAATTACGAGCTCGGGAGCGAGGAAGTACTTCTCATGTCCGATTATAGCCCGGCATCGTTCGACGGGCGCTATTTTGAACCTCTTTCGAGAGCCAATCCAGTCGGTAAATCGTGCCGATGCGATCCTGACCTGGAAATGAAAGGATAACACCAAAAAGAAAGGAGTTATGAAAGATGATTAATGAAAGAAACAACAGAGAATTACCGCTAGAGGAAAGCATCGCGCAGAAACTGCGAAGCGGAAACCCTGGAGTTTGATTCCTCGAGGCGGAGCGGATTGCGTTCAGAGAAGATGCTCTCACGGATGAGGACGCGCGAGAGAGCATTCTCGACTTGCAAGGAGGGAGAAATAAGGGGATGGACAAGAGCGATTTTGCGAAGCGACTGGCGGACAAGCTGATTGAGCAGCTAAAGGATGGAACGGCGCCCTGGACAGCAGCCCTGGGAGGCGGGCCAGATATTGAGCCCATACAATCCGACGACGGGGAACCGCTATCGAGGGGTGAACGTGATGGCGTTAATCGTCGACCGGCCGCGACGATCCGCGTTGGATGGCCGATCCGACTGGAGGGTTGATAGGGCTGATATAACCTTCTCGGAGCAGACGGTAGGCTATCCAGGTACTGCAAAAAACAACAGCCGTTTCCCCAAATTCGAATAGTTCCTGAAAGGAATCCGGATCCGCAAACATCGTTACGGGCACTTCCGTGTTACGGATTAGCAAAGCTGCACGGGGATTACCTTCCAGAGCGACCCGAGGTAAGGCCAATTGCTCGCCAAATTCCGGATTCTATCGGAGCGTTGTTCCGAATAGGCCTACGTCCATTGCCTTTAAAAGCTGAACGAAGCTTTGTAGCTTAAAGGTCGTCCATCCAAAATATAGCGAGGCAGAGCAGTCTGAGACGGTCCAATGACGGGAACGACCTTGGGCGATGAAGCCGTTTGATGGAACTTCGACCAATCAAGATTTCCGCCGAGAGAAAGCCGGTTAGCCACAACCTCCTGAGCCTCGGGTCCGGATACAACGACCCTGTTCGCACTCGAGTCTGTCGCGTCCTTGTAAGGAGCCCACAAGCCGGAACCAACAATCGTCACAACCACTACAAACACTCCCAACGCCGCACCATAGGCATAGCTCGGAACCCGAAATTTCCAAAGCCAGGAAACAAAACGTTCCCACCATATCAAGGTCGCCGGGCGCCGCAAAAGCTCCTCACGCTGGCGCTGATGGAGCTCGATTAATGCCCTGTCAAAATACCCGGGGGGTGGCTGTTCGAAGCGCTTAATCCGAAGCAATTTTTGTAGCTCGTGTCCGTCGAGCATCCTGTCTTTCTAAACACCTCGAGATAATTCTGCAATTCCTAAATGTGCGAAAAACAGCCGAGCCGGAGCTGGATGCGCAAAAGAGATCCCGTGAACTTCCTGTTCGGATGTACTCACGCGGGGGTTGCTCATCTCTTGTGGTATTGATGTGCTGCTTTTCGATCTGATGAGCGCCTATTTGAAGGCGAACGATCACGGTTTGCGGTTCAGCAACTTTTGGCGGCACTTGGAAGAGGGCGCGCCATAGTGGCCGAAGGCCCAGGCTTTCCCAGACCTTCGAGCTGCTAGCATAAGACGACGACCAACGCACTCCGAGAAAAAAGTTCGTTAGACGCGAGGCTAGTCTAGCAGCCCATACCGTCACTGACCAGCACAATTACGCCCGAAAAACCGGGATGGATTGCCGCCCGGTTCTCCCAGCTCCGCAGGCTGCTCTTCAGTCCAACTAACCGCTTCAGCATTAAATAGCCGCGATCCCCACGTCCTGCCCAACGCTTGGAATACTGGCGACGCGGGGGCAATCGGATGTATAGTGCCGCGCGGAATTTTTAGACCGGTGAAATAGTGGACGGCAGAGAGGAATGAGTCCATACGGAATCCCGATCGTCAAGCGGCCAGGACTTCTTCCGACGGTATGGCTCTCAACTCGTACATGCGGAGAATGTTGTCTTCGATCAAATTGTTCGGACCCGAAGTGCCTGCGGTGATTCCGATGATGGCTGGCCCGGCTGGCGACCAGTCTTAATGAAAGAGCCTGTCTATTCGTTTTTTCGTCGCCATTTCACATATTCCCGAATTTGTTCTCCCAAAACCTTTGCTCGCTCCGGATGTTCCTGGCTTCCGATTTCGAGATCAAATTGCACGGAATGTTTTGCGTAGAAAGGGTAGGGGCGTATTGCTGCTGACGGCCTGTATCGCCAATGCTTGTAGAGCCAGAGCCAATATTCAGGATGAGAATGGATAATTGGTTCAAACTGATTCCAGCAGGCTTGTGTAACCTCGTGATAGGGAGTGTCGGACGCGAATCGAAGCTCCGCAAGAAAGCGTACCTGATAGCCTCCATCTCCTCTGGGTAGAATTACAAATGGCAAGATCGGAATTCCCGTTCGCAGATGGAGGAATGCATGGAGCTGAGTCACCCTTGTCTTCAAGCCAAACTCTTCAATCACAACCGCCGAATCGCGCAGTTTAAGGGTCAGATCGGTCAACAGGAAGACAGAAGTGCCGTTCCGGAGGGCTTTAAGGAGGTGCACCACTGCCTTTTCGGAAAAAACAATCCTATGACCCGATGCCTCGCGCAAGCGTTTTACAATTGGTGTAAGCCGTTCGTTCTTCAGCGGTTGCGCGAGAATCATGCAACGCTTACCCCTGTACCCAAGGAAGGAACCCACCAGTTCGATGTTCCCAAAATGGGGTGTAATCGCGATGTAAGGAGTCTCCGACTCGGAGATTTCGCGGAGTCGGTGCGGGTCCTCAGCGGAAACGTACTTTTCAAGGTTGTCGCTGGTGAGACGAGGAGTCCAGAAGAGTTCGAGAAAGTTCTTTCCAAAAGCCTGAAACGATCGTTTTGCGATAAGTTCTCGCTGCTTGGGCGTCAGTTCAGATCCGTAAGCCACCTCAAGGTTCGCCAGAGCCACCGCACGACTTTTTCTATCGAAAGCAAAGACCAGCGATGCTGCGAACTCGGAGATTGCTCGTAAAAGACCAAGCGGCATCAGAGAGATCGGACGGACAGAAAGGCTCACCAGAAGCCATTCAATCCAATATCGTGCACGTTTCACTTTAATGCAGAGAGCTCCGGTCCCGCGGTCTATCAAAGCCTCACGCGGGAGGCCATCAGGATTGACACATTTCATCTGCGAGGCAAACTGTCGAGCTAATCCTGGCTACTTGCGGTACATTTCCCGGAACGGATGTTCGTCGAGGAGGTTCGGTTCGATGCCTCCTAACTTCTGGCTGTCATAGATCTGGATGCCCATGTAAAAGTACAGCGGACAGATGGGAGTGCCCCGGTTCAGCAAAATGTCTTCAGCCTGGCCTAGGCGATTAGCCCCAGCCGATATATCGCGCGATGTAAGGCCCGAATCGTGCCACACTTCCGGGCGGTGGAGTGTCAACGGATATGTAGCCCTGATTGCTGACGAAGCGGCCCGTTCTTGTGTCAAAGATCATTACGCCAAGGAGTTGCAAGTTGCTGTACGAATTTCTCTTTCCATGAGAAAAGAAACTGGCCGTCGTCTCTGAGTTTATAAGTTTTGGCCAAAGGCTTTGGACCTCGCTAGGAAAAACCTTCGAAGTCTCGACGGCCAAAAACCTGGGTTCTGCTCCGAAGCGCGACGCATGTTTCGCCCAGTATGCCCTCGCTCGGCCCTCAGCCAGCTGAATTGCATTTGGGTTCGGAAAACAAGTATCGATAGCGAAATTGCGGTTATCGATCCTCTCGGCGTGGAGTGGCGAAAGTATCGTGAGAGAGAAAGCAAAAAAAAGCGAATAAGTTGGGCTCATAAGGATTGCATCAATCAAGTTGTCAGCTGGATGCAATTTTTCACTGCTCTACCACCCCGGGTCAATTAGTCGGCAGCAGACCAAGATTTCTAACATATGCTGCCACCATCGCAGCCCGCCAAGCAGCCCGGCCCCGTGCACTGCAACCGTTTATCCAGGACATGACGACTTAAGCCACACACCGTTTGCGGCGAAAACACGCGGGTGCGATTTAGCCGACCTCCAAAACTCACTCCGGATCAAAGACGATTGGAACGCCGCACGGGAGGGCGCCGCAAGCACCGGTTTCCGCGTAGCACAAAGCGTTATATCGTAAGAACAATTCACGAACAAGAACCAGTCAACATCTTATAAATTGCTTGAGTACGCGTGCGCGAGCCAGTGTAATCGGATCGGAGTTCCTGGTATCCCGTCCGCGAAATAAGCATGTCTTTTGGGCGTGGCACAGAGGGTCGTCATGAAAATGGACCGGTGGCTTCTATCACGGTGCTTGAATTGACGCCGGAGACGCGTCGCTGGCTTGCTCGTCCGGTTTAATTATCTGCCCATTCGAATTAACCTGCCCATAATACCCGGGATCAATCGGCTGCCCGTTCATACCCGTGCTCCAACCGGACTGCTCGGAGCATGCCCACAACAAGGCTATGGTGCTCAATATGAGAAAGCACAGAACTACCTTATATGCGATTTTGACTGATTTTGCGCGCCAACTTTCCATGCCCGAAACTTTACTCTGCGGAAGAGCGTCATGCCGCGCCTTTTTTCTTTACCGCGCTTTTTTCTTTATCTTGCAAGGCAATCGTTGATACTCAATTCAAGTTATTCAACCAAAACTCCTTGCACGAAGCCGGTTGTGGAAATTCACACGGAAACGCTGAGAAGGCTCGAAACGCCCCGCGACTGAGGAGAGGCTGGAGAGCCATAGAACCGGTGCGAGCCAATTGGGCGAGTTCGAATAATCAAACTGCTCTCGTGGGCTCAATTTCCGCAGTGCTGTTTACGCAACGGTAAGTTGAGGCATCCATTTTCACGCAGACCCGAAAGGCGGAAGAGAATCTCTTGACGATCAAAACCGACCACCAAATTCATGAACCTGAAATTTAACACATGATGATAATTGATATGATGGATGTTTCTCTGATCGACGTAGTCCAGGTAGTCCAATCCGTCTATTGCATATATGTAGGGGAAATATTCCATCAGCCGCTCACGGAACTCCGGGATTGACATCCGTCTGTAAATGTTCAGGCACCAGTGATTCATTTCGAGAAAGACGATGGGCCTATAGGTGGCGAGAGTTTCCTTTGCCCCGGCAAATACTTCCAACTCGAAGCCCTCGACATCAACCTTCATAAAATCCAAACGGTCTAGCGATAGCTCAGAGAAGGTTTGGTCCAACCGCTTTACCGTAACTTCGTGGGAAAAATGATCGCTGGCCGGGATTTTATAATTATCGGCAATAAATGAACATGCAAGATTGCTCGGGTGACCCTGCATCAAAGCGAGTCCATCTCTACTGCCTAAAGCAAAATTGAAAATCTTGATATTGCCCGAATCGGCTTCAGCCACGTTGCGTCGCAGATACTGGAACGCGCGCGGAAGCGGTTCTATCGCAGCGATCTGGCCACGGGGGCAGATCTGTGAGAATGCAAGCGACGTCATGCCAATGTTTGCACCAACATCCAAAACGCGGGAATCGTCGTCGCACAAGAGAGCGAGGAGTTTGACGTTATCGGGTTCAAATTCCTGGCCCATTTCCCGGAGGTAATCATCATCTCCGGATATCGCAAATGTCTTGTGCAGGACCTTTACAGACTTAGTGTTCATTCCTGACGTTTCTTCGGTCGACGGCGGTGAGGGAAGCCCGTGTTCTCCCTTGCGCGAATGTTCTCGATTTATTCGCATGCTCTCTGTTCGTTCGATCAATACAGTCCAAACATTTTTATTTTAATGCAAGTGGACCTCGGGCACCAACACCCTTCGCCGTCGCTGCCAGAGGCGCCGCTGGCGTAGTCGCTGTTGTCAACCTGGCACACAAGACCATCCGCGGCCCGTCGTCAAAAGGCGAAGGGCACAGGTATCAGTGCACCTCAAGCGCGGCGGCCTCTCTGATTGGATGCGACAGATCAACAAAATCGGCGTGCACAACCCGTTCGTTGGCGAGGGAAAAAGTGGCCGGTTTTGACTGGACCGCTGGACACTAATCCGAGGCACCGGCTGATTAGGGCGGGCGCGAGCACTCGGGGACGATTGCTGGGATTGCTGATCGAAAGGTTTACCACCGAAGAGGCGACTCGACTGGAAGTATCTCGCGGTCGCGCGCAAAGATCCCGAGTTTTCCGATTTTATACCGATTCCTTGCTTCGATCCCGTTCACCAGCCCGCTCCGATATAAAGCGCGGAAAAACCTCCGAATACGCCGATCTTGCCGCGTTGAGGCGTATCCAAAACCAGAACTCCATCCTCGGAAACCAATTGACTCGTGCGGCTGTCGAAGAGCAGTAGAAACTCAACCTGGCGACTAGCCTGATCAGCCGGATAGCTTCCGCCGCCAATACCGAAGTAACCGCCTCTTCCTATCCGGCGGAGAAGGGATCCGGCTTCAGAGGCTGGTAGGACGGCCGCCTGAACCGCCACGATAGGAGTCTGAGCTAGAATGGCTCGTTTCTTTGCATTCGCTTTGTAGAGAAATTTTTCGAGGCGCTCCCGAGCTAGTGCGATTTCAGTGTAATAGGGCGTTGCCGACATAAGCGCGTAGTCGGTCGTGCCGGCATCTGCGGAGCGTTGGAAGAAGCCGAGAAAAAAAGAGCAGACAAGGAGGGGAAGAGCAAACTGTTTCATTTCTTGTGCAAAAAAGCACTATACGCCAAGCAATTCTCGAAGTGCGATTCGAAAATATGCGGATCCAGACGGTGCAAAAGGATGGGAGGCGGGAACCGTCCGGCTCGAGACAGGGGACGATCAGGGAAACAATTCCGTCGATCAGCCGCGAGGAAGGGGCGATTACGAGGGGTGGAATTCAACAGCTTCAGCCAATCCGGCGATTATCCCCAACCGATATATCGCGCGATGTAAGGCCCGAATCGTGCCACACTTCCGGGCGGTGGAGTGTCAACGGATATGTAGCCCTGATTGCTGACGAAGCGTCCCGTTCTTGTGTCAAAGATCATTACGCCTTTGAGCTGCAAGTTGCTGTATGTGTTATCCTCAATTCCTTGAGAAAAGAAACTGGCCGTCGTCTCTGAGTTTATCAGTTTCGGATAAAGATTTTGGACCTCGCCAGGAAAAACCTTCGATGTCTCGACGGCCAAAAACCTGGGTTCTGCTCCGAAGCGCGACGCATATTTCACCCAGTATGCCCTCGCTCGGCCCTCAGCCAGCTGAATTGCATTTGGATTCGGAAAACAAGTGTCGATAGCGAAATTGCGGTTATCGATTCTTTCGGCGCGAACTATCGCCAGTACCGTAAAAGAGAAAGCAAAAAGAAGATAGAAAGTTGGATTCATAGGGATAACTCCGAACGACTATGCTTCGTAGAGATGTTATTTGGACGCAAATTCTAACTGCTGTACTAGCGGATATCTCATCGCGGCTTTGCTCAAGTCACTGCGGTTTAGCTATACAGCGCTACCATCATCAGGAAGGCAATGGCACTGGCAGCAGCTAGACAAGTTACGTATTCTACTCTCGTATTCGGCATAGTTAGAGAAGACTGACCTGCACAATAATCACGGGTTAACCAAGTGGCCTCTGGTCTGGGTCCGCACCAGTCCACACGTATGCCACTAATCCCGCAGAAGAGCATCACGATGTTTGGCTGACCAATCGAATCCGTCTAGCCAAACTACACGCTTGACAGAATTGAGGAAGTCCTCGATCAAGTCGCCTTGAACGAATTGACGATCTTGCGGCCGTTGATTTCGTGGAAGTCGACCCTCTTCCTGGGCAGCAGCAGGGGCGCGAAGGTCTTAAGCAGGTGATCAGCGTTCGCACTGCATTTCGCGACATTCATTGGGTGATCGAAGAGATGGTGGGAGAAGGAGACAAGGTATTTAGCCGCTTTACGTGGTGCGGCACTCATCGCGGCGAATTCTTTGGCGTTGGAGAGCATAAAAAAGTGGGTGCTTAAGCCGCCTGCTTGATCTCGTTTTCAGGAGGTTTTGTCCGGAAGTCCGGATACCAATCACGAAAGGTATCTTCCAGGCGTTCATCGAGCACCTGAGTGCGCATTTGCAGCACCAGATGGGCACTCTTCTTCGTCCACTGCATCTGCTGCTTTTTGGAAAACCGCTTACTTACGATCTGGTTTACCGCCGATTCCACAAAGCCAGTCGCAATCGATTCCTCATTACGCCAGCGTTCGCCATAATTTG
>Ga0306923_10007061_pt1 | contig 11140 bp, 11 predicted proteins | sample sta12Can44000108_FD_203841 | JGI IMG/M metagenome (GOLD analysis project Ga0306923, IMG submission 203841) | Lab enrichment of tropical soil microbial communities from Luquillo Experimental Forest, Puerto Rico - statanox.12C.anox.44.000.108 (v2)... | ecosystem: Environmental > Terrestrial >...
GCGAGGTCCGCCAAATCCTGTCGCGGTACCTGATCAAAACCCGCCTCAGCCTCACCGGTCCGTTGATCGTGGCCCGCGACATCGCCCACGCCAAGCTTCAGGAGCGGCTCGACCGCGGCGAGGGGTTGCCGGATTATGTCAAGAACCACCCGATCTATTATGCCGGGCCGGCGAAGACGCCGGCGGGGTACGCGTCCGGCTCGTTCGGCCCGACCACGGCCGGTCGCATGGACAGCTATGTCGAGGCCTTTATGGCGGCGGGCGGCAGCTTTGTGACGCTCGCCAAGGGCAACCGCGGCGCCGAGGTCCGCTCGGCCTGCCGCCGGCACGGCGGTTTTTACCTCGGGTCGATCGGCGGCCCGGCCGCACGGCTTGCGCAAGACTGCATCCGCAAGATCGAGGTCGTCGAATATCCCGAGCTCGGGATGGAGGCGATTTGGCGTATCGAGGTGGAAGACTTCCCGGCCTTTATCGTCATCGACGACAAGGGAAACGATTTTTTTGACGCGCCCGGTTGAGGGCGGACGGGGATGCCCGCGTGTCGCGCTTTGCAATCACCTGCAAACCGAGTGGGGTACGCTGATTGGCGCAGGGCGGCGAACTCGCCGCGCTTGCGCGCGGGGACAAGGGAGCCTGGGAGGCGTTCGTGCGCCGCTACGCCGGCCTCGTCGTCGCTGCCGTGCGGGGTGTGGCGCGCGAAGCAGCAGACGTCGAGGATCTGACGCAAGAGGTGTTTTTGCGCCTGTGCAAGGATGATTTCCGGCTGTTGCGCAGCTACGACCCGGCGCGCGCCGGCATTTCGACCTGGATCACGATCGTCGCGCGCAGCACCGCCCGCGACGCGATGCGCCGGCACCGGCCGGTGCTGATGCCGATCGACGCCGTGCCCGAGGGCCGGCTCGCCGTCGACCCGATCGAGCCCGCGCAGAAGCTCAAGCTGCCGGAGGCCTTGCTGTCGCCTCGGCAACGCGAAATTCTGTCGATGTTGTATGATCGCGAGATGGAGGTCGCAGAAATCGCCGAGGCGTTGAGCATCGACCCGCAGACCGTGCGCAGCGCGCACCACAAAGCGATGGTCAAGCTGCGCGCCCATTTCAACACCAAGGAGGAATGACAAATGGGGCCGGCCGTGACCGCGCCCCAGGGGATAGAACGGTCCGGTTGCGGGGATGGCAGCGATGCCGTCTACGTAGATTAGCGAGGAGAACGTTGCGATGAGCCCATCCGACCAGCAACAGGAAGATCTGGCGAATTGGTCGTCCGACCGCGACCTCTGGCGCCGGAGCTGTCTGACCGACGTCACGGCCGACGAGGCTGCGCATTTTCTCGATTTCGCCGGGTTCGCCGAGGGGCGTCTCGAAGCGGACGAGCGCGACCGCGTCGCTGCGCTGCTCGCCGGCGATCCGGCGGCGACCGACGATGTCGCAGCCGCGCGGGCAATCGAGCGCGGCTTTCATCTGACGGCGGGAGTGCTCGACCGCATCATCGCGCGAGCTTGCGCTATTCTGCCGGGCGACACTGCCGCGCGCGTTGTCGCCTTTCCGGTGGTGCCGCGGCGGCGTCGCATTCTGCACGGCCTGGCTCAATGGGGGAGCCTCGCTGCGGCGATGGCGATGGCGAGCTGGCTCGGCTTTGCCATGGGAAGCGGCGCGTCGCGCGCGCTGAGCGGCCCGGTTTCCTCGAGCGAGACCAGCCTCTTGCCCGAGCTCTTCGATCCCGGTAGCGGTTTTCTGCGCGACCTCGGCGAGGTCCTGCGGACGTGACCATTGCGTCGGCGGCGGCGCGCGGCGCCACCCGGCACCCTCTGCTATGGGCGGCGCTGACGCTTTCCCTGGCGCTCAATTTGTGTTTTGTCGCCGGGGCCTTGTGGATTCGTATTCAGGGTCCGGCGCCGCCGGCGAGCCCCGCCGAGCGGCTTCAGCGGATCGGGACGGAGCTCGTGCTCGACCCGCAGCAACGGCAGGCCTTTGCGCAATACTCCGAGAATATTCGTACGCACATGCAGCAAATGCGCGAGACGGTCGAGCCGCTGATGAGCGCCGCCTGGGCGGAGCTCGCCAAACCCGACGCGGATCCGGCTGCCGCAACCAAGCTGTTCGACGAGGCGGGACAAGCCCGACGCAGCTTGCAGCGCGAACTGCTCGCCCCGACATTGGCGTTTCTCGCGACCTTGTCGCCCGAGCAGCGAGCCAAGTTCGTCAAGCTCTTTCATCAGCGCCCGAAAAGCTGGGGACAAGGGCCGCAACGCACATCTCGCTAGCCGAGGCTGGTCGCCGACAGGGCCGGGTATCTCGACCAACCGTAACTCGCATGTTCGAGGGAGATGATGGCCAGAGATCAATTCGCCGATCATGACCGCCGCTTTTTTCTCCGCATCGCCGCGAGCGGTGCGGCATTGCTGGGCCTTGCGCCATTCAGGGCTCTGGCGCAGCCGGCGGGCGGTGCGCCGCTAAAAATCGGCATGGTCGGCTCCGGGCGTGAGGGCGGCGCGCTCGGCACGGCGTTTGTCAAAGCCGGCCATCAGGTAATGTTCTCGTCGCGCCACCCCGAGCAGCTGAAGGGCCTGGTCGACAGCCTCGGCCCGCGAGCGCAGGCCGGCACGGTCGAGCGGGCGATCGCCTTTGGCGATGTCGTCGCAATCGTCGTCCCCTACACAGCGATGGAGGAAATCGGCAAGGAAAACGCGGCGGCTCTCGCCAAAAAGGCACTCGTGCTTGACGTGAGCAACCCGATCGCTCGGCGTGACGGGGAAGAGCTCGCCAAATGGGTAGAGCAGCAGGGGGGTGCGGGTCTCGCAACCGCCAAGCTGCTGCCCGGCGCGCGCATCGTCCGCGCGTTCAATGCGATTAACTATTTGAAGCTCGCCGAAGATGCCCATCGCCCAGACGGGCTGGTCGGCGTCCCGATCGCCGGCGATGACCAGAACGCGCTCGCGACGGCATCGAGCCTCATTCGGGAAATCGGCTTCGAACCCGTTGTCATCGGCGGCCTCTCGATGGGCAAGTATCTGGTTCCGGGAACGCCCCTCGGCGGTGAGCATACGGCGGCAGAAATACGGCAGATCGCCGCCGGCCTTCACTGAGGCGCCTTGGCCGATCCGAAGACCACACCCGATCGGCACCGGGGCATGGCGGACCGGATTCATCGGGTGTCGACCCGGTTCATCGATATCCGGTCGGAGGAAGTGCCGGTCGTCGCGTGGTGCTGGCTTTGTATCTTCTCGGTCCTGTCGTCCTACTACATCATGCGGCCGATCCGCGACCAGGCGGGTGTCGCGGGCGGGGTCGTTAATCTGCAATGGCTGTTCACCGGCACCCTCGTCGGCATGCTGGTGCTGAACATCCCGTTCGCCTATCTCGTTAAAAAACTGCCGCGCAGTCGCTTTATTCCGATCACCTACCGCTTCTTCGCCGGCAACATCGTCTTGTTCGCAGCGCTGCTCTACTGGTCCGATGCAGCGCAGAGCGTCTGGGTCGGGCGTATCTTCTTTATCTGGGTTTCGGCGTTTAACCTATTCGTTGTCTCGGTGTTTTGGCAGATGAACGTCGATCTGTTCAGCCCGGAGCAGGGCAAGCGGCTGTTCGCCCTGATCGCCGCGGGCGCAACCGTCGGAGCGATCGTCGGCTCGAGCCTGACCGCCTCTCTGGCGCGCCACGTGTCGCCGGTTTTCCTGCTGCTAGGTGCAGCGATTCTGCTCGAAGTCGGCGTCTTCAGCGTCGGCCGCCTGTCGCGTCTGTCGCCGAGCTTGCACCGCCAGCCGATCCGCGGCAGCGGGGAGGTGCCGATCGGCGGCAGCGTGTTCGCCGGGATCACCAACGCCTTCAGCTCGCGATATCTCGCCAATGTCAGCCTGTTCCTGTTGCTGTTCGCGATCACCTCGACATTCCTGTATTTTCAGCAAGCGGGCATCGTCAGCCGCAGTTTTACCGACCGCGGGGCACAGACCGCGTTCTTTGCGACAGTCGATCTTCTGGTCAACGTCCTGACACTCGGCGTCCAGCTCTTTCTGACCGGGCGCATCCTGCTGTTGCTTGGCGTGGCGCTGACCCTCGGTGTGCTGCCGGCGCTCACCATCATCGGGTTTGGCGCCCTCGCTCTTCTCCCGACCATCGCGGCGGTAGCGGTTTTCCAGGTGGTCCGGCGCGCCACCGACTACGCGATCGCGCGGCCGACACGCGAGGTGCTCTTCACCGTCGTGCCGCGCGAGGACCGCTACAAGGCAAAGAGCTTTATCGACACCGTGGTCTATCGCACCGGCGACCAGGTCGGGGCATGGTCGGTCCCTCTGTTGCGCTCGGCGGGTTTGGAGACGGTGGGGGTGTCGTTGGTGGCGATCCCGATCGCCGCGCTGTGGCTCATCAATGCGGTTTGGCTCGGCCGGCGGCAGGAACTCGCGGCGGCCCCGCACGAAGTGGAACCCGCACCACGCCCGGTCCGGTCCGTACGGTCTTGACCCGTCGACGGCGAGGCGGGAGGAGGCTGACCCCTTCTGCCCGAGTAGTGCCATTTTGAAATCTCGAGCAGCAACACACACCCGGCGATCGGTCCTTTGCTTCGGATTGGCGGCCCTGGTCACCCTTGCTTCGTCGGCGATGGTGCGAAGCGCCGAGGGCCAACCGGCTCGGCCTTTCCAATTCCTGATGATGTCGGACCTTCATTTCGACCCGATGGCGGACCCGACGGTGATCGATCGGCTGGCCTCCGCCGAGCCCGCCGAATGGGCGGCGATTTTCGAAAATTCGGGAGACACGACCCTCGCCCGGTATGGCGCCGACAGCAATTGGCCGCTGCTGCACTCGGCTTTGCGGCAAATAAAGGAGACGCTGCCGAATCCCGCCTTTGTCATCCTGCCCGGCGATTTTCTCGCGCATGATTTCCGCCGTCGGTTCGACCTCGGCGCCGCCGATCATTCCGATGCGGCTTACCGATTGTTCGTGCGCAAAACGATGCAGTTTCTGGCACTGCAACTCCGGCAGAGCTACCCCGATACTCCAATGCTACCCGCGTTGGGCAATGACGACGCGGTCTGTGGGGACTATCAGCTGCAGCCGGCGGGTCCATTTCTTGCCGATACGCTGCCGATCCTCCGCGCTCTCGTCGGCGCGCTCGGCGGCCCAGGGTTCGATCGCAATTGGCCGAGCTTCGGCAATTACCGCGTGGCGGCGCAGGGTCTGCGGATCATTTTCCCCAACACCGTCTTCTTCTCTACACGTTATCGCAACAAATGCGGCTCCGCGGATGACGTCGACCCCGGATTGGCTACCCTCGCATGGGTCGAGACCGAGCTCGATGCGGCGATGCAAGCGCGCGAGCCGGTATGGCTTGTGTTCCACATCCCGCCTGGGGTCGACGGGTTCGCGACACTGCGTACCGGCTCGTGCCCGGAGATGATCGTTCCGATGTGGAAGCAAACTTACGCCGCTCCCTTTGGCGAGCTGATGCGGCGCTATTCGAATACCATCGTCGCCAGCTTTGCTGGCCATACTCACATGGATGATTTCCGCTTGCTCGGCGATGACGCGGGATACTACGGATTCGTGCTGATCACGCCCGGGCTGAGCCCGATTTATCGTCAAAACCCCGCGTTTCGGACGGTCGTCGCCGATGCATCGGGCGGCATTCTCGATCAGACGACTTACGAGCTTGCAAATCTGCGCGAGGCCGCGGATGCCAGTGGGGTCGTGCCGGATTGGCGTGCCGAATATACCTTCACTCAGGCATGGCAGCTGCCGCGGATCGATCTCGCGAGTCTGACCCGGCTCTACACAGTGATCGGGGATGTGCCGGGAGCCACCGCTCGCTGGCACAGATTTTATCCGGTGTCGAGCCCGGTATACTGGTCGGCCGGTTCGGACGAGGCCGGCCCGCAGGCTGTCTTGGCCTACCATTGCGCCACCGGGCATGTCCTCTTGCAGAACTATGGCCAATGCTACTGCGGCGGCGAAAAATAGGCCTGCGGACGAAATTTTGACTCCAGTTGACGGAGTTTCGGACTTGCGGCCAACACCAGCCGGAGACCGCAGTGCCGTACATCATCGCAACCATTTTTCTCGTGCTCGGCATCTTGCTGGCATCCGCCGATCTTGCCGCCGCCGAAGCTGCTGGGCAGCGCGACAACATCACGGCGGCAACCGAGAGGGCAGCCGCGCGTTCCTGGACACCGGCAAGGCCCGATCCCGACAAAGAAACAGCACCCCCACGGCGCTCGGTCCGCCGATCGCCAAAGACCGACCGGCTGAGTTCGGGTGGCTCCGGCTTTATCGTCAGCCGAAGCGGGGACGTGCTCACCGACTACCATGTCGTCGATGGCTGTCGCGAAGTGCGCATTCTGCGCAACGGCGAGCCGGTTGTGGCGACCCTCGTTGCCGCCGATCCAACAACCGACCTCGCGATTTTGCGCTTGCCCGAACCTGCGCCAGACGCGGCCTTGGTGCGCGGCGACAACCCGGTCAAGCCGGGCGAGGCGGTGGTTGTCGTCGGCTTTCCGCTCCCGAACCTGCTGAGCACGCAAGCGAGCGTTACCGCGGGCATCGTCAGCAGGCTGGCGGGTCCGCGCGACGACCCGCATCAGCTGCAAATAACCGCACCCGTGCAGCCTGGAAATAGCGGCAGCCCGCTTCTTGACACCAGCGGTGCGGTAGCGGGCATCGTCGTCGCAAAACTCAACGGTCTGCGCATCGTCAAACGCACTGGGACGATCCCCGAAAACGTCAATTTCGCGGTCAATGCCAGATACGCCCGAGCACTGCTCGATCGCAGCGGCGTGCCCTATCAAACCGCCGCCGCCGGCGTGACGTTATCGACGCCGGCGATCGCCGAGCTGGCGCTCAAGTTCACCGTCTTGGTGCAATGCCAGAGGTGAGCCCACACCGGCTCGACTATTTTGTGCCGAAAAGGCGGTCGCCGGCGTCGCCCAGCCCAGGGAGGATGTAGCCGTGCTCGTCGAGACCGCGGTCGAGTGCGGCTGCCACGATCGACACATCCGGGAAGAAGCTCGAAACCTTCTCCACTCCCTCCGGTGCCGCGACCAGACAGACGAATTTGATCGACCGTGCAGCCAGCTCCTTGATGCGCGAGACCGCCGCCACGGCCGAGTTGCCGGTGGCGAGCATCGGGTCGACCAGGATCACGTCGCGTTCGGCCAAATCTTCGGGCAGCTTCAAATAATATTCGATGGCTTGCAGGGTTCGCGGGTCGCGGTAGATGCCGATGTGCCCGACCCGCGCCAACGGCAGCAAGTCCAGCATGCCGTCGAGGATACCGTTGCCGGCGCGCAGGATCGACACCAGGCACAGCTTCTTGCCGGCGAGCAACGGGAAGCTGCCGCGCTCCAGCGGCGTGTCGATCTCGCTCGCCGCCAACGGCAGCTCGCGTGTCGCTTCATACGCCAACAGCAGACTGATCTCGCGCAATAGTCTGCGAAATTCCGCAGTCGAGGTATTGCGGTCGCGCATCAGCGACAGCTTGTGCTGGATGAGCGGATGCTGCACGACGGTCAAGCTCGCACACTGGTGTTGCATCATGGTGTCCTAGACTAAAACAATGTGCCGTCGGTGACGATCGAGAGCGGCGGACTGCCGTCGGCCCGCCGCTCGAATGCGATCTCGCGCCCCGCCGCCCAGCTGCCGCCCTCGAGCACTTTGACGAGCGGAAACTCGTGGGCGCTCTTTCCCAGCTGCTCGCGGACCAGGATTGCGAGGCGATCGAGCAGAGTGACCGTTAATGCCCGCCACTCGACGATGGGTTCGCTCAGTGGATCGAGTGGGCGCTGCAACAGGCCCGGTTCACGCGGTTCGATGACACCGCAATCAAGGAACAAGCCGCCATTGCGATATTCTGCAAGACCAGTCAGCCCGTCCAGCTCGACGACCCGTAACCCGGCCGCATCAAGCGGCTCGATCAGCGAATAAGCGAGCCACTGGCAGAGCTTGTGAAATGGTACGAGCCCGTCTCCGGGGATTGCGGAATGCCGGCCGCAATCGCCGAGCGGAACGCCGGCGACACTGATCCGGGGCGGCCAGATCGGCGCGAACACGTGCAACAGAGTGCGGAGAATCTCGGCGGCCGGAAGGGATTCGCCACGTGCCGACCAGCAATCGTATAACCCGCCGAGCCGAGCCGGCGCGCCAAAGAGCGACGGAGATGCGGCGCACACCTCCCCCAGACGGCGCAACAACGCAGCTCGTCCCTCGAAACCGGCCAGCTCGTTTTCGGCGGTGTGCTGGAACGCAAGCGCGAGGCGCTCCGGGGTGATCTGCGCCAGCGCTGCGGCATCGGCGCGCCACGGGGTCTCGGGATCCGCCGAAAAGAGCCCGCTCTGCATCGCACGAAGGCTGGCTACGGCAAGGCCCTCCGAGCGAGACAGGATCTGGCCGGTCGCTACATCACGATAGCGCCAGTGGGGCCCGGCTCCGGCATCGAGCAGAACCGAGAGGATTGCCAGATCGATCCGGGCCCGCGCGGTCTCGTCCGTATCGGCGCCCGGCACGACAAGGATGAGGCAGCCGATGCCGACCGTCGAGAAGTGCCGCCAGCGGCTATGGTGCGGGACCTCAAGATCGGGATAACGCCGCCGGGTCACGTCGACGACGCGGCGGACGGCCTCGTCGAGCTGCCCCGGGACGAGCCGAAAATTCCGGGTCTCGCCGCGCTCGACGGCTTCCGACACGATCGCGCAACGGGCGCGCACGGCGTCGGCGCTCAACAGGGCCGACACTTCACTCGCCGAGGGCACGGCCTTTGATGCGATGTCGTTTGCCTGTATCTGCCAGGCCCGAAGGCGAGAAATATCCGGCGGCTTTCTTCGCCTCGATTTCGACTGCCGCATCGCGCGGCACCAACCGCTCCGGGATCGCCAGCTGGTCCACCACCTCTATCCCTTGCTCCGTGAGCGCATCGCGCTTGACGTTCGACATCGAGACCCAACGGTCGATGCGGCTGAGGCCGAGCCAGTGGAAGACATCCGGCATCAGCTCCTGAAAGCGCATGTCGTGGACGCCGGCGACACACTCGGTACGGCGGAAATAGCTGTCGACGCTATCACCCCCGGGCTGTCGCTTGCGGGCGTTGTAGACCAGGAACTTGGTGACCTCGCCGAGGGCTCGCCCCTCTTTGCGGTTGTAAACGATGATGCCGAGCCCACCCTGTTGGGCGGTTTCGACGCAGACTTCGATTCCGTGAACCAAATAAGGGCGGCACGTGCAGATATCCGAGCCGAAGACGTCCGACCCGTTGCACTCGTCGTGGACGCGACAGGCGATGACCGTGCTCGGCTCCTGCAGACGCTCGACCTCGCCAAAGAAATACACCGTCGTCCCGCCGATCGGCGGCAGCAAAACCTGTAAGTCGGGACGGGTGACCAGTTCGGGAAACATGCCCCCTGTCTCCTCGAACAGGGTGCGCCGGAGATCGGGCTCGGACACCCCGAAGCGGGCTGCTACCCCCGGCAGATACCACACCGGATCGATCGCCGCCTTGGTGACGCGGATCTCGCCGCTGTCGAGCAGCACCCGCCCGTCGGCACGCAGGATGCCTTCGGCCAGCAGCGGGCGGAGCTCGGGGGTGGCAAGCCGCGCCGTGGTAATCGCGATGGTCGGACGTACGTCGACGCCGGCGCGGATGTGCTCGGCGAAGGCCTCGCTGATGAGGTGACCCCAGGGGTCGAGCGACACGATTTTGGCCGGCGCGCTCCATTGCGGCTGCGGTGCGATGCGCCCTGCCGGCGCGGTGTCGGTCAGATCGGGACGATGGTCCCGGGCGAGCGCCCGGGTCGCGACGGCGAGCGCACGATAGATGGCATAAGCGCCGGAATAGGTACCAATGGCATTGCGCTGCCGCGTATCTGCGGGGCTCGCGACCACCGGCCCGCGGTCGGCCGCAACTTGGGCACCCCAATGGATCGGAACCGCGCTTCGGCCAGCGTCTCCCGGGTGGGAAGTCAGCCGGATATGCCGCGGTATCGAGTGCTCCATCTCGCGTTCCATAGCGGACAGACGTAAAAAAGCAAGGTAGCGAGGAGCGCCACCGGTCGCAACCGCACGCGGCTGCTCACAACGACGTGATCCGGTCAAAATGCCCGAGACGGGTGATATATTGGCGGTGAGTATTGCTCAAACCCCCGATCGGCGAGATGTGTTGATGGCACTGTCGTCGCTATCCCCTGTGGACCCGCGCAAGTTTCAGGATCCTTTTGTCACGGTCAAAGGCGAGCGGCGTGCGCGTGTGGCGCTCAGGGCGTTGGAAACCTTGTGGTTCAATACCGGTACCTTGTGCAATCTTACTTGTCAGCACTGCTACATCGAATCGTCGCCCAAGAACGACCGGCTGGTCTATCTGACCGGTGCGGAGGTGGCTGAATACCTCGACCAGATCGAGGCCGGCGGGTTGTCGACATCGCTGATCGGGTTTACCGGCGGCGAGCCCTTTATGAACCCCGAGCTGACGGGCATGCTCGAGGATGTCCTCTCTCGAGGACTCGCGGCCCTGGTGTTGACCAACGCGATGAAGCCGATGGCCAAATGCAAGCCGGCACTCTTGCGGCTGAGGGATCGCTACGGTGACCGGCTGACGATCCGGGTGTCGATCGATCATTACGGGCGCCACGCGCACGAGGTGGAGCGCGGCAGACGCAGCTGGGCGCCGACGATCGACGGGCTCTGCTGGCTGGCACGGAACGGGTTCTCGCTCCATGTCGCGAGCCGCCGGTTGTCGGGAGAGTCGGAGGCCGCCATCCGTAGCGGTTTTGCCGGCTTGTTTGCCGAGCTCGGTGTGGCCATCGATACCGACGACCCCATCGCGCTGATGGTGTTCCCAGAGATGGATCCGGGCGCGGATGTTCCGGAGATTACCGAAGCGTGCTGGGGCATCCTGGGGAAATCGCCGGAAAGCGTCATGTGCGCGACCTCCCGGATGGTGGTCAAACGCAAAGGTGCCGCCGCCCCCGCTGTCGTCGCTTGCACTCTTTTACCCTATGACCCGCGCTTCGAGCTCGGCCGCACTCTCGCCGAGGCAGGCGGCGCGGTGCCGCTCAATCACCCGCATTGCGCCAAGTTCTGCGTGCTCGGCGGCGGCGCCTGCAGCCGCGGCTGACGTGCAGGTCGCGACAGTCCTGAGTTCCCTCAGATCAGAGCTGCGGTCTGCT
>Ga0306923_10007063_pt1 | contig 11139 bp, 19 predicted proteins | sample sta12Can44000108_FD_203841 | JGI IMG/M metagenome (GOLD analysis project Ga0306923, IMG submission 203841) | Lab enrichment of tropical soil microbial communities from Luquillo Experimental Forest, Puerto Rico - statanox.12C.anox.44.000.108 (v2)... | ecosystem: Environmental > Terrestrial >...
GACCTGGATCACCATCGACGATCAGAGATTTCGGCTGGGAGCGCTGGCGATTCTGGCGATGTTCGCGGTGCGGACGTGGAGCCACCATCGGAAAATGCAGCATAAGACCGAGCGTCAACGAGACGAAGAAGAGTAGGGCTGCCGGTTTCAGGCGGGAGTAACTCAGTGGTAGAGTCACAGCCTTCCAAGCTGTTGGTCGCGGGTTCGATTCCCGTCTCCCGCTCCAGAGTTTGCAGTGAGCTGTTTGCGGTAAGTAGGTGCAAGAGGCTGCTGAAGAAGCGCGAGGAGCAGATCCCTCGCGAGCTAAAGCCCCGCAACGAGCTTTTCGGTAGGGCTGATGTAGCTCAGTTGGTAGAGCACTCCCTTGGTAAGGGAGAGGTCATCGGTTCAATCCCGATCATCAGCTCCAGAGTTTTGTAGTCGGAGAGAAGCCAGTTTGGTGAATACGTCGATGGTTGAGCCTGGATCGCAGGTTCCGTTTCAGCAGGCTGGAATCGGCGTCGAGAAGCGTGAGGAGTTTCCACAACTTCATTCGGCGCTGGAACGAATCTTTGGCGCGGGAGCAGTCGAAGGTTATTTGCGGCTGCTGCAGCGCAAGGGTGTTCCCATCCGCGACTTCGATCGCGTACTGTGCGAAAAGTTGCTGGAGCAGACGGACCACGAATTGGGCAAGAGTGGCGGAAGCGCGAAGCGCGGGTATGACGCGCTTTCGGTGGGCGACCAGGCGCAGGTTCGAGAATTTTATTGGACCGCGCTGGAGGCGGTGGATTTGCCTCTGCGCGAGAAGTTCAGAAAACTTTATAGGTATTACTAGGCGGAGTTATGGCGAAAGAAAAATTTGACCGCAGCAAGCCGCACGTAAACGTAGGCACGATCGGGCACATCGATCACGGCAAGACGACGTTGACGGCGGCGATCACCAAGGTGTTGCAGAAGCACAACCCGAACATCAAGTTCCGGTCGTTCGATTCCATCGACAACGCTCCGGAAGAGCGGGAGCGCGGCATTACCATCGCGACGGCGCACGTGGAGTACGAGACGGCCAACCGTCACTATGCGCACGTGGATTGTCCGGGGCACGCCGACTATATCAAGAACATGATCACGGGCGCGGCGCAGATGGACGGCGCGATCCTGGTGGTGGCGGCGACCGACGGACCGATGCCGCAGACCAAGGAGCATGTGCTGCTGGCGCGGCAAGTAGGCGTGCCCTACATCGTGGTGTTTCTGAACAAGTGCGATGCGGTGGAAGATGCCGAGCTGATCGACCTGGTGGAGATGGAAGTGCGGGAATTGCTGACCAAGTACCAGTTTCCGGGCGACGATCTGCCGGTGATTCGCGGCTCGGCGCTGGGGGCGCTGAACGGCGAAGCGCAGTGGGAAGCGAAAGTGGATGAGCTGATGGAGGCGGTGGACAAGAGTGTTCCGCTGCCGGCGCGCGACGTCGACAAGCCGTTCCTGATGCCGATCGAAGACATCTTCTCGATCCAGGGGCGCGGAACGGTGGTCACGGGGCGCATTGAGCGCGGCAAGGTGAAGGTAGGCGAGGAAGTCGAGATTGTGGGCTTCCGGGAGACGCGCAAGACGGTGGTGACGGGCGTGGAAATGTTCAAGAAGCAGCTGGACGAAGGTCTGGCTGGGGACAACGCCGGGTTGCTGTTGCGCGGCATCGGCAAGGACGACGTGGAGCGCGGCATGGTGCTGGCCAAGCCGGGTTCGATCACGCCGCACACCAAGTTCAAGGGCGAGGTGTACGTGCTGTCGAAAGAAGAAGGCGGGCGGCACACGCCATTCTTCAAGGGCTACCGGCCGCAGTTCTACTTCCGCACCACCGACGTGACGGGAGTGGCGACGCTGCCGGCGGGCACGGAGATGGTGATGCCAGGCGACAATGTGAACCTGGAGATCGAGCTGATCACGCCGGTGGCGATGGAGAAGGGCCTGCGCTTCGCGATCCGCGAAGGCGGACGCACGGTGGGCGCCGGCACCATCACTGAGATTATTGCGTAGGACCGTTTCATGAGGTTTTGGGGGCATAAAACCGACGTACCTCAGGGGCTAATGCCCGGTTTTATACACCTCTAACGGCACGGCTGAAGCCGTCTTTTCAAGACCGGTTCTTGAGATGGATTGCAGGTTTTCATACCGGGTGCGGCGCAGTACACCGCACCCACTTACTAACCGCGGCAAGAGTCGCAGGGCAGTTCGCGGAAACGCTGACGAGCCCCAGCCTTGGTCTTTGAGAGATAGAGAGAAACTAACGTGATTGGAAAAGAACGAATCCGGATCCGCCTGAAAGCTTATGATTATCGCGTTCTCGACCAGTCCACAGGCGAAATCGTGGACACGGCACGCCGTACCGGCGCACAGATTGCGGGTCCGATCCCGCTGCCGACGGTGAAGAACAAGTACTGCGTGCTGCGTTCCCCCCACGTGGACAAGAAGTCGCGCGAGCAGTTTGAGATCCGCACGCACAAGCGTCTGCTCGACATTCTCGAGCCTACCCAGCAGACCGTGGATGCGCTCATGAAGTTGGAGCTGCCCGCCGGTGTGGACGTCGAGATAAAAGCGTTTGGAAAAGAGCATAAATAGTAGCTGGTGACTGGCAACTGGTCACTGGCAAAGGCACAAAAACAAAACTTCCGTGGCGTAGAGTCCCCGGTGCAGCAAACACCCGAAACAGGAAGCGGAGTTAGAGGACAGAGATGGCAGTTAACGGAATTCTTGGCAAGAAGATTGGAATGGCGCAACTGTTCGATGACAAGGGCGATGTTCGCCCGGTCACGGTGCTGAAGGCCGGACCCTGCTTTGTGACGCAGCGCAAGACCGCAGCCAAAGATGGATACGACGCCGCCCAGATCGGGCTGGTGGAGTTCGTGAAGGAATCGCGGCTAACCAAGGCGATGAAGGGCCACTTCGCGAAGAACAACCTGCCGCCGATGCGCTTCCTGCGCGAGGTGGAGATCGTGGCGGACAGCGAGAACCAGGATGGCGCCAAGGTTGGCGACAAGGTCCTGGTCGATATGTTCGAAGGCGACAAGTTCGTGGACATTGTGGCCACCAGCAAGGGACGCGGTTTCGCGGGAGTGGTGAAACGTCACAAGTTTGCGGGTGGCGCCGCATCGCACGGCTCGATGTTCCAGATTACGGGTTCAATCGGCTCCTCGGCGTTTCCGTCGCGTGTTTTCAAAGGCATGCGCATGTCGGGACACATGGGTGTAGATCGTAAGACGATCCGCAATTTGCGTGTGCTGGGCGTCGATCGCGACGAAAACCTGCTTGTGGTAGAAGGCGCGGTGCCGGGAGCAAAAGACGGCTATGTGGTGATCTCTAGGGCAAAGAAGCCGCCCAGAGAGCGTCGTGGATTCGGCGGCCCGAGCAAGGTTGATCCGTTGAAGGCGTCGAAGCGCCAGGCGGTGAAGAAGAAGTAACGGGTGACTGGTAACTGGCTACTGAACGGAAAAACATTATGGCGACGATTGATGTACTAAATCTAAACGGCGAAAAAGTGGGCCTGCTTGAGCTGGCCGATGAAGTATTCGGCGCGGTCAACGAAGACCTACTTTGGGAGGCGGTGAAGCACTACCGCTCCGGTCTGCGGGCCGGGACCCATTCCACCAAGACCCGCGGTCTGGTGAGCGGCGCCGGCAAGAAGCTGTGGAAGCAGAAGGGCACGGGACGCGCGCGTATCGCGTCGATCCGCTCGCCACTGTGGCGGCACGGCGGTACGGTCCATGGACCGAAACCCCGCTCCTATGACTATGCGCTTCCCCGCAAAAAGCTGCTGGGTGCATTGCGCTCGGCGCTGGCGGCGAAGCTCGCTGACGGCAAGTTGGTGGTGGTGGAGAGCTTTGAGTTGAAGGAAGCCAAGACAAAGCCATTCCGCGCAGCCCTAAACAAACTGAGCGCCAAGGGAACCACACTGCTGGTGGAGAGCGGGGTGACAGAAAACAAGAACCTGCACCTGAGCTCGCGCAACCTGAAGGGCGTCGAGTTGATTGCGGGCAACGAGGTCCACCCCTATCACCTGCTGCGGTACAGTTCTGTGGTGTTCTCGCGTCCGGCGCTGGAAAAGCTGCAGAACTCGCTGAAGGCGTCGGCGCCCAAGCGGAAGCACACGCCAGAGCATGAGGAGGTCGCGTAATGAAATCGGCATACCAGATCATTCGCCGTCCGGTAATTACCGAAAAAGGACTGGGCGTGAAGGAGACCGAAGCCACTCTGGTGTTCGAGGTTTCTTCCAAGGCGTCGAAGACCGAGATCAAGCACGCAGTGCAGAGCATTTTCAAGGTGAAGGTAGACACGGTCCGCACAGCCAACTTCGTCGGCAAGGAGCGACGCCGCGGCAAGTTCACCGGCTATCGCCCCGACTGGAAGAAGGCTTACGTGCGGCTGAAAGCGGGCGAGAAGATGCCCGAGTACGCGGAGAACCTCTGAAGCAGTGGCTGGTGGCCAGTGGTCCGAGAGTTTCAAGTTTCGAGTAAGAGCGAAAAGCCAAAAGCCAAAAACCAAAAGCCAAAAGCCAAAAGCAAAGAGCAACGCTGAGAGCGAATGGACGACAGCAGGCAGTAAGAAGCGAGTAGAGACATGGCAATCAAGACTTACAGACCGGTAACTCCGACGCGGCGCTTCACAACGGGCGCTGTTAACGACGACCTGACGACGAACCGGCCGCACAAGCCGTTGACCGAACCCAAGCAGCGCACCAGCGGACGGCGCAACACCGGCGACCTGACCATCTGGCACCGCGGTGGCGGACACAAGCGCAAGTTGCGCATCATCGACTTCAAGCGCGACAAGTTCGGCGTTCCCGCAACCGTGGCCTCGATCGAGTATGATCCCAACCGCTCGGCCCGGATTGCGTTGTTGAACTACGCCGACGGTGAGAAGCGCTACATCATCTGCCCGGTCGGCCTGAAAGTTGGTTCCAAGATCGTGAGCGGACCCGAGGCCGATATCCTGGTGGGCAACGCCCTGCCGTTGCGCAATATTCCTCCCGGCACAACCGTACACAACGTCGAGTTGAAGCCCGGCAAGGGCGCACAGATGGCGCGTTCGGCAGGAGCCCAGGCGCAGTTGGTTGCCAAAGAGGGCGACTACGCGCTGCTCAAGCTGCCCTCCAGCGAAACCCGCAAGGTGCTGGTGGATTGCATGGCGACCATTGGCCAGGTGGGCAATGTCGATCATGAAAACATTTCCATCGGCAAGGCCGGACGTACGCGGTGGTTGGGTATTCGCCCCACCAACCGTGGCGTGGTCATGAACCCGGTTGATCATCCGCACGGCGGCGGTGAAGGCAAGACCAGCGGCGGACGTCACCCGGTGACTCCCTGGGGCCAGCCGACACGCGGTTACAAGACTCGTAATAACAAGCGGACCGATAAGTTCATCGTGAACCGCAGACAGAAGTAGGACACTGAGACGATATGGCACGTTCAACGAAAAAAGGTGCGTTCATCGATAAGCACTTGCAGGCCAAGATCGATGGCATGAACGAGCGCAACGAAAAGAAGGTTGTGCGCACGTGGTCGCGCCGCTCGACCGTGATCCCGGAGATGGTGGGTCACACGCTGGCGGTGCATAACGGCAAGAAGTTCATTCCGGTGTACGTCACCGAGAACATGGTGGGCCACAAGCTGGGAGAATTCAGCCTCACCCGTACCTTCAAGGGACACTCGATGAAGGCGGCGACGGAGACTGCGGCCAAGCCGGCGGCGAGGTAAGGAAGAAACATGGAATTCACAGCCAAACTGAATTACGTGCGAGTTTCACCGCAGAAGGCGCGCCTGGTGCTGGAACTGATCAAGGGCCGCCGGGTGGAAGAAGCGCTCGACACATTGCTGTATACCAAGAAGGGCATCGCTCCGCAGATCTACAAGCTGCTGCGGTCGGCGGTGGAGAACGCCAGCTACGTAAGCGCCGAGAAGGGACTGGATGTCGATCTTGACCGGCTGTACGTAAAGCAGGCGATAGCCAATGACGGCCCGCGCATGAAGCGCATCCGTCCGGCCCCGATGGGACGTGCGTTCCGCTACCAGCGCCGTATTTCGCATCTTCACTTGGTGCTGGCGGAGAAGGCCGGGGACAACAGAAACGCAGATACTTCAGCCACGACGGACGAAGCGGCATCGAAGAAGGCTGCGAAGAGGGCTCGGTTGAAGAGGGCGGCTGCGAAGAAGGCCCCAGGGAAGAAGAAGCTCGCGGCCAAGAAATAGAAGCAGTTCCCTCGCGGACTAAAAGTCCGCTCGGGATGACAAATATAGCGAAGGGTGCGGCACGAATAAAGTCGTGCTCTGACACCAGACAGGTTGATGGGGTCGACTGTAGGTCGTGCCCTGACACAAGGCGAGTTGATCGGGACGACAAGAGTCGCACCGTGACGCAACAGCGGCGATGCCGGTAGGCAGTCGTCGCGGAGAGTAAACGAGACTATGGGACAGAAAGTCCATCCATACGGATTCCGCCTCGGCGTTACCAAGCCGTGGAGGTCGCGCTGGTTCGTGGAGCGCGACTACGACAAACTGCTGCTGGAAGACGTGAAGCTGAAGGAAGAGCTGAAAGACAAGCTCAAGTCGGCCGGCGTCAGCTCGATTGAAATCGAGCGACCTGGCAACAAGCTGCGCATCATTATCCGCACCGCGCGTCCGGGAATCATCATCGGCCGCAAGGGCGCCGAGATCGACAAGCTGAAGCAGGAGATCCAGAAGCGTACGGGCCGCGACGTGTACGTCGACATTCTTGAAGTACACAAGCCGGAACTCGACGCGCAACTGGTGGCCGAAAACATCGCGCTGCAGCTGGAAAAGCGTGTCAGCTTCCGCCGCACCATGCGTAAGGCCGTGGATTCGGCGCTGCGTTTTGGATGCAAGGGCATCAAGGTGCGCGTGAGCGGCCGCCTGAACGGCAACGAAATCGCGCGTTCCGAGTGGTATCTGCAGGGACGTTTGCCGCTGCACACGCTGCGTGCCGACATCGATTACGGCTTCGCAGAAGCGCATACCACGTACGGCATCATCGGCGTGAAGTGCTGGGTGTACAAGGGCGAAATCCTGCGCGAGCGGAAGCGTGAGCCGCAGGGCGTGCAGGCGGGAGCGTTCTAAAAGCAGTGACTAGTGGCCAGTGGCTAGTGGCTAGCCAAGGCAATTAGCCAAGGCAAGTAACAAGATGCAGGGCGGGAATTGAGAATAGCCGGGGCGAGGGAAGCCGGAGCAAGATGCTTTCAGCCAATGGCTAAGGAAATTGGGAGATGAGCTGGCGTTAGCCGGCCTGGTGGACGTTAGAGAACGTTTTTCTGACCACTAGCCACTAACCACCAGCCACTAGAATTTATGTTGATGCCAAAGAAAGTTAAGTACCGCAAGCAGCAGCGCGGCCGGATGTGCGGCAAAGCATGGCGCGGCGGCGAGTTGTCGTTCGGCGACTTCGGCCTGAAGGTCATGGAGCCGGGCTGGATCACCGATCGGCAGATCGAGGCCAGCCGCGTGGCCATGACGCGTTTTGTGAAGCGTGGCGGCAAGATCTGGATCCGCCTGTTTCCCGACAAGCCGGTGACCAAGAAGCCAGCCGAAACCCGCATGGGCAAGGGCAAGGGAGCTCCGGATCACTGGGTCGCCGTGGTACGCCCGGGCAAGATCCTGTTCGAGATGGAAGGCGTTTCCGCCACCGAGGCCGCCGAGGCAATGCGCCTGGCTTCGCACAAACTGCCGCTGCGCACCAAGTTCGTGGCGCGCGAAGGCGTGCTGTAAGGAATTCTGAAATGAACGCAGACAAGATCCGCAATTTAACCGACGTCGAGTTGGCGCATCAGCAGCGCGAGCTGGCCGATCAGCTCTTCAAGCTGAAGTTTCAGTTGAAGATGGGCCAGACCGAAAGTCTGAAGAAGATCCGCGATCTGAAGAAAGACATTGCACGGGTAAAGACGATCGAGCGCGAAAAGAAATTGGCCGGAGGCGACGGCAGGGTAGCGGTGAAGCCCGCGGCGTCGGCGGCGGAGACCGCGGCAAAGACGAAGAAGGCGGCCAGCAGGCAGGCTGCAACGGAGAAGAAGTAAGCCATGGCCGAAACAACAACGACGTATACCGAAAAAGCCGAGGGACGCCGCAAGACCCTGATTGGCGAAGTGGTTTCCACCAAGATGGCGAAAACCATCGTGGTCGAGGTGCACCGACAGAAGGCGCATCCGTTCTACAAGCGCGTGGTGAAACGCAGCAAGCGATTCTACGCGCACGACGAAAACAGCACCGCGAAGCTGGGCGATGTGGTCAAGATCGAAGAAACGCGTCCGCTGTCGAAGCTGAAGCGCTGGCAGTTGAAAGACATCGTGCGCCATGCTGCGCAGGTTGCGCCGATCGAGGAGCAGCAGCCGGCCTAAACCCGCCCTTTCGCCAAAGGCGGGCGAAAGGATGGGGCACCCGGGGGCGGTTAGGAGAGAACGCAATGGCAGTGATGATGAGAACCATGCTCGACGTCGCCGACAACTCGGGGGCGCGCAAGCTGCAGGTGATCCTGCCGCTGGGCGGCGGGACCGGCCTGGTGGCGCATCTGGGCGACGTGGTGACGGCGTCGGTGAAGGAAGCTTCGCCCGACGGCACCGCCAAGAAGGGCACGGTGGTGAAGGCCGTGATCGTGCGCACCCGCAAGGAGCATCGGCGGCGCGACGGCACCTACATCCGCTTCGACCAGAATGCGGCCGTGCTGATCAACGAAGGCGGCGAGCCGGTAGGGACCCGCGTATTTGGTCCCGTGGCGCGCGAGCTACGCGAGAAGAAGTTTTTGAAGATCGTTTCGCTCGCGCCAGAAGTTCTTTGAGCAGCTAGCGACTCGCAATGAGCAACTAGCTTTGCCAGTCGCAAGGAATGAAATTCGATCGAAAGTGGCATTGGTGAGCGGCCACACGACAGGGAAACTGAAAGAGCCAGTTGCTAATTGCTGCGACTGCTCGAGGGTTAGGCGAGATGCATAAGATCGTAGATATACGGCGGAACGACCAGGTCCGGGTGATCAGCGGACGCGACAAAGGCAAAGAAGGGCGCGTGCTTCGCGTGATTCCCAGCACCGGCAAGGTACTGGTGGAGCACGTGATGATGGTGAAAAAGAACGTGCGCCCCAATCCGCAGAGGAACGTGAAGGGTGGCATTGCCGAGCAGGAGAGCGCGATTGCTATCAGCAACGTGATGCTGATGTGTACGTCTTGCGCGCGGCCGGTCCGCGTGGGCCACGAGTTGCGCGGCGACCGCCACCTGCGGGTGTGCAAGAACTGCGGCACAGCGCTGGAAAAATAGCCACTAGCAGCTAGCGATCAGCAACTAGCTGCTGGGATAAAAAGGATTCGAGAGCTAGTTGCTATTCGCTCGTTGCTCAAAATTGACGACCTCACGAACCGGACGAGAGCCGAAACCGTGAGAAAGGTGATGCAGGAAATGGCGAAGGACGAGAAACAAAAAAAGGCGCCGGAGCAGGGCAGCAAGCCGCAGGGCAGGAAAGCTAAGCCGGAACAGGTGGAGGCTGCCGGTGGCGAAGCGGCATCGGGCAAGCCGGCGCGGCCGAAGGCAAACAACCGTTCGACTGCGCGCATGCGCGAGAAGTATGTGAAGGAAGTTCTGCCGGCGCTGATGAAAGAGTTCAGCCTGGACAATCCCATGGCCGCCCCGAAGCTGGAAAAGATCGTAGTCAACATGGGCGTGGGCGAGGCGACGCAGAACGCGAAGCTGATTGATCCGGCGGCCAACGAAGTAAGCCAGATCACGGGCCAGAAGCCCATCATCACCAAGGCGAGGAAGTCGATCGCGCAGTTCAAGGTGCGCGAGGGAAACCCCATCGGTGTAATGGTGACCCTGCGCGGCGACCGAATGTACGAGTTCTTTGACCGGCTGGTGAACATTGCTCTGCCGCGCGTGCGCGACTTCCGCGGTGTGCCAACCAAGTCGTTCGATGGTCGCGGCAATTTCACGCTGGGCGTACGCGACCAGTTGATCTTCCCTGAAATCGACTACTCGAAAGTTGAGAAGATGAAGGGAATGAACATCACGATTGTAACCACGGCGGGGAATGATGACCAGGCGCGTGCACTGCTGAAGCACATGGGCATGCCGTTCCGCCTGGCGCAGTAGTTACGAGTTTTGTTGAAGCAGAGCGCAGGCTCTGAGTAAAGGAAACGATGGCTAAGACATCCAGTATCGCCAAGGCGAACAAGAAACCCAAGTTCTCTGCCCGCCGGCACAACCGCTGCAAGATCTGCGGGCGCCCGCGGGCCTATCTGCGTAAGTTCGGCGTCTGCCGTCTGTGCTTCCGCAGCCTGGCACTCAAGGGAGAGATCCCCGGGGTTTCCAAGTCGTCCTGGTAAGCGCCTCGCGGACTATGTCCGCTCGGGATATAACCAGCGAGCTGAGCGGCACGACTAAAGTGGTGCCCTGATGGAAAACGAGCTGGACGGCACCCTTCGGCTTCGCTCAGGACAGGCTCTGAGGTCGTACCAAGACGCAGCACGAGTTAGAAGGCACGCGGTCGAATTTGACCAAGCGCTGAGGTAAGTACGTCGCGGCTGGTTCTTTCATCACCCCATCACGCGCTAGCAAGGTGCGATGGGGACCCCGAGAGTAAGTCTCGGACACGAAAGCTAACGGGCGATGATTTGAGGAGATATCGAGCATGAGTTTGACCGATCCGGTCGCAGATTTTTTGACGCGCGTTCGCAACGCCATCAACGCACGGCACCAGAAGGTGGACGTCCCCCTTTCCAAGTTGAAGCTGGAGATGGCCCGCATTCTGAAGGACGAAGGCTACATCGCGAACTTCAAGTCGACGGAAGAAGAGGGCCGCAAGGTGCTGCGGGTATACCTGAAGTACGGCGCTGACAATGCTTCCCCGATTTCGCAGCTGAAGCGCGTTTCGCGCCCCGGTTGCAGAGTTTACGTCGGCCACACCGAGATCCCGCGCGTGCTGGGCGGATTGGGAATCAGTATCCTGACCACTCCCAAGGGCGTGATGACGGGCCGGCAAGCGCGCAAGGAAGGGCTCGGGGGCGAAGTACTCTGCGAGATTTTTTAGCAACTAGCAGCTAGCGACTAACACTAGCTGCGGACTGAAAGCCGAAGAGCGGAACCTAAAGAAAAGTTGGCAGAGCGGCGAGCGCGCAGCAAA
>Ga0306923_10007065_pt1 | contig 11139 bp, 9 predicted proteins | sample sta12Can44000108_FD_203841 | JGI IMG/M metagenome (GOLD analysis project Ga0306923, IMG submission 203841) | Lab enrichment of tropical soil microbial communities from Luquillo Experimental Forest, Puerto Rico - statanox.12C.anox.44.000.108 (v2)... | ecosystem: Environmental > Terrestrial > Soil...
CGCCGCGACAACTCGCTGAGCCGGCCCGCTTCCGGCAGGTCCTTAGCCTCAGAAAGGTGGCGTCCCATCGCCGCGAGTCGCTCGTCATCAAGACCGCTCCTCATGCGGCCGCGACCGTGAGGCGTAATCGCGCGGATGCGATCGAGAACCGCGCCTAGACCGTACTGCGCGATCCGCTGGCGGAGCTCTTCGAGGGTGGCCTCGGAGAGGTCCGGCCGGGTGTCGAACGGCGGCACATCATGTGCCGTTCTTGCGGACCAGCGCGCCCAATGTCTCGGTCGCGGCGCGCTGCGCGGTGTCCAGCAAATGCGCGTAGCGTGCGGTCGTCGCTGGCTGGCTGTGGCCCAACAACGCGCCGACCATCGGCAAGTTATAGCCGGCCGAGACCAGGAAGCTGGCAAAGGAGTGCCGCAGATCGTGAATGCGCAGATTGGTGAGGTCGGCGCGCCGGCGGATCCGCTCCCAGCCGCGCTTGATGTCGCGCACATGGCCGAGCTCGTTGCGTTCCGGGAAGACGAACGGCGAGGGTGACAGCCGGACGACGTTGCCGGAACTCTTCTCTTTGATCGCGACGAGGATGTCGCGTGCCTGGTTGTTGAGCGGCACGCGGTGGAGGCGCGCCTGTTTGACGGCGGAGGCGGGCTTGATCCACACCGCCGGCTCGCCGAGTTCGAGATGCTCCCAACGCATCGCCAGGACCTCGCCCTTGCGCGCGCCGGTCAGCAGCAACAGCCAGAGGGCGTTGATCAGCTGCCGGTCGGGCTCGGCCACCAGCGCGGCGTCGAGGCGCGCGAGCTCGGCTTCGGTCAAATAGCGGTGCCGCGGCTGCTCGGGGTTCTTCTCGATCCCCCTGCACGGGTTGTCGGCGCGCATCTTCCAGACGACCGCGAGGTTGAAGAGGCGCGAGGCGAAGGAGACTGTTCGATTGGCGCGGACGGGCGCCCCTTTTTGTCCCTTTCGCATGCTCTTGCGGTGCGTGATTTTCCGATGCAGGCGGTCGATGTCCTCGTGGGTGACATCGGCAACCTTGCGGGACCCGAGCTCGGGCTCGACGCATTGATGGAAGAGCCGCTCCTGCTCGACGCGTGAGCGCGGCCGCATGGCGGGCGCCTTCTCTTCCTGCCAGCGTTCGAAGAGATCGCGCACGCTTGGGGCGGCGCGGTCGGCATGACGCTCGGCCATCGGATCGCTGCCCTGGTCGACGAGTCGGCGCAGCCGCTTCGCCTCATCGCGGACGACCTTCAGGGGCCAGTCGGAGAGCGAGCCGATCGTCAGCCGCCGCTCGATCCCCTTGACCCGATAATTGAAGATGAAGCTGCGCGCGTTGTTCTGGGTGATGCGCACCCCGAGGCCGCGCACCTCGGTGTCATAGTGGATGACGTTGCCGGACACGGGTGCGGGCAGCTCCCGTATCCGTGCCGGGGAGAAGTTGATGACCATGTTTGCGCTCCGTTCGCCAGGATTGCGGACACTTTTGGGGTCCGTGCTGTGTCCGTACCGTAGCGTCATATGGAGGCAAATTTCGCAGTGTCCAGGCATAACTTTACGGACACTGATGCGACCGAGAGCCGCATCAATGCTCGGAAGCGCGCAGTTTTCCGCGGGATCTGGCGTCACTGGCCGCAGTCCCATCGGCTGGGGCCGGTTAGCTTAGAGGGTCGCCAGGTAAGCGGTGACCTCGCTGATCTGCTCGACGGTCAGATCCTTCGAGTTCTCGTGCATGATCTCGTTGGCGCGTGCCATGGACGCGAACGCTTCTAGCTGACGGGCGAGATAGGCTTGGTGCTGCCCGGCCAGACGCGGAATCGGACCATTGCCTTCTGCCTTCTCGCCGTGACAGCTCATGCAGGCGGGAACGCTTTCCGAGGGAATCCCTTCGGTGAATATCTTCTCTCCCCCGGCCGTTTCCGCTGAAGTGCTCGGTCTTCCGGCAACCGGAGCCTGGGAAGCGTAGTAGGTGGCGATGGCATCGATAGTTTGATCGCTCAATCGCGCGGCCATGCCCCACATATAGGTCTGCGCGTGTGGGTCGGCGCGCGTCTGGTCGCGAAAGGCCTGCAGCTGCGCGACGAGATAATCCTTTTGCTGGCCGGCGAGGCGCGGAAAGGTCGGGGAGATGCTGCGGCCGTCCGGGCCGTGACACGACGAGCAGACGTGCGCTGTACCGGCTACGGTCGTGTCGGCGCTGCCGCTTCCTGGAGCCGTGCCGCTGCACGCTGCGACGGTGAGCGTCACAAGCGCAAGCGCGACCAAGATTGAAGAGCTTCGCCGTCGTGCCTCGTTGCGACGCATATCTCTCTCCGAGCCTCAGGCCTGGCTCGCTCCGTCAGAATGCGATCCATGCATAAGCGAAGATAGTGTTGTTGTCCCCGGCGTTGCGGCCGGCACCGTCATAATTTGAGACGGCGCCGTTGAACTTGTTGTAATGCACGTATTGGAGCCCGAACTTCACATTGAGCCAAGGCCAGAAGTCCGGACCGCCATAATTTAACGGGATGTAGTTGAGCTCGAGGGTCCAACCGCTCGAGTTCGGGCTGTTGACGGCCGAGATCGGGCCGTAGAGCAGTGGGTCGCCGCTGCCGTTGACATGAAAAGAGCCCACGGTGAAGCCAATCATCTGATTGTAGTAATAGGTGCCCTTGGCACGCCAGGTACGCAGATTATTATGCGAGTTGGTCGAAAGGCCGAGCGCTTGGCTGGCCCCTAAATTCTGGTTCTCGGTGATGAAGCGCGCTTGCACCGAAAAGCTGTCGCGCGCGCCGAGGAATTGGTACTGCGTGTCGAAGCCGACATCCGTCAGGTGATCAGTGCCCATCCCGGTCATCCTTTGGGGTATCAAGTTGGTCGCCAGCCCGAAGGTGCCGAATTCCCAGGTGTTCCGTCCCCACGCCGGTTCTATGGCGAGCCGCCAAGAGGGTGCGATTCCCTGAAAGGCGCTGGTCCCCTGTGGTTCTATACCGAGCGTGGTATTGGTCCTCGGTGACAACGTGCCGTACCCGCCGACCTCGGCATAGACCAGCCGGTTCCAGTAGATATAGGGGTTGAGGCCGATGACTTGCTGCGCGAAAGTACCCTCGATCAACGTCATGGCGCGCGGAGCCGGCGCCAGCTCGGACGCGAGGTAGGGGTAGCCCCAGGCCGGCGTCGAGTTCCAGACATCGTTCACGGTCGGGTTGTTGTTGGCGCTTACACCGAAGACCGCCTCGCTACCGAGCAGCTCGGACGGGGTGGCGTAGCGGAGGTCGATGTTGTCCCAATGGATCCTATCGGGGACGTTGTCGTAAGTCACTTGCGCGAATGTGCCGAGACCGTCGAAGATCTTGCCGCCGTAGAAGAGGCTGCCGGTGAAAGCGAAGTCGTTGTTGTATCCAAAACCCGGCACGAGCCCGCCACCCACGCCCTTCCGGACGTTGGTGAAAGTCGGGATCGCCATGGCGGCGATCGGCGGGAGGTGCGACGTGCCGCCGGTAAAAGTGTAGCCGTTGAGCTTGAACTGGCGGCCGTAGGGCGTCAGCTCGGGAAAGCCGTTGCGACAGGCGGCGCATTCCTGCCCGGTCTGTCGGGCATAGCTCGGTAACGCCTGCACCGGCTTCGCGCTCGAGACGAACATCACGGTTGCACCGAGAAACAGTGCGCCGGCAAGGTAGGCGTACGCCTGGATGTGTGCCTTCCGCTGGACATTATTCTGTGCCACCCGTGCAACCGTAACGAGCATTACATTGGCACGTGAAGCTTGTGCGCGACTTTGATCTAAATCAAAACCGCCGGGGCCGTTTCGCTTCACATTCGTGCGGCGTCACTCGACGCCAGCGTGGGCGGACGCGTCGCAACTGCAGAGAAAGGCGCGTGATGAAGCTGTCGAGCATCTTGTGGGGCCTCACTATGCTTCTTCCGTTTGCTCTGGTCGCGCACGCCCAGGGCCCGGCCGATGCGCAACGTGGGGCGCAGGTATTCGCTCAATGCAAGATCTGCCACAGCCTCGAGGCTGGAAAAAACATGGTTGGCCCGAGCCTACACGGCCTCATCGGGCGCCAGGCCGGCAGTGTCCCCGGCTATGCCTACTCGCCGGCGATGAAGAATGCCAATGTCACTTGGAATAACGACACGCTCAGCAAGTACCTGACCGATCCCAAGGCATTCATTCCGGGTGACAAAATGGTGTTCGCAGGCGTCAAGGACCCGAGCAAGCTCGGGGACCTGCTTGCCTATCTAGACCAAGCGACCAGATGAGTCCCTCCACGGCCGGGGAGCCCTGAGGCCGAGCGCGGCCCAATCCGGGATGCTCGGGCAGCTTGGTCAGCGAGCGGTCGACCATATCCTTGGATGGATCGAACGAGCAGCCGACCCGATTGCCCCGTACCGTCGGCGGAGCGGCGGGTCGCCACTTCGCTGCCCGCCCCGTCGAGGTACACGTCAGAGATCAGCCATCCGTCGCCGCTGCGTGCGGGGCATCATGCAGTCGACCTTGGCCGGCTCGCGCTGGCTTTGATGATCTGGCTGCGCACGATGATCCCGGAAGGGGCAGTCACCGCCAGCTTCTGTCCAGCATAGCTGTGCTGTTCCGAATTTTCGGAGCGCGTCGTTTCGCGGATCTACAGCGTCAGACTCGACCAGCCATCACACCGCCGTCACATCGTGGATCGCGCCAGTTGTCCATCTGGCCTTATCCGACAAAAGGAACACGATGTGGTTGGCAAGGTCCTCCGGCCGGCCTACGCGACCAATCGGGTGGAATGCGCTGAAACCTTCGGTCAGGGTCTGCTCGACCTTGTCCGGATCGATGAACGCATTGAAGAGCGGTGTCACGGTCACAGCAGGCGCCACGGCGTTTACCCGGATCCCGTGACCGCCGAGCTCCATCGCGAGATTCTTGGTGAGGGCGTGTAAGCCAACCTTCTGCATGGAATAGGCAGATGAAGGCGTCGCCTTTATCGCCTGAAGCGCCCGCATCGAGCCGATGTTGACGATCGACCTGCCAACGATGTAGCTCAGGACTTGCCAGATGATTCTTCCATTTCAAAACTCCTCTTGGGTTGATCGCGACGCACGCGAGCCGATCGATCGACACGGAAACGGCCGGTGAACGCGACGGGCTTGCGATAGATGCAGCAGCGACCGCATCGCGCGTCAGGACCCTCGCCGTACGGTTTGAGACGGGATCAGGGCCTCGATTTTCCGGTGAATGCTTTCGTCGACGGCATTCTGTTCTGGGCTACTTGACTGCGATGTTGACCGCGTTCGCGAGGGGCCACTGCAATAGTGACCTTTCGCATCCTGTTGCCTAGGGTGCAAATCCATGATCATGCACTGCAGGTTGGGCGTGAAACTGGCTCGGTAAATCATTCAGCATTATTGTTAGAAGGCCCTTGCTGTAGTCCCGGTCAGCATGTCGGCCTTGCGGCTGAGGGCCGCGATCAACCCGTCAATGCCCTCGTTCTTGAGAATGGTGGAGAATTCCGAGCGGCGCGTGGCCACTTCGCTGATCGCCCCGTCGAGGTAGATGTCGGATATCAGCCAGCTCTCGCCGTTGCGGCGCATCATGTAGTCGACCTTGACCGGCTCACCGCTGGCTTTGATGATCTGGCTCTTCACCATGACCCCGGCCGGCGCGGGCTGCTCACCGGTCACTTCCAGCTTCTGTCCGTCATAGCTGTCGAAGCGGTCGGCATAGATCGCCGAGATGTAGCGCCCGAAGCTCTCGCTCACCTGCTGGCGCTGCGCCTCGCTGAGACCGGCCCAGGACGAGCCAACCGAAAGCCGCGCCATCGTGGCAATGTCGAAGGTGCTGCGAATGACCGGCGCCAGTCGCGTGAAGCGACCACTTTGGCCCAAACTCCGGCCATTCTTCATCGTGTTGAGCAAAGCGTCGTAAAGACCTTGCACAGTCTCGCCACCGCTCGTCGGCGCGGATTGGGCCGGATAGGACAGCATGCCGAGGCCAAGCCCAGCGGCGAGAGCCACAGCTTTCCACAGTGGTGTTTTCGGTACGATAGGCAGGCATGTGGTTTGACGAAAATCGGCTGAGAAAGTGTGTATCGACACGGTTCCTCTCCTTTTTCGAAGGGCTGAGCCAATCCAGTTCCGGCGGGACGCAGCGGCCCAGTGCGAGCTGCATCAAGACGTCTGCCGAAGTGACCTCGAGACCCGCCGACCGTGCGGCGGCCGACGAGAAATCCGTCGGGGAAGCGACCTTTGACTTGACCGGTGCCGCCGTCGCGTCGGGCGCTGACAGGCGCCCCAGGCGACGGTCGAGCGAACTGCGGCAGTGAACCGGTAACCGCGGCCGACCTCGGTGCGGATCAGGTCGCGGTCATCACCAAGCACCCTGCGCAACGCGGACATCTGAACCTTCAGGTTTGCCTCCGAAACAGCGATGCCCGGCCAAACACGGCTAAAGATCTCGTCCTTGTTGACCAGCCTCCAGCAAGACCAGAAGGACGTCGAGGGCACGCGTCCCCAACTCGATCGGTGCGCCGTCGGCAAACAGCTGCCGGCGGCGCAGCAGCACGCAGAAGCGGCCGAATTCGAACGTCGCTTCGGCTGCTACCGGGTTCGACCAATCCCTGGTCATCGACGAATGATCCCGTCGGACCGGCCGGTTTTCGCAGAAGAGCGCGGGCTCGACTTGGCTATCGGTCATCATCGTGGCGCTCCATTGTTTTTCGCTCCTGCAGTTTGGCGCGGCCTCGCGCAAGCGCCGCGTTAATCGTTGTAAAATTGTGTAAGGCCACCTTTGCAGTTGTTTGCAGGCACCGAAAACACAGCGCAACCGAACGCCTGGTTGGGACGTGCTCTCGCGTTTGCGAAATTTTACCGCCGGCTGTATGAAGCGGGAGGCCCGTAAGGACGACTGCCCGGTGGATGAAGAAACCTTCGTCTTCGGATCGTTCCGCCTGATCCCCGCGCAGCGCGAGCTGCGCGAAGACGGGAAGCCGCTGCGCCTCGGCAGCCGAGCCTTCGATATCCTCGTCACGCTTGTCGAAAGCGCTGGCGAGACCATCCGAAGGGATCAGCTGATCGCCCACGCTTGGCCCGACACGGTCGTCGACGAAGGCGCGTTGCGGGTCCATGTTGCCGCGCTGCGCAAGGCGCTGGGCGACGACCGGGGCGGCAACCGCTTCATCGCCAACATCCCTGGCCGCGGCTACAGCTTCGTCGCGCCGGTCAAGCGCGAGCAGCCGCAGGAGACCGCTGCGCCGGCGAATCGGCCCGGGCTTAGAAGCAATCTCCCGGCACCGTTGACGCGCGTTATCGGCCGGCGCGAAATCATCGCGACCGTAGCAGCGCGCGCTGTTCAACAACGCTTCCTGACGATCGTCGGCCCGGGCGGCATAGGAAAAACAACCGTCGCAGTTGCAGCCGCCGAGGCGTTAAACGGCCCCTTTGGCGACGGCGTTTGGTTTGTCGGCTTGGCATCGCTGCAAGATCCTGCGCTTGTACCAGGTGCGATCCGTGCGGCCGTGGGCAGCACTCCGGGCGTCGGAGATCCGCTGAGCAGCCTTGTGGCCTGGCTGCGCGATAAACGGGCATTGATAATTCTCGACAACTGCGAGCACGTCATCAACGCCGCGGCGGCCACTGCCGAGGCGATGCTGAAGGCAGCGCCGCAAGTCGCCATTCTGGCGACCAGCCGGGAGCCGTTGCGGGCCGAGGGTGAATGGTTGTTGCGCCTGCCGTCGCTAGAGCTTCCGCCGGAGGGGAGCGGCCTCACGGCGGCCGAAGCCTTGAGCTTTCCAGCGGTCGAGTTGTTCAGCGAACGAGCGACCGCCGCGCTGGGCGGTATGGGGCTTGCCGACGCCGACATCCCCGCCGCGCTCGCGATATGCCGCCACCTCGATGGCGTGCCGCTGGCAATCGAGCTGGCGGCAGCGCAGGTCGATGTGTTCGGGGTCAGAGGCCTTGCCGCACGGCTCGACGACCGCTTCGCGGTGCTGACCAGGGGACGTCGCACGGCACTGCCGCGGCAACAAACTCTGCGCGCGACGATCGATTGGAGCTATGACCTGCTGCCGGAGCCTGAGCGGCGCTTGTTGCGTCGCTTAGCCGTTTTCGTCGGGGGCTTTGCGCTCGAGGCGGCTGCAGCGGTCTCGGAGGGAGCCGCAATCGCAGACGTTCCGCTGATCGACAGCATTGCCAATCTCGTTGCCAAATCGCTCGTCGTATTCGAGGCGTCGACGTCGCCTACCCGGTGGAGACTGTTGGAGACGATCGGGGCCTATGCGCTGCTGAAGCTCGCCGAAAGTGGCGAGATCGACAGCGCACGTCGACTACACGCCTCGTATTTTCGCGATGCCCTTGCATTGCCGATATCGGGCTCCGGATCAGAGCTATCGCACGAGGAGTTGACACGCCGCGTCCGTGAGATCGACAACGTACGCGCGGCGCTGGACTGGTCCTTCTCCTCGCCTGGTGACATCTCTATCGGCGTCGATCTAACGGCAGCATACGCGGCGGTCTGGCTGCACCTGTCGCTGATGCATGAATGCCGCGAGCGGTGTGAGCGAGCGCTGCGAGGTCTCGCACCGGAGTCAGCGTCCCACGCGCGATTACAGATGTGGCTGCAGATCGGCCTGGGTAACAGTTTGCTTCACACGCGGGGCCCGCCCGAGCAGGCGCAGACCGTGCTCACCGAGGCGCTTGAATCCGCCGAAGCTTTGGGCGATCTGCGCGCCCAATTGCGTGTTCTGTTGGATCTCGCGAGCGTAATTGGCTTTCGTGGGGAATACGCGAGGGCGGCCGCAGCGTCCGAGCGTGCCGGGGCAATAGCCCAACAGATCGGCGACACGACAGGCGTCGTGTTCGCCGATAGGCGTATGGGTATGATATCGCTCAGGATAGGCCGGTTGGCGGAAGCGCAGCGCTACTTTGAGCGCGTCATCCAGTCTCCTCCTCTTTACCAAAACGAGGACCGGCCGCCGATCTGGCGGCATTCGGACGACCGCGCGATGGCCCGGGCCTTGCTGGCTCGGGTGCTCTGGCTTCGGGGCTTTCCTGAAAGGGCCCACCACGAGGCGCAAGCGAGCCTCGGCGAGGTACGGGGCTCCGATCACCAGCTGACGATGTGCCGGGTACTCCTTTACGGTATGGGCCGGATCACCCCGATGACAGGCGATTTCGGCGCCGCCGAAACCGCGATCTCCAGCATCCTCGAGTCGGCAACGAGGGCGGCCGCGCCGTTCTGGACCATGGTCGGACAGTTCCTGCGCGGCAAGCTGTTGGTCGAACGCCACCAATTCGCCGAGGGCTTGGCCGTCCTTCGTGAAGCCTTCGACACCTGCAATCAGACCGGCTGGCGGCTCTCCTACCCTGAGTTCATGGGATCGTTCGCCCTTGCGCTCGCGGGACTCAGGCAGCTCGACGAGGCACACGATGCCGTGTGCAAGGCGATCGAGGCGGCTGCGGGACAGGAAGAGGGCCAACAGTGGTATGTCCCCGAACTGCTCCGCATCAAGGGCGAGGTGCTGCTGAGGCAAACCTCGAATCAAGCCGTTCAGGCAGCGGCAGATTGCTTTGCTCAAGCGGCTGAGATGGCGCACGAGCAGGGCGCCTTGTTTTGGGAGCTGCGGGTCGCCCTGAGCCTTGCCCGGCTTTTGCGCGGTCATGGCCGTTCCGCCGACGCGATGGGAATTCTCCGGCCGGTTTACGACCGCTTCACCGAAGGTTTCAACACGGCAGACCTGCGAGAGGCGAAGAACCTGTTGGAGGAGTTGGCGTAGACCAGGCGGTCTGGCGCGCGGCTTACGCCTTGCCTAGCGCCACGATCAGGTCAAGGGTCGTCAGGATGGCATGCGCGAAGGTCGGCCCGTTTAAGTTGTGAGCCGCTTGCATCGCCTCCGGGCTGAACGCTGCCGTAGCGTCCCGCACCAAGGTCACATGATAACCGAGCTCGGCACCCCCTCGCGCGGTGGCCTCGATACAGGTGTTCGCGGCCATGCCGACGACGATGATCTTCTCGATGCGGCGTTGCTTGAGGTGGAAGTCGAGGTCGGTGTTGGCAAAGCCGTTCTGGCCCCAATGCTGCTCGATCACGACGTCGCCCGGTTGCGGTGCGAGCTCCGGATGCCATTCGCCGCCCCACGTGCCTTCCGCAAAGACGGCGCCTCGGTCGGTCAGAACCTGCAATGGGCCAGGATGACGCCATCCGTCATAATTCCCCTCGCACCAGCGTCGGTGCGGCACGTAGAATACTGCAATGCCTATGCGGCGCGCGGCTTCGAGGAGCGCGCGCAGATGCGGCAGCAGTTCCACCGACTCGGCAACTGCCTTGAAGTCCGGCCAGAGTTTGCCCCCGTCGCTCAGGAAATCGTTATACGGATCGACGAGCAACAAGCCGGTCCGGTTCGCGGTATAGTCGTCAAGCGCCAAAAGTACTCTCCCTTGCATGATGTGCCGATCGCTGCGAGCAGCCCAAAAAAGCTCCGCCGCAGCATTCCTCTCACAGCCGAACGGCGGTGCCAACGATCGCGATAGGATCGTCAAGCGCATCAACGGGAAGCTCGGCAGGAACCCTGTCCCGGCATCATGGGCGGGCTGGCGCCGTCGCGGTAGTTAAGAGATGTGAATCTCTGTCACGTTACCGCCGCTTTCGCGGGTCTGCGGCGACTCTGCAGCCGGGAACCTCCCGGGACCACAGCCGGCGAGCATTCCTTGGTGCTTCGATGTTAGGCCGGATTTGGTTCCCTGTTCGGTTGAATTAATTCTCTGTTCACCCGCTTAGGGAATTTTGCTGTCAGCGGGCGCAAAATCAATGGCTTGGCGGAGCGGATCTGCCCCGCGATCGACGCGAGGGCGCTGACTTCGCAGTATCTTCCCGTGGAGCAGTGAAATCAGCGCGCCGCATCGATGCCGCGGCGGAGGGCTGGCCTCGCGGGGCGGGCTGCTGACTGTAAGGCGCCGCAATAGCGCAAGCGCGTTCCCCTCGCAGCAAAGCCGTTCAAGAACGGCTCGCCGCTTCTGGGTATCACGATGATCGCTCAGGTCGAGTGACCGTGCGCAAGGAGGGCACCGCCATGCAGCTACCGCTAGCCCGGATTTCTCATATCGGGTTGGTTTTCGGGCGTCAGCAAGGCGCCGAATGGTCAGGCGCCTAAAGAGAATAGCGGTTGTGGATTAAGTCGATCGATTTCAACTTTTGCGAGT
>Ga0306923_10007066_pt1 | contig 11138 bp, 10 predicted proteins | sample sta12Can44000108_FD_203841 | JGI IMG/M metagenome (GOLD analysis project Ga0306923, IMG submission 203841) | Lab enrichment of tropical soil microbial communities from Luquillo Experimental Forest, Puerto Rico - statanox.12C.anox.44.000.108 (v2)... | ecosystem: Environmental > Terrestrial >...
GCCAAACGGTACATACAGACGATGGGTCCTGTACCGTCCAACGGGACATATCTAGAGTTAACCACTCCCCGCACCTTGAATGGACGACTCCGGTGGATGGCAGTGCTGCCGTGGGAGGACTATTGGGCGCACGTCCGCCGCGACGAGACGCCGGATCTTGACGCCGCTCAGGGGAAAATGATGCCGCGCCCACCCAGGTGCTTTTTCCCATTTCCGGCAATGTCAGCGGCCACTTGAAATCCTGCGAGCGATAAAACGATTGAGGAACTGTGTGGAAAAACCCTCGCAAAATCCTCAGAGCGACCATCAATAAAATCAGAGGTTTGCGAGCGCCGATTTGCGGTGTGGAAAAAGTAATGTTTTTGCACGCAAAATTTGGTAGGGTATCGACGTCCAAATAGGGGATACGCCATGAGACGCGCTGTTCTCTACCTCAGGGTTTCCACGATTGACCAAACCACGGCCAACCAAGAGCGGGAATTGCGGGAAGTGGCCGGCCGAATGGGCTGCGAAATCGTCCACGTTTACAAAGACCACGGAATCAGTGGCGCCAAAGGCCGGGAAAAGCGGCCAGCTTTCAATGCACTTATACGGGATGCGAATCAGCGCAAATTCGACATCGTCATGGCCTGGTCCGTCGACCGGCTCGGCCGCAGTTTGCAGGACCTTGTCGGCTTCCTATCCGAGCTGCACGCACTACACATTGATTTGTTTCTGCATCAGCAAGGACTCGACACAACGACGCCAGCCGGCAAAGCAATGTTTCAGATGATGGGTGTCTTTGCCGAGTTTGAGCGGGCCATGATTCAAGAACGAGTCCGCGCCGGGCTCCGGAGGGCCAAAGATGAGGGCAAACAGCTTGGACGGCCGCGGATAGCTGCCGATCTCGAAAGACGAATCATTGCCGCTTTAAAGGCTGGAGAAACTATTCGCGGCGCTGCCGACAAGTTCAATGTCAATCCAAGCACCGTGCAGCGAATCAAACACCCTTTCGACACCGTGGCCGCGTAAGGCCACATCGCCGCGTAAGGCCACATCGATGACGGGCGGTCCCGACCGACTGTGCCGGACTGCTGCGTTGTTATTCACTGTTCTGTAGATTAGAGCGCACCTTTAACCCTTTCGGGGAAAGTCATTGCTGCAATCCTTAAGTGGCTAAAAACTCATACTTTTTGCGGTTCGCTTATGATTTTCCGGAGCCCGATAGTCTCGGTGGGTAGGGGGTGGGAGTTGACACGGGGCTCGCTGATGGGGGAGCGATCGCGAATGAATTTCGTCCAGACCGGCAGATTAAGCGTAGCACAGCCGCTGCATGCGTTCGTCGGACGCGAGGCTTTGCCTGGAACAGGCATTTCACCCGCGGCATTCTGGAGCGGATTAGCTGATCTTGTACTCGATTTCGGAGAGCGCAATCGGCAGTTGCTCGAGGTTCGTGATGGTTTCCAGGCGCGCATCGACGCTTATCACGTCGGCCGTATCGGCCGGCCGCTGAACCTTTCCGAGTACGAAAGTTTTCTGCGCGAGATCGGTTATCTTCTGCCGCAGATCGACGACTTCACCATTCGCACCAGGAACGTGGATGAAGAGATCGCCCATATTGCCGGACCGCAGCTCGTGGTGCCGCTCTCGAATGCCCGTTACGCGCTCAATGCCGCCAACGCACGCTGGGGCAGCCTTTACGATGCGCTTTACGGCACTGACGCTATTCCTGAGGATGGCGGCGCCACGCGCGCGGGGGCATACAACCCTGTTCGCGGCGAGCGAGTCGTGGCGCGCGGGCGTGCGCTGCTCGATATGGCCACCCCGCTCGCCCAGGGCAGTCACCGCGATGCATTGGCCTACTCGGTCGAAGGCGGCGCTTTGGTTGTACGGCTGCAAAACGGCGCCTCTACGGGCCTTGCTCGGTCGACACAATTCGTCGGCTATTGCGGGCAACCCACAGCACCGTCAGCGCTACTACTCCGTAACCATAATCTTCACGTCGAGATCAACATCGATCGTACCAGCGCGGTGGGACGCGACGATCTGGCCGGGATCACCGATCTCGTCCTCGAAGCAGCGCTCACCACCATCATGGATCTCGAGGATAGCGTCGCTGCGGTGGATGCGAAGGACAAGGTCGCCATCTATCGCAACTGGCTAGGCTTGGTCGAAGGCACAATCACCGCGAGTTTTGAGAAGGGTGGCAAAACCGTCAATCGGCGGCTCAACTCCGATCGCGTCTATGTGGCACCCGATGGCGGCGGGCTGCGGCTGCCCGGCCGCAGCTTGATGTTGATCCGCAATGTCGGCCATCACATGTACACAGACGCTGTCCTCAACGCTTCCGGCCGGGAGATCCCGGAGGGCATTCTGGACGTAGCTGTGACAGTGCTGATCGCGATGCGTGATCTCTCCGGCACCCATGCCCGCCGCAACAGCCGAACCGGCTCGATCTATATCGTCAAGCCAAAAATGCACGGACCCGATGAAGTGGCCTTCGCCAACGAGTTGTTTGGGCACGTCGAGGACATGCTGGGCCTGTCCCGCCACACGCTCAAGATCGGCATCATGGACGAGGAGCGTCGCACGTCGATCAATCTCAAGCGTTGCATCTACGCCGCTGCCGATCGCGTCGTCTTCATCAACACGGGTTTTCTCGATCGCACCGGGGATGAGATCCACACCTCAATGGAAGCGGGGCCGATGGTTCGTAAGAACGAGATGAAGAACACTGAGTGGATCAAAGCCTATGAGGATTCCAACGTTGATGTGGGACTCGCCTGTGGTTTCCCTGGTCGAGCGCAGATTGGCAAAGGAATGTGGGCGGCGCCCGATAAGATGGCGGCCATGCTGGAGCAGAAGATCGACCAGCCCATGGCAGGAGCAAACACCGCTTGGGTTCCCTCGCCGACGGCCGCAACCCTCCACGCGCTGCATTATCACGAGGTCGATGTCGCCGCGCGCCAGCGTGAGCTCAAGGGCCGGTCGCCACCATCGCTCTCTGCTCTCCTGACCGTGCCGATCGCGCGCTCTAATTTTTCGCCGAAGGAAGTGCAGCAGGAGCTCGACAACAACTGCCAGAGCATTCTCGGCTACGTGGTCCGTTGGATCGACCAGGGCATAGGTTGCTCCAAGGTTCCCGACATTCATGATGTTGGCCTGATGGAAGACCGCGCCACTTTGCGCATATCGAGCCAGCACGTTGCCAACTGGCTGCACTATGGCATTGTCAATGAAGAACAGGTGGAGACAACCTTGCGGCGCATGGCCGAAATCGTCGATCGGCAGAATGCGGGCGATCCTGCCTATCGGCCCATGGCGCGGCAGTTTGATGGTGTCGCTTTCAGGGCCGCCCGCGATCTGATTTTTAAGGGACTCTCGCAGCCCAATGGCTATACCGAATGGACTTTGCATCGCCGCAGGCGCGAGGCGAAGGCGCTCAAGCAACCGTCGTCTGATCAATTTGCTTAAAACATCTCGCGTGGTGTCACGAGGTCCACACAGATAGCGCCTGCAGTGCGTTCGCAGTTCAACGACATCTCTTTGGTACGATACGATGGCTACGTGCGGGCCGACTATTAAACCTGAGCTAACTTATTTGGGTCAGAACGGGGCGGATGACAAACCAACGCCGCACTGTCTGGAGACAAATTACAGCCGAATTTAGCGGGCGGCGAAACAAGTCAGGTCCACGAAATGTTTAATTGCCGCTTTGCTGCTGATCGGTGCTGCTTCTGCCGCATCCCACAGTATTTGCCCTAGAAGGGTTGTTCTAGCCTGCGAGAAAGAGGCTACTACGGAACACCGACCGGTGGCGGTCCACAATATGACTATGGAGGCGGAGACCAGTACGGACATGGTCCTGGGTATAGCTACGCCCGGCAGGCGCCGCCCTGCAATTCTCGAGGAACAAGCCGGATCGACGCTCAACGTGGCCGAATTGCTCACGAGAAACTTCGATTGCGCCTATCACCGGCGGCTGCGCTGCGAAGCAAAGCGGCTTCGACGGACCCGCTCTAGGCGACCTGATTCGCCCTAATCAGATAAGTGGAATTGATGGTTCAGCCCAGCGCGGGCCGCGCGTCGAAGCTTTTCAGTCCGTTCTCAGAACCGCCAGTTTACGCCGCCGCGCAACACATCGTTCGGCGAGTGTTGAGCTTGCTGAGGACAGTCGCCACATATCGATCGTCAGGCCAGATCGTAATCGCCCGGCGTACCCAAGGCATATCGCCTAAGCATCTCGCTAACGAACGTCGTTACTTCTTCTTCTTCTTCGACTTGCATATGGTCGTGGGACACATGCCACTCCGCACGTTGCAGGGAGAGAAGTCCTGAATCACCTTGCGGTCATAGGTGCATCTCAGGACGGTCCCCCAGCCAGCCTTGTCGGGCTTATTCATGCAGGCCTGACCCACGCTGCACGACTGCTCTTTGGCTTTGTGTGATTTCTTGGCGAAGGACGAAATCGGCAAGAACGAGGTCGCAACCGCCATAGCGACGGCCGCAAGAATAAACTTTCTGATCATGTTCATCTAACCCCCCCTCGCGAAGGCCCTGACCGTATTCGCGCTAGCTAGAACGCCTCCGCTCAGGGACGATTTTAGCATAGAGAACCAATCAAGAGGAGACAAATCCCGCTGCTGGTGCGATCTGCAGGACCAGATATCTTTGGACAACACCAACGTGTTTGCCCTCAAAGCAGACGCCGGGGATCAATCGACACTTTGACTTGGATCAAGCCAGATTGTGAACTAGCATTGTCCTAGGATCGACGCGAATTCCCCGGAACACGCCATAAGGACGAGGTCGAGCGTCGATCACGCGGACCGGGAGAGCGAACGCCCTATGATAGAGGTCCCCAATATGGAGACCACTTCGGAGACGTCCCGCCTGGAGCCACGCCCGTCAAGCGCCGGGCTGTATTCGCCTAGGGACAGGCCCGGTCGGCACCACGTAGTAAAACCGACCTCAAATTCATCGGACAGCGCCAGCGCACTGCGGCTCCAATAGTCATCGATAAGCGCCATGAACCGCAAACAACGGCGAGCCTCAAGGTCCCGTGGCGCGGAGTCTCCGTTTCGCTCAACCGCCAATATTGCATCGACCGAGACGCTTGATACGCGCGCCGAAACCCACAGAATGCTCGGCGCTGCGCTGATGGCGCAGAACAGAGCCAGCGAAGCCATTCACCATTTTGAGCACGTGGTCGCGCTCAAGCCCAATCTGCCCAGCGCATACGAGGACCTCGCCAAAGCCTGCCGTGCGGCGGGCCATCTTAAGCTCGCAATAGGCGCGGCCAGCCGTGCCCTTGCATTCCATGAGACGGCGGAGACCAAAACCTTATTTGCCCAATGCGTCAGAGAGGCTCGGTTCACTGCAGACGATGGTCGAATTCGCAAGTTGATGGCGCGCGCACTCTCGGAAACCTGGGATCGGCCGCGAGAGCTCGCTGCTGCCTGTATAAGTCTGATAAAACTTGACGCGGTCGTGAACGGCTTTATTGCTCGAGCCAATTCATCGTGGCCTGCACGCCTCCCCACCACCGAACTGCTCGATTTGTCGATCGCTCTATCGCGCGACCAGCTTCTGTGCCGCTTGCTGGAGTGTACCCCGATAACAGATGTCAGTCTTGAACGGCTTTTGACGAACGTGCGTCTCGCCATGCTGTCGACCAGCACGACGGACATAGGGCGTGACGAACGCCTGCTTGGCTTTTACTGCACCGTGGCCCGACAATGTTTCATCAATCAATACGTTTTCTCCATGACCGAAGTCGAAGCCGACCATGCGCAGCATTTACGAGCATCGCTCGAAAGGGCCTTGGTGATGGGAGATCCCTGTCCTGACCTCTGGCCCGCAATTGTGGGTGCCTATTTTCCGCTTCACATTTTGTCGAAGGTGGAGGCGCTGCTTGACCGATCCTGGCCTGCATGCGTAAGCGCGTTGCTGGTCCAGCAGGTCAAGGAACCGGCCGAAGAACGTCGGATCGCATCGAGCATTCCAGTTCTGACAGGCATCGAGGGCGAAGTGTCGCATGCAGTTCGCCAACAATATGAGGAAAGCTCGTATCCGCGCTGGGTCCATGCCGGACCGCCGGGACAACCCATAATCCTCAATGACCGTCGGCCCGAGCAGGCTTTCGATGTCCTCTTTGCCGGCTGCGGGACGGGATTGTCCACCGTCGAGTTTGCTCGACAAACGCCTCACGCGCGCATTCTCGCCATTGATCTGAGTGTTGCAAGCTTGTGCTACGCCCAGCGCATGGCGCAAAGCTACGGCCTCGCCAACGTCGAATTTGGACAAGCCGACATTACGAAACTAGGCACGATTGGACGAGAATTCGATTACATCGACGCATCTGGCGTCCTGCATCATCTTGCGGATCCCTGGGAAGGCTGGCGGAAATTGCTGTCACTGTTACGTCCAGGCGGCTTCATGCTGGTTGGCCTCTACAGCGAATTGGCCCGCCAGGGCATTGTCGCAGCGCGCAGATTGATCGCCGATCGTGGTTATCGGCCGATTCCACAGGATATTCGGCGTTGTCGTGAGGAGGTGATGGCAGCCGATGACGGATCGTTGTTGAAATCGGTGATCCAGTGGAATGACTTCTTTGCGATGAACGAATGTCGCGACCTCCTATTTCATGTGCAGGAGCATCACGTCACATTGCGCGAGATCAAGTTGTTCCTAGCAGCGGCTGGCGTACGATTTGGCGGCTTCATGCTAGATGCACTGACGCTCCAGCGCTTTGCGGCGCGCTTTCCTGAGCCAGCGGCCATGACCAACCTCGATTGCTGGCAGGACTTCGAAACCCAAGCGCCCAGCACATTTACTGCCATGTATCAGTTCTGGATGCACAAGCCAGCCGCGTCTTTAGAGGCAGCAACAATTAATTGTAATTAGAGTGCGCGAAAGCTTCAGACGCAATCAACTCATCACCACCACGCGACGAGCCTTCAGTTGCGCTACGGTATAAACCCAAGCTCGAACCGGTCGATGAGCCTCGGCGGTCTCCGACTCGAACGCTGAAGTCAGTGGAACTGTTCGTTGCCTTAATGTGGATCCCGAGGGTGAAAGCGTTTTGGACCACTTGCGGATGCGACGGCATTGCTGCTTGACCAACGTTGGGGGGCGAAGATCGAATATCAGTTCGTCGATTTGGGCACTGAAACAGTGCGACCACAGCTCTCACGGCTTTTCTTGGAACGACGCCCGCATCGTTCAATGCAGCCTTTTGCTATCAATTTCATGTTAGCGTCGGACTGAATTATCGGTACTGATGACGCAGTAGTTTGAGCGCAAGCTACGAGATCGTGGGCGTCGAACTGAACTATCAAACCCACTAATCAGATTACGGGCTTTCGCAACAACTCCGGCAGCTTCGTTACATGCGTCGCAACCCGCGCGCCTCTCCGGCCGCCGCCCGGCAGCCGGGTTCGTCGTCCTCCTGCCCGTTGTGGTTACGCACCACAAGGCGGGCCAAGTGCGGGGAGATCAAGGGCCCTAAGCCGTCCCTGCGACCTTAGCCGGATGCGATATGCAGAGCCTCATTTGCAATTCGCATTCCACTGAGCGAAAATATCCGATAGCGGGTCTATTGGAAAAGGATCGATTGCCATGGCCACCTTGAAGACTGAAGAGGAAGAGATACTCACCTTCGACGTCTCCGATGAAGCGTTGGAGATCGCAGGTACCGATAAGACCAACTTTACCTTTGGGGTTTGCACTCTGGATCAGCCTGGGTGCTTTCCGTCAATTTTTGGCGCTGACCAGAACACGCAGAGGAAAGCCTCGCAGGACGCATAGTACGATTCAACTTTTGTCGGCTAGTTGCCAAGGAGCAGCTAAATAGCCTAACAGCCGAGCTTTCCTCTATTCTCAATTACAGATCGGTTAGCGCTGTTCGTCTGATGTCCGGTATAGTGCGCATTCCGCACTCAACTGTATGGACCCGCCGTGGGTTGGGTTGGTCAGTGACAGCTTATTATTGTTGGTGCTCAGTATTGCCCGGCGAGTCCGGCGCCTGACGGGCATAGCTATAGGCCGGACCATAGCCATACTGGTCGCCGCCGCCCTCGCCATATTGCGGGCCGGGCCCATCGGGCGTGCCGTAATGACCCCTGGGACCATAGATGGCATCTTCTTGTTTTAATCTGGCTTCGTTGTCGGCGGCTTTTGCTTCTTGTTCAGCCGTCGGCGCGCCGCACTGCAGTCCAAACAACCTGCAGTTCATCACGGTCGACGAACACCCGCCCAAAGCAAAAGCGAACGCGAGGAGCGCTAAGATTAGAGCTTGCTTGGCTCGGGCAGCACGCCAATCAATCATCACGCCACCACTACTGGCCTACGTCGTGCCGTCCGCTTCAGGATGGGACGCGAACAGGCAACAAAATTGGAGCTCGTCAGCCCGCAAAGAGGCGTGGGAATGTCCCGCGCCTTTGAGTTGTTTTTCGTCACCGCGAGTTCAAATTTAGAACCGCCATTGTATGCCGGTCGAAACACCTACCAGCGTCGTGCCGGTGAAACAATTGGGGCTTGCAAAGGCTCCACCACTTGAAGATCCGCCCGAAAGGTCATTGGCATCATGACAGTCAGTGGTGACGGCGCGACCGCCGGCTCCCAGATCGTAGTGAGCACTGGGCCCGTTAAACGTTGCCGCGATGTCGGTGTACCACGTCAGGTTCTTGCTGAACATGTGCTTATAGGCTGCTGTGACCATGTCGGCCTGGTTGTTGTTGGGAGCGAAGCAGTCGCCGCCGCCGCCGGGGCCGAGTAATCCCGTCCCCCCAGGTGAAGGCAGGGTGCAGTCGTTGTGCTGACCAGGATCACCCGGCGTGTGGAAGGCATGCGCCCAACCGAAATGGATGCTGTCCTGGGGCGTGAGTTGCTGGCTTAAGAACGCCCAGGTTCCCCAGCGCGTTCGTTCGTTTTGAAACGCGAGGTCGGCCGGCACATAGCGGGTCATGTGCTCGACAATGGCACCGACGGTCGTGCCAGTGTCGAACTTATAAATCGCGCCGATCTTGGCGGCATCCTCGTCGGCGACGTCCTGCATGCACAGCTGACTCGCGAGCGTTGTAGGCGCAAACGTACAGGAGCTGTTGGCAAATACTCCACCAATGGGAGCAATGGCGTACATGCCCTGGATATCGCTTTGGCGGTTGACGGCATGGTGCCATTCGTAGGCGGCGGTGATGTAGAACGGCCCACTTGTATAACTGATGTTTGCGCTTATGAGATCGCTGAACGAACCGTCAGTGCAGAAGAAAATCCCCGGCGCTGGTGCGCCGCTGGTCGGATCGTTGTTGCCGGTGCAATCAGATTCGCCAGAGGAAATATTGTCGCTGATCCACGAACGGTTCTGTCCTGGTGCGTACAACAGGTTCCCTTGAAAGCCGCTGATATTCGGCGACTCATACCAGATCGCGTGAGAGGCGCGATAGCCAAACTCAACGCGGTTGTCGCCGCCGGTATTGCCCATGACGACCCCGTAATCGCCCCACATGCCCGAGAACGGATTGAACGCCGCCGTTGAGGTCTTGTATGGGGTGTCCTCTTTGCCGATCTTGATAGCGCCGATAGCGGGATTCGCTAGGCCGATATAGCTGTTGCGGCTGAACAGGGCGCCGTTGACCTGATTGCTCAGGTTGCTGTTCGTTTGTCTGTTGCTCGGAAACGCCGAAACGTCGAATCCAGCTTCGAGCTGATACACGAACCGCCAATCGCTACCAGATTCTACTGGCTGGGCCTTGCCCAGAAGGCCAGTTGGTTGCCAGCCCAGTCTTTGGAAGCCGCGAACGCCCAGATAGGACAGATTGGTCGAGATGTCCGGCATCCAGCCGAAATTGCCGGTGGCAATACAGAAGCCGCCGCCGTAGCCGCAGTGCTGGTTGGCCGCACTGCCGGTCCAACCAGTGACAGTCTTTGCGGCGCCGTCGAACGAAACATCGATATTGCCATAGCCGGTGATCTCGCCGCCCGGCGTTTCGAAGGTCAGTGGATCTCCCTTCTTGTGGCGGAAGAACCACTCGTCTTTGTCGGTACCCTGCGTGGGCAGGTTGGCCACCTGGGTCTGAGTCTTTGCCGCGGTTGCCGACGCTTGCGAGGCGCTGGCTTTGGCTTGGGCTGCCTGAGCTTGCGCTTCGCTGGCCTGTTTTCTTGCCGCTTGGGCGTTGGCGTCGCTCTGCTGCTGATTGGACTCCAGCTGCTTTACCTTGGCCTGGAGCGCATCGATCTGCGCTTTCAGCGCTCTCAGTTCGTCCGGCGAAACGCTCTGCGCTTTGGCAACCCCCGCTGCCCCGCACATCGATGCCATTACAAAGATCGAAACCCCCGCGCACAATCGCGCGCGACGCGACCTGTCGCCCATTAGATCCCCCTTCACCCCAGAGTCTTATTTTTTCAACTGTCAGTCTTTTTTCTGCCATGCGCAATTTGCCCCCCACAGGTTCGCCGTTGTTGCCCACAGGTTTGGCGTTCTGGCAGCACGAATCCGTGGGTCCGTGACAATCCGGTTACACCGCAACACAAATCCGCAGCGATCACTGCGGCATCTCGAAGCGAGGTTTTCAGGAACGACCACCCATGGCGGGGAGGTTCGCCACCAGTAGGTTGGTCTGGAGAAACAAATGAAACTGTCAACGACTTGCTGCAGCTAGCACGGCATCAGCACAAACCTATTGGATTTATTATGGCTATGGCCCGTAATGGCCCGCCGGCAGTGGGATATTACGGGACCCCTTACGCGACGGGGGTCCCCAATATAACGGCGGCCCCGGCTACAGCTACGCCCGTCAAGCGCCGAGCCAGTATCGTTGGCGTTATTAGAAGCGCTTGCCTATTTGCGGTCGTTACCCGTGCGACTGGCTACTTGCGGCAGCCATCGGTACACACGATCCTTCGCGGCATAATCGCGTTGTGACTATCAGCCCGAGACTGTCAGCCCGCCCGAGAGTGTCAGCCCTTCGCTATTTCCCGTAGGCGCAAGGGTCTGAGCACGGTCGGCGCCATTATGGCGGCGATGATGTTTAGAGCCGCGGCGATGATAAACACGGCGGTCCAATTGCCGGTTGCGCTCATCAACACATTGCCGAGCGGCACAAGCAGCGCGGCCGTCCCCTTCGCCGTATAGAGCAGGCCGTAGTTCGTCGTGGCGA
>Ga0306923_10007067_pt1 | contig 11138 bp, 9 predicted proteins | sample sta12Can44000108_FD_203841 | JGI IMG/M metagenome (GOLD analysis project Ga0306923, IMG submission 203841) | Lab enrichment of tropical soil microbial communities from Luquillo Experimental Forest, Puerto Rico - statanox.12C.anox.44.000.108 (v2)... | ecosystem: Environmental > Terrestrial > Soil...
TGTCGAGCCGCTTCCCTCGCCGGCGAAGCTCGCGCCCATGGTCGGCGAGCTGGCGAAGCCCGGCGACTTCGTCGTCTGCTTGGGCGCCGGCTCCATCACCGCCTGGGCCCAGAACTTGCCCGGCGAGCTCGAGCATCTCTACGGCCGCGGAGGGAGCGCATGATGACGGCGTGCCGGCCGGGCGAACGGCTCATCGAACGGTTGCCGCGCGTGCGCGGCCGGCTCAGTGAAAAAGCACCGCTCGCGCCCATCACCTGGTTCCGCGTCGGCGGCACCGCCGAAGTCATGTTCCGGCCAGCCGATATCGAAGACCTGGCGCAGTTTCTCGCGGAAAAACCCGCGGAGGTGCCAGTCACGGTCATCGGCGTCGCCTCCAACCTGCTGGTACGCGACGGCGGCGTGTCCGGCGTCGTCGTACGCCTCGGCCGCGGCTTTGTCGAGATTCGCATCGACGGCGTGCAGGTCGAGGCTGGCGGCGGCGCGCTCGATCTCAACGTCGCCCTCACCTGTCAGCAAGCGGGCATTGCCGGTCTCGAATTCATGAGCGGCATCCCCGGCACAGTGGGCGGCGGTCTCCGCATGAATGCCGGCGCCTATGGCCGCGAGTTCAGCGACGTGCTGCAGGCGGCGGTGGCGCTCGATGGACGCGGCACTCGCCATCGCGTCTCCGCTACGGCGCTCGGCCTCTCCTATCGCCACGCCGAAGCGCCGGAGGATTGGATCTTCGTCGCCGCCACCTTCGCCGGCGAGCGCGGCGATCCCGATGCGATCGGCCGGCGCATGATGGCGGTCCAGGCGCAGCGCGAGGCGACGCAGCCGATTCGCGCGCGCACGGGCGGCTCGACCTTCGCCAACCCGCCCGGCGCCAAGGCATGGGAGCTGATCGACGCTGCGGGTTGCCGCGGCTTGAAGCGCGGCGGCGCCATGGTCTCGGAGAAGCACGCGAATTTCCTCATCAATACCGGCGAGGCCACCGCCGCCGATCTCGAGGACCTCGGCGAAGAGGTGCGACGGCGCGTCCATGAGACAACCGGCGTCATGCTGGAGTGGGAGATCCGCCGCATCGGCGCGCGGAAGGCGGGCGCGCCATGAGCCAACGGGTCGCCGTGCTGATGGGCGGGTGGTCGTCCGAGCGCGACGTATCGCTGGTGAGCGGTCGCGAATGCGCGAAGGCGCTCAACGACAGCGGCTATCGCGCCTATACGATCGACGTCACCCGCGATCTGACCGCCCTCACAAAAGCGCTCAAGCCTCGGCCGGACGTGATCTTCAACGCGCTTCACGGGCGCGGCGGCGAGGACGGCACCGTGCAGGGAGTGCTCGAGTTCCTCGGCATACCCTACACCCATTCGGGCGTCCTCGCCTCGGCCGTGGCGATGGACAAGCCGATGGCGAAAGCGGTGTTCGCCAGAGCCGGATTGCCGCTTGCCGAGGGCGTCGTGGTGAGCCGCGAGCAGCTCCGCGCCGCCGATCCGATGGCGCCGCCCTTCGTCGTCAAGCCGACGAATGAAGGTTCGAGCGTCGGCGTGCGCATCGTTCGCCCCAACGACAACTCCTGGCGCGAGGAATCGCGCCATTGGACCTTCGCGGAAGCGCTGGTCGAGCGCTTCATTCCCGGGCGCGAAATCACCGCGGCGGTGATGGGCGATCGCGGGCTCGGCGTCTGCGAGATCCGCACCCGCGGCGCGTTTTACGACTACACCGCGAAATACGCTGCCGGTGGTTCGGATCACCTCGTCCCCGCACCCATCCACCGCCGCGCCTACGAGGAGGCGCTCGACATCGCGCTGCGCGCCCATCGCGCGCTCGGTTGCCGGGGAGTGAGTCGAGCCGATCTCCGTTACGACGACACAGGCGGCGAACCCGGGCGGCTCTACTTGCTCGAAGTCAACACCCAGCCGGGGATGACGCCGACCTCGCTCGTGCCTGATATCGCCAAGCATGCCGGCATCGGCTTTGCCGAGCTGGTACGCTGGATGGTGGAGAACGCCCGATGCGACGGCTGATCGCCAGCGCGGCGTCCTCGCTCGCCGGCGTCGCGACACGCTTGCGGCGCATCCGGCGCTGGCCGCGCGGCCTGCGGCGCGCCGCAGCCGGTATCGCGTTCCTGCTCGTCTTGGGTGGCGGCGGTGCCTGGTTCGTGCACAGCGGCACCGCCGGCCTCCTGCGGCAACGGCTCCTCAGCGCCAGCACCGATCTTGGCCTCGCGGTCGCCAATGTCGAGGTCGAGGGCCGGCAGCGTGCCTCGCGGGAGGTGATCTTGAGCGCGCTTGAGGTCGAGCGCGGCATGCCGATTCTGTCCTTCGATCCCACCGAAGCGAAACGGCGACTCGAACGCGTTCCCTGGGTCCGCTCGGCTTCAGTGGAGCGGCGCCTCCCCGACACGATCCGTGTTCGCATCGCCGAACGCGAGCCGCTGGCGCTCTGGCAACGTCAGGGCAAGCTGGTTTTGGTCGACCGCGAGGGCGTGGTGGTGACGAGCGAGCAGATCGAGCGCTTCGGCAATCTCATCGTTTTGGTGGGGCCTGACGCGCCCAAAGCCGGCGCGGCGCTGCTCGACATGCTCGCCGGCGAAGCCGAGCTCGCCTCGCGCGTCGCCGCCGCCGTGCGGGTCGGCGGTCGGCGCTGGAATGTGCGACTCGACAGCGGCATTGACATTGCGCTTCCAGAGGAGGATGCAAGCAGTGCGTGGCATCGCCTCGCCGAGCTTGAGCGCAGCGAAGGAATCTTGGAGCGCGACATTCAAATGGTGGATTTGCGCTTGCCGGATCGCCTCGTCGTCCGCGCCACGCCCACCGAGCCGCCGAAGACCCCCGGCAAAAAAACCCGCCAACCGGGAAAAGCCACATGAAGAAGCTCGCCGCCCGGCCGCGCGACCCTCTTGGCATCGTCGACATCGGCACCAGCAAGGTCTGCTGCTTCATCGCCCGACGGAGCGAGGGCGAGCCGCACATCGTCGGCATCGGCCACCAGATTGCCCGCGGCGTGCGCAACGGCGTCATTGTCGACATCGACGCGGCGAGCCAGTCGATTCTCGCCGCCATTCATACGGCAGAGCAGATGTCGGGCGAGACGCTGTCGGAGGTCGTGGTCAATCTGTCGGGCGGGTTCGGCGCTTCCCGGATCATCAAGAGCGACATCACCCTGAACGGCCGCGAGATCACCGACAGCGACATGCGCCGCGTGCTTGATCAGGGCCACCATCTCAAAGAGTCGGGCGATCGCGAGGTCATCCATTCGATCCCCGTGGGATTCTCGGTCGACCAGAGCCGCGGCATTCGCGATCCCCGCGGCATGTACGCGCAGAAGCTCGGCGTCAACATGCACATCGTCTCGGCCCAGGCCGGCGCGGTGCGCAACCTCGCCAACTGCATTGGCCGCTGCCACCTCGAGATTGCCGCGTTGGTGGTCAGCCCCTATGCGGCCGGACTCGCTTGCCTCGTCGAGGACGAAGCCGAGCTCGGCGTTACCGTTGTCGACATGGGTGGCGGCACCACGACGATCGCGGTGTTCTTCGACGGCAATCTCGTCTTCACCGACAGCGTCCCCGTGGGCGGCGGCCACGTTACCAACGACATCGCCCGCGGCCTCTCAACGCCCCTCCTCCATGCCGAACGCATGAAGACGCTCTACGGCAGCGCCATCGCCTCGGCCCAGGACGAGCGCGAGATGATCACCGTGCCGCAGATCGGCGAGGAAGAGGAGAGCCAGGCCAATCACGTGCCGAAATCGCTGCTCGTCGGCATCATCGCGCCGCGCCTCGAGGAGACCTTCGAACTGGCGCGAGACCGCCTCGAGCACAGCGGCTTCGACAAGATCGCCGGGCGCCGCGCCGTTCTCACCGGCGGTGCCTGCCAGCTTCCCGGCGTGCGCGAGCTCGCCAGCCTCATCCTCGACAAGCAGACGCGCATCGGCCGGCCGCTCCGCCTCGAAGGGCTCGCCGAAGCGACCGGCGGGCCGGCGTTTTCGACCTCGGCCGGCCTTGTTCATTTCGCACTTTCCGAGCGTGCGGAGACGCCGCGGCGCAGCCGCGCGCTCGCCGATGAGTCGGACGGCGTTCTCGTCCGCTTCGGCCATTGGATCAGGGAGAACTTTTAGCACGATCGAACCACATGAGACGGCAGATCACGCCGAGCAGCACCTCGCGGAGGAAAGTATGAGCATCACTGTAAGCATCCCCAAGGAAGAGCAAGAGCTGAAGCCCCGCATCACCGTCGTCGGCGTCGGTGGCGCCGGCGGCAATGCGGTCAACAACATGATCCGCTCGAACCTGATCGGCTGCGAGTTCGTCGTCTGCAACACCGACGCGCAGGCCATGCGCCAATCGGTCGCCGACCGCAAGATCCAGCTCGGCATCGGCATCACGCGCGGCCTGGGCGCGGGCTCGCGGCCCGATGTCGGTCGAATCGCCGCGGAAGAGACGCTCGAGGAAATCATGGGCGCGCTCGATGGCTCCAACATGGTGTTCATCACCGCCGGCATGGGGGGCGGCACCGGCACGGGCGCGGCGCCCGTCATTGCCCGCGCCGCGCGCGAGGCCGGCATTCTCACCGTCGGCGTCATCACCAAGCCCTTCCATTTCGAAGGCACGCACCGCATGCGCCTTGCCGAATCCGGCATCCAGGAGCTGCAGAAATTCGTCGACACGCTGATCATCATCCCGAACCAGAACCTCTTCCGTGTTGCCAACGAGCGCACCACCTTCGCCGACGCCTTCAAGATGGCGGACGACGTGCTACATGCGGGCGTGCGCGGGGTCACCGACCTCATGGTCATGCCGGGCCTCATCAACCTCGATTTCGCCGACATCCGCGCCGTGATGAGCGAGATGGGCAAGGCGATGATGGGCACCGGCGAGGCGGAGGGCGAACGCCGCGCCATCGACGCCGCCGAAGCCGCCATCTCCAATCCGCTCCTCGAAGATGTCTCGATGAAGGGTGCGCGCGGCGTGCTCATCAACATCACTGGCGGGCCCGACATGACCTTGTTCGAGGTCGACGAGGCGGCGAACCGCATCCGCGAGGAAGTCGACCCCGAGGCCAACATCATCTTTGGCTCCACCTTCGACGACAAGCTATCGGGACGCATGCGCATCTCCGTGGTGGCGACCGGGATCGAGGCGGAGGCGCTGGCCCAGCCGCGGCCGGTGATTCAGCTGGTGAGCGACCGGAGCCGCAGCGAGCAACCCGCATCAGCGCCGGCGCCAGCCGCCGCTTTCGCCGCCGAGCCGCCACCCGCACCGGCGGCGGCAATCGAGACCGCGGCGGTGAAGAGCGGCGCCTTCATCGCACCCCGGCCGATCGAAGTCGCCCAGCCGCGGCCGAGCGCGAGCGCACCACCACCCGCGCCCGAGCCCGCTGCCGCACCGGCACAAAAACCCGCAAAGAGCCGCGGCCCGAGCCTCTTCGAGCGCGTCACCGGCGTAGCTCGGCGCAGCCAGGCGCCCGCCGAACCCGCCGCCCGCGCCCCCGCCCCGCCGCCGGCGCAGCCGCGACTCGGCCCTCTCGATCCGGCCGACCGCATCAGCTTCAACAAGGATGAGGACATGCTCGACATTCCCGCCTTCTTGCGCCGCCAGGCTAACTGAGGAAGACGGAACTCCACCCCCCACTTCGCTCGCACCCCGGTGACCGTCCGGCCGCCCGGGGTGCGAGCCTCTTAGGGGCCGCGAAAATGGCTCGTAAGCCCTTATTCTGAAAGGGAATTTTCCGTAACAATCTGTAATAAAGTGTGATTTGGGAGGATGTGCGCGCTCCGGTAGGTTACGCGCGTTTGACGTGGGGGCAGCGTTTCGGGGATCGCGATGGACGATGAGGGGATCGCCCAGCAACAGACATTAAAGGCGGCGATACATTGCCGCGGCGTCGCGCTGCATTCGGGCGCACGGGTGGCGATGACGCTATGCCCAGCCGCCCCCGATACCGGCATCGTGTTCCGGCGCACCGATCGCGATGGCATCGAGCTGGCGGCGCGTTGGCATAATGCGGTCGAGCAGCCGCTCTGCACGCGCCTTGACGATGGCCGCGGTCACTCGATCTCGACGGTGGAGCATCTCATGGCCGCATTTGCCGGCCTTGAGATCGACAATGCGATCGTCGACATCGACGGCGCGGAAGTGCCGGCCATGGATGGAAGCGCCGCGCCCTTTGTCTTCCTCATGGAATGCGCGGGGATTGTCGAACAGGGTGCACCGCGGCGCGCCGTTCGCGTGTTGAAGCCGGTGCGAGTCGGCGACGGCGGCAAGTCGGCGGCGCTCACCCCCGATGATGGATTTTCCATCAACTTCGCCATCGACTTCGCGACCGATGCGATCGGCCGGCAAGAGCTCTCGATCGCGGTTGACCCCGAGAGCTTCAAATCGGATATCAGCCGCGCGCGCAGCTTCGGCTTCCTTCACGAAGTAGACCAGCTCCGCGCTGCGGGATTGGCGCGGGGCGGCTCGCTCGACAATGCGGTGGTCATCAGCGGCAACGAGGTGCTGAATCGCGAGGGGCTCCGCTACGTCGACGAGTTCGTCCGGCACAAGGTGCTGGACGCGCTGGGCGACCTCTATCTCGCCGGGGCGCCGATTATCGGTCATTTCCGCGGCGTACGCTCGAGCCACGCGCTGAACCAGCGCTTGCTGAAAGCCCTCTTCGCCGACCCGTCGGCATGGTGCTTCACCACCCTGCCCCGCCGCACCCCGGCTTGGGAGGATGTGGCCCCGCGCCGCGCCCGCGCCTAGGTCCGCGCCGGATTGCCGGTTTCTCCCCGGCCCGACCTCGTGTTATAACGACTCCTGCCCGTGGGGGGCGTGTCAAACCGTTCATGGCGGGTCGTTTCGATGTTTGTTGCCTCTCGCTTTTGCTGGCTAGCCGTGGCTGGGTGCTTGGCCGTGGCGGGGTGCGCCGATAAGAAGGACACCTACGTCGAGAAGCCGGTCGAAGATCTCTACAACACGGCGATGAACAACCTTATCGACGAGAGCTACGAGAGGGCAGCGAAGGGATTCGCCGAAGTCGAGCGGCAGCATCCCTATTCCGTCTGGGCGACCAAGTCCCAGCTCATGGCCGCCTATGCGCTCTACCAAGGAAGCAAGTACGACGAGTCCATCAGCGCGGCGGAGCGGTTCATCTCCCTTCACCCCGGCCATCGCGACATCGCCTACGCCTACTATCTGAAGGCGCTCGATTACTACGTGCAGATTGCCGATGTCGGCCGCGACCAGAAAACGACACAACAGGCGATGACGGCGCTCAACGAGGTGGTGCGGCGCTTTCCCGAGAGCAAATACGGCCGCGACGCCCGCCTCAAGATCGATCTCGTGCGCGATCATCTCGCCGGCAAGGAGATGGAGATCGGCCGCTATTACGAGCGGCAAGGCTCGTACCTCGCGGCGGTCAACCGCTTCAAGCGCGTCCTCGACGAGTATCAGACGACCACGCACGTGCCCGAGGCGCTCCATCGCCTGACCGAATGCTATATGGCGCTCGGTCTTTCCGACGAGGCGAAGAGGGTCGCGGCGGTGCTCGGCTACAATTATCCCGGCAGCCAATGGTACGGCGACACCTACGCCATGGTGAAGGACGCGGCACCCACCGCGTTTGCCGAGGCCGCCAACGAGAGCGGCGGCACGGCGGATGCGGCCACGACAACACCCGCGCCGCCGCAAGGCTGGTTCACGCGCGTGATGAACTCGGTCACCTCGATCTTCTGATCGCCACACCGCGGCGTGGCCAGCCGCCCGAACCCGTGGTAGAGTTTCTCCAAGCCCGCGAAATCGGCCGGTGAACCCATGCCTCACGGGGGCATCATGAATATTGCAGCGCGCACCGCTCTTGCCGCGGCGTTTGCCACTTCCGCCATCGGTCTCGTCCATGCCGCCGACGTGCCCGGTGGCAAGGATCCCGCCGGCTTTAAACGCTATGAGGGATCGCAGATCATTCATCACGCCGAAAACCGCTATAGCCAATATCTGCTCGACCGCGACGGCGGATGGAGCAAGACAGAAAACGCCGAGGGCGAGATCGCACGTGTCGTCTATCTGGTCCCGGAAGGGCCGAGCGCGCTCGAAGTGCTTCGCAACTATGAGCAGATGCTGGCGGATGCCGGCTTCCAGCAAACCTTCGAACTCAAGAGCGATGCCGTTTCCGTTATCACCTCGTACTTTTGCGAACACTTCTTCTTCGGATTCGAGAAGAGGGAGCCGAATTCGCCGTACAAATATTGCGGCGCCGCGACCAATCCTCATTACGCCACCTACAAGGGGACGAAAGACGGCAAGGACGTCACCGTCGCCGTGCTGATCGGTGAGTCTGCCGCCATCGAGTGGGTGGAACCCGGCGTCAAGACGCCGATCGCCGTCAAGAACGGCCAGGCGATCGTCGCCCTCGACGTGGTCACCGGCAAGGCTGTCGAAAACAAGATGGTGCTGGTGAAGGCCGCAGACATTGCCGAGGCGTTGGCGAGCAAGGGCAGCATCGATCTCTACGGAATCTTCTTCGACGTCGACAAGACCGACATCAAGCCGGACAGCACGAAGACACTCGATGAGGTGGCGAGCTTGCTCAAGATCGACCGCTCGCTCAAGCTCGAGATCTCCGGTCACACCGACAATACCGGCACCGCCGAGCACAACATGAAGCTCTCCGATGGTCGCGCGCACGCCGTCGTCGATGCGCTCGTTAAGAATTACGGCATCGAAGCGGCGCGTCTCGAAGCAAAGGGCTACGGCGACACCAAGCCCGTGGCGTCGAACGACAGCGAAGACGGCCGCGCGAAAAATCGCAGGGTCGAGCTCAAAAGAATTTGAACCCGATCGCCGTCTCGCGCGGAAAATAGAATCATCGCCCTGGGCGATCGTCGAACCTCGGTCAGCCGATAAGCTGCTCTGGCCTGCCCTCGACCGCGCCGCTATCATCGACGGCGATGGCGACGCCACCATCTGCACGCCTCTGATGCTGCTCAGCCTCACCATTCGCGACGTGGTGCTGATCGACCGGCTCGATCTCACATTTCCGAGCGGACTTTGCGTGCTCACCGGCGAGACCGGCGCCGGCAAGTCCATTCTCCTCGACGCGCTTGGCCTCGCGCTCGGCGCCCGCGCGGAGAGCGCACTGGTCCGCCATGGCGCTCAGCAAGCGGTCGTCACTGCGGAATTCGCGCTCGACCGCGATCATCCCGCTCGGCAAATTCTCGCCGAAGCCGGCTTTCGCGGCGAGGGTGATACGCTGGTGCTGCGGCGGGTCGTGAGCGCCGACGGGCGCAGCCGCGCCTTCGTCGACGACGAGCCGGCGAGCGTCGGTTTGCTGCGCGGATTGGGTATCGTGCTCGTCGAAATGCACGGACAATTCGAGCAGCAGGGGCTGCTTGATCCGGCGACGCATCGCGCCGTGCTCGACGCTTTTGGTGCCTACGCTGCCGAGCTTGGCCAGCTGAGGACGGCCTGGCGCACCTGGCAGGCCGCGGCGCAGGGACGGGCCGCCAAGGAGGCCGAGCTCACGAAGGCGCGCGCCGAGGAGGACTATCTCCGCCACGCGCTCGCCGAGCTCGATGCCTTGGCACCGGAGCCGGGCGAAGAGGCGAACCTCGCAGCCGAGCGGAACCTCCTGCTCAATCGGCAAAAGCTGACGGACGCACTCGATGCGGCCTTGGGCGAGCTTGCGAGCGAGCGCGGTGGCGAACGTGCGCTGGCCGCCGCCGCACGTCAGCTCGAGCGCCTCCGCGACAAGGCGGCGGGCCGGCTCGACGCGGCGCTCGCCGCGCTCGAGCGCGCCACCATCGAGACGCGCGAAGCGGTGGCGCAGCTCGAAGCCGCCGCGCGCGACATGGAGCGCGATACCACGAGTCTCGAGAAAATCGAGGAACGGCTCTTCGCGCTCCGGGCATTGGCGCGCAAGCACGGCATCACGATCGAGGCGCTTCCCGCGCTTCGCGCCGCGATTGCCGCCCAGATCGGCGCGCTTGACGACGACGGCAACGAGCTCGCGCGGCGGCAACGACGCGAGCAAGAAGCGCGCCAGGCCTATCTCGCGGCGGCAGAGGCGGTGAGCGCGTGGCGAAAGCGCGCCGCGAAAGCGCTCGACGCCGCGGTCATGAAAGAGCTGGCACCACTCAAGCTCGAGAAGGCCCGCTTCGCCACGGTGCTGACGTCGCTTGAAGAGGGGGAGTGGGGCGAGTTCGGTCGCGAGCGCGTCCATTTCGAGGTGGTGACCAATCCAGGTGCCCCCGCGGGGCCACTCGCCAAGATTGCCTCGGGCGGCGAGCTCTCGCGTTTCATGCTGGCACTCAAGGTGGTGCTGGCGAAGACGTCGCCTGTGCCCACCCTCGTCTTCGACGAGGTCGACAGCGGCATCGGCGGCGCGGTGGCGGCGGCGGTGGGCGAGCGGCTCCACCGCCTCGCCCAAGAGCTGCAAGTGCTGGTCGTCACCCATTCGCCGCAAGTGGCGGCGCGCGGCGCGCATCATTGGCGCGTCAAGAAGCAGCAGGCGGAAAAGCGCACGCTGACGCGCGTCGAACCGCTCTCTGCCGACGAGCGGCGCGAGGAGATCGCCCGCATGCTGTCGGGAAGCGCCATCACCGCCGAGGCGCGCGCCGCCGCGCAGAGCCTTATGGCCGGCCACCGCGCATGAAGCGCGCGCCCAAGCCGCGGCCCGTCGATGCGCTGAGCGAGGCCGAGGCCAAGGCGGAGCTGAAGCGGCTTGCCGCGGAGATCGCGCATCACGATCGCCTCTACCATACGAAAGACGCGCCAGAGATCTCCGATGCGGAGTATGACGCGTTGCGCCAGCGCAATGCGGCGCTCGAAAAGCGTTTCCCGCAGCTCGTCCGCGCCGACAGCCCGAGCCAACGCGTCGGCGCCGCGCCCGCCACCGGCTTCGCCAAGGTACGGCACGCCAAGCCGATGCTCTCGCTCGACAACGCCTTCGACGAGGAGGATGTCCGCGCCTTCTTCACGAGCGTGCGGAATTTCTTCCGCAGTCCCGAGGATTTGAAGCGCGTCGATCCCGAGACGATTGCCGTCGCGGCCGAACCCAAGATCGACGGGCTTTCCTGCTCGCTCCGGTACGAAGAAGGCGCCCTCGTTCTGGCGGCGACGCGCGGCGACGGCGTCACCGGCGAGGATGTGACGGCCAACGTCAAGACGGTAAAGGACGTGC
>Ga0306923_10007069_pt1 | contig 11137 bp, 11 predicted proteins | sample sta12Can44000108_FD_203841 | JGI IMG/M metagenome (GOLD analysis project Ga0306923, IMG submission 203841) | Lab enrichment of tropical soil microbial communities from Luquillo Experimental Forest, Puerto Rico - statanox.12C.anox.44.000.108 (v2)... | ecosystem: Environmental > Terrestrial >...
CATCTTTGACACCAGGACGTGGTGGTTGGGCTCGTCCTCGGGGCGGATGGGACGCAACAGCGTCTTGCGCCCCGAATTGTCCTGCATGGTGAAGATTTCTTCCACCTCGGCTGGATAGGGGCGGATGGCCAGGCGTTCGCGGTCACGCTTGTTGGGGGCCACCTTGATGGCGGCGTCCAGCGCCAGCACGCCGTTGGAATCGCAACGCAGCGGGTTGATGTCCAGTTCGACGATCTCGGGGAAGTCCACGATCATCTGCGACACCTGGATCAGCACGCTGTGCAGCGCATCCAGGTTGGCCGGCGGGCGGCCGCGATAGCCGCGCAGCAGGTTGGCGACGCGGGTGCGCTGCACCAGATCGGCGGCCAGGTTCAGATTGAGCGGAGGCAGCGCCACGGCGCGGTCGCCGATGATCTCCACCGCCACGCCACCCTGGCCGAACAGGATGACCGGGCCGAAGATGGGGTCGGTGGCGAGGCCGACGATCAGTTCCTGGGTGCCGGGCTTGCGCACCGCCATCTTCTGCACGGTGAAGCCCTCGATGCGGGCATCGGGGAAGGTCTTCTGGACCCGCTCCAGCATGGCGTTGGCGGCTTTTTCCACCTCGAACGGGGTTTCCAGGTTCAGCACGACGCCGCCCACGTCGGATTTGTGGACGATGTCGGGGGACAGGATCTTCAGCGCCACCGGGGCGTTGAGACACTTGGCGATGCGGCTGGCTTCGGCCGGGTGCCGGGCCATGCGGGTCTCGATGGTGGGGATGCCATAGGCGTCCAGCACCGCCTTGGCCTCGGCCTCGGTCATCATGGAATCGCCGCGCGCCAGCACTTCCGCGATGATGTCGCGCACGAAGCCGGTGTCGGGGACGAAGTCCGAGGCCGCCGAGGCCGGGACTTCCATCAGCATTTCCTGGTTCCGCTTGTACTCCAGCAAGTGCAGGAAGCCCTGTACGGCGGCGTAGGGGGTGTCGAAGGTAGGCACCGCCGCGTCGGCCAGCAGGCGACGCGCGTTGGCCACCTTCTCGCTGCCCGCCCAGCAGGTCATGATGTTGGCGCGGGTGCGCTCCTTGAACACCTTGATCACCGCTTCGGCCACGGCCTCGGGGTCGGACATGGCGGTGGGAGCGTACATCACCAGCACGCCGTCGACCGCCTTGCAGTCCAGCAGGATGGACATGGCCTTGGCGTAACGCTCGCCGTCGGCGTCGCCGACGATGTCAATGGGGTTGACGCGCGACCAGGTGGACGGCAGCACCGCGTCCAGCTTGGCGATAACCTCCTCGGGCAGCTCGGCCAATTCGCCGCCGCCATCGGCCAGGTCGTCGGCGGCGATCACCCCGATGCCGCCGCCATTGGTGAGGATGGCCAGGCGCTTGCCCTTCACGGGGCGCGAGCGGGCCAGGGTCTCCACCGCGCCGAACAGCTCGTCGATGTCCTGCACCCGCAGCATGCCGGCGCGGCGGATGGCGGCGTCGAACACCAGGTCCGAGCCGGCCAGCGATCCGGTATGCGAGCTGGCCGCCAGGGCGCCCTCGGCCGAGCGGCCGGCCTTGATCACCAGAATTGGCTTGTTGCGGGCGGCGGCGCGGGCCGCCGACATGAAGTTGCGCCGCCCGCGCAGGGTCTCGACATAAACCAGGATGGCGCGGGTATAGGGGTCCGAGCCCAGGTAGTCCAGGATGTCGCCGATGCTGATGTCGGCGCCTTCGCCGGTGTGGATGAAGTGCGAAAAGCCGATGCCCTTGGTGCACGCCCAATCCAGCACGGCGGTGCACAGGGCGCCCGATTGCGATACGAAGGCGATCTTGCCCTTCAGCGCGTCCTCGGGGGCCATGCTGGCGTTCAAGCCGATGCCGGGGACTAGGATGCCCATGGAGTTCGGGCCCAGCAGCCGCAGGCCGTAAGGCTTGGCCTCGGCCATGGCCACGTCCAGCAGGCTGCGGCCACTCTCGTCGTGCTCATAATCCAGGCCGGGGCACATGATGCAGGCGGCACGGGTTCCTTTCTCTCCCAGCGCCTTGATGATGCCCGGCACAGTGGCGGCGGGCGTGCAGATGACGGCGAGGTCGGGGACGATGGGCAGGCTGTAGACATCCGGGTAGGCAAGCACGCCGGCCACCGATTGGTGATCGGCGGTGACCGGGATGATGGGACCGGCGAAATTGGCCTGAAGGAGGTTCTTCATCACCACCGAGCCGGGCATCTTGGGCGTGGCGGTGGCACCGATCACGGCGACCGATTGCGGGCGGAACAGGGCCTTCAGGTTGCGTACGCTCATTGGGTCCCCAGCCTATACCATTGTCTTATCGGTGCGAGAGATTAGCCCCGACCTTGGTTCACGGCAACGCGCCCAAAGGTCATGTCGGCCATGTGTCTGTCAATAGGCGCCCTATCCAGTCGGGTAGGTGCTGTGCGCAAAAGTCCCCGAGCTTCCTTCTTTTTTGAAAGAGGATGGACACTGGCGGTTCGACCTGCCGCCTGGACCAAAGGACTACCGCTTTCCGCTTTTCCCTTTCGAGGTATACAGTGACCAATTGATGAAGGATTTCCGACACCGGTTGTATCACCCTTGGGAAGGTACGTATATTCCGCACCGCAACATGTGAGGGAGTCGAGAATGGTCGAGATGATGGAGAACCGGACCTGGGACGAGATCAAGGTCGGTGATACAGCCTCTCTCACCCGCACCTGCCGCATGGAGGATGTGGAACTGTTCGGTGTCGCCACCGGCGGCTTGAACCCCACCCATTACAGCGCCGAGCAGGCCCAGCAGCTGGCCCAGCATCGCAAGGTGCTCGCCCATTCCATGTGGGGCGGATCGCTTCTGTCGGCGCTGTTCGGCAATGAACTGCCCGGCCCGGGCACCGTGCTCAAGGGCCAGAACTTCGAATTCCTGCGCCCCGTCGAGGTGGGCGACACGTTGACGCTGACCGTCACCGCGCAGGAGAAGATGCCCCCCAACGTCATCAGCTTTGCCTGCAAGGCCGAGAACCAGAAGGGCGAGGTCGTTTACCAGGGCCGCGCCGAGGTTTATGCGCCGACCGTCAAGGTGATCCAGCCCAAGATGGAGCTGCACGAGGTCTCCCTGCGTCGCCGCCACCACGTGTTCGAGGACATCATCGAACGCTGCGGTCCGCTGGCCCCCATTTCGGTGGCGGTGTGCCACCCGTGCGACCAGGTGTCGCTGGAAGGCCCCGTCGAGGCGTTCAAGCACGGCCTGATCAACCCCATCCTGGTGGGCCCTGAGGCCAAGATCCGCTCGCTGGCGGCCGAGTTCGGTTTCGATCTGACCGGCATCCGCATCATCGACACCCAGCACAGCCACGAATCCGCCGAGAAGTCGGTCGCCCTGTGCCGCTCGGGCGAGGCCGAGGCGTTGATGAAGGGATCGTTGCACACCGACGAGATGATGCACGAGGTTGCGCGCCGCGACACCGGCCTGCGCACCGGGCGGCGCATCAGCCACGTCTTCGTCATGGACGTGCCCACCTACCCGAAGACGCTGCTGATCACCGACGCCGCCATCAACATCTATCCGACCCTGGAAGACAAGGTGGACATCGTCCAGAACGCCATCGACCTGGCCCACTGCCTGGAGGTGCCCAAGCCCAAGGTGGCCATCCTGTCGGCGGTGGAGACGGTGTATCCCAAGATCAACTCCACCATCGAGGCGGCGGCCCTGTGCAAGATGGCCGATCGCGGCCAGATCACCGGCGGCGAGCTGGACGGCCCGCTGGCCTTCGACAACGCCATCTCGGCCGAAGCGGCGCGGATCAAGAAGATCACCTCGCCGGTGGCCGGCCAGGCCGACATCCTGCTGGTGCCCGACCTGGAGGCCGGCAACATGCTGGCCAAGCAGCTGTCGTATCTGGCCGAGGCTGACGCGGCCGGCATCGTCCTGGGCGCCCGTGTGCCCATCGTGCTGACCAGCCGCGCCGATTCGGCCAAGGCCCGCCTGGCCAGCTGCGCCGTCGCCGTTCTGTTCGCCCATGCCCGCCGCGTCAAGGCGGCCGCCGTGCCGGCTCAGTAAGGAGTGCATGCCATGCGTGACGGCATTCTGGTCATCAACGCCGGTTCGTCTTCCATCAAGTTCTCGCTGTTCCTGTCCAACGGTGACGGCAAGCCGATACTGTCGTCCAAGGGCCAGGTGGAGGGGATCAATGTCGCCCCCCACTTCATCGCCCAGGCTCCCGACGGCGCCACTCTGTCCGAGCAGCGCTGGCCCGCCGACCGCGAGATGAACCACGACGACCTGCTCAAGCACCTGATCGACTGGGTCGAGGATCACCTGGAGGGCGCCACCCTGCGTGCCGCCGGCCATCGCGTGGTCCATGGCGGCCCCAAGTACTCGAGCCCGGTCCTGGTGGACGACCACCTGATGGCCGAGCTGGAAAGCTACATCCCGCTGGCGCCGCTGCATCAGCCGCACAACCTGACGCCCATCAAGGCGCTGGCCAAGGTGCATCCCGGTCTGATGCAGGTGGCCTGTTTCGACACCGCCTTCCACCGCACCAACCCCAAGGTGGCCGAGACCTTCGCCCTGCCGCGCGAGCTGACCGAGGAGGGCGTGCGCCGCTACGGCTTCCACGGCCTGTCCTACGAGTTCATTTCGCGCCGCCTGCGCGAGATCGCGCCTGAGAAGGCGGCCGGCAACGTGGTGGTGTGCCACCTGGGTTCGGGTGCTTCCATGTGCGCCATCAAGGACGGCAAGTCGGTGGCCTCGACCATGGGATTCACCGCGCTGGACGGCCTGCCCATGGGCACCCGCACCGGTGCTCTCGATGCCGGCGTGGTGCTGTATCTGATGCAGCAGAAGGGCATGAGCGCCAAGGAGATCGAGGCGCTGCTGTACAAGCGCTCGGGTCTGCTGGGCGTGTCCGGCATCTCCAACGACATGCGCGTGTTGCTGGAGAGCGATGACCCCCACGCGGCGGAAGCGGTGGAGCTGTTCTGCTACCGCATCTGCCGCGAGCTGGGCTCGCTGTCGGCGGCCATGGGCGGACTGGACGCGGTGGTGTTCACCGCCGGCATCGGCGAGCACTCGGCCCCGGTGCGCGACAAGGTCTGCCGCGCCGCCGCATGGCTGGGCATCGATCTGGACGCCGAGGCCAACGCCCGTCATGCCGACCTCATCACCAGCGCCAACAGTCGGGTGCCGGTTTTCGTCATTCCCACCAACGAGGAAATGATGATCGCCAAGCACACCCGTGCCGTGCTGGGAAAGATGGCGCAAGCCGCCCAGTAAGGCGTGGGGCATAGGGTAAGAGCGGAGCCCCCGGCCATCGGTTCGGGGGCTCCTTTTGTTTGGGTGTGCTCGGTGCCACATGAAAGACGAAGGTCCTGGCCATCATCTTCGTGTGGCCCGTCACGACGAAAACGGGCAAAGTGGGGCAGGATTGGGACGTGACCACAGGGAAGGGGAGATGGATGCGCAAGCTGAGACTGCACATCGGCAAACTCGCCATTGATGCCGAGCTGTTCGACACTCCGACCGCCGACGCGCTGTACGCCGCGGCGCCTTTCGAATCCCGTGCCACCACTTGGGGTGGCGAGGTTTATTTCACCGTTCCCGTGCGCACCGAGCGCGAACACGATGCCCGCGACGTGGTTCAGCCGGGTGAGCTGGCCTTCCGCGTGGAAGGTGAGGCGGTGGTGATCGGGTATGGCCCGACGCCCAATTCCTCCGGCGATGAGATTCGACTGGCCATGCCCGCCAATGTGTGGGGCATCACCACGCACGACGTGCGGCAGCTGCAGGACGTGGAAGCGGGTGAGCTGATCCGGGTCGAAGCGCTGGTAGACAGCGCGGTCTGAAGCCCATGCGCAGCGTCATCGTCCTGGGTGCCGGCAAGATCGGCATCGCCATCGCCACCCAACTGGCCCGCAGCGGCGACTATCGGGTCACCCTGGCCGACATGGACGGCGAGGCGCTGGGGCGCCGCGCGCCGCCGGACGTGGCGACCGCCACCGCCGACGTCAGCGATCCCTTCGCGTTGCGCGGTCTGCTGTCCGGCCATGACGTGGTGGCGGCGGCATTGCCCTATTACCTGAACCTTCAGGTGGCCGAAGCGGCCCGCGCCGAGGGCGTGCATTATTTCGACCTGACCGAAGACGTAGCCACGGCGCGCGCCATCCGCGCCTTGGCGGACGGCGCCGACACCGTGGTCGTGCCCCAATGTGGCTTGGCGCCCGGCTTCGTCTCCATGGTCGCCATGGCGCTGGTGGAGCAGTTCGACGAGGTGCTGGACGTGCATCTGCGCGTCGGCGCCCTGCCGCAATTTCCCAACAATGCGCTGAAATACAATCTGACTTGGAGCATCGACGGTCTCATCAACGAGTACTGCAATCCGTGCGAGGCCCTGGCCGACGGTCATCCGGCAATCGTCGCTCCGCTGGAGGGGCTGGAGGAATTGTCGCTGGATGGCGTCACCTATGAGGCCTTCTCGACCTCGGGCGGGGTGGGGACCCTGTGCGAAACGCTGGCCGGGCGGGTGCGTTCGCTGGACTACAAGACGGTGCGCTATCCCGGCCACCGCGACCTCATGCGTTTCCTGATCCGCGACCTCAAGCTGGGCGAGCGGCGCGAGCTGTTCCGCGACGTCATCGAGAACGCCATCCCGGTCACCCGCCAGGATTTGGCCCTGGTGTTCGTCACCGTGGTGGGGCGCCGTGGCGGCCTGCTGACCCAGGAAAGCTGGGCGCAGAAGATCTATGGCGACAATTTCGAGGGCGGGTTGTCGGCCATCCAGAAGACCACCGCCGCCGGGATCTGCGCCATGATCGACCTGCACGGCGAGGGCCAACTGCCGGCCAAGGGCTTCATCCGCCAGGAGCAGGCGCGCCTGCACGACGTGATGGAGAACCGCTTCGGTAAGGTGTTCGTGGAATAGGCCTTGCCGGAATAGGACCAATACCGTCCTTGCCGGGCGGCGGCCCGAGGGTGTAGCGTCCGCCCCCCAGTTGGAACTGTCTTCGCAGGAACCCCGCCCGATGAAGCCGAGCCGCCTCGCCGTCGCCCTGTTGCTGCCGCTGTCCGTCGCCGCCTGCGGCGTCCCCGACATCGTCGCCCACGGCGTCAAGGCCTACGAGCGCAGCCAGGAACCCGGCCAGCAGCAGCCGGCGGCCCAGCCGGCCTCCTACCAGCCCGCCGCCCAGCCGGCGCGTCCGGCCACGACCGGCGCCGAGCCCGACTTCGTCCCCGCCGCCGCTCCGCCGCGCGAATCGGTGACGGCGGAGCCGCTGCGCTAAGGACTTACAGCCGCCGCCGGCCCTCGGTGCCGATCACTTCGGAGAAGTCGACGCCGTTAAGTTGCTCGTCGACGATCAGGTCGTGGCGCTTGTCGGGGGTCAGCTCGGACACGTTGGCCAGGTCGTCCAGCACCACATCCAGGCGGTCGAGGATGTCCAGCATGTCGTCGGCCATCACCGGATCTTCCTGCCGGCCGGCGAAGCGGCGCATGTTCCACGAGAACATGGCCATCTGCTTCACATGGTCACGGAACGAACGCGGGCGGCGCAGGAACAGGCGCGGCGAGGTGCGGATGTTCTTGACGAACAGCTCGATCAGCGCCCGCAGGAACGGGTCGGCGGCTTCCATGCGCTGGGTGAAGGCGGCCTGGGGCACCCGGGCCAGTTCGCAATCCTCGGCGGCCACGGCGGTGGCGCTGCGGCGGCCGCCGTCCAGCACGGCCATCTCGCCGAAGATATCGCCGGGGCCCAAGGTCCCCACCTCGGCGCGATGGCCCTCGTGCTGGTGGTACAGGGTGATCGTGCCGTGCAGAATGATGTAGGCGGCATCGCCCCCGTCACCTTGTGCGAAGATGCGTTCGCCGGTGGTGAAGCGAATCCTTTCCAGCTTGCCGGGCTCGGCCAGCGTCTCACTTTCCATGCGGTCGTCGATCTCCCAGAACCCGATCAAATATTAGTGGAAAAGGGGCTGGCTTTTCAAACCCAAGTTCAGCGTGCGGCATCTTCCAGCATGGCCAGTGCCGTCGCCACCGCCTGCGCCCGCACGGCGTCGCGGTCGCCGGGAAAGACGTGATGGCGGGTCAGGATAGGGCCGCCCAGGCGCGCGGTGGCCAAGTGGACAAGTCCGACAGGCTTCTCGGCCGTACCGCCGTCCGGGCCGGCAATGCCGGTGATCGCCACCGACAGGTGGGCGCGTGAATGGGCTAGGGCTCCCTCCGCCATGGCACGGGCCACCGGTTCCGAGACGGCTCCGTGGGTGTGGATGAGCTCCGGGGGCACGCCCAGCATCTCGGCCTTGGCCTCGTTGGAATAGGTGACGAAGCCGCGTTCCACCACCGCGGACGAGCCGGGGATGGCGGTCAACTGCGCCGCCACCAGCCCGCCGGTGCAGGATTCGGCGGTGGCCAGCATCAGGCCCTTGGATCGGCACAGCTCCAGCAGGGCGATGGTGGCATCACGGCTCACGGCAGGCTTCTCCACAGCACGAACACGGCCATGGCGGCGGCGCCATAGGCCGCGGCCAGCATGTCGTCCAGCATCACCCCCAGGCCGCCGTGGACGTGGCGGTCGGCCCAGCGTGCCGGCCATGGCTTGGTGATGTCGAGCAGGCGGAAGAGGGCGAAGCCGACCGCATAGGCCAACAGATCGGTGGGGGCGGCGGCCAGCACCAGCCATTGCCCGGCGACTTCGTCGATGACCACCTCGGAAGGATCGTCCACCCCGGTGCGCCGCACATAGACCGCCGAGGCCCACCAGCCAGCCAGGAAGCAGGCCAGCGAGGCCGCCAGCAACAATGGTGCGCCGCCCAGCTTTGCCAGACCCCAGGCGAAGGGCAGGGCAGCCAGCGAGCCCCAGGTGCCCGGCGCCTTGGGCAGCAGCCCGGCGCCGAACCAAGTGGCGGCCAGAGCGGCGGGGTGCCAGGGGGAAATGCCGGGACGGCAGGCGGACAACATCAAAGGGATACTCCTGCAGGCAAAAGTGCGCGGGCGGGAGCCTACCATCTGCGTGCCGTCATGCAACCGTCCGAGAACCTCACCCCCCGCGCGCGCATGACCACATGACACTTGGCGAGTTCGGCGCATGCGGAGGATGTTCGGGATGGCGTTGGCTGCCTCGTCGTCGCGCGTGTCCATCCTTTCGGTTCTGGTGGTAACGCTTTTGCTGGGTGGGGGAGCGGAAGCGGCCGAGCGGCTGGACCTCCATACGGTACAGAAAGCGCTGATCGGCACCGGCATCCATATCGAGGCCCTGCTGCGCCGTCACGACGAGGAGGGGCGGGGTGGCCCGTTTATTCCCGTGGGCCCCGAGGCGCTGCCGCCCGACAAGGCGGAGCGGCTTGATCGGGCGCTGACCGTGCTGCCGTTGGCGCCGCCCTTGGCCAAATACGTCATGAGCTCGGGCTTCGGCATCCGCCGCGATCCCATCAACCATCGTCGCGCCATGCATACCGGCATCGACCTCCGGGCACCCTTGCGCTCGCCGGTGCTGGCCACCGCGCCGGGCAAGGTGGTGTTCGCCGGCCGCAAGCAAGGCTACGGCCGCATGGTGGAGATCGACCACGGCATGGGCGTACACACCCGCTACGGCCATCTGGCCGCCATCGCGGCGCATCCCGGCCAGATGGTGAATGCCGGTGCGCGGGTGGGGCTGCTGGGGAATTCGGGCCGCTCCACCGGCCCCCATCTCCATTACGAGGTGCTGGTGGACGGCCGTCCGCGCAATCCCCTGCCGTTCCTCAGGGCTGGCCAGAAACTCGGCCGGGGCGAGCCGGTCCTGGTCAGCGGTAGCGTTCCTCCTGCCACGGATCGCCCTCATCGTGGTAGCCACGCAGCTCCCAATAGCCGGGGCTGTCCTTGTCCATGAAGGTGATGGCGCGCAGCCACTTGGCGCTTTTCCAGAAATAAAGCTTGGGAATCACCACCCGCACCGGGCCGCCGTGGTCGCGGGTCAGCGGCGCACCCTGCCACGAATGGGCCAGCAGCACGTCGTCATCGGCGAAACGCTCCAGCGGCACGTTGGTGGTATAGCCGTCATACGAGCGGAACATGAGGAACTTGGCCTCGGGCCGCGGCCTCACCACCGACAGCAGGTGGCGCGCCGACACGCCCTTCCAGGCGTTGTCGTAGCGCGACCAGGTGGTGACGCAGTGGATGTCGGTGACCAGTTCGGTCTGCGGCTGGGCCATGAATTCGGCCCACGACCACTTGATGGGCGCTTCCACCGCGCCGCCGACGCTCAAGGACCAGTCCTCGGTGGAGAGGTTGGGGGTGATGCCCAGGTCGAGCACCGGCCAGTCCTGGGTCAAGCGCTGGCCCGGCGGCAGGCGGCGCTTTTCCTCGGGCGCAGGCTCGCCGGTCAGCGCGCGGCCTTCCTTCGCCCACTTCGACTTGGTCTCGACCAGCTTGTCCTTGATCCGCCCGAACAGCGGCACGTCGTCTTCGGCCATGGCCTGTCTCCCTTGGGGGAGAGGGTCAGCCCTTCTCCCGCAGCAGGCGCGCCTTGTCGCGTGCCCAGTCGCGTTCCTTGGCCGCCTCGCGCTTGTCGTGGTGCTTGCGGCCCTTGGCGATGCCCAGCGTCACCTTGGCGATGCCGCGCGGGTTGAAGTGGATGTCCAGCGGCACCAGGGTCATGCCTTCCTTGGCCGCCGCCATCGCCAGCTTGCGCAACTCGCGCCTGTGCAGCAACAGCTTGCGCGGCCGCCGCGTCTCGTGCGGGAAGGGCATGCTGGACTGATATTCGGGGATGTAGGCGTTGTAGAGGAAGATTTCACCCTCTTTCGAGGGGCCGGCATAGGCCTCGTTGATGTTGCCCTTGCCGGCACGCAACGACTTCACCTCGGTGCCGACCAGGATGATGCCGGCCTCGACGGTGTCGACGATGGAGTATTCGTGGCGCGCCTTGCGATTCTGCGCGGCGATGTGGTCGGGAAGGGACATGGTAGGCCTTGCATTGCTGCCGCCCCGGCGAACCGAGGCGGCGGCATCATCTCATACGGCTCAGATCAGGCCGACCTGCTTCATGGCCGCCTCGACCTTGGCCTTGGAGGTATCGGCCAAGCCGACCAGCGGCAGGCGCACATCCGGCAGGCACTTGTCCAGCAGGCTGGCGGCGTACTTGGCCGGCACCGGGTTGCCCTCGCAGAACATGGCGTCGTGCAGCACCATCAGCTT
>Ga0306923_10007070_pt1 | contig 11136 bp, 6 predicted proteins | sample sta12Can44000108_FD_203841 | JGI IMG/M metagenome (GOLD analysis project Ga0306923, IMG submission 203841) | Lab enrichment of tropical soil microbial communities from Luquillo Experimental Forest, Puerto Rico - statanox.12C.anox.44.000.108 (v2)... | ecosystem: Environmental > Terrestrial > Soil...
CCACGAGTCGATTAAGGCGGACGATCCGCGCATCGAGGCGTGGAGCAAGATCGACATGCCTCTCATCACACTGGGCGCCGTCGGTGAAGAACTGAGTCCCCACACCACGCCAGCGCTTATCATGCCTGACTACAACCTTTTCATTGAGGCGTGGCAACGGCGTCTTAAAGCGTCGCGGGCTCCAATGAAGACGCGTGAGCAGATCATGGCAGCCGAGCACAGTGACGACTACGTAACGCGCCTCTATGGTCTTCCCAATGATGGAAGCTCACTTCAGGTTATCGATGGTGTGGACCACTACATCATTGACGTGAAAAACATAGATGGCAAAGATCACATGCGCTTCGTCGCAATCGACAACATGTTTCACACGACCGAGCCAACGATGCCGACGCTCGCATGGACGTTTATGAGCCGCTTCGCCCGTGATCAGAAGACCGGCAAAGTCATTGAACTCTACTGAGACTTGCAGGCGAAACGTTGCACCAAAGCGCATGAAAATGCAGAAGGAAATCTGATGAAGATCTCAAGAAGCCGGTTCCTGTCAAAATCGGCGCCGGTATACTGCGCTGTGTTTGCAGTCGTTCTGGCCAGGCCGGCACTTTGGCCCCAATCTCCCGCTGTTCCGACCGCGAACAATCCCTTCACGGGCGTGATGCCGCCGGACGCGTCAGGCCATCCAACGATCGTCAATAAGGACTTCACGTATCCGGGCATCGAACTCTGGGACCCCACCAAGTGGCCCGGCTGCAAGGCAAAGGCAACACCGATCGCCGCGTGGATTGAAACCCACCAGAAAGATACCCATCCAGAGTATGTGGTAAATGCCAAATACAAGGGCATCGCAAATTTCGTTGGCAATCCGGACTACACATGGAAGAGTGAGAACATCACGGACTCTGAGATCACGGAGCCACTCGCCCGAATGGGTCTGCATATCCAGGCACGAGAATCAGAATCGGGCAGAGATCTTTCTGTTGTTGTCATGCCGGAAAAAGTACTGGCCGATAGAAACCACAAGTTTCCGGTTCTTATCGTCCCTTACGTCATCGACAAAAGGGATGCCTTCTGGGCCATGGACGCGCTGGTGCATTTCAGGAGATATAACGAGCTCTGTGCGCAGCGTGGCGACTTTATCATCATCTACGCGGTCATCGGAAAATCGGTGGCGGGGAATGGCTTTCTCAGCAACGGCAATGCCCTTGGTGACGCTCAAAAGATTTACCTTGACATGAGCGTCTTCCAGGAGAATGGCGCTAAAGTCGCTGACGTTCCAGGACTCGACTGGTCAGACGACAAAGGAACGACGAGCAATCCGGATGCGGCGATTGAACATCTAGGCTTCATTCCCGTGCTCAACATCTCAGGCAAAACGAAAGTCAGGCCTCTCCCCGGTGTCGAGATTGCGGTGGCACGTAAAACCGATGCGGATATTCATTTCAACCCTCAACCAGTGATCCATGGCTTGCTGGGCCAGCACTGGATGGAAAGCATCCATTTTACCCACAATGATGGCACAGATAGTGATCCCGCTTTCAAGGTGCGTTTTGAGGAAATGGGGCTAGTAGGCGGCGATCACGACTATAAGGGCAAGCGCTATTTCCTATACTCTCCACGACAGGCAGTCGAGCAAGGAACCAAGCTTCCCCTGGTGATCCTATGCATAAGTGAAATTAACTATTCCAATCGCTACTCACTGGCCTACACCTATATTCAATACTTCGATTACTTCAAACTTGCAGCGCAAGGGGAAATCAATATCCTTGCCTTCGCTTTCGGAGCGCAAGAGGGAGCGGACCTGGGGGATACGCCGGCGGCGTTCGACTTTGACGCTGAGCTTATCAAGGAAGTTGAGAAGACGAACTCTATCGACACCAGCCGGGTCTATGTCACAGGCCACAGCCACATGGGGCACGAAAGTCGCGAGCTTGCCTACCGGCACCCGGAGTTGATTGCTGCTGTGGCCCAGCTAGGGAATGCCTCTGGCTATGCGGCTCCCGCGTACAGCCACGAGACCATCATTGCAGACGATCAGCGCATCGAGGCGTGGAGCAAGATCGACATGCCTGATATCACCATTGGCGCCGCCGGCGAAGTGCTGAGCCCACACACCATGCCATCCCTGATCCTGCCCGATTACGACTTGTTCATTGAAGCTTGGCAGCGGCGTCTCAAAGCCCAGCGTTGCCCAATGAAGTCCAGCGAGGAAATCAAGGCTTCCGAGCACAGCAACGACTACGTAACTCGCCTCTTTGGCCTTCCTAACGACGCGAGTTCTCTTCAGGTTATCGATGGTGTTGAGCACTACATCATAGACGTGAATAATATCGATGGAAAAGATCACCTGCGCATCGTTGCTGTCCAAAACATGATCCACATAGTCGAACCCACGATGCCGATGATCTCCTGGTCATGGATGCGCCGCTTCGCACGGGATCAGAAAACTGGCAAAGTCATTGAACTTTACTGACCGAATCGGTAAGCCCGCTTCACCTGACGTCCGATTCACTGAAAGGAATAATCCATGCTCGCTCGGTTGATACTGCTTCAACGATTGCCGCTGTCCCCAAGCTTTGGACGTCTTGTCCTGCGCATAGTCGTTTTTCTGACGATGTTTTTGCGGCATGGCACTGAGAAGCTGTTTTCATTTAGTCTCACGCTGCAGCACTTTAATGATCCACACCGCGTCATTGATCCTTTACATATCGGAACATTTCCGACGCTGGTCATAGCGGCAATTGCCGATGGGATCTGTTCCCTGCTCATCATGCTCGGACTAGCTACTCGATGGGCAGCTTTGTTCCAAACTTGCAGTCTGTTTGTCGTTTGGTCATTTGTAGATCACTTCGAGACGATTCACAGTCCCCAAGGTATTCCCCGCGGCGAACCGGTCGTGCTTTACATGGGCGCTTGCCTTGCGCTTTTCTTCCTTGGAGCAGGCAAGTTCAGCATCGACGGGTTAATTGAGAGCGCCCAGGAAAACAAGAGACGAGCAGAACCTGAGCAGGTCAGTGCCGCGCGCGCATAGGTGTTGGTAGGCGGTAAAGGAGACCATGATGCAGACCCATGGTCATGTATCGGAGTTCATCGTCATTCCGGAGAGTCGGAAGTCCTCGAATCCAGCCGCACACACTAAATTATTGAATCTAAATGGTAGGCGAGACAGGGCTTGAACCTGTAACCCCCGGCTTAGAAGGTCCAACCGGGGCTGATACCATGTCTTGCCGCGATTTCCTGTGAAGTGCTTTTACCCAGTGTTCATGCGGGTCTTCGCTACTCTCGCTTTACTGGCGTCTCCGGTGCTCTACTGCAGGGGCTCCCCACAATTTCACCCACACTCCCCACAAAATCACCCACAGTTTTTAGGATGGCTGATAAGCATCTGAACGGTGGGCAAGGAGGCGCTTCATACAATCTGCGAGCGCGTCTACCATGGCGACGTGGTCATCGCCTCGTCGCGGAATCATGAAATCTGTGTCTTCTGATCTTTTCCGCTTGCGGCGGACAATTTTCAGCTCAGTTCCACGCCGCGCGTCTCGGTCAGCAGGAGCGCCGTAAGCGCCGCTGCCCCGAACGCCACCGCACTCGCGCCGAATGCCCATGCCAATCCGTGCTGCTCGCTCAATGCGCCGATGGTTACCGGCGCCAGAGCGCTGAGTCCGCGTGCAACATTGTAGGAGATCCCAAGCGCGGTCGCCCGGCTCTCCGTCGGAAAAATCTCGCTGCCGATGATTCCCGATCCCGTGAAGAATCCTGTCCCGAAGAACGCCGCCACACACGCAAGGGCCAGAATCCATCCCGACTCGCGCGCCATTGCCAGAAAGGGAACTGCAACTCCAGCCGCAGCAAGGTACAGTGCGAATGTCCGCTTGCGCCCGAACCGGTCAGCGAACCAGCCGAACAGCAAATAGCCCGGCAGCATCCCAACCAGGTTCACTGTTACCAGGAACTCAGTGAGGCTCAGCGTGGCAAAGCCGCGGCCGCCTTGGTCAACGGGAAGGACCAGATACGCCGGGATCCACGTGAACAGTCCCCACCACCCGAACATGCCAAATGTATTCGTCGCAGTCAGGACGGCGAGCGCCTTTGCCGATCCCCGCGCCATGCTGCGTTTCTCACGTTTTGCCTGCACCCATATATTGGGTTCCGGTACGTGGCTCTGAATCCAGAACACAAGCGCTGCCGGCAAAATTCCTGCAAAGAAGACCCAACGCCAGTTTGCGTGCGCGAGGATCAGGCCCGCTACGACAGCCGAGAGCGCATAACCCGCCGCCCAACTGCTCTGCACGATCCCCAGCGCGCGGCCACGCAACGCCGAGGGCCACGTCTCCGCGACGAGCGCTGCTCCAGTGTTCCACTCGCCACCCATCCCGAGGCCCAAGAGAAACCGGCAAGCCGCCAACATCGCGATGGTCGTGGAAAGCCCGCACGCAAAGGTAAAGGCGGAATAAACCAGGATACTCGCGCTCAGCATTCGCTTCCGGCCAAAGCGGTCGGCGAGCACGCCGAACAATAGCCCTCCGAGCGCCGAAGCGATTAGCGTCAACGCGTTCAGTAATCCCGCCGTTGTCCGGCTCATGTTGAACGCACGCATTAGGGTGGCCAGCACGATTGAGTAGAGCATTACGTCGAACGCGTCCAGCATCCACCCCAGGGCTGCTGCGACCACCACTCGCCGTTGCGCGGGCGACGCGCCGCTCCAACGAAATGCCGGCGCGGGTGACGCCATAGCATTCATCGAAATGGGGGAAGCCTTGTCGGCCATGATTGAAATTGCCGTGAGTGAACTTTAGCGTCTCACCTTGCGTCGATCTCGTCCACTGCTAAATCGCTCGTACCTGATATGTTGACAGCAGTGGAACCCCGCCTCACAATCGCCATCGATACCGGCGGCACCTTCACCGACTGCGTTTATCGCATCGGCGGCCGGCTCGAAGTGCTCAAAGTGCTATCGACGCCCGGCGATCCCAGCCGCGCGGTTCTCGAGGCGGTTCGCCGCATCTGCGAGCTCGTCCCCTCAGACAAAGTTGAGGTTCGCCACGGCACCACCGTTGCCACCAACGCGCTGCTCGAGCGACGGGGCGCGCGCGTCGCATTCGTCACGACTGCAGGATTCGAAGACACGCTCGCGATTGCGCGACAGGCCCGCCCCGATCTCTACGACTGGAATCAACACCGCCCGGCGCCGATCACCGACCTCTGTTTCGGCGTGACGGAACGCATCGGCCCAGACGGAACCGTGCTGTTGGAGCCAACTCAGTCCGAATTGGACGAATTGCGCGCTTCCGTTCGCAAAACAAAAGCCGAATCGATCGCCGTTTCATTTCTTTTTTCGTTTGCGAATCCTGCACACGAGCAAGCCGTCGCAGCCGCCCTGAGTTCATTACGGCTCCCCATCTCGCTTTCGCACCAGATCCTTCCCGAATTTCGCGAGTATGAACGCGGTGCTACAGTCGCCTTGAATGCCTACCTCGCTCCGTGCATGCAGGGCTACATCCAGTCGCTCGAACGCGGCCTCGCCCGCCGCAAAGCTTCGCTCAGCATCATGCAGTCCTCCGGCGGAGTCTTGTCTGCTGCATCCGCCACGCGCGAACCCGTTCGCACGATCCTCTCCGGCCCGGTCGGCGGCGTTATCGGCGCCCTGAGTGTTGCCCGGAGCGCCGGCATCCACCAGATCCTTACCTTCGACATGGGCGGTACATCGACTGACGTCGCGCTTCTCGACGCCAATCGTGAGCCTCAAACCACGACCGAGGGTCAGGTCGCCGGCCTTCCCGTTAGCGTCCCCATGCTGGACATTCACACTGCCGGTGCAGGCGGCGGCTCGTTTGCGTGGATTGACGCGGCCGGTGCGCTGCAGGTAGGCCCGCAATCGGCCAGTGCCGATCCCGGCCCTGCGTGCTGTGGTCGTGGCGACCGCCCCACCGTCACTGACGCGAACCTCGTGGTTGGCCGCCTTCATCCCGATCACCTCCTCGCCGGTGCAATGCGCCTCGATCGGGCCCGTGCCCGCCGAGCTCTTACCGACCTGCACTCCGACGCGTCATCTTTCAAATCGATCGAATGCCTGGCCGAAGGCATCATTCGCGTCGCCAACGCGCGCATGGAATCTGCTCTTCGTCGCGTCTCGGTTGAGCGCGGTTACGACCCACGCACTTTCACATTGCTTGCATTCGGCGGGGCCGGTCCGTTGCATGCCTGCGCGCTTGCCCAATTGCTCGGCATCCGGCGCGTCCTCGTTCCCTCTGCTCCCGGCGCATTGTCAGCACTCGGTATTCTTGATGCCGACCTGCGACGTGAGTTTTCGCGCACCGTGATGTTCGCACCCGGCTCACCGCAAATTGCTCAAGTCTATTGCGCGCTCGAGTCAGAAGCCCGAGCCGCGTTTGAAGGGGAGGGGGTGCGGCCCATCCTGGCCCGTTCCGCCGACCTCCGTTATCACGGCCAGGGTTACGAATTGCGCGTCAACTGGTCTGCCAATGTCGTTGCACGTTTTCATCAACTGCACGCGCAGTCCTACGGGTACGCGGACCCTGCTCGGCCCGTCGAGATCGTCACGCTCCGCCTGCAGGCTATCGCGCGCTCTCGCAAGCCACGCATGACTCGCGCACGTCTCGGTAGTCCAGACGCTAGCCACGCACAGGTTTCAGCCCACCGCATCTTTGAAGACGGCCGCTGGCATCGCGCCGCGCTCTGCGATCGGGCCCAGCTTCATCCCGGCAACCGCGTCAAGGGCCCTGCCGTTATCACCGAGCTCAGTGCTACCACGTATCTTCCCACCGGTTGGACCGCCGTCGTCGATGCGCTATCGAATATGGTGCTCACGCCTGCCTCAGGAGCCCCCCGATGACCGCACGCCGTCCGCTCGATCCAGCCGAGATCGCCATCATCGGCCACGCACTCCACTCCGTTGCAGTCGAGATGGGCGCAGCCCTGCGCCGCACCGCCTTTTCGCCCAACATCAAGGAGCGCCGCGACTACTCCTCAGCAGTATTCTCCTCCGAGGGCGACATGATCGCCATGGGCGATGACATGCCCGTCCATCTCGGTTCCATGCCCATGTCAGTCGCGGCGGTTCTCGCCGACCTGCGCCTCGCGCGCGGCGATGTTGCGCTGCTCAACGATCCCTATCGCGGCGGCACGCATCTGCCCGACATCACTATGGTCGCGCCGGTTTTTCTGCCAGGCCGCAGCCGGGCTGCGTTCTACGTCGCCAATCGCGCGCATCACGCCGATGTCGGCGGCATGTATCCGGGGTCCATGGGCCCCTGCCACGAGATCGCGCAGGAAGGCATTCGCATTCCGCCTGTGAAGCTGATGCACGGCGGCAAAATGGATACGCAGCTTCTTGCGACAATCCTCGCCAACGTTCGCACGCCAAAGGAGCGCGAAGGCGACCTCACCGCGCAGCTTGGCGCATGCCGCATCGGCGCTATGCGCATGATCGAGCTCGTCGAGCGCTTCGGGTATGCGCGATTGCTCGATGGCGTTTGCGCAATGCTCGCGGGCTCCGATCGCCTGATGCGCAGCGTGCTCGCATTGCTTCCCGCAGGTGAGTGGACTGCCGAAGACGTTCTCGACGACGATGGCGTCATTTCCGGTCCAATCGTCATTCGCGTCAGAATCACGATCGATCCGAAACGCCGCCGTGCGGTCGTCGATTTGGCCGGCACCGATCCGCAGGTCCCCGGAAGCATCAACGCCGTTTATGCCATCACGTGGTCAGCAGTCTTCTATGTGTTCCGGTGCCTCCTTCCACCCGGCGCGATCGCCACCGCCGGACTGATGCGCCCCGTGAGGGTGCTTGCTCCTGAAGGCTCGATCGTGAATGCGCGCCCGCCCGCAGCGGTCGCTGGCGGCAATGTCGAGACCTCGCAGCGAATCGTCGATGCACTGATGCGTGCGCTTGCATCAGCGCTGCCCGATCGCATTCCAGCAGCAAGTTCCGGCACAATGAACAACCTCACGATTGGCGGGATTGATCCTCGCAACGGCCAGCCCTACACCTATTACGAGACCATTGCAGGCGGGCACGGAGCCTCGTCGCAAAGTTCCGGCGCGAGCGGACATCACGCGCACATGACCAACTCGCTCAACACGCCGGTCGAAGCGCTTGAATACGCTTATCCCTTCCAAATGATCCGCTATTCAATTCGGCGCGATTCCGGCGGTGCGGGAAAGCATCACGGTGGCGACGGCATTGTGAGAGAACTGGAGTTGCTCGCCGACGCGCAGATGACATTGCTCGCCGATCGACGTGCGAATCAGCCATGGGGACTCTCTGGCGGTGCCACTGCCGCCCCCGGCCGGGCCACAATCATTCGCAACAACACTGTGGAGAAACTCCCAGGCAAGTGCACGCGAGGTCTTCAGGCTGGAACCCGCATTCGCATCGAATCGCCCGGCGGTGGCGGCTGGGGCAAAGAGTAAGCTCTCGTCCCTATAAATGGCTGCATAAATGGCGCGTTGAAGGAGCACGACCTTACCGCTTGCTGAAAATCTCCCCAGGGGACTGGCTTAAGAAGGAAGCTCGGCGTGCTAACGATAGTTTGCGCTCGGCCAGTGATAGCTAATTGTCGTTGGCGTAATCGTGAATTGAAACGGGGCTGTGTTGAAATCCAGCCCTGGATTTGTACCAAGAAGCCGGCTAATTGCAGAAATCGGTATGTGCTCTGCTAGATAATCATGGCATTGCGCCGACCCCTCGCCCCCCAAGCGGTTCGACTGTCTTTTCAGCGGTTTCCCGTCCTTCACCTCAGAGTGCGTAACTATTAGAATTAATAGACAGTTCCGAGCTACTGGGCTATTTCTTTGCTTGCGCAATACATGGCTGTGAATAAAATAGAGACTCCTGCTCCCCTCGTCGCTCACATCGCGGTCCCATGAACGGCATCGAGCCGAAACTTTCGGAGGTTCTGCTTCAAAGGAGTATCTGAATGGAGCTTTTGGCGGAAGGGCCGGAAAGAAAGCTTTCAGAGCAGTTACCGCCATTGACTGATGGCGCTGCGTTGATGGAAGCAGACCGATGTTTGTACTGCTACGACGCTCCGTGTACCCATGCCTGTCCAACCCACATCGATATTCCAAGTTTTATCAAGAAAATCGCAACGGGGAATCTGCGGGGCTCGGCTCTAACTATCTATTCTGCGAATCTTTTGGGAGCAACCTGTTCGCGCGTTTGTCCGGTGCAGGAACTCTGCGAAGGCGCTTGCGTGCTTGGGACAGAGCACAAGCCGATCATGATTGGACGGCTGCAACGGTACGCGATGGATTTTGCGCGAGTTCATCACATCGCGCCGGCAAAGAAATTCGAGGGTCCCGGCCGTCGAATCGCTGTGATCGGAGCGGGGCCTGCCGGGCTTTCTTGCGCAGGTGAGCTGGCGCTGCAAGGCCACTCCGTAACGATCTTTGAGAAGCGCAATCTTCCAGGGGGATTATCGACCTATGGCATTATCGTTCTTCGCGAACCGATTGAGGTTGCGCTGGCTGAGGCGCGCATGATCGAGGAACTGGGTGTAGAAATCCGAAGGGGATGCGAATTCGGCGAAGACATTTCGCTCCCGGAGCTTCAGCAGGATTTTGATGCGGTCGTGCTGAGTGTGGGGCTGGGGAGCACCTCCGAGCTGGGCATCCCTGGAGAGGAATCAATCGTTGACGGGCTTGCATTTATTGAAGTTAGCAAGACGGCTCCGCAAACATTAGAGATTGGCTGCGAGGTCCTGGTTATTGGTGCGGGCAATACAGCCATTGACTGCGCCACCATTGCGCGAAGACTTGGTGCCGAGCGTGTGACGATGGTCTACCGGCGTACGGAACGCGAGATGACTTGCTATCCGCACGAGTACCGGTTTGCGCGGGGAGAGGGAATCGAGTTCCGATTTCTGTCGCAGCCATCGCGCATGGTTCTGAAAGAGGGGAAGCCTATCGGCTTAGAGTGTCGGCGAATGGAGCTTGGAGCGCCGGACAGCACAGGGAGGCCGGCGCCAATTCCGGTTCCAGATTCCGAGTTCATCATATCGGCGGACCAGATCATCAAAGCTGTCGGGCAACAGAAGCCAACCCTTACAAACGCGCTCGAGTTGAAGACGGTGAAGGGCTTTATTGGCGTGAATGAGGATTTTGAGACAAGCCTTTCAGGCGTTTATGCAATTGGAGACTGCATCCGCTCACGTGGAGCAGCATCGACGGTAATGGCAGTCGAAGACGGCAAGCTGGCAGCCGCAGCGATCGACAGAAAACTTCGCATGGAGCCGTCAACGATCGAGGTGGACTGATTTATGGCAGACCTACGCATCAACTTCGCCGGCATCCAGTCACCCAATCCGTTCTGGCTGGCTTCAGCACCACCCACCAATTCAGGCGCGCAGATCCAAAAGGCATTTGAAGCGGGTTGGGGTGGGGCGGTCTGGAAGACGATTGGCGCACCGGTGCTGAATGTATCAAACCGTTACGGAGCGTGGGGATTTGGACTTCAGCGCATGCTTGCGATCAATAACGTAGAACTAATCTCGGATCGTCCCCTTGAAACTAACCTGCGCGAGATTGCAGAGGTAAAACGTACGTGGCCTGATCGCGCCGTAATCGTATCCGCGATGGTGGAATCAAGCCCAGAGGCGTGGCGCGAGATCGTGCTGCGAATCGAGGATACGGGGGCAGATGGCATCGAGCTGAATTATGGCTGCCCACATGGCATGAGCGAACGCGGAATGGGTGCGGCTGTAGGTCAGGTGCCGGAATACTGTGAGCAAATATCCCGCTGGGTGATGGATGCTGCGAAGATTCCGGTAATCATGAAGCTTACACCGAACGTGACCAACATTGCGCTTCCGGCACGAGCGGGAGTCGCAGCGGGGGTGAACGGTTTATCCCTGATCAACACAATCAATTCGATTATCGGCGTTGATCTCGATTCGCTCGAACTCACGCCCAGCATCGGCGGCAAGGGAGGTCATGGCGGATACGCCGGGCCTGCAGTCAAGCCCATCGCGCTTAACATGCTGGCAAGCGTCTGCACGGATGAGGTGGTTTCCGCTTCGGGCATCCCCATTTCGGGGATGGGTGGCATCGCCACTTGGAAAGATGCTGCGGAATTCCTTCTGCTTGGAGCGTCGAGCCTGCAGGTGTGCACAGCGGCAA
>Ga0306923_10007073_pt1 | contig 11133 bp, 8 predicted proteins | sample sta12Can44000108_FD_203841 | JGI IMG/M metagenome (GOLD analysis project Ga0306923, IMG submission 203841) | Lab enrichment of tropical soil microbial communities from Luquillo Experimental Forest, Puerto Rico - statanox.12C.anox.44.000.108 (v2)... | ecosystem: Environmental > Terrestrial > Soil...
CACGGCGGGCAGCAGCTTGTCCATCGGCAGCCGCTCGCCGATCAGGCCGGTCGAGCAGACCGCGATCTCCCCGGCGGAGTCGGCCATGGCGGCGGCCAGCCGCTCGGCCGTGGCGTGCGTGTCCTGGAAACCCTGCGGGCCGGTGCACGCGTTCGCGCCGCCCGAGTTCAGCACCACGGCGCGGACCCGTCCCCCGCTGACCACCTGCCGGGTCCACTTCACCGGCGCGGCCTGCACCCGGTTGGCGGTGAAGACCGCGGCCGCGGCCCGGGACGGGCCGTCGTTGATGACGACCGCGACGTCCCGCTCGCCCGATTGCTTCAGTCCGGCGACGACGCCCGCGGCGCGGAAACCCAGCGGTGCTGTCACGCTCATGGGGCAACTCCGTGTGAGGTCAGGCCCGCCGTCTCTGGCAGGCCGAGCATGAGGTTAGCGATCTGCACTGCCTGGCCGGCCGCGCCCTTGCCGAGGTTGTCGATGGCGGACACGACGACCGCGCGGCCCGCGTGCGTGTCGGCGGTCACCTGCAGGTGCGCGCCGTTGGACCCGGACAGCGCGCCGGAGGCCGGCCACTGCCCGGCGGGCAGCAGGTGCGCGAACGGGCCGCCGGCGTAGGCGTCTTCGAACGCTTTCCTTAGGACGGTGTCGGGATCCTGGTTGTTCGTGGTCGCTGTGGTCAGCCGGGCCGTGCAGGTGGCGAGGATGCCGCGCGGCATGGGCGCGAGGACCGGCGTGAAAGAGATGGTGACGTCCGAGCGCGCCAGCTCGCCTAGCGCCTGCTCTATCTCGGGAGTGTGCCGGTGCGTGCCGCCGGCCTTGTAGGCGGACATGCTGCCCATCACCTCGCTGGCGAGCAGGTCCGGCCGAGGCGAGCGGCCCGCGCCCGAGGTGCCCGAGGCGGCGACGATCACGATGTCGGCGGGGCTCACGAGGCCGGCGCCGAGCAGCGGGGCCAGGGCGAGGATGGCCGCCGTTGCATAGCAGCCGGGGGCGGCCGCGGTCCGCGCGGTCTTGATCGCTTGCCTGGCGCCGGGAAGTTCGGGCAGGCCGTAGGCCCAGCGGCCGGCGTAGGGAACGCCGTAGAAGCGGTTCCAGGCATCCTCGTCGGCGAGCCGGAAGTCGGCGGACAGGTCGACGATCCTCGAGTCGGGCAGTTCCCGCGCGAGCGCGGCGGACTCGCCGTGCGGGAGGGCCATGAAGATGAGTTCGGCGTTGCCGAGGGTGCCCAGGTCCGTGGGCTGGAAGTCGCGGCCGTCGAACGCCGGGTGACCGGTGAGGTTCGGGTGGATGGCCGTGATGGGCTTGCCGGCGCTCGTCCCGGCGGTGACCGCGCCGATCTCCAGGTCCGGGTGCCCCGCGAGCAGGCGCAGCAACTCACCGCCCGCGTAGCCGCTGGCGCCCGCCACCGCAACCCGTATGCCCATGCCGCCGCCTCCCTCTCTCTGCAGAAGTATGCATCCCAATGCATGAATATGCAAGAGTTCGGGAGACTGCAAGGCGTACTGATGGACGATATATAACTTTTGTCTGAGGTTTAACTTAAGACAAAACCGACTTTGCATAGCTGGTGACCATTTTACGCCCGATATGTCCGAAATATGGGTGCGCCAGCTATGCAAAGTTCACCTCCAATGCAAAGTTAGCGGCCGATGGGCGGGCGCGGGCAGGGGGCGGGCGACGCCGACGGGCGGCGTGGGCGGGCGGAGGCAGCGAGATGCGGGTGGCGGGTGGAGATGTATTGCGGTCTGGTGTCGGGTGCCGGTGAGGAGGGCGAGACGCGGGGGGCGCGGCACTAGGGTGTGGGGGTGGCTGCGTACGGGGTACGGCTGGGCGCCGCGGCGATGGCCGCGGGGGCCGGGCTGCTCGCCGTGGTCGCGTGCTCGTCGCAGTCGGCGGCGAGTACGGCCGGGGCGTCCTGCGGCGCCACCCGGACCGGGGCGAACGTGCCCGTGGTGATCAAGGTCACCAAGGGGTCCGTGGACTGCGGGACCGCGATGAGCGTCGAGGAGCACTACGCCACGATGGTCAAGGACGGCGACGTGCGCGGCAACGGGGGCGGGGCGCCCGTCGCCGTGGACGGCTGGACCTGTCAGGGGTATCCGACACCGGAGGTGCTGCGCACCGGGAACGCCTCGGAGTGCCACACCAGCGGCGGCGAGGTGGTCGCCGTGCTCGCGCTTCCGCCGGCCGGCGGCTGACGCTCGCGACGGCTAACGCTCGCGACGGCTAACGCTCGCCGGCCCCCGCCCTGGCCCTGGCCCTGACCGCGCCCGGCGGCACCCCGGGAGCGCCCGGCGGCACCCCGGGAGCGCCCGGCAGCGCCGGGGCGCCCGGCGGCGCCGTGTCGGGTGGCAGGGCCGCGCCGTCCGGCAGGGCCGCGCCGTCCGGCAGGGCCGCGCCGTCCGGCAGGGCCGCGTCGGCGGGCCGCGCCGCATCGGGTTGCGGCATGGTGCGGCCGCCCCAGAGCAGCTGGCCGTCCGGGGAGACACCGCGGCCGGCGGCCGGGCTGGCCGCGCTGAGCCCGCGGCTCGTGCTGATCATCTGCACCTGGTCGCGGCCGGACGCCTTGGCCCGGTAGAGCGCGGCGTCGGCGGCGGCGAGCAGGTCGGTGAGCTCCCGGCGGGAGCCGGCGTCCAGCGCCGCCACGCCGATGGACACGGTGACGGGCACGCGTTCGGGGCCGGCCCCGCCGGTGGCGTAGATGGGCAGCTGGGAGATGTGGGCGCGGATGCGTTCGGCGATGCGGAGGGCGTCCACCGCGCGGGTGTGCGGGAACAGCATCACGAACTCCTCGCCGCCGAACCGGCCGGCCAGGTCGTAGTCGCGCAGCACGTGGGTCATCGTGCCGGCTATCCGCCGCAGCACATCGTCGCCGAACAGGTGGCCGTATGTGTCGTTGATCTGCTTGAACCGGTCCAGGTCGAGCAGGGCCACGGCGAGCGGGGAGCCGGTGCGGACCGCGCGGGCGACCTCGGCCGCGGCTTCGCGCTCCCAGGTCGCGGCGTTGAGCAGCCCGGTCTTCGCGTCCGCCCTGGCCTCGTTGAGCAACTGCGTGTGCCGGAAGGACCGCTGCAGCAACGTGCCCAACGGCAGCGCGATGATCAGTGTCAGGTAGCTGACCGTCATCCCGAGGGCGACCAGCACCGCGGCGCACAGCTCGGTCGCGTCGTTGTGCAGTGACTCCCGGCCGAGCAGCGTGCTCCTGATGTGCGTGGCCGGGTCGGCCAGCTTGACCGCGGTCAGCACCAGGGCCTGGTTGACCACCCACTGCGTCAGGCCGCAGGCGGCCGCGGCGAGCAGCCACATCGCGACGTGGCTGTACAGGTAGGCGCGTGGGTGGACGCCGGCCGGGAGGATCCCCCTGAAGACCAGCGACGCGCAGCCGTAGGCCAGTCCGATCGCGGCCGCGGTGACGACGCGCCGGTACAGCGGCGCCCGCCGCACGCGCCACTGCGTGAGGGCCAGCCTGATGGCCGGGATGACCAGCGCGTACAGCGGCGGGAGGAGGATCACCACGGGGAGTTCCCAGACCGCGTACACGTCTTTCACGACGCCGGTGGGCTCGCTCGCCCGCCTGGTCAGCTCCACGGTCGCGGCGTCACAGGCGAGCAGCGCGGCGAACAAGGCGAGGTTCGCGGCATCAAGCCGGAAGTTCGCCGCGGCGATCGCGATCCAGGCCAGGTCCGCGCCGACGACGGCGAGCACGAACACGCGCAGCCGCCGGGACTCCGACCGGAAGGATTCGCTCGGGACGCGCGGCAAACCGTGGCGAAGCACGGCTCTGCGCGCCTGATCCATCTGGTCCTCCCCTAATTTTCCGGCTTCCCCGACGCGATCCGTCGTAGATCTGGCTGACCACGACGGATAGCGCACCGTGTAGTGCTAACCCCACGTTGTCACAGATTTCACGTGCGCACTGTCAAAACACGGCTACTGAGTGCCAGGAAGGCCGTCGCCGCACTGGTCCGGATGACCCCGGGAAGCACCTTAGAACGCCTGTGCTGCAAGCGTTTGCAGCGACAGTGGCGGCCGGCGAGGACCGCACCTCGTTACCGAAACGTGATATTACAGAGCTTGGCGAGCTGTTGACCTGGGATGCTGCATATTCAAGCATCGAGATGACGCTCTGATATAGCGCAGGGTTGTTGCCCGGTGACTCTGAGCCCTATTCGGGGGCTGGTCTCGGCGGGCAGCAGGGCTGTCCGATATACCTCCGGCGAAGGGAGGACGGCATGCGGACCACTGGCTGGGCCTGAGCGCCGCGAGCAGGTACGAAACAGGAACGAGAACGACAGGAACGAGAAACGACGCATTTCGCGCGGCCTCCCCGGGGCGACCTCGGGGCCCCGGGGAGGAACCACGGTACGTTACGGATATAAGGCGCGGGGTACGGCCCCGACCCGGCGTGCGGCCTCGGCCACCGCGGCGTCCCTGGCCGCCGTCGTCTCCGCCACGGTGAGCGTCCGGTCAGGAGCGCGGAAGCGCAGCGTGCAGGCGATCGACTTACGGTCCGCGCCGAGCTGGGCGCCGGTGTAGATGTCGAACAGCCGCAGGTCCTCCAGCAGGTCGCCCGCTCCCGCCGCCAGCGCGGCGGCCACGTCCGCCGCGGGCACCGACTCGGGGACGATGAGCGCCACGTCCTGCGTCGCCAGCGGGTACGCCGACAGCGTCGGCGCCGGCACCGGGCCCGCCGCCTCCGCGGCCGTCGCGAGCACCGCGAAGTCCAGCTCGAACGCGCATGTCCGCGGCGGGAGCCCGTAGGCGGCGACGACCCGCGGGTGCAGCTCGCCCGCGTACCCGGCGAGCCACCGGTGCTCGCCACCCGAGGCACCCGAGGCACCCGAGGCACCCGAGCCACCCGAGCCACCGGTGACGGCCCGCACGTACAGCGCCGCGCACCGGCCGGGGTGCCACGGCGGCTGCTGCGCCGCCCGGACGTCGAACGTCAGGTGGGCCACCGCGGCCACCTGCCGCGCCGCCTCGATCGCGTCCGCCCAGCCCGCGGTCCGCCCCGGCCCCCACCAGCCGGGCAGCTCACGGTTCCCGGCCAGCACACCGCCGATCCAGAGCGGCTGGTCCGGCAGCGCCGCCTCCAGGGCGGCCAGCTCGGAAACGGTCGGCCCCCGGTCGGTGGCGAGGATCGGCGCCGTCTGCGGCGCGCCGGGCCGAGGCCGGAACACCAGGCCCGTCTCGAAGAGAGCGGTGTCGGGGAAACCGCGGCCGATGTTGCGCAACAGGGTGCGGAAGAGGCCGGGCAGCAGGGTGGTCCGGAGGTTGGGCTGGTCCTCGCCGAGCGGGTTCGCGACCCGCACGGCGGGCCGGCGCTCGTCTTCCGGCGGGAGCATGAGGGCGTCGGCCTCGTTCGGCGGGGCGAACGGGTCGGTGTGCACCTCCACGAACCCGGTGCCGGCGAGGGTGTTGCCGATGGCGCGCACCAGCCGCTGCCTGGCGGTGAGCCCGTGGCCGGCGAGCGCGCGCGGCAGCCGCACGGGCACGTTGGCGTAGCCCTCGAGGCGGATCACCTCCTCCGCCAGGTCGGCGGGGTCGGTGAGGTCGCCGCGCCACGACGGCGGGATGACCTCGAGCACCGGATGGATCCGTTCGTGCTCGCCGTGCCCTGTTTCCCCCGGGGAACGACCCCCCGGTGACCCCCCGCGTGGGGGGACTGCCCGTCCCCCCACACCCCCCTGGCGCCACGGCGCGATCGTGGGCAGCAGCGGAGCGAATCCCGAACGGACCTCGCAGCCAACCTCGGTCAGCCGCCGGACCACGGTGTCCAGGCCGTAGACGACCCCGGCTACCCGGTCCGGGTAGTCGGCCGCCATGGCGATCCGCACCGGCTCGACCGGGACCTGGGCGTGCGTGCAGCCGGACACGACCGCGGCACCGCCGAGCGAGGCGAGCAGCGCGGCGGCGCGCGCGGTGGCGGGCAGCGGCAGCTCCCTGTCCACGCCGCGCTCGAACCGGTAGGAGGCCTCGCTGTGCAGCTTGTGCCTGCGGCTCATCTTCGCGGTGCCGACCGCGTCGAAGTGCGCGCCTTCGATGACGATGTCGGTGGAGTTCTCGTCGATCTCGGTGGCCAGGCCGCCCATCGTGCCGGCCATCGAGATCGGGCCGGTGTCGTCCGTGATCAGGATGTCGTCGGGGTGCAGGGTGCGCGTGACGTGATCCAGCGTCTCGATGGTCTCCCCGGGCCGGGCGCGGCGGACCACGATCGGGCCGCGCAGCTTGGACCGGTCGAACGCGTGCAGCGGCTGGCCGAGCTCGAGCATCAGGTAGTTGGTCACGTCCACGGCGAGCGAGACGGTGCGCACGCCGGAGCGCGCCAGCCGCACCCGCATCCACAGCGGGGTGGCCGCTCGCGGGTCGAAGCCGCGGACTTCGCGGAGCACGAACCGGTCGCACGCGGTGGGGTCGGCGATGCTGGCCGGCCACACCTGCGGGTTAACATCGTCGCGGCTCGCCGCGTCGTCCTCCCCGGGCAGGAACGTGTGCGCCGGGTCGTTGAACGGGACGTCGTACGCGCTGGCCAGCTCGCGCGCCACGCCGCGGATGCTGACCGCGTAGCCGCGGTCCGGGGTCACGGTGATCTCGAGGACGTCGTCCCGCAGGCTCGCGTACTCGACGAAGTCCGCGCCGAGCGGCGCGTCCGGCGGCAGCACCAGGATCCCGGTGTGGTCATCGCCGATCGCCAGTTCCTTCGCCGAACAGATCATGCCCTCGGACACGCGGCCGTAGGTCTTGCGCGCGCCGATCTTGAAATCACCGGGCAGTACCGCGCCGGGCGGGGCGAACGCGATCCGGTCGCCGACGGCGAAGTTGGCCGCGCCGCAGATGACACCGAGCGCCTTGTCCGGGTCGCCGCCGAGCTGTGACTGCGTGGTCGCGACCCGGCAGTACCGGATCGGCTTCTTGAACTCCGAGAGCTCTTCGATCGTGAGCACCTGGCCGACGACCACGCCGTGGATGTCGTGCCCGGCCGGCTCGACCGCCTCGACCTCGAGGCCGGCGGCGGTGAGCCGCCTGCCGACGTCCGCCGCGTCCGTCTCGGCCGGGATCGGCGCGTAGGCACGCAGCCAGGAAATGGGTACCCGCATCGCTGGTCTCCTAGATCTCCGCGCCGAAAGCCCGGCTGAACCGCACGTCACCGTCCACGGTGTCCCTGATGTCGGACACGCCGTGCGCGAGCATCAGCGCCCGCTCGATGCCGAGCCCGAACGCGAAACCGCTGTACCGGTCGGGGTCGATGCCGCAGGCCACGAGCACGCGCGGGTTGACCATGCCGCAGCCGGCGATCTCGATCCAGCCCTGGGAGCGGCAGACCCGGCAGGGGTCGGCGCCAGGCTTGACCGACTCGCCGCGGCACACGTGGCACTCCATGGACACGTCGCCGGAGGGTTCGGTGAACGGGAAGTAGTCCGGGCGCAGCCTTGTCCGCAGGCCCGCGCCGAACAGCGCGTCGACGAACGCCTGGATCGCCCCGCGCATGTCGGCCATGGTCAGCCCCTCGTCCACGGCCAGCCCCTCGATCTGGTAGAAGACCGGCAGGTGGGTGGCGTCGACGGCCTCGTTCCGGTAGACGCGGCCGGGGCTGACTACGTACAGCGGCAGCGGGCGGGTGAGCAGGGACCGGATCTGCACGGGCGAGGTGTGCGTGCGCAAGACCATGCCAGAGCCCGCCGGAGCAACGAACAACGTGTCCTGCATCTCGCGGGCCGGGTGGTCCGGCGGGATGTTGAGCGCGTCGAAGTTGTACCACTCGGCCTCGACCTCGGGGCCGTCGGCGACCTCGTAGCCCATCGCGACGAACACGTCGGCGAGCCGGTCGACGGTCATCGTGACCGGGTGCCGCGCGCCTTCCGGTGTCCGGTCGAACGGCAGCGTGACGTCGACCTTCTCGGTGACGAGGACGCTCTCGTCGCGTTCCTTCTCGAGGTCTTCCTGGCGCCGCGCCAGCGCCTCCTTGATGCGCGCCTTCGCGGCGCCGGTGCGGCGCCCCGCGTCGGCCCGCGCCTCGGGCGGCAGCGCGCCGATCTCGGCGCTGGCCAGGGTCAGCGGCGCCCTGTCACCAGAGTGCGCGAGCCGTGCTTCCTTGAGCTCGTCGAGGGTTGTGGCCGCGGTGATAGCGGTGAGCGCCGCGTCGAGGGCGCGGTCCACCTGCTCGGCGGACAAGGCGGTCACCGCGACCGGATCGTAGCTTTTGTTGGGTGCGGACATCTTTCGCTTCCTAGAGGCCGTACGACAGCTGGAAGGCCCGCGACAGGTTCAGGCGGCGAATTTTGTCCCGAACGGACGGTGGCGACTCGCATCCAGCACACCTGACCCTACCGGCTGGGCCGGCCTTCCTGTTGGCATAGACCAGCCGGCGGTTTTCGCCCGCGTGGGGCATCGCATGGCTTACGCCTATGCGACGGGCGCCCCGGCGGGCACGATAAATCGGAACTCGGCGCCGCCGCCGGGCGCGCGGTCCACGGTGATGTCGCCGCCGAGCGCCTCGACGAGGCCCTTCACGATGTACAGGCCAAGGCCCGTGCCGCCGCGGCGCTTGCCACGCCAGAACTGGCGGAACACCCGTGGCGCCACCTCGGGGGGAATCCCCTCCCCCTGGTCGCGCACCGACACGGCGACCGCTTCCGCCTGGTCGCCGCCGATACGCGCGCGCTCTACCACGACCGTCACGATACCAGCCCCGTGCCTGACGGCGTTTTCCACGAGGTTGCCGAGGATCTGGTCGATCTTGTCGGCGTCCAGCCAGGTGTCCGGGAGGTCGGCCGCGGCCTGCAGGCGGAACCGGTCCTCGGGCTCGCCGGCCGCCACCCGCCCGGCGATGATCTTCCCGGCGCGTTCCGGGATGTCGACCAGCTGGCGGTGGACTTCCATCCGGCCGGACTCGATCCGGGACACGTCGAGCAACTCGGTGATCAGCCGGGTGACCCGGTCCGCGTCGGCGTTGACGGTCTCGAGCATGACCCGCTTCTGGTCGTCGGTGAACCGGCCCCACTTGGCGAGCAGCGTGGCGGTGAACCCCTTGACGGAGGTCAGCGGGGAACGCAGCTCATGGGCGACGGTCGAGACCAGCTCGGCACGGCTGCGCTCGAGCCTCGCCCGCTGCTGCGCGCCCCGGATCGAGACCACGAGACGGCGGACCGGGCCGTTGCGCCCGTCGCGCACGTAGCCGACGGAGACCAGGAGCTCCGTGCCGTCGGTCAGGTACAGGCTCCGCTCGGGGTGCCTGGTGCGGGTGGCGAGGCCGTGGTAGGGGTCGACGAACACCCACCAGTCCCTGCCGTCGGGGTCACGGAACGGCAGGACGTCGGAGACGAACTTGCCGATGGCCTCTTCGGCGGCGAGGCTCGTGAGCCTGGCCGCCGCGCGGTTGAAGACGATCACGCGGCCGACGTCATCGGCCACGACCAGCCCGTCGGGCAGCTCGTCGGCCATGAGGGCCTGGGCGGCGAGCAGAGCCTGGGCAGCGGACCGCAGGTCAGGTGGTGAGTCAGCGGGCCTGCCATCGGCATGGCCAGCAGCGCCGGGGGTACCCCGACTCGCTGTGTTGTCCTCCACGACTGCGAAGCCTCCGTCCGGCAGGGGCCGCATCTGACGGCCTGCGCCTGGCTCGTTCCGGGATGCGGGTGACGGAATGTGATCAGACTCTAGCGCGCTATACCGCCCCAACGACAGACCCGGACATGGGATTTCTCTGCGTTGTAATGCAAATACCCTATGCCACGGACATTTCTACACTCACCATTAGGGCGCGCAACGGGATGTAATCATAATCTTTCGCAGCGCGTTCTTGCTGCGTTCCCGGCGCGTTCCGCCCATCGCGGATCCGTGACATTTAACTGACGGACCCGTTGAACTTTACGTATCCGCGCTGGCCCGGAGGGCGGAAGCGGACGCGTACATGCACACGGCCGCCGCGGCGGCCAGGTTCAGGCTCTCCGCCCGGCCGTAGACCGGCACGGCCACGGACTCGTCGGCGAGTGCGAGCAGGTCCGGCGGTAGCCCCCATGCCTCGTTGCCGAACAGCCACGCGGTCGGCGCGGCAAGTGCCGCCCGGGTCCCGGGGTCGTCCAGGGTGGTTTCCGCCCGGCCATCGGCCGCGACGATCCGCAGGCCAGCCTGCTTCAGCGCGGTGACCGCTTCGGGCAGCCTGGTCCCGGCCACCACAGGCAGGTGGAACAGGCTGCCGGCGCTAGCCCGCACGCACTTCCCGTTGTATGGGTCGACCGAGGCGTCGGCGAAGACGACGGCGTCCGCGCCCGCCGCGTCAGCGGTGCGCAGGACGGTGCCGGCGTTGCCCGGATCGCGGACATTCGCCAGCAGCGCGACGAGCCTCGGCCGGGCCGCGGTGACCTGGCCGAGCGGGACGTCGACGAAATCGCAGACCGCGAGGAGGCCTTGCGGGGTCACGGTCTGCGCGAGGTCGCTCATGACCTCGCCGCTGACCACTTGCACGTCGACGCCGGCGTCGGCCGCCCGTGCCACGAGGCCAGCGTGCCGCGCCTGGGCGGCCGCGGTGACGAACAGCCCGCTGACGCGTGCCCCGGTGGCGAGCGCTTCGGCAACGGCTTGCGGGCCCTCCGCGAGGAAAGCCCGCTCGCTCTGCCTGAATGCCCGCTTGGTCAGCCGGCGCGCCGCCTTCAACCGCGCCGGGCCCGCACTGCGGTAGCCGCTTATCGTCAGGGAACTATCCCTTGTGTCGCGTGGGTTGACGCCGGGGTCAGGCCGCGGCGCCGGCGCTCTCGGGGAGCGCCTTGCGGGCAACCTCGACCAGCGCGGCGAAGGCCGTCTCGTCGGTGATCGCGAGGTCGGCGAGGACGCGCCTGTCGACCTCCACGCCTGCCAGCTTGAGGCCCTGCACAAAGCGGTTGTAGGTCATGCCGTTCGCCCGCGCCGCGGCGTTGATGCGCTGGATCCACAGCCGGCGGAAGTTGCCCTTGCGGTCCTTGCGGTCGCGGTAGGCGTAGGTCATCGAGTGGAGGACCTGCTCCTTGGCCTTGCGGTAGAGCCGCGACCGCTGGCCCCGGTAGCCGCTTGCCCGCTCCAGGACAACCCTGCGCTTCTTCTTAGCGTTCAGCGATCGCTTTACGCGTGCCATTGTTCTGTCTCCCTACAATTCTTAATCTC
>Ga0306923_10007077_pt1 | contig 11132 bp, 8 predicted proteins | sample sta12Can44000108_FD_203841 | JGI IMG/M metagenome (GOLD analysis project Ga0306923, IMG submission 203841) | Lab enrichment of tropical soil microbial communities from Luquillo Experimental Forest, Puerto Rico - statanox.12C.anox.44.000.108 (v2)... | ecosystem: Environmental > Terrestrial > Soil...
CAAGGCATAGAGAACATGAGCCAGCTTCCTGATGCCATGTTCGTGATCGATTCGAACGCCGAAGAGATCGCCGTCAAGGAAGCGCGCCGCATGGGCGTGCCGGTGGTTTCGGTGGTGGACACCAACTGCGATCCCGACGTGGTGGACTGGATCATTCCTGGCAACGATGACGCGCTGCGCGCCATCCGCCTGTTCACTTCGAAGATTTCCGAGTCGGTTGCCGAAGGCAAGCACAACTACGAACAGTCGCAGGTTGGCGAACAAAAGGCCGCGGCGGATCAAGCCTTGGCGGAGGGCGTGGAGTATGTGGATACCAGCGCCTATGAACAGTATGAGAAGCAGGAAGGCGATTTTGTAGAGGGCGCGGAGGAGAACGTCGCGCCTGCCGAAGCCACCGTCCCGCCCGACGACTCGCAGAGCTAGCGCGGCGTCCCGGGCACTCGCGGCAGGAAAGACACTTCGGTTAGGGAAACGCGGCCCGTTCCGAGGCGACTTGGAGCGGGCCATTTTGTAGGGGATGGGGAGGGGCAACTGTTTAAAAGGATTTCTTATAAGAGCAATGCTGCTTAAACACCAAAGGAAGAAAAGAAAGGGTTTCAGGGTTTGAATTTGCAGATCCTGGGGTAAAAAGGATGAGTACACCGAACGCAGCCATGGAAATTCCAGCCAAGCTTGTAAAGGAGTTGCGCGACCGCACCAACGCGGGCTTCAACGACTGCCGCGCCGCGCTCGTTGAAGCGGCCGGCGACATCGAGAAAGCCATCGCGGTTCTGCGTAAAAAGGGGCAGGCCGCGGCCGCCAAGAAAGCCACGCGCGAAGCGACAGAGGGCCTCGTGGGTAGCTACATCCACGCCGGAGGCAAGATCGGCGTGCTCGTGGAAGTGAACTGTGAGTCCGACTTCGTGGCCCGCACCGAGGCGTTTCAGCAGCTCTGCCACGACATTGCCATGCATATCGCCGCGCTCGACCCGAAGTATGTTCGCCGCGAAGATGTGACCACCGACATGCTGGAGAAAGAGCGTGAGATCTACAAGGCGCAGGCGCTTTCGACGGGCAAGCCGGAAAACGTGGTGGACAAGATCGTGAATGGCAAGATGGAGAAGTTCTACGAGGAGAACTGCCTCTACGAGCAGCACTACATCAAGGATGAAGGCATGACTATCGGCGAGATGGTGAACAACGCCATTCAGAAGCTGGGCGAGAACATCACCATCAAGCGGTTCTCGCGCTTCAAGGTCGGTGAAGTCATGGTGAACGACGCCCCCAAATCCTAACCTTCCCCCTCTGCCTCGCGCAGACCGCTTTCAGCAAAACGCCCCGGAGAAGATGCGGGGCGTTTTGCTTTGCCGGCCGGCGCCGAGCGACCCCGCATTCTGGTGCGGCGTGCAGCCGGATTCGGACCCTTCTGCAATTGCCGGAGTCGACACCGCGCATGCCTGTGCGCCAGCCGGTTCCGGGGCGGTCCGCTCGGGTCGCTTATAAGGTGCGCTGGAGCCACAGCCGCGCCGGCTGCGAGCGAAGGATGCGGCGGGCCGACAGATTATGCGGCAACTGACGTAGTTTGTTACAATTCCGAGGATTTGGAAGGCACTCTTGGCGGTACGGAGCGACATGGCAGCCAGAAAAGGTGAACGCAGAAGCTCCAAGAAAAAGCCGGTGTACAAACGAATCCTGCTGAAGCTGTCGGGGGAGTCGCTGCAGGGGCCGCAGGGCTATGGAATTCACGGCGAGACGCTGCAATCCATTTCTAGAGAACTGCAGGAAGTCCACGAACTGGGTGTGGAGATTGCGGTGGTAGTGGGCGGCGGGAATATTTTTCGCGGCGGGCGGCAAAAAGGGTTTGAGATCGATCGCGCCACCGGCGACTACATGGGTATGCTGGCGACGGTCATCAATGCCATGGCCTTGCAGGATTCGCTCGAGAAAGTAGGGGTTTTCACGCGCGTTTTAAGCGCCATCGAAATGAACGAAGTATGCGAGCCGTTCATCCGGCGGCGCGCCATGCGTCACTTGGAGAAGGGCCGCATCATCATTTTTGGAGCAGGGACCGGGAATCCGTATTTCTCGACAGATACGGCGGCGGCGCTGCGAGCCATGGAGATCAAAGCGGACGTGATACTGAAGGCCACCCGGGTGGAGGGGATCTACGACGCTGATCCCGAGAAAGTCGCGGACGCCAAGTTCTTCGCGCAGATCACCTACCGCGACGTTCTGCACCAGGACTTGAAGGTGATGGACTCGACGGCGATTTCTCTGTGCATGGACAACGGAATGCCGATCGTGGTGTTCAACATGAATCAGTATGGGAACATCAAGCGCGTGGTGCTCGGTGAGCGCGTGGGGTCCACGGTGCGGCCGGCGTGAACGAGAGTCGCCGCGATCTCGGAGAAAGGCCAAAAGGCTACCGCGCGGCCGCCTGGGGTTGCTGGCGACACCTCAGAGACCGCGCTTCGGGATTCGGAAAACCTGGTTGGCAGCGCGGAACGCCCCAAAAGGGGCAACGGAGAGCTGAGCGATGACCACGTTTGGAAATACCAAGGAAGCGGTAGCGTCGGGCAAGGCACGCATGGAGAAAGCGTTGGAGGATTTCCGCAAAGAGCTGGCGACGGTACGCACCGGGCGCGCCAACGCGGCGCTGCTCGACAACGTACGCGTGGACTATCACGGAACGCCGATGCCGGTGAATCAGCTGGGAACGGTAACCGTGCCTGACGCGACAATGCTGGTGATTGCGCCGTGGGATCCGAGCGCGGTGTCGCTGATCGACAAAGCCATTCGCGCCAGCGACCTCGGATTGAATCCGACCAACGACGGGAAGGTGGTCAGAGTGCCGATTCCTTCGCCGACCGAGGAGCGGCGCAAAGAGCTCGTGAAGCATGTGCACAAGGTTCTCGAAAATCACCGCACGGCAGTGCGCAATATCCGCCGCGACATTAAAGAAGCCATCGACAAGCTCGAAAAAGACAAGAAGATCAGCCAAGACGAGCAGAAGCGTGCGCTCGAGGAACTCGAGAAGGTCTCCCAGACAGAAACCAAGAAAATTGAGGATCTGGGAGCGGCCAAAGAAAAAGAAGTGATGGAAATTCGCTAGTCGGGACCGCCAAAAAGGCGGCCGGTACGGTCGCCTCGAGATAAGAGAAGCCCTCCCTTCGAAGAGGGCTTTTTCATTTTTCCGGTGCCGGGTGGATGGTGAAGAACTGGGCTTGATCGGATTGCACGGCATGGAGGAAGGCGTTGAGGTCGACGGCGCGGGATCCGGGAAGTTCCGGCAGAAGGAAATCGAGATGGCGCGAAGCCCGCAGGATATTGCCTTCGGCCGAGTATTTTGAGGAGAAGGTGGCGTAGTCCCGGTTGACGGTCGTACCGATGGGGGCCTCGGCGGTGGCGCCCGCGGGCAGTTCCACGGTGGATTCGAGGTCGATAGCGAGAGGGGTGCCGAGCTCAATTGGTTTGCTGGCTCCGGCCGGTTCGGCCGAAGCCGGGTCGGGCAAACCGGGCAGGGGGAGAATCGCCGGAATGCGGACGGCTTTTTTGGACCAGTCCGCGAATTTGGGTTGCGAGATCTCGTATGTGACGGTGAACGGCTCGCCGGTGGAGTAGGGGTCGGACGCGGTTACCTTGGTGACTTGTCCGCGGAAGCCGTCGGAGAGGGAGAGCATTTGCGCCACCTCCTGCCACTTTTCTTTTGCAGTCTGGTGGAACGCCACGCGCAGGAGAAGTTCGTTATCACCGCGCAACGTGTAGTGGACCGTGGCTCTTAAGACTCCATCCGGCGCGAGCGAAGCTTCTACGGTCACCTGCTGGGAAGATTTGTAGCGAGGCCGAGGGGTTACGGTTTGCAGGTCGTTGACGTCGCGGCCCACGACGAGCACCGGTCGGCCGCGAAATTGCGCGGGAATCATACCCTCAGGCGCGACCTCGGCACTGAGGTCGCGCCATTTGCCGGGTTCAGCGTCGGAACCGAGAGCGAGCAGATAGCTGAAGCGCCCCGGGGACGGGACGCTGCCGGCGGCTCCGTGAGTCGCATCGAGGACCAATCCTGCTTCGGCAGGCGCAAGCAGCGCGGCGAAAAGAACGAATTTATCTTCGGCCGTTCCGTACCCGGTTTGAAGAATCTCCGCCGGCTTGCGGCACCGGAAACCGGTGGCGTCCAAGGGCACATCGACCGTTTTGATCTTCTGCGCAACAAACTGGTAGATTTCAGCTGCTTTGCCGCCGCCGCCGGGGGAAATGGCGGAAGCTTTTTCGCGCACGGCGCTCGCGTCTTCCGGGGAGGGAATCATGAGCGCTCGCAGCCGGCCGGCAAGTTCGGGCCAGGACTTGAAGGTGGAGAGTCGAACGTCCGGACCATTTCCGTCCGATTTGTCGGAGCCGTCGCTCTTGTCGCCGGCTTTGCGCTGCCAGATGTAGGTCACTCTTGCGGTGTCTCCTTGCCCTTGGCGTGACGACGAGGTAAGGGGCGTTTCTCGATTGATGTACGGCTCAATTCGCAGCATGGCAGGGAGATCGATCTCGAAATTTTCCTGGCTGACGATCCCGGAGCGATCGAACGAGTGGTCGAGCCAGAAGTCAGGAGCGAGGGGATGACGCGTGGTGGTGGTGATGACGCGGTATTCGAGGAGGTCGCCCGGGGCCAGTCCGAGGATGCGGACCGATTTGACCCGGACGTTCTGGTAGGCAGGGTAGTTTGCGACGGCGGGGCTCGGATTGTCGGTGATCGCGCTCGGCAGAATGTCGGCGGTGCCCCCGGAGGAGTGGGTGACGCGCACCAGGGGAATCTCGACGCTCTGGAAGTCGCGGTTGAAATCGAAATTGAGGCGGGCGAACTGGCGGGCTCCGATTTCGTTGTTGATACGGACGCGGGTGTGCACTTCTTTGCGCGAGTCGCCGTTAGTCTCAAAGCGGTATTTGGTTTCCAGCAGTTCGATCTGCGCGGCGTTTTTTGCGGTGGGGGCGGGTTTAGATTCGGCGGGCGGTCTAGGTTGCTGGGCACGGCCATACGGCGGTAGAGACGCTGCGAGAACCAAAGCAGCCCCACAAAGCAGTGCCAGAAGCGTACGGGTGATCACACCACGGTGCTGCACTCCATCAATTTTCCTCAAAGGGCCCATCGAGGAAGTCTAGGTCTCGCCTGACGTGTCGTAAAGAATTGGTTTGCGCGGCGTTTCGCGGGCGAAAACGGACGCTAGCGCCGCTGCGGCCGTGCCTGCGGTCAGAACGAACCCTGCCGCACGCCCCAAAGCGTTCCTGTTTTAAGGCCCCGCTCTTCTGGCGGTGGGGTGGCCTAACAGGAAACCGGGCCCCCGCCAGAACTCGGCTGCGCGCGAGGAAGGTCCACCTTCGAAACCAAGCCACTAGGGCTGCGTCTGTAATAATGGGTAGTTGCGTGCGTGCGGATTCGATGAGGAGAAAACAGCGAATGAACAAGGTGGGCGTGGGGCTGCTGGCGGTGTTGTTTCTTGCGGGAAGCGGAGCGGTTGTGGCCAACGACCGGCCGAAGGGGCCGGACGAGGACGGCACCAAGCCGGCGCTGACCCGGATTGCGGGCGAAGGGCTGCTGAATTCGCATGCCTATCAATATTTGACGGAACTGAGCGACGACGTCGGTTCGCGCGTGACGGGTTCGCCGGCCGATCACAAAGCGGAACAGTGGGGCGCGGCCAAGATGAAGGCCATTGGACTGGAAAACGTTCACCTCGAAAAGTTCACGATTTGGAAAGGCTGGACGCGCGGGACGGCCGAGGCCGAGCTGCTATCGCCCACACCGCACAAACTGCACATTGACGCCATGGGCTGGACGGGTTCGACGGCCGCGGGCGGAGTCGAAGGCGACGTCTTGCCGGTGAACCTGTTCAACATCGACGAAGAGATCAAGAACGTATCGCGGCTCAAAGGAAAGATCGCGCTGGTGACCGAGTGGGGCAAGCCGAGTAAGGATGGGGCGATGCTGTTTGCGGAATTTGGAGGTTTTCTCAAGGCAGCGCACGATGCCGGCGTGCTGGCCGTCATTGGCGGGCAGGGGGGCTCTAAGTCAGCCGGAATGAATCTTACGCACACGGGAATTCTGGGATTTGACGCGGATTTTCCGATTGCCGTAGTTTCCATGACCGCGGAGGATCAAGGACAGCTCGAGCGGTTCATGGCCCGCGGCATCACGCCGAGGATTCGTATCAACGTGCAAAACAGGTTCAGCGACGGGCCGGTGGAGACGGCCAACGTGGTGGGCGAGATTCGCGGACGCGAATATCCCGAGCAGGTTCTGGTGGTCGGCGGTCATCTGGACTCCTGGGATTTGGCAGAGGGCACGACGGACAACGGTTCCGGCACGGCCACGACGCTCGGCGCGGCCGACGCGATCGTGCGCTCCGGCCAGAGACCGCGGCGGACCCTGCGCTTCGTACTGTTTACCGGGGAAGAGCAGGGCTGTGACGGTTCGTTTGCTTATATGAAGCAGCACGCCGCGGAGATAGGAAACCATCTGGGCGACCTGATCCTGGACCTAGGCCAGGGGCCGGTGACGGACTTCATGCTGGGCGGGCGCGACGATCTGGTGGCGGCGTTTCAGCCATTCGCGGATACGCTGGCGAACATCCGGCAGATCAAGGTAAATGACAGAGTAGAATCGGGGACCGACACGCTGCCGTTTTCGATCGCAGGTTTGCCGGGGATCAGCATGAACCAGGACACCGCCGACTACCGCTACACGCACCACTCGCCGGCCGACGCTCTCGAGGCTCAAAAACCGGAAGTGCTGGCGCAGAACGCGCTGCTGATGGCGCTGACGGCGTTCTGGATTGCGGACCGGCCGGACCGCCTGGCGGCGCCGTGGCCGGCCGAGAGAACCGCAAGGATGCTCCGCCAGCAGGGAGAGTATGAGGAGTTACAGGCTCTCCATCTCTGGCCTTTCGGGGATCTAGGGGAAGACCAAAGGAATAGGTAAGCCAAGCAAATACATGGAGTTAAGGACACCTCAAGGGACGGCGCTGTGCTAAGGCGATGACGCGGGCGGGACCGCTCGTGAAGGCCGTCTAGTGAGGCTGGCTTCCCTGGTTTTCCTCACGCCGCTTGAGTAAGACTTGATAAGAGATTTGACACATTAAAATTTGTTCCTTATACTCTCTGTTTTGTCAGGGCTTCATTTAGCCTAGTAGTATCGGACGGACCATGCGGGTTGGTGGTCCGTGTGGTTGGAAGGATCTTCGCTTCCGGAACAAAGCAAGACGGATTGGAAGCGGAGAGCGGCCGGATATGGGACGCCAGTCCCGCAAAAGCCGAGTAAGCCTCTCCGAATCGAAGCCAAGAGAGTAGTTCTGCCTCTTGGAGTGCGTGCGGAGTTTCTTGCTGGTCTCTCCGGATTCGCAGTAGACCTTTCAGCGTAGTGTGTGCGCTCGCTAGGGTTGTCTGCGCGCGTGTGGCGAGCGGCGGTCGAAATGGTGCGCGCAATTGCGGGTCATTCGTTTAGAGGCCGTCCCGCGGCGGGCTCCTGCTGTCGAGGAAGCTCCAAAAGGGACGTGGTAAGAACGGAAGACGCGCCAAACGAGGGAAGACTGTGCCGACATTTGCGCAACTGGTTCGCATGGGACGCGAAGGAATTCGCACGAAGACGAAGTCACCGGCGTTGGCGGGCTGTCCGGAAAAGCGCGGCGTGTGCATCCGCGTCTACACGCAGACGCCTAAGAAGCCGAATTCGGCGCTGCGCAAGGTGGCCCGCGTTCGTCTGACCAATGCTGTCGAGGTTACGACCTACATCCCGGGCATCGGGCACAACTTGCAGGAGCACTCGATCGTGCTGGTGCGCGGCGGCCGTGTGAAGGATTTGCCCGGCGTGCGCTACCACATCGTGCGCGGCACGTTGGATGCGGCGGGAGTAGAAAACCGCAAGCAGGGCCGCTCCAAGTATGGAGCCAAGCGTCCGAAGGCCGGACAGGCGAAGTAAGGCAGCGACCTGAGCAAGCAAAGGGCGAAGAGCCGGAAAAGTTTAGGAGCGAAAGAGCAATGCCACGCAAAGGACTTGTCAGTCGCCGCAAGCAGGAAGTCGATCCGGTTTACGGCAACGACCTGGTTGAGAAATTCATCTGCTCGATGATGTGGGACGGCAAGAAGAGCACCGCGCAGCGAGTGTTCTACGGCGCCATGGACCAGGTTGCCAAGAAGACCAACGACGACGCTCTGAAGCTATTCAAGAAGGCTGTGGAGAACGTCAAGCCGGTGCTCGAAGTGAAAACGCGGCGCGTGGGCGGTGCGAATTACCAGGTTCCGGTCGAAGTGAATCCCTTCCGCCGGCAGTCGCTCGCAATTCGCTGGCTGCTGCAATATTCGCGGGAGCGCGCCGGCAAGACCATGATCGACAAGCTGGCCGATGACCTGATTGACGCGGCCAATGCGCGCGGCGGAGCGATCAAGAAGAAGGAAGACGTGCACCGCATGGCCGAAGCCAACAAGGCATTCGCGCACTATCGGTGGTAACGGAAATATTTTGAGCTGGAGTCATAGGTGGGTTTGTGAGTGAAGCGGTAGCAACCAGGGGAGAAAAGAAGGCCGGGCAACCGACTATGGGCAGGGCATTTAAACTCGAAGATACCCGCAACATCGGGATCATGGCGCACATTGATGCCGGAAAGACGACGTCCACGGAGCGCATCCTTTTCTACACCGGTGTGACCTACAAGATCGGTTCGGTCGATGAAGGTACGGCCACCATGGACTGGATGGAGCAGGAGCGGGAGCGGGGAATTACCATTACCTCCGCTGCGACGACTGCTGCCTGGACCCGTTTCGACAAAAAGTACCGAGTCAATATCATCGATACGCCGGGCCACGTGGACTTCACGGTCGAGGTGGAGCGGTCGCTGCGGGTGCTGGACGGCGCGGTTTGCGTCTTTGACTCGGTGGCTGGTGTGCAGCCGCAGTCGGAGACCGTATGGCGCCAGGCCGACAAGTACCGCGTGCCGCGCATCTGTTTTGTGAACAAAATGGACCGCATGGGAGCGGATTTTGACCACGTGATCCGCACCATCCGTCAGCGCCTCGGCGCACATCCCGTGCCCCTGCAATTCCCCCTGGGTCGCGAAGATAATTTCATCGGGATCATCGATTTCCTGGAACAAAAAGTGGTGGTGTGGCTCGAAGAGACGCTGGGCGCCAAGTATGAGGTGTTTGAAGTCGAAAAGCTCTGGGACAAGGGGTTTGTGGATTCGCGGCCCGATGTGGCGGCCGCGCTGAAGGGTTCGGCGATCGACAAGACCTTTTACGACGAGCACCGCAGCAAAGTTGTCGAATACATTGCCGAGCACGATGACGAAGTTCTGGACAAGTATCTGAGCGAAGGGACGCTGACGCTTGACGAAATGCGCAAGTCCATCCGCAAATCGACGCTGGCGCTGAAGATTGTGCCGGTGTTGGCGGGCTCTGCCTTCAAGAACAAGGGCATCCAGCCCTTGCTTGACGCGGTGGTGGATTATCTGCCTTCGCCCGTTGATGTGCCGCCGGTCGAAGGTCTGAATCCTGAAAACGACGAAACCACTTTGCGGCGTGCCGCAGACGATCAGCCTTTTGCAGCGCTGGCTTTCAAGATCATGTCCGATCCGTTTGTCGGGCACGTTACCTACATCCGCGTTTATTCCGGCGTGCTGAAGGCAGGCAGCTACGTGTACAACCCCGGCAAGCGTACCCGGGAACGTATCAGCCGCTTGCTGCAGATGCACGCCAACAAGCGCGAAGAGATTGCAGAGGTGTACGCCGGCGACATTTGCGCCGTGGTCGGGCTGAAGAACGTCAATACCGGGGACACCCTGTGCGATGAAGCGAAGCAGGTGATTCTCGAGGCGATCGAGTTTCCTGCGCCGGTCATTTCGGTGGCGATTGAGCCGAAGACCAAGGCGGATCAGGACCGGCTGGGCGTGGCACTGCAGCGTTTGGCGCAGGAAGATCCGACGTTCCGGGTTTCCACCGAGCCCGACACCGGGCAGACGCTTATCTCCGGCATGGGAGAGCTGCACCTCGAGATCATCGTGGATCGCATGCTCCGCGAATACAACGTGCAGGCGAACGTGGGGCGGCCGCAGGTGGCCTATCGCGAAACCATCCGCAAGAAATCGGAAGCCGAAGGCAAGTACATCAAGCAAACCGGCGGCAAGGGCCAGTACGGCCATGCGGTGATCGAGCTGCATCCGCTGCCGAGCGCGCACCACGAAAACATGCACGAGATGTCTACCGACGATCTGGATGCGCTGGCCAAGCAGATCACCGGCAGCAGCAACCCGGGTAAGTGGAAGTTCGACAAGGAACACCGCTTTTTGTTCATCGACAAAATCGTGGGCGGCGCAATTCCGCGCGAATTCATTCCTCCGGTGGAAGCGGGCATTCGCGAAGCGCTGGACACCGGCGTCCTTGCGGGCTTCCCGACTGTCGATGTGGCCGTGGTGCTGACCGACGGCAGCTACCACGACGTGGACTCAAACGAAATGGCATTCAAGATTGCCGGGTCTATGGCCTACAAGGAAGCTTGCGTCAAGGCCAAGCCCGTTTTGCTGGAACCGATCATGAAGGTGGAAGTGGTGGTTCCGGAAGAGTACATGGCGGCGGTTTTTGGCGACTTGAACTCGCGGCGTTCGGCGATCCAGGGCACCGAAAACCGTGCCGGAAGCAACGTGATTCGCGTGGAGGTGCCGCTGGCGCAGATGTTCGGCTACGCCACCGATTTGCGCAGCCGCACCCAGGGGCGGGCCACGTTTACCATGCACTTTTCGCATTATGCGGAATTGCCCAACAACCTCGCGGAGGAAGTCATCAAGAAGGCGCGGGGAGAAAAGTAGCGGCGAGGGATCGGGATTTCGACGAATTCGATCGCAGGGCTTGTGCTTCGCAGCCTGCGATAACGAGGAGCAGAGGGAATGGCCAAGGAGAAATTCGAGCGCAGCAAGCCGCATGTGAACATTGGGACCATTGGTCACATCGACCACGGCAAGACGACGCTGACGGCGGCAATCACCAAGGTGCTGTCCAAGCACAATCCCAAGGTGCAGTTCCGGGCTTTCGACACCATCGACAACGCACCCGAAGAGCGAGAGCGGGGCATCACCATCGCGGTATCGCACGTGGAGTACGAGACGGCGAACCGGCACTATGCGCAC
>Ga0306923_10007081_pt1 | contig 11129 bp, 8 predicted proteins | sample sta12Can44000108_FD_203841 | JGI IMG/M metagenome (GOLD analysis project Ga0306923, IMG submission 203841) | Lab enrichment of tropical soil microbial communities from Luquillo Experimental Forest, Puerto Rico - statanox.12C.anox.44.000.108 (v2)... | ecosystem: Environmental > Terrestrial > Soil...
CGAAAAGCCGACTCACAAATTTTTACGGCCAAAAAAAGCAGGACGCGCGAACGGCAGCTTTCAGCCCAAGCTAGCCCTCCGAAATGAGGCGCGCGCTTAAACGACTTAGGCGCCGAGCGGAGCCCAACATGGACCAGCGCTCCTTGTTCTGATGAGGCGATGATATCGCGCGCGCCTTGACAATCAACTGAATGTTCCCTTTATGTTCCACAGGCTGGAGAACTACTCAATCACAAACTGCGGCTGTTTTTTTAAAGCGCGCGAGGTGGATTGTCCGGATGGGAGCGATAGCCACTATCCTCCATGCCGACCTGGATGCCTTCTACGCTTCTGTCGAGCAGTTGCTCGATCCGTCGTTGCGTGGCAGGCCGATCGCCGTTGGTGGCGGGATTGTTCTTGCCGCTTCTTACGAAGCCAAAGCCTTCGGGGTTTGCAGCGGGATGTCGGGGCGACTGGCGCGCGAGCTCTGTCCGCAACTCAGCTTCGTCAGCGGCCATTTCAAGGATTATCAACGGCTGGGCGACGCCGCCATCAATGTGATGGGTGATTTCACGCCGCTCGTCGAAAGGATCTCCATCGATGAGGCCTTTGCCGACGTGGCGGGCTGCACCCATCTCTTCGGTCCGCCGGCCGAAATTGCAGCAGCAATTCGACTTCGCGTGCGGGCGGAGCTGGGGCTCCCGATCTCGATCGGAGTGGCCCGCACCAAGCATCTCGCAAAGATCGCCTCGCAAGTGGCCAAGCCCGACGGGCTGGTGGTCGTCGATCCCGAGACCGAACTCGATTTTCTTCATGACCTGCCTGTCGAGCTGATGTGGGGGATCGGCCCGGTGAATAAGGCGCGGTTGGCCGACATTGGCGTGCTCACCATTGGGCAACTGGCGAGGACCCCACGAGGGTCGTTGACGCGGTTGCTCGGCCACGCGCCGGGACAGAAATTAGCGGCACTGGCATGGAACCGCGACCCGCGGGAAATCAAGACGCATCATCGAGCGCGATCGGCCGGCGCGCAGTCAGCGATCGGCAGGAAGCCTGCTGAGGGGCGAGTTTTCCGACCCACACTGCGTCATCTTGCGGACAGGATCGGCACCCGGCTCCGCGCCAAATCCCGGTGCGGCCGGACCGTGTCGGTGCGGGTGCGGTTTGCTGATCTCCGCTCAGTCACTCGCTCTGTCACTCTGCCTGCGCCGATCTCGGCAACTCGAATCCTTGCCGAGATCGCCGAGGACCTGGTGCGTGACGTGCTGGCAAAACACCCCGACGAGCAGATCATCTCGCTGCTGGCGATCTCCGTGTCGAACCTGGAGAAACACTCGGAGGTGCAGCTGGAACTCCCGCTTCGACTTGACGATGAGGGGCGGCGCCCCGGCACCCGAGAGGGCATGGCGCGTTGCGTGGTCGACCGCGCTGTCGACACGATCCGCGGTCGCTTCGGATGGGAGGCTATCGGATATGGGTCGGTCGGGTTGGAAGCCTCCCATTCCGTTCCTGACGAGTTCCGCGAGCTGGCCGAAAGGGAGTTATGAAGATCGCTGTCAACGCCAGACCCACGGTCCGCAATCACACTCGGGGCAGGGGCGCGCGTTGTCGGGCGCCCCAGTACGCATGACAGAACTTCACATCTCTTAACTCGGGCGGCGGGCTGCGCACGTCATATCGTCAATCCCGGGCATGTCGAGAGGGCGGCAACATCTTGCTCTGGTCCGAACCTGGTCGTGGAAACCTTGGGGTTTCTTTAGGCCCTGAACCCGACCGCCGGCTTTCTGAGACCTAGCACAGATCATTAGCTCAGACATGCTATAAGGGAGGGCAACTTTTGGCGCTGGACCACTATACGGCGAACCGGACCAGTTTATTGCTCGTTGATGCATACAACGACTTCCTGAGCGACGGGGGCAAGCTGTGGCCGAAGGTAAAGGCGGTCGCGGAGGCGGTTGGTGTGCTGACGCAGCTACGCGCGCTCATTGAGGCGGCGCGCCGCGCCAGCATTGTGCTGTTTTACGTCCCGCACCGCCGCTGGTGCGAGGGCAATTATGACGGATGCCGCCATCCCGGCCCATGGCAGTTGATGATGGATCGGGGGGCCGTGTTCGCGGAGGGCATGTGGGGGGGCGAGTGGCATCCGGAACTCGCGCCGCAGCCGGGCGATGTGGTAGTTCAGCCGCATTGGGGCCAGAACGGATTTGCCAATACCGACCTTGACTTTCAGCTCAAGCAGCGCGGCATCGAGAAGATCATCGTCGTCGGCATGGCGGCGAACACCTGTATCGAGGCGACGGCCCGCGGTGGCGCCGAACTCGGCTATCATGTAACTTTGGTGCGGGACGCCACTGCGGCGTTCAGCCCGGAGGCGATGCATGCCGCCCACGATATCAACGGGCCGACCTACGCGCATGCCATCCTGACGACCGAGACGGTAATCGCTGTGCTGGGCAAGGCATAGGCGGCGCGCCCGCTGGTTTCGGGCTACGCCAATTGTGCCAACAGACTTTTCGCCTGCCGAAGGTCGGCGGTCTGGAATCCTTCGGTGAACCGGCCGTAGACCGACCCCAGCAGATCGCGCGCCTCCGCGGCGCGATGTTGATCTCGCCACAGCCGCGCAAGACTTGTCGCGGTTCGCAGCTCCCAGGAAAGAGCGTCCTGGCACCGCGCCCAGTCGAGCGACCGCCGGAAATTTTTTTCTGCTACAGCCGCGGCATCGGCTGCATCCTCCATTATGGCCAGTTCCCCCTTAATGCGAAGCAACTCGGCCATATACCAGAGTTCCTCGCGGGCTTCGCAGCGGGTGAGTACCTCCTCGACAATTGCCAACCCCGATGCGACCTCACCGGCCTTGCCGAGACACGCCGATAGCTCGCCGAGCAGAAGCAGAAAGCGGGGCAGGAACCTCGCCTCACCAGCTTGTTCGAGCCCGAGCCGGAGTGTCTGCAGGCCACTGGCGATGTCGCCACGCCTCGCCGTTACCAAGCCGTTGAAACAGCCCGCCCAGACGCGCCAGAGACGGATCGGATGACGCTCGGTATGGTCGAGCAGCATCTCACCGTATCGCTCGGCGGCGTCGAGATCGCCTGTCCAAAAAGCGATCGGGCAGGCGCCCTGACCTAGAACGCTGCAAAACGACAAGGCCTGCCCAACGGCGTTCCCTTCTTCAATATTGTGCTCGACTACACTTAGCGCCTTCTCGGCAAATCCCTGTAGCCATAGGATGCGCGCTTGGAAATAGTGAGTCGACACCCGCATGTCGAACCGAACACGAACGATCTGAGGCTTTTGCGCCAAGACTGCAAGCTGGGCTAGCGTACGGTCGATATGTTGGCGCGCCGCTCGCTGGTCGCCGAAATAATGCAGGGCCGTGGCGAGGAGCCGGTCAGCCATCATCAAATCGATCGCATCGCTGGTTTGTTCCGCCAAACCGGCGAAGCGTCGGGCAAAGTCGAGGGCGGCACGAAGATCGCCATTGTTGAACTGATCGATGCACAAGCTCCAAAGGGCACGCAGCCGGTAGCCGGTGTCGTGGAGGCTTTCCGCGAGCTTTAGCGTCGTTGTCCAGGCGGGGCCGGCCTCTCGGGCGCGGCCGACGCCATACATCAATGACCAGCCAAGCGCTGCAGAAAGTTGCATTCGCGGTCGCTCTGTCCCGGCATCGGCGCTGTCCAGGCATGCGAGCGCCCGCTCAACCCGCTCGCGGCATTCACCCAACAGGGACAGCTGGACCCACAGCGGCAAAACCGCAACGGTCAACGCAACGCCGATCTGCGGGTCACCCTCCGGAGAAAATGCCCAATCGAGACCGGCGCGCACATTGTCGAGATGCCGACTGTAAATGGCCAGCCACTCTGCTTGTGGCAGTGTCTCGCTCTCCGCTTCGGCGTGAGTGAATACGGCGCGATAATATTCGACCTGACGGAGGGCGGCTCCTCGGAGCTCAGCGGCGCTGCGTAACTTGTCGAAGGCGTAAAGCCGAGTCGTATCCAATAGACGATATTGGGCCGCCCGGTCGCGCAGGTCGGCAACGAGCAGCGATTTTGCGACGAGATTGGCAATGTGGTCGACGACGAGCGGGGCCGGCAGATCACCGGCCACGGCGAGGGCGGCGTCGAGCGAGAAATCGCCGGCGAAGACCGAAAGGCGGCGCAGTACCGCGCTCTCCGTTTCCCCGAGCAAATCGTAGCTCCAGTCGAGTGTGGCGCCCAGCGTCTGATGCCGGGGCAGGGCCGTGCGCCTCCCGCTTGTCAACAGGCGAAAGCGGTCGTCAAGGTGAGCCGCCAATTCCCGCACACCGAAAACATCGGTGCGCGCCGCAGCCAGCTCGAGCGCCAGCGGCACGCCATCGAGTCTGCGGCAAATCTCCAGAACCGGCGATACTTGATCATCGTCGATCTTGAAGCCGTCCACCGCCGCCATAGCGCGCTCGTTAAACAGCTGGACCGCCGAATATTGAAGCGCCTCAGCGGCAGTGAGGTCCACCGCGCCGGTCGGAAGTTCCAGCGAAGCCAGGCGGTGCAGCCATTCGCCTTCGGCACGTAACGGCTCGCGGCTAGTGACCAGAATGCGCACGTCCGATGCCGCTTTTAGAATCGCCTCGGCCAGGGGGGCTACCGCGCTGATGACGTGCTCGCAGCTGTCCAGCAGGATCAACGCCCGCTTATCGCGCAACCACGCGGCCAAGCTAGATACCGGGTTGGCGCCTGACAGAGCGAGCCCCAGTACGGCGCTTATCGCGCTCGGCACCAGGTCGTGATCCGCCAGCGACGCGAGACCGACAAACCAGACCCCATCGCTAAAAGACGGGCTTGCGGCCTCGGCGGCAGCGATGGCTACCGTGGTTTTGCCGATCCCTCCTGGACCGACGATGGTCAGAAGACGCCGCCGAGCGAGCTGCCCCGTCAATGTGGCGATGACGCCGTCCCGCCCCACGATACGGGTGAGCGGCACGGGCAGATTGCTCACCGCGGTCGCTTCATTCGCTTCCGCAGGAGCCGCATCCGGATGCTCGCGCTTGACGGGTGCGACAAAAGTATAACCCCGGCCCGGATTGTTGGCGATGTAGCGCTTACCCGCGCGGCCATCGCCGAGCGCCTTGCGGAGCGCGGCGACGTGAACCCGCAGAGCCCCCTCGTCGACAACCGTATCGGGCCAGGTGCGGGCGATAAGTTCATCCTTGCGGATCGTTTCGCCGGCGCGTTCGACCAACGTTATCAGGATATCCAACGCCCGGCTGCCGAGGCGCAACGGTTTCCCGTCTTCGAGCAGCACTCGATGTGCAGGGATCAGCCGCAACGACCCGAAGATGAACGTCTCGTCATCCACCGGGAAGCATCCCCAAGGGTCTCCTCATCCATACGGACCGCGGAAAAATTGTGCAACAACAGGAGTCTATCCGAGCGTGTATCGTGCGAACTAAGTGCGCAAATAACCGCAAAGCCGGCTCTTACACAAATTTACAACGATTAACGCCCTCGGTGCAGGAGGTCGTGTCAGATTTTAGGCGACCGAGCGACACATCCAGGGTGGCAACGCATAGCTACCGCTAACTCCAAACAACATTTCAGCTGGAAGGGAGCTGTTTCATGACACTCAACCAGATGCCGATACCTAGTTCCGAGCCTATCACCCCAGGGCCTCACGCGGTGATCCCGAGCGACTTCCAGCGGCAGAGTTTGCACACCATCGGCCGACGGAACATGTCAAAAAAGGCATTCGGGAAAGCCGTGGCTCTGGTTGCCGGGCTCGGCCTCGGCATGCTTTCCGTTTCGGGGCACGCCGCGCCGGCGAGCGGCGGCGATACCGTGCAGGGCCTCTATGACGCCCTGCTCAGCACAATGAGGAACGGCCGGACATTAGGGCAAAGCGGCCGTTTTACCAAATTGGCGCCGGTCATCCGACGCACCTTCGACATCGCCTCGATGACGCGGCTGTCGGTCGGCCCGTCCTGGGCGGGTCTGAGCGACGCACAACGCCAGGAAGTGAGTGAGAGCTTTGGCCGATACATCTCGGCGATCTACGCCGACCGCTTCGACAGCTATGACGGACAAAAGCTAGAGGTAACTGGGGAGCAGCCTGCTGCCGTCGGGGTTATGGTAAAGAGCCAGATCATTAAGGCCAATGGTGAGCCGGTCAAGGTCGACTACATGATGCGCCGCAATGGTGAGAGCTGGCTGATTTCGGACATCTATCTCGACGGCGCGATCAGCGAAGTGGCGACGCGCCGCTCGGAATTCGCCACCATCCTGAAGAACGACGGCGTTGACGGTCTGATCGCGGCGCTCAATCGCAAGGCCGACATGCTCACCGGGACGGCGGCAAGGTCGTTCTAGAATTATTGACGGAGGGACTTATGGCTGAGACCGTCGCCGATCAGTTCGCCCAAACCCTCGCGGCAGCAGGTGTCAAACGGATTTACGGCATTGTCGGTGACAGTCTCAATGGGCTGACAGACGCCATTCGTCGCCAAAGAAAAATCGACTGGGTGCATGTCCGGCACGAGGAGGTTGCCGCCTTCGCCGCGGGCGCCGAGGCGCATCTGACGGGACAGCTCGCCGTCTGCGCCGGGAGCTGCGGGCCTGGCAATCTGCACCTGATCAACGGCTTGTTTGACTGCCACCGGTCGCGCGTGCCGGTTCTCGGCATTGCTGCGCAGATCCCGTCGGCCGAGATCGGCGCCGGCTACTTTCAGGAAACCCATCCGCAGGACCTGTTCCGCGACTGCAGTCACTATTGCGAGCTCGTCTCCGGCGCGAACCAGATGCCGCGTGTACTCCAAGTAGCGATCCGCGAGGCGGTCGGCCGGCGCGGCGTCTCAGTGGTCGTGATCCCCGGCGACGTGGCGCTGCAGCCCGCCGCCGACGCGCCGCCGCCGAAGCCTGCCGGACTATTGCCGGCGAAGCCAATCGTCGTGCCAGAGAAGAGCGATCTCGAGCGGCTTGCGGCGCTGCTGAACGGGAAGGGGCGAGTCACGATCCTGTGCGGCTCCGGTTGTGCGGGTGCGCATAACGAACTTTTGACGCTCGGCGAGCGCCTAAAAGCTCCGATGGTGCATGCGCTGCGCGGCAAGGAACATGTCGAGTGGGACAACCCCTACGATGTCGGCATGACCGGGCTGATCGGCTTCTCGTCGGGCTATTACGCGATGCTCGACTGCGATGTCCTGTTGATGCTCGGGACCGATTTTCCGTATCGGCAATTCTATCCGCAGGGAGGGGGGTCCGGATTGCGCAAGTCGATATCAGGGCAGAACATATCGGGCGCCGGGCCCCGGTCGATCTCGGCGTGGCCGGCGATGTGAAAGCAACACTCCCCGCCTTGCTGCCGCTCCTGCAGCAGAAGTCGGACGGTGCGCATCTCGCGCAAGCTCGCGAGCATTACGCCAAAGCGCGCAAGGCCCTCGACGGCTTGGCCGCGCCTGGTAAGGGGCTGATCCATCCGCAGCAGATCGCCAAGGCGATCAGCGATCACGCCACGCAGGACGCCGTCTTCACCTGCGATGTCGGCCTGCCGACCGTATGGGCCGCGCGCTATCTGGCGATGAACGGCAAGCGGCGCCTACTTGGCTCCTTCTGGCACGGCTCGATGGCCAATGCGATGGCCCAGGCGATCGGCGCCCAGGCGGCGTTCCCGGGCCGGCAGGTGGTCTCGCTGTCGGGTGATGGCGGGTTCTCGATGCTGATGGGCGACTTTCTCAGCCTTGTGCAACTTGACTTGCCCGTGAAGGTGGTCGTGTTCAACAACGGCGCGCTCGGCTTTATCGAGCTCGAGCAGAAGTCCACCGGTTTTCTGCCATTCGGCACCGAGTTCAAGAACCCGAATTTCGCGGCAATGGCCGAAGCCGCCGGTGTGCGCGGGATCAGGATCGAGGACCCGGGCGAGGTCGAGGCCGGCATCGCCGCCGCGCTGAATCATAACGGGCCGGTCCTGATCGATGCGGTCGTCAACCGCACCGAGCTCGCGATGCCTCCGGCGGTCACCTTGGAGATGGCGAAGGGGTTTACGCTCTACATGGTGACGGCGGTGATGAGCGGGCGCGGCGACGAGCTGATCGATCTCGCGCGAACAAATCTGTGGCGCTAGCAGAAGATTCCAATCGACCTCACGGTGCTATTATCAGGATGGTAGACGGCGTGACCAACTGGAGTGAGATTTGAATGACCCAGCCGCGACCATCACCCGCGCGTTCGATGTTTGGATCGCTGGTGCTGATCGCCGTTGTACTCGGTGGCGTTGTCGCGGCCTTCGCCTATACGGCGGGATGGTTCTCTCCTCAGCGTCTCACGCCGGATAAGTTCGTTGACGCGTTGACCCCACCCAATGGACCGCCGCTCGGCCATCGCCGCAACCACGCCAAGGGTACTTGCTTTACCGGTGTGTTCGAAGCGAATGGTGCCGGGTCGGCGCTGTCACATGCGCAGGTTTTCGCCCGCGGTCAGTATCCTGTCCTCGGACGCTTCAATACCGGCACCCCTGACCCGAATGCGCCCGATGCGACGGTCCGGGTGCGCGGCGTGGGGGTGCGGATCTCGACGCCGGACGGGCAGGAATGGCGCAGCGCCATGGTCAATCTTCCATTTTTTCCGGTGTCGACGCCGCAGGCCTTTTATGAACTGCTGCTCGCCTCGGGTAGCAAGGACCCGGACGCGATGAAGACATTCGCTGCCGCGCATCCGGAGATCGCGGCGTTTGGCGCCTGGGACAAAAGTCCGCCCTGGACAGGTAGCTATGCGGAAGACCGGTTCAACAGTCTCAACAGCTTTGTCTTCACCGACAATTCCGGTGCGGAGCATACGGTGCGATGGTCGCTCGTGCCGGCGGTGCAACCAGTGCCGGTGTCTCCCGATGATCTCGCAAAGCGTGGCCCCAATTTCCTCGAACAAGACATTACCGAGCGGGTCCGCGGCGGGCCACAGCGCTGGACATTGGTGGTGACCGTCGCCAATCCCAGCGATCCCACTGCTGACCCAAGCAAGGCTTGGCCGGAAGACCGCCGCACTGTCGGGGTTGGCACGCTTACGGTTCAACAGATCCAACCGGAGCGGGACGGCCCGTGCCGCGACATCAACTTCGACCCGACCGTCCTGCCGTCCGGTATGCAGACGTCGGACGACCCGTTCCCGGCCGCGCGGTCGGCCGTTTACGCGAAGTCATATGACCTTCGCACGGCGGAGGCCGGGGACTATCCCGGGACTGCAACGGACGCGAAGCCATGATCGGGGTCCGCCAACGCTTCACCCCGCTCCAGCGCCTGCTGCATTGGCTGATGGCGGTCTGCATCTTGACGATGCTGTTCATCGGCGTCGGCATGCTGTCCACGGTCAAGCCGAAATATCTAACGCTTGTTTCGATCCACAAACCGCTCGGGATCGCAATTCTGGTGCTCGCGCTGATCCGTCTCGCGGTGCGCCTGCGCTACGGTGCGCCGCCGCTGCCAGCCGACCTGCCGGAGCCGATCAAGCTGGGGGCCCAGCTCTCGCATTACGCGTTCTATGTGCTGATGATCGGCATGCCGTTGCTCGGCTGGGGGATGCTGTCGGCGGCCGCCTACCCCGTCGTGCTGTTCGGGGGCGTGCACCTTCCAGCGATCCTACCGCACAGCGACGGTCTGCACACGCTGCTATGGAACGCGCATTTCTATCTGGCTTTCGCGTTCTTTGCCTTGATCCTGTTGCATGTCGCGGCGGCGCTCTTTCATGCGCTCGTCCGAAGAGACGGTGTATTCGAGGCGATGGCGCCTGTGTCGAGCCGCGACGAGGTCGCGTCCGCCGAATGACGGGCCGCTCTGAGAGGTCCAAGGGCGGAGAGGCAGTATTGCGATTGTAAGGAGCAATCATGACCGACCAATCTTCTCCTCCCTCCATTCCGACCGAGCCTCAGCAGGAGCCTGCCGGCAAGCCGGTGTTCGCACCCTATGATGCGCCGGCTGGGGGGTGGGGGGCGTTACACGCCACTGCCAGAGCGTTGCGCGAGCAGAGCGTCGAGATCAGAGGTACCAGAGCGCTACTGTCGATGAACCAGCCGGATGGTTTTGACTGCCCCGGTTGCGCATGGCCTGACCCGCGCCATACCAGCTCATTTGATTTTTGCGAGAATGGCGCCAAGGCTGTCAGCTGGGAACTGACCAAGCACCGCGTGACGCGTGAGTTCTTCGCGGCCCACACGGTCCTCGAACTGGAACAGGAAAGCGACTTCTGGCTGGAGCAGCAAGGCCGTTTGACGGAGCCGATGCGCTACGATCCAGCGACCGACCATTATGTGCCGGTCACTTGGGACGAAGCGTTTGCGTTAGTCGCAAGTGAGCTCAATGCCCTAGACGATCCCAACGAGGCGGAATTCTATACGTCGGGACGCACCTCAAACGAGGGAGCGTTTATGTACCAGCTCTTTGCGCGCCGCTTCGGCACCAACAATTTTCCCGACTGCTCAAACATGTGCCACGAGCCGACCAGTGTCGGTCTACCCGAGAGCATCGGGATCGGCAAAGGGACCGTATTGCTGGATGACTTCGCGAATTCAGATGCGATCTTCATCATTGGGCAGCAGCCCGGCACCAACAGCCCGCGAATGTTAACTGAGTTGCACAACGCGTCTCGTCGGGGGGTACCGATCGTCGTATTCAACCCATTGCGCGAACGCGCACTCGAGCGGTTTGCGGCACCCCAGGATCCTTTGGAAATGGCGACGTTTGGCGAGACCAGAATCGCCAGCGAATATTGCCAGGTCCGCGTCGGTGGCGATGTCGCGGCACTCAAAGGAGTCATGAAGCTGGTGCTGGAGGCGCATGACGCGTCGCTTCAAGCCAGCCGCGAACCGATACTCGATGTCGAGTTCATCGCGGGGCACACCCACGGCTTCGAGGCCTTCGCCGATGATCTCCGCCACACGAGTTGGGAAGACATACTGAGTGTCAGCGGCTTGCCGCGCGACCAATTGCAGCGGGTGGCAATCATCTTCATGCAGGCGCAAGCCGTCATTGTCTGCTACGGCATGGGGATCACGCAGCATCGGCTCGGCACCGCAAATGTGCAGCAAACTGCGAATCTGTTGCTATTGCGCGGCAATATCGGCAAACCTGGGGCGGGGATCTGCCCGGTGCGCGGTCACTCCAATGTGCAAGGTGATCGCACGATGGGTATCGACGA
>Ga0306923_10007084_pt1 | contig 11128 bp, 11 predicted proteins | sample sta12Can44000108_FD_203841 | JGI IMG/M metagenome (GOLD analysis project Ga0306923, IMG submission 203841) | Lab enrichment of tropical soil microbial communities from Luquillo Experimental Forest, Puerto Rico - statanox.12C.anox.44.000.108 (v2)... | ecosystem: Environmental > Terrestrial >...
TCGGTGCTCAATTAAACCCCTCGCGCAAAGGCACGCGGCGCTCTGAGTGGCCTAACTAACCTACATTGTTCACAAACCGAGGAATTTGCCACTCGGCCTGTTTTGCTCGTTTTTAAATCAATTTCCTCCCGAGCCGCTTACCAAGCGGCTCCAGAGCGCGAAAATCTCACGAGCGCTTTGGCTCGTGAGATTTTCGGGCTAAACTCGTTCTGGTTCGATCGATCGGCGAAGAGTTCCGCTGGTCTGGAGCATTCTCTCAACATATTTTGCGACTACGTCAAATTCGAGATTCACACGGCTACCGGGCGCTAAACAGCGCAAATTCGTCCGGTCCCAGGTGTGCGGAATAATCCAGACTACAAAACTGCGCTCGCGAACCTCCGCAACGGTAAGGCTGATTCCATTCACTGCGACGGAGCCTTTGAAAACAATGTAACGTCGGAAAGCGTCCGGAAGTTCAATTTCGATCCGATGATCTTGACCCAGCCCTTCTATCGTCACGATGACGGCCGTGGCATCCACGTGACCCTGCACAATATGGCCGTCAAATCGGCTTGCCGCGAGCATAGCCCGTTCGAGATTGACGAGTGACCCAACCTTCAATTCGCTCAGATTGGTTCGGACAGCGGTTTCAGCCAGCAGGTCGAACTCAACTGCTCCCGGTTTCCTGGCCACCACGGTCAAACAGACGCCATTGTTTGCGAGGCTCTCGCCAATTTGCAGCTGGGACGCGAGCGTTGTGGAAACCTCAAGACGGAATGGGCCAGTGGATGATTTCGTGACTCCAACGATTTCGCCAATGGCTTCAATGATTCCGGTGAACATTAAAGAAACTATAAACTTGCACGCAGAACTTGCGAATGCAGCTCTGGATTGACTTTGCCAATTTTAATCTTTAATGGGAGGTAACCCATTCATGGAGAAAGTGATCATCGTAGGCACCGGGTGCGCCGGCCTGACGGCAGCGATCTACAGCGCGCGTGCCAACCTGCATCCGCTCGTTTTGGAAGGTCGCGAACCGGGCGGCCAGCTCACGAGTACCACTCTGGTCGAAAATTTCCCCGGATTTCCGGAAGGCATTGACGGACCCCAATTGATCATGAACATGCACCGCCAGGCCGAAAAATTCGGAGCGGAGTTCCGTTACGCCGAGGTGCACGGGTTCGAATCAGTAGACGGCCATTACTCGATCGACGTTGATGGTGAATGGATCGAGACTCAGACGCTGATTATTGCCAGCGGAGCCTCTGCTAAGTGGCTCGGACTGGAAAATGAGCACAAGTTGAAGGGTCATGGACTGACCTCCTGTGCGACTTGCGACGGGGCCTTTTACAGAGATGTACCAGTTTGTGTTGTTGGTGGCGGCGACACGGCCGCCGAAGAAGCAATTTTTCTGACGCGTTTTGCCTCGGAGGTATTTCTCATTCATCGGCGAGACACCCTTAGAGCCTCCAAGATCATGGCTGAACGCGCCTTGAACCATCCAAAGATCAAACCGATCTGGAATACGGTGATTTCCCGCTACAATCCCGATCAGCAAGGCGAAATTCAAGGAGTTGAACTCCGGAACATTAAAACCGGCGAATTTTCAAAGTTAGCCGTAAATTGCGTTTTCGTGGCGATCGGGCACACGCCAAATACCGAGCCGTTCAAAGGCAAGATCGATATGGATGCAAACGGTTATATACGCAGGCAAAACGGTACTCAGACGAATTTACCTGGTGTTTTCGCCGCGGGCGATGTCTCAGATCCCATCTACCGCCAAGCTGTCACCGCCGCAGGCCAAGGCTGTGCCGCCGCGATCGAAGCGGAACGCTACCTGACGGATCTCGAAAGTTGATTCATCCGCTCTTACCGTCGGCTCATGACCTTTAACGACTTGGCCAAAGAATTGAACCTCAGCACAGCCACGATTTCGCGCGCGCTGAGCCGGCCGGAAATTGTCGCTCCAGAAACTCGTACTCGGGTCCTGGAGGCCGTTCGCCGTTCCGGCTATCAAATGAACGGCATTGCCCGCTCCCTGCGCACCCAATCGACTCACACGATCGGTATCATCGTGTCAGATATTTGCAATCCGTTCTTCTCCTCGATCGTCAAAGCCGCCGAAGATGTCGCCAGGACCAACGGCTACACCGTGTTGATCTGCAACGCCGATGAGGACGGGCGAAACGAAGAGGTGGCCCTGCGCCTGTTCATCGAACGCCAGGTTTCCGGAGTAATTCGCTCTTCTGCGGGCGCTAATCCCGGTCTGCTGCAAGTACTCCATCGAAAATCGATTCCACTGATCGATCTGGATCGCCAATCTGGACTCCCAGACATTGATACCGTCATATTGAACAATGAGCTCGGCGCTTCCCTGGGAACGCGTCATTTGATCAATCTAGGCCATAGACGAATTGCCATCGTTTCCGGGCCTCAGCATCTCTCCAATGCCCGCGATCGTCTTCAAGGCTTTCGCAAAACGTTGCGTGCTGCGCGCATTTCGATCCCCAAAAACTACGTGGAATTTGGAGATTTCCGCGAAGCTTCAGGATTTCAGGCTGCCGAACGGCTCCTTAACCTGGACAGTCCACCAACCGCTATCTTCGTCGCGAATAACGAAATGATGGCCGGAACACTCTCAGCTGTTCGACAGAGGAGAGTTAAAGTGCCTCGGGAACTTTCGCTCGTAGGTTTCGACGACGCTCGATGGGCGCGATATCTGGAGCCGCCATTAACGGTTGTGTCGCAACCAGCCGAACTTATGGGCCAGAAGGCAGCACAATTGCTACTTACTCGATTGAGCGGGAGGACAACCCCGCAGACCGTCGTCTTCGAGCCGGAATTGATAGTGCGCCGGTCTGTTGCCGCGCCCAAGAATTGACCGCGAACGGATTCCAGAAGGGAGAGAGTCAAGTGCTCGGACCGCACAAATCCCCTAATGAAAGTTTGTGATCTCACCCAATTCTATTCTCCCTTCAGCGGCGGGGTAAAGCGTTACCTCGAAGAAAAACGCAAGTATGCCATTACACACGGTCATGAACATCTTTTAATTGTACCCGGAAAACACACTGAAAAGATCGAGAACCCTTCAGACCGTGTCTATTTCATTGCATCACCGCTCGTGTCCAGGACTTCCCGATATCGAGCGCTTCTGAATTTGGGCGCCGTAGAGGAAATCCTGGAACGAGAAATGCCACAGGTGATCGAATCGAGCGATCCCTACCAGGTAGCCTGGAAAGCGATCGCATCCGGAGAGGGATTGCATATACCGGTTACGGGATTCTATCACTCCCACTTCCCAGAAGCTTACCTGCGAACCACCATGAAATACCTTGGCGAGACAGCAACCAATGTGATGATGGAAGTGGCAAGAAACTACGTTCGCAGCCTTTATAATCATTTTCGTGCCACTTTTGTTTCCTCTGCTGGTTTGGCTGACCTGCTTTCCGATTGGGGCGTACAAAACGTTGTTCTCTGTGAACTCGGAGTTGATATTCGCGTTTTCGAGCCCGCCGCAGACAAATTCGAGACCCGGAACCAGTTCGGCATTTCGTCCGGTCAAATCGTTTTGTTGTACGTAGGGAGGCTCGCTCCAGAGAAAAATGTTAAGACCCTTCTTCAAGCATTCGCCCAACTCAACAATCAGTGCCCGGGGCGGTTTCATGCGTTTATCGTCGGCGACGGGTTTTACAGGGACGATGTGATTGAGTTGCAGAAGACAACGCGATCGGTTACCTGGATGCGATACTGTTCCGATCAACTCAAACTGGCAAGGCTCTACCGCGCCGCCGATCTTTTCGTGCACCCGGGCGTCCAGGAGACATTCGGGCTTGTAGCCCTCGAAAGCCAGGCCTGCGCCACCCCCGTCGTAGGGATCCACGGCAGCTATATGGATCGAATTATCTTTGCGGATCAATCGCACTGGGCAAAGGAAAATACCCCAGAATCGTTGGCCGCAGCCGTCCTGACCATGAGCAATACAGACCTGGCAAAGGCAGGGTTGGAAGCCAGCCACCGGGTCGCTCGACGCTATTCCTGGCAAACGGTATTTGACAGGATGTTTGACATTTACGGTAAACTTGCAGTTTAAATTCTTATCAATGAAGGAGTTGACACCTTTTGACCTGAATGAGTTTCAGGTTCGGCGATATCGGGATTCAGACCGCGCTGCTGTACGTGCACTCTGTTGTGACACCGGCTTTCTGGGTAAACCAATCGACCCAGTCTTTGAGGATCGCGAGCTTTTTGCTGACTTCCTGACCAACTACTATCTGAAACACGAACCTGATTCGGCGTTCGTCGTGTCAGCGAACGGTGTAGTAAGGGGATACCTGCTCGGTTCGCGCTACCCGGTCAAACACCAATTCTGGAGCTTCACGCAAAACGTGCTCCAGGCCTCCCGAATGCTTCGTCGCTACCGGAGCTACAATCGCGAGTCCCGCCGCTTCATCCACTGGATCATTTCCAAGGCATGGCGCGAAGTGCCAGCAGCACCACGCACAATCGGGCATTTCCACATCAATCTTCTGCCTGAGATCCGGTCGGTTGCCGTGTGTCGACAACTTTTGGAAACCTACTTTCGATTTCTCCGCGATCACGGAGTGAAACAGATCCATGCCCAGATTGTTACTTTCGACGGCAGACGCGGATTCAAATTTCTCGAGCGGTACGGATTTCGGGTTTTGAACCAATCCGAAATCACTAAGTACCGCCGGTTCACTAACCAATCCGTTTATCTTTGCACGATAGTCAAAGAACTGGATCAGCATAGCGACCGGCTGCTCTATCCGATTCGAGGCTGAGAGCGGTTTCTCTGCCAACGCGCTCGAAATCGGTAGGGCCGAACCTCCGAGCTGGCCGTTCTGCGGAGGCTAAAGGCGCCATTCTCGCCGGGCAGCTCGGAGATCTACTCCCACCACAGTCCCTCTCGCGTTGCCCAGAGCAATGCATGGGCCAACAATGCGCTCGGATCGGGCATGCGCCGCAATGGCGCTAACTCCGACTACGCCACTCTGACGCCTCATATGCGCCATATTGGCGCATATCCAGTCTCTCATGGTTTGCCATTTTCTGTGTAACCCGTTACCAATAAATGTGTTATGAAATAATTATCGAACTGGCATCCCTTAAGCTGTTTCTTGGCATCAGAATATTTGTAACCATTTAAACACTATGAACATCATTCGTTATCAACGTTATCCCCAGCCGGATTTTTCACCAGCTTGGGATCGACTTGCCAACATGCATGAGGAACTGGACCGCGTTTTCGAGTCAGCGTTCGGCTCGAGCGTCCGCTCGCTCGGCACACTCAGTAGATGGACCCCCGCTGTTGATGTCTACCAGGACAAAGATCAGTTCACGGTCGTCGCCGAGGTGCCCGGCATGAAAAAGGAGGAACTCGAGATCTCCCTGAACGGCGACACCTTGACGATTTCAGGCGTACGAAAATCCCAGGAAAAAGAAGATGATCAACGTTTCCGGACAGAGCGTTTCTTTGGAAGATTTCAGCGGAGTCTGACGCTTCCTTCGGGCGTGAACGTCGAGAAAGTAAAGGCCAGCTACAAGGACGGGGTTTTGGAAGTCGTTCTTCCTAAGGCTGAAGAAGCCAAACCAAAACAGATCGAAGTTTCCTTGAGCTAGCGAATAACTGGCGCCGAGGCCTCCAAGGCTTCGGCGCCTTCAAAACGAGGAGAAGCTATGAACATCATTCCAAAGCGGCAAAATGAAACAAACCATCGCGCCCATGGCGAGCAATCCCGTCAGATCCAGTATCTGACTCCAACGGTGGACATACAGTCTACCGAAGAAGGCTACGTCATTCGGGCTGAAATGCCCGGGGTCGACAAGGGAGGCCTTGAAATCACCGTCGAGAACGGGGAATTGACCATCCTGGGTCATCGGCACAACCTGCAACATGCTGGTGAACTGGTTCATCGCGAGATCGTGCGCAACGATTTCAAGCGCGTCTATGAACTTGATCCTGCAATAGATACCTCTAAAATCAGCGCTCGCATTAACCAGGGTCTTCTCACCCTGACGCTTCCGAAGGCAGAACGGGTCAAACCGCGGAAAATTTCCGTGGAGTAGAGCTCTAATGCGAGGCGGAAGGGACAGGAGACAACCCGGTCCCTGCCGCAATTCCAAGCGAGCGCTTTCAAGTGGCAGACAGGATAGGGCTGGATCTCCGAGCCGGTCGCCGAGGGTAGCGCGCTTGCATTACGAGTCTGCCTCCTTAGGACGGCCGGCTCGGAGATCCGGCCCTACCTGCCCGAGTCTGTTGATAGATTGTCAAAACGGCGCAAGAACGTCTAATTCTTCGCAAATCAGGAGCTTCCACCAGCAATTCCTGGAGGGGGGACACGCCTCTGCCGGGCCGCATTGCTGCGAGGGACTGCAGCCCTCCAGGTCAAGGTTCTACTTCCAGATACTTTTGAGTGTAAAGACCCGGAGGTCTGTCGCATCGACCGTCCCCTTCTCTACGCGCCAGGAAATTTCAGTCGGAGAGCCGTGCCGCATGTAGAAAATGCCGGTGCACACATCGAGGCCGTCATTTACGAAGACTTCCAGCATCGATTGGTCCACAAGAACATGAAGCTTGAGCGCGTCCTCTGCGCCGACACACGTTGTCTCAAAGTAAGGCGAGAACAAGGAATCAGCGAAACCAAGCGCCCTACCGCGATCCACGAAGATCCGCGACGTCGACCAATCGTACCCGATCGTAACCTTTTCCCGAGCGGCATTCAGAATATCGATGAAAAGCCTGGATGGCTTTTCGTCAAGATTGGACCGATCAACCAAAGTCGTGTTGAATTCGAAGCTGGCATTTCCCTGGAGGGAAATAGAAAGGGGATCGCTCCCAATAACGGTGGAGCCCTCATACAAAGTTTTGTCGCGCAGATTTTCCAGTGATATCGGATTCTGCACAAGAAAGGCGCTTCTTTGATTTCTTATCTTCCGAAGAGTTAGAACGCGCGGGATGCTAAGCGCACCGCGCCACGGAAAGGTCGGAACGGCCTGTGTATACTGCCAATTGCTTGCCCACCCGATGGCGATTGCCTGGTCCCCAGGGGCGCTGTTAAACGTCTGGACAGCGTAATGATCCTTACCGAAATCCATGAGACGGGTAGCGGGGTCGTCGACATGGAAGGACGTTCCGTCAAAATTACCAACATAGTAGATGTTGATGCTCCCTCCCAGAGGCGCCCCAGGATTAATTCCTATTAACAGCACCCATTTCTTTTCTTCGCTGCCTTCCAAAGAAACCTCGAGGAGGTTTGGACATTCCCATTCACATGCTTCGATGCCAACAGATCCAAACCGACTTAAGAAACTCCATGCCTTGAGGTCGGGTGACGCATAAAAGAGAACCTGACGAGTTTTTGGAAGCACGACGGCCATTATCCAGTGCCGGGTTGGAGCATGCCAGAAGACCTTCGGATCGCGGCAATTGGAGAGGTTCAGGTCAAGCACCGGATTACCGTGGTACCTGGTGAACGTCACTCCTCCATTCTGGCTGTAAGCAATCTCTTGAACCTCCCTGTTGGGTCTATTCAGCGTATAAATCGCCACCAGACCGTCGTGGTCGAAAAACCCGCTGGTATTTTGCGTATCAACAACCGTGCTGCCAGTAAAAATCTGGCCATCCGGGCCGTTTGGAATGGCGATGGGTAGATGTTGCCAATGCAGAAGGTCATGACTGAATGCGTGTCCCCAGCTAGGGTAGCCCGCTGTCATGCTGAACGGGTTATATTGATAGTAAAGTTGCCATCCATTCCAATAGACCAACCCCGCAGGATCGTTCATGAAACCGGCAGGTGGCGTAAAATGATACCGGGGACGAAAGGGTTCCTCGTACAAGGAGAGGCGTGGGAACTCAGGCATATCTCAAAAGCGACAAGCAGAATCAACGACGCGTGAACAGAGCTATAGCGTTCACCATTATATGCGCGACGGTGCACTACTATTCCCTACTCCTTAACACCGCCTGATGTCAGCCCGCCGATAATGAAGCGCTGGCAAAGCAGGAACATCGTGGTAATCGGAATACCGCTCAAGACCGCTAACGCAGAAAATCGGCCCCAGAGCTTTTCCTGCTCGAACAAGAAGGAATTTGCACCCACCGCCAGCGTCCAGTTGTCGCTCGACTGCAAAACGACAGAGGCGACCGGATACTCAGACATGTACGAAATAAAGGATAGGATAAAGACAACGGCAAAGATCGGCAGGCTTATTGGAAGGAGGATTCGAATAAACGTCTGGAACTGAGACGCTCCGTCGATTCGAGCCGATTCTTCCATGCTGGCCGGAATCGTGTCGAAGTAACCTTTGATCATCCAGATATAGCCCGATATACCGCCAAGATAGACCATGATTAGTCCTGTCTGCGTGTTCAGTCCAAGCCACTTGGCGTATCTACCGATAAAATCCAGAATCACATAGAACGCAACCAACGAGAGCACCATTGGGAACATCTGCAAAATAAGCAGAGTGTTCAATGTCACGCCCCTGAACTTGAAACGCAGTCTTGAAAACGCATAGGCAGCCGTGCCGGATAGGCAAATGATTCCGGCAGACGAGAGCACTGAAACTTTTATGGAGTTCCAAAACCAAAGCAAAGGCGGGATCGTTGCTTTGACCATGCGTTTCTCGCCGGTCGCCGGGTTGACTATTTCCTCGTAAGGTATGCCAAGAACAAATTTCCAGTGATCCAGACTAACCTTGTCCGGAATCAGCCGGCTTGGGGCGAAATTCCCCTGCCGGAAGGACGCGGAAATTACCATGATGAACGGAACAAGTACAAGGCAGAGAAAGAAAATCATGAAGGCGTGTGCTCCTATCTTACTAATAATAGCTTTTTGTCCCGAAGTCATCGCACCTATATTTTAACCCTCCTTCCTGTCATCCTCAGATTTATCCAGGCGAGAAAACCGACGATAAAAAACAGGACCGTCGCGATCGCACTTGCAAGGCCGTAATTCGTCCCCGAGTCGCGAAATGCAATATTGAAAGTGTAATTCACCAGTAAGTCTGTTTCGCCGGCAATCCCTCCACCTACCATCTTTGGCCCTCCGGCGGTAAGAAGATAGATCAGGTTGAAATTGTTAAAGTTGAAGGCAAACGACGAAATCAGGATTGGAATCAAGGGAGAAATAACGAGCGGAAGCGTCAACTGGAAGAAATCGGTAATCGGGTTGCTACCGTCGATAGAACTCGCCTCATAAATCGCAGCCGGAATCGATTGCAGCATGCCGGTGCAGATCAGCATCATGTAAGGATAGCCCAACCAGATATTTACTAACAGGATCATTGCACGGGCGCCCCATGGATTTGTCTCCCACTCCGGCGCGAACCCGAATATAGCCTTAAGAAACGCGTTTACGGCACCAAACTCCTGATTGAACAGTCCTTTGAAAATCAAGATCGAGAGCACTGCCGGAACGGCATAAGGCAGGATAAGGAGCGTCCGATACCCCTTTCGAAATTCCAGATCTTTACGTTCGAGAACAACTGCGAGCAGTATCCCGACGGCAAACGTCAGAATTACCGAGAACCCCGAAAACGCGACGGTCCAAAGAAAAATCCTAAGGAATGGCCCTTGAATTCGCGGATCAGAGATAATCCTGATATAGTTGTCGAACCCCGAAAACGTCCTGAATCCCACGCCTACCTTTTCTCCCTTGTCATTGACGAAAAACCCTTGTTGGAAATCGGGTTTAACAGCGCGACCATCTTTTTTGCTAGTCAGCGAACCATCCGGGTTGACTGTCCAGACCCGCTCTCTCGATCCAAACTTCATTAACCCCTGCATAGCAACCATGGTATCATCCGGAAGCGTGAATTGGCGTCCTCTCATCGGGGCAAGGAGTTTTTCACGAGTAATCTGGCCCGTCTCCAATGGCCTTCCCTCTACTTCATCGGTTTGAGCCAGGGCGTTTAACTTTACCGATTCCTGCTCGCCAGGCGATTGTACACCTGGTTTGAGCTCAAAGGGATCCGACGCAAAACGCCTCGTGGGATCCTTCTCATCCTCAAGATAGAGAATGTATCGTCCGTCATCCTGCGCATACAACTTATACTTGTAGGACGCTTTTCCGGCCGGAACGGTCTCCTGCCGTAAAAGGGCCAGGCTGCGGTCGAAGTCGAGCAGGTTCGTCGAGCTGTACTTGGTGAAACTCAGAAACACCATGTAGGCGATCGGAAAAATCACGAAGAGCCCAAACCCGAGAAACCCAGGGAACAAATATCGAAATGTGTAAGCCGACTCGCTTAGATAAACAAAAGCTCCAAGCGCAAGCACTATGAGCATCGCTAGAGCAACCCAGGCGTTCCCAGTCTGATAAATGACAAAATTAAGGTAGAGCGCCGGTAGAAATACCAGCGCCACCAGAATCTGCCGGATAGGAAACCTGCCGTTCACGGTTTCTTCCGGTTATTTTTCCATGTTCTTTTTGGCATCATCCAAGGCAGCCTGCGATGAGGCCTGGCCATTCGTAGCGATTTGGAAGGCCGCAGCCATCGAACTCCAGAATTTTCCAATTTGGGGAATATTGAGCATCACGATCCCGTTTTGTGCATTTTCGTAGGTAGCTTTGATAAATGGATTGCTGGCGACCATTTCATCCAGGAGCGATTTCAAAGCCGGAACGCCAATGGGGACGTCATTGTTGATCGTCTTCAGGCCATCCGCAGTGCAGACATATTTCTCCAGAAATTGGACAGCCAGATCAGCATTGGCCGTTGCCCGATTGATGTATGCAGCCAACACGCCCACAAAGGGTCGACCGGGATTACCCTCCACCCCGGGCACCGGCGCGAGATCGAAATCGATACCGCCTTTGCGCAGGTCCGCCCATGCCCACGGCCCATTAATCATCATGGCTAACTCGCCAGTGCTCATTTTTTGCATCATCACGCTGTAGGAGGCCCCTTTCGGCATGATACCCGCATTGATGAGATCGACGATCGCCTGAAGGCCTTTTACCGCCCCTGCGTCGTTGACCCCGATGTCTTTGATGTCATAACCGCCCTCAACCTTCTTAAACGGGTAACCGCCATCGCTTGCAAGGAAAGGCCAGCTGAAATAGGGCGTACTGTAATCCCACATGATCGGAATAACCTTCGGGTCCTTTGCCTTGAGTTCTTTGGC
>Ga0306923_10007089_pt1 | contig 11124 bp, 8 predicted proteins | sample sta12Can44000108_FD_203841 | JGI IMG/M metagenome (GOLD analysis project Ga0306923, IMG submission 203841) | Lab enrichment of tropical soil microbial communities from Luquillo Experimental Forest, Puerto Rico - statanox.12C.anox.44.000.108 (v2)... | ecosystem: Environmental > Terrestrial > Soil...
ATAGAGAATGGTAATGGGTTAGTATGGATTGTTTGTAATTCTAATTTTTTTGTGATTACTTCATCATCTTCGCAGTAAATGAAGTAATCTTCTATTGTTTGATTTTCTATTATTTTAAACTTACTGTTGATATAATTTTCGAACTTGTAACCGTATCGGTCTAAATGATCTTCTGTAATATTTAACAGAAGCGCAACATCCGGTCTGAAGGTTTTTATATCATCTAATTGAAAAGAACTAATCTCTGCCACATACCATTCTTTTGGCGCTTCGGCAATTTGTTTTGCAAAGCTGTAACCAATGTTGCCTACCAATGCACAACTCATTCCTGCCTTATCTAAAATGTGATAGATTAATGAAGTGGTTGTGCTTTTTCCGTTGCTTCCGGTAATAGCAATTATTTTACTATTGCCTTTAAATCTGTATGCCAGTTCAATTTCAGAGATTACTTCAATTCCTTTTGCACGAATCTTTTTCACCATTTCATTTTTTTCAGGAATACCCGGGCTCTTCATTACTTCATCTGCGTTCAAAATTTTTTCTTCGGAATGTTTAGCTTCTTCAAAATCTATTGCATTATCAATGAGCTCTTTTTTAAACTTGTCTTTTATTGTTCCGCCATCACTTACAAATACTTCATATCCTTTTTGTTTTGCCAGCAATGCAGCACCAACACCACTTTCACCTGCACCTAATATGATTAATTTGTGTTTCATTTCTTTGTTATCAACTTTTGTTTTCATGTCATCTTCGTTGCGTCGCACACTTCAACTTTTTGTTCATTAATGATCCGAACGTACAAGTGAGTGACACAACCAAAGCCTCATTTATATTTTATCGTTCGTTCAAAAAAACCTTCTTACTTTTCCCCTTTTACATTTTACTCCTTTAACCCACTATCTCATCTTCAACGTTACAATACTTCCTATCATCAATAAAATGGTGATGATCCAAAAACGCAACGAGATTTTATTTTCGTGAAAACCTTTTTTCTGGTAATGATGGTGTAACGGGCTCATTAAAAAAACCCTTCTTCCTTCACCATATTTTTTCTTGGTGTATTTAAAATAACTTACCTGAACCATTACACTTAATAATTCAATTAAGAACACGCCACAAAAAATAGGAATTAATAATTCTTTCCGAACGATAATGGCTAATGATGCAATAATACCTCCAATTGCAAGGCTTCCGGTATCGCCCATAAACACTTGAGCAGGATATGTATTGTACCACAAGAAGCCGATGCATGCACCAACAAATGCACCAACAAAAATGGATAACTCACCTAAGTTAGGGATGTACATGATGTTTAAATAATCCGCAAAAATGAAGTTGCCGCTTACATATACAAATATGCCCAAACCTGCACCAATAATGGCACTCACGCCGGCAGCCAATCCATCGATACCATCTGTTAAATTAGCACCGTTACTAACTGCAGTGATAATAAATGTTACAATTAAAATATAAATGATCCATGTATATTTCTCTGCACCGTTACCCATCCAACTCAACAACTTGCTATAATTAAATTCGTGACCTTTTACAAAAGGAATTGTAGTAATGGGAGTTTTTACTTTTCTGAAATAATGCGTAGTTCCGTTATTTGTTCTTACAACTAAGTTTGAATCTTTTGCAAATTTTTCTCCTTTCTGCAAATAAGCATGTGCATCTTTAGAAAAAATTTCACGCTCAACAGTAACTGCCTCACTAAAATATAAAGTAACGCCGATGATAATTCCTAATCCAATCTGGCCAATGATTTTCGAAATGCCTGCTAACCCATCGCTGTCTTTCTTTTTATAAGATTCACCTTTTTGTTGTGCTGCTTTTCTTGCTTTTATTTTAAAATAATCATCCAAAAAACCAATTACCCCTAACCACACCGTACACAAAACCATTAAACGGATATATACCTTATCCAGATTTGCAAATAATAATGTTGGAATTAAAATACTTAATAAGATAATAACACCACCCATTGTTGGCGTGCCTTTCTTTTGCATTTGACCCTCTAAACCTAAGTCTCTAACACTTTCGCCAATTTGCTTTTTCTGTAAGAAAAGAATAATGCGTTTACCATAAACAGTTGCAATTAACAGCGATAAAATAATTGCCATTGCAATTCTGAATGTTAAAAACTGAAACAAACCTGCTCCGGGAATGTTAAACGATTGTTTCAGCCATGTAAACAAATGATATAGCATAAAAAATGAATGGTGAATAGTGAATAATGAACAATAAGTTTTTATCTATTTTTCGTTATTCATTTTTCATTGTTATTTATTTAATAATTCAAACATTTCTTTTAAAATTTCTTTATCGTCAAAATGATGTTTAACACCATTGATGTCTTGATATTTTTCGTGCCCCTTTCCCGCAATCAAAATAATATCTTCAGGATTTGCTAAATTCACGGCAGCTTTAATCGCTTCTTTTCTGTTAACTATAGATATGTATTTTCTTTTTGCACTGCTGCTCAAACCTTCTTCCATATCTTTTAAAATATCTTCTGCTTTTTCTGTTCTCGGATTATCGCTGGTAAAAATTGCTTTATCACTCAAATCACAGGCAGCCTGCGCCATAACCGGACGTTTGGTTTTATCTCTATCTCCGCCGCAACCCACAACAGTTATAATTTGTTCGTACCCTTTACGTAATTTTTTAATGGTAGTTAAAACGTTTTGCAATGCATCAGGAGTATGTGCGTAATCTACAATTCCGATAATCATTTTTTTGCTGATGATATAATCAAATCGCCCCTCGGCTCCGCTTAACATGCTCAATACTCTTAACACTTCAGTACTGTCTTCCCCCAAACAGACCGCTGCACCATATACTGCTAATAAGTTGTAAGCATTAAATTCACCTATCAACATAAAATGCACTTCTTTATCATTCACCAACATTTGCAATCCGGTAAGTGCATTCTCTAAAATCTTTCCTTTAAACTCGGCTACAGTTTTTAAACTGTAGAAATATTTTTTTGCAGCAGTATTTTGCAACATCACTTCGCCACGTTTATCATCTTTATTTGAAATGGCAAAAGCAGATGATGATAATGAATCGAAGAAAGATTTCTTCACTTTAATATATTCATCAAATGTTCTGTGATAATCCAAATGATCGTGTGTGATATTGCTGAACAATCCACCGACAAATTGTAATCCTGTAATACGATGCTGATGAATGGCATGGCTGCTGCATTCCATAAACACATGCGAACAACCTGCTTCAACCATTTGATGCAACAATGCATTTAATGAAACCGCATCGGGTGTTGTATGTGTTGCAGGGATGATTTCGTTACTAATTTGATTTTGAACGGTACTAATCAGTCCACATTTATAACCTAATTGTGTAAACAATTTAAAAAGGACTGTTGCAATAGTTGTTTTACCATTTGTTCCGGTAACACCAATTAATTTTATTTTAGTTGACGGTTCATCATAAAAATTATGAGCCAGATAAGCAACGGCTTCGTTTGTATTAGCAACTTGTAAATAAGTAACTCCATTAACAATATTGCTTGGCATTTCTTCGCACAAAATTGCTTTTGCACCTAATTCAATTGCCTTATTAATGAATTGATGACCATCAGCCTGTATCCCTTTTATTGCAACAAACAAAGAGCCCTCGCTTATTTTACGAGAATCTATCTGTACATCTTTTATATCCAATGCAGTAGAGCCTTGCACTTGCAGCAGACGAACTTTGTACAATATGTTTTGTAATGTTTTCACGGTTTAATTCAATTGAATATTTATAACCTGACCTCTTGCTATCGGTTGCCCCGTAATAATTGATTGCGCTGCAACTTTTCCTTTGCCCTTTATATTTACTTTCAATCCAATATTTTCGCACAAGTACACCGCATCTTTTAAACCCATGCCTCTTAAAGAAGGCATAGCAGTTGTATCTTTTTTATTATTACTTAACCACACAAAACCATTTGTACCATTTACATTAATCCAATCATTTATTAATGAAGAAGAATCTGTATATTTAATTTGCAAATACTTCATCAATTGTTTAGCATCATCCTTCGATCCGATATAAGAAAAAGATGAACTGTCTTTTTTACTGCTAACATTCGTCACATAATTTGTTTTATGAACATAAGTTGCATACAACCTGTCTGCAATTTCTTTAAACACAGGCCCGGCAACACTTGCACCAAAATGATTTACCACGTGCGGCTTATTTACAATCACTACCAGGATTGTATACTGCGGGTCCTCAACCGGAAAAAAGCCAACAAAAGAACTTTGAAATATCTGGTCGGCATAGCCTCTGCTACCGTTTGCTACCAATGCTGTTCCTGTTTTACCTCCTACTCTATAAGGTGAATTCACAAAAAGCTTTCTTGCAGTACCTTCCGTACAGACTCCTTCTAAACATTGTTTTATTTGTTTCAATGTTTCATCGCTGCAAATTTTTTCAGCAGCAATTCTTGGTTCAAATTCACGAATAGTCTCACCTTCTTTTTTAACGGCACTCACCAAATAAGGATGCATCATAGTGCCGTTATTTGCAATGGCATTATACAGTGATATTGTTTGCAATGGCGTTACCTGCAAGTTGTAACCGAATGCCATCCACGGCAAAGTAGTTGGACCCCAAAGCCTGCTGCCAGGCCTAATAATAACTGGCTTTCTTTCGCCGGTAAGATCAATACCGGTTAAAGTATCCATCCTGAATCTTTTAATATGATTTAAGAATTGACCCGGGTTATTACTGTAACCCATTGTTGCCAATTTTGCCATACCAACATTAGAACTAAATTCAAATGCCTGCTTTACCGTAATATTTGTTTTACCACGCATATCATCATCATCATAAACTGTTTGGCCTGCAGTTTGCCAAACACCATTCTGCACATTTACAATTTGGTTTAGTGATACTTTTTTATCTTCTAACAAAGACATTAACGTAACCAGTTTAAATGTAGATCCAGGTTCCGTTGCATTAATAGCGTAATTAAAATTTTCAAAATAAGAGCCGTCGGTTCTTTTACCCAAGTTGGCAATGGCCTTTACTTTTCCAGTTTTAGTTTCCATTACAATTGCACAACCATGGTCCGCCTCATTACTCATCATCATCCTCATTAAAGCATTCTCGGTTATTTCCTGAACAAATACATCAATTGTTGAAACAATATCTTTTCCGTTTTCAGGTTCTACCTGCACATCATCCACCGGAACACCCACCCCGCCTGCAATGTAGCGTACCAACCTGTTTCCGCTTTTCCCTTTTAAGATAGAATCGTAAGTCATTTCCAATCCAACCTTAAAAGAATCTCTTGCCAATCCGATTGTTCTAAACGCAAGCAGCTTATAAGGATTCAAACGAATACTCTTATTCTCTTCTATAAAACCGCTCTTATTTTTTCCTAATCGTACCAATGGAAATGTTTTTAATTCTTGATATTCTCTGTAACTGATATTTTTTCTTAACGGGAAATATCTGTCTTCATCTTTATATCCCTGTTGCAATATTTTCTTGTATTCACCTGCAGATTTATCTTTAAATAATTCTGCCAGTCTGAAACTCAACGAATCAATATTTTCTTTAAACCGTTTCCCATTTTTTTCTCTTAATCCATCTGCACCAAAATCTATAAACACATCAAACTGAGGAATACTGGTACTTAACATTTGCCCGTCTTCGCTATAAATAGTTCCTCTTTCTGCATCTACTTCTTCTATTTTTTGATGCAAACTATCACTCATACTTCTCCACTTTTTTCCTTGCACCTGCTGTATATAAAACGCCTTACCAAGTATTGCAACAGAAAGTAACACTACTGCTATATAACCCAGATATACTCTCCATAATATGTCGCGTTTAATATCCATAGCTTGTTCAACACTATTTCTATTTTACAATTTGCAACCTTATCGGCGTTTCTTTACTTACCTTCAAACCCAATGGTTCTGCAGCTTTCAGCACTTGTGCTTCTTCACTTTTATACATCACTTCGCTTTTCAATGTTTTATATTCAAACTGCAAATCCTTCAATTGATTTTGTGTTTTACTTATATTTCTAATTGTTTTATCAGCCATGTGTCCGTTAGCTATATATAAAACAGTTAATGCACTTAAAAACAAAAAGAAATTCATATTCCCTGTTATCCATTGATATTGAAAAACTTTTCTCAATGGATTTTTTGATGGATTATTATTTACAACTTCTTCTGGCATTTTTTTTATTTATCAACTTTTGCTTTTCAATTCAACTTCGTTGTGTCACTCACTTGTACTGTTTGTTCTTTATTCAACTTTTTTACCTTAAGCTATAAGCCCTATACCTTTTGCCTTACTCCTTGCTGCCTGCATTTCAGCTGTACAAGTGTGCGACGCAACAGGAGCGTCATGTTTATTCTACTGCCCGGCACAGAATCTTACTTACAGCTTTTCTACCACTCTCAACTTTGCACTTCGGCTTCTTGTATTTCTTTTTAATTCTTCTTCACCCGCTGTGATTGGTTTTTTATACACCGGTTCGAAAATTTTTTCTTTCACATTGGGCAAGAAAGGGTTATCAGGCGTTTCATCGAAACTGCCTTTGCGAAAAAAGTTTTTCACCAATCTGTCTTCCAAAGAATGAAAAGTGATAATTGCCGAACGGCCACCACTCTTTAACACAGCAGGTAACTGCTGCAGCATTTCTTTTAAAGCACCCATTTCGTCGTTCACTTCAATTCGCAAAGCCTGGAACACCTGCGCCAAGTACTTATTGGGATTACCTTTCACCACAGGACTGATCATTGATTTAAACTGCTCGATGGTTGTAGACGGAACCGCCTTCCGTCGGTCAACAATATGTTTTGCCAATGTTTTAGAATTGGTTACTTCGCCATATTGTTCGAACAAAAGATGCAATTGTTTTTCGGAGTAATCTGCAATAACAGAAGATGCGGTTATGGTTTGTCGTTGATCCATTCTCATGTCCAACGGGCCTTGAAAACGAATAGAGAAACCACGTTCGCCTTCATCAAACTGATGACTGCTTACGCCGAGATCTGCCAAAACACCGTCAACCTGCTGAACTTTGTGCAAACGGAGAAAACGTTGCAGATGACGGAAGTTGTGCGGCACAAAAATAATTCGTTCATCATCGGGTACATTTTCTTGTGCATCTGCATCTTGGTCAAAAGCAAACAATCTTCCACTGCTATTCAGCTTTTCTAAAATTCCTCTGCTATGTCCGCCACCGCCAAAAGTGCAATCAACATAAATACCGGAAGGGTTTATGTTTAATGCTTCGATTGCTTCGTGAAATAAGACCGGGATGTGATAATCGAGATTTTTGATTTGAGATTTCTGATTTGAATTGTTTTCACTCATAATTCATCATTCTTAAATCATCATTAATCTTTTTTCTCTGTCATTACTTCTTTAGCCAAATCACTGAAAGCCTCAGGTGAAAAATCCTCAAAGAGCTGTTTGTACTTAACCGAATCCCAGATTTCGAAACGATCCAAAGCTGCTGCCAGCGTAATATCTTTTACAAGTCCTGCAAATTCTTTTAATGATGCAGGCAACAATAAACGCCCTGCAGAATCTAACTCAACTTCTGTTGCACCACCTAAGAACTGACGGCGGAATTGACGTACTTTCGGGTCGAAATCATTCAACTGACTAATCTTGGCAACAATGAGTTCCCAACTTTTGATCGGATATAACGTAAGGCATTTTTCAAAGCCGCGGCTGAGAATGAAACGTCCTTCTCCTTCAGGTAACTGTTTTTTCAGTCCACCAGGAACGAGAAAGCGACCTTTCGCATCAACCGTAGCTTCATATTCGCCGTGAAATCCGTTCATTGTTAATAATTATTGTTCAAGATTACCACTTGTTGACACAAAATAACACTTTTTCCCACTTTAAATACAAATTTGAAGCGTTTGTATTTATGCACAACTATTAACATAGCTCAAACGCAGTACTGCACTGCATTTAAGCGGCTTTTAACTAAGCAACCTGTGTTTGAGATGTGAATAGCTGTGGATAAACTATCAAAAAGGCTGTCAGGACTGTATTTCGGTAGATTCGGTGGGAGAAAACAAGGCTAAAAAATGGATTTTATTGTTGAAAAGAGAAATGACTGTTTGAAACATGCACCCCAAATTTTTAAAAATACAGGATTTTAGCTACGACTTACCGGCAGAAAAAATTGCAACTTATCCTCTCTCTACAAGGGATAACAGTAAATTATTGGTTTATAAAGAAAGAGCAATTACCGAAAGCAAATATCAAAACTTAGCCGAACAATTACCCCAAGAAACACTACTTGTATTTAATAACACCAAAGTTGTTGAAGCCAGAATTATTTTTCAAAAAGCAAGCGGAGGATACATTGAGATTTTTTGTTTGGAACCGGGTGAAAAATATCCAGACATTACTACTGCCATGCTTCAAAAAGGAAATGCTCAATGGAAATGTTTAGTAGGCGGCGCAAAAAAGTGGAAAGAAGAATTTCTATTAAAAAAAATTCAAACAAATTCACATATCATTTCTCTCTCTGCAAAAATTGCAGAGAAAAAAAATGATTATTTCTTGATTGATTTCTTTTGGGACGGTGATAACAGTTTCGCAGAAATATTACACGCTGCCGGATTAATACCATTACCACCTTATTTAAACAGAGATCCAGAAGAGAATGATAAAGCAACTTATCAAACTGTTTATGCAAAATATGATGGCTCTGTTGCTGCACCAACAGCAGGTTTGCATTTTACCAAAGAGCTATTTGAAAAATTAAAGTTGAAGAAGATTGAATCTTCTTTCGTTACGCTGCATGTTGGCGCAGGAACATTTAAACCCGTGAAAGCAGCAGAAATGAAAGATCATGAAATGCATGCAGAGTTTATTGACGTGCATGAATCTTTAATTGAACAATTATTGAATAGTCTAGACAAAACCATTGTTGCGGTTGGCACAACATCGCTTAGAACAATTGAAAGTTTATTTTGGATGGGAATTAAATTAAGTAAGAAGTTAGAAGTTGGAAGTACGATGATTTCTATTGAAGATATTTCTGTTAAGCAATGGGATCCTTACGAATTAAATTCAACTATTACTGCAAAAGAATCGTTGCAATTCTTATTACAATGGATGAAAGATACGAACACCAAAAGAATACTCTCTAAAACACAAATTATTATTGCACCGGGATATGCTCTAAAAATCGCAAAAGGTTTAATTACTAATTTTCACCAGCCGCAATCAACATTATTATTGCTGGTTGCTGCTATAATTGGTAACGATTGGAAAAAAGTTTATAACTATGCTTTAAAAAATAATTTTCGCTTTTTAAGCTATGGAGACGGAAGTTTAATTTGGCTTAATAGTTAAATTTTAGCCAACGGAATTTGAACAGTAAATGTACTGCCTTTACCTAAAGTGCTATCTACTTTAATAGTTCCTTTATGAGCATCTACAACGGTTTTTACATAACTCATTCCCAATCCAAAACCTTTTACATTATGCACGTTACCGGTATGTGCTCTATAAAATTTTTCAAAAATTCTTTTTACAGATTCTTTGCTCATTCCAATTCCGTTATCCTCAACACTAAGCATAAAATATTTATTATTGCTTTGAGTTGAAATTTTAATCAACAAGTCTTCTTTCGAATATTTAATAGCATTATCAACAAGATTGGAAATCAGGTTGGTAAAATGAACTTCATCTGCATCTACCAAATCATGTTGCGCATCTAATTTCAACTCAATTTTTGCATTTTTTTCATTCAATTGCAATTGGTAATTCTCCATCACTTTTTGTATAACATCGTTACCATGCAGTGTTTCTATATTCAATTTCAATTCTTGTTTCTCCATAAGTGCAGCCTGCAAAATAGTTTCAACATGTTTGTTCATACGTTTATTTTCCTCCTTTACAATACTGCTGAAATAATTCATCTTTTCTTTATCGTTCTGCACTTTTTCATTTCTTATTGCATCAATAGCAAGTGATATGGTAGCCAAAGGAGTTTTAAACTCATGCGTCATATTATTAATAAAGTCACTCTTAATTTCGCTCAATTTTTTTTGATTTAGCATTGTTGTTACAGTAATATAAAACGCAGCAACAATAACTAACATAAAAATAGCTGCACCAAAAACAACCCATTTAACCGAATCCCAAACCTGTTTTTGAAAATCAGGAACAACAATTATTAAATGTTCAAAGGTATCTGAGCTTGAGAAATCGGGAAGATTACTCGGAATAATTGCCGTAAGAAATTGTTCATTCTGTAAGGTATCGTAATAGTTAATTTCAAATTTTGAAGATTGCATTTCTACTTCACCCGTTTCGTTTACAATCGCAAAATCAAACGCAAGTTGTTTCAGTTCTTCTTTTCTTAGTTCTTCTTTAATTTTATTAAAAATATCAACTTGCGAAAATTTGTCATCAACAGAAAGCGGTTTAATCATTTTCGACATTTCCATTCCTTCAATAGAAAAAGGTAAGCCCGGTTTTCGCAACATTCGCATACTTTGGGTAGACCGTAAATATTTTCCAATTTCAATTGCAACATTGGTTCCGGCTCTTTTAACTTTCTCGTGCATTTGCTCGTGCCGTACCTGAATTAGATTCTTTAACCATGAAACTTGTAACAAAACAAGCCCGAAAAGCGAAAGAGAAATTAAAATAACTATTACAGGTAACGTTTTCTTCATTATGACAAATATAATTTACAATATAAGAACAAATATACCCGGTATCAGGTTTATCAAGCATTTAACGGAATTTTTTAAGCCGATAATGTTTTACTTTTTAAATGAAAAGCTTAATTTCAAAACATGAATGAAGTAATTACGGGTACACTTTTAATATCCGACCCTTTTTTAAAAGATCCAAACTTTTTACGGTCTGTAGTTTTAATATGCGAGCATCAAAAAGAAGGCAGTTTTGGTTTTGTTTTAAACAAACTTTATAACCAGACGCTGGCAGAGTTAATGACAGATATGGACACATTTAATTATCCCGTTTATTATGGCGGCCCTGTTCAAATTGATACTTTGCATTTTTTACATAGGAGGCCCGATGTAGTTGAAGATGGGATTTTTATTATTGATAATATTTACTGGGGTGGAAATTTTGAGCAGGTTA
>Ga0306923_10007090_pt1 | contig 11124 bp, 7 predicted proteins | sample sta12Can44000108_FD_203841 | JGI IMG/M metagenome (GOLD analysis project Ga0306923, IMG submission 203841) | Lab enrichment of tropical soil microbial communities from Luquillo Experimental Forest, Puerto Rico - statanox.12C.anox.44.000.108 (v2)... | ecosystem: Environmental > Terrestrial > Soil...
ACACCATGATCTCGCACCCCGATCTTGTTCACCTCGATCGCGCCGGCCAGGAATCCGGCGCGGATCAGAAACACGATCCTCTTCCGCCGACCGTCTACACCGGCATCTGGTGGTACGCTCGCTTTCCGGACCACTACTCCGGTGACGGCACTATTGCCAGCAAGGAACTCGGCGAGGCCGACATGAAGCTCTGGATCAGCACCATTGCCGACGCCCTGCGAGCCATCAAGGCTGACGAGAACAGCCTGCGCCTGCAAAATGAGTTCTTTGAGAAAAGCAAACATCCGCTCGATACCAAGCAGTAGAAACCGCCCGGCATGAGTCGATACACTGGTAAACCCGGAGATGCTGCGCTGGGGATGGAGCAGCAGATCACGCGGCGCGACTTCCTCGGGGCCACGCTGCTGGCCTCGGGCGCCGAGCTTCTGGCGCCGCTTTCACCGCAGCATTTTCTTTCGCTTCGCCCGGGACAGTCCCTTCCCGGGTCAGCCGAGGACTGGAATGGTTACGGCGGGGTGGGCGAATATGCCACCAGCAACGGCAACACCTGGGAAGTTCTGAGCGCGGGCCATCGATTGCGGGACTCGCAGGTCCCGCTCGATACAGGAGCCGTTCCGGCCAGCAACGAATTCTACGATTGCGTGATCGTCGGTGGTGGCATCAGCGGCCTTGCCGCGGCGCTTTTCTTCCTGCGGCAGGCGGGAGGGGAGGCGAAAGTCCTGCTGCTTGAGAATCACCCGATATTCGGAGGCGAGGCCAAGCAAAATGAATTCGAGGTAGATGGCCGTCGCCTCACCGCCCATCAGGGTTCGGCCATCTACTTTGTGCAGTACCCGCACAGTTTTCTCGCCGAGTTTTACGACTCGATCGGCCTGCGCGAGCCGCGCTTGCAATACCAGAAATGGGGGGGAGAAGGTCCGGCGATGGCTCTCGGCCGCACCCCCTACGATGCGCAGGGAATGTCCACCGGACAATACGGCTTCTGGTTCAGCGGTTCCTCGGGAGCGCCGGGAGGAAGCTGGCTCATCGATCCGCTGGGCAAAAAATTCGCCGCTGCACCCGTCAGCGCCGCCGATCGCTCCGAACTTCTTCGCTGGTATTCCGGCGAGGCCCAGCAGCGCTCGCATTTCACCCCGCCGCAATACGAGGGCGATGATATTTCCCGCCGCCTCGACGCGATCTCCCTTGAGGATCACTACATAGAGCGCTTCGGCCTCAAGCGCGAATTCATCCGTGCCTATCTCTCGCCCGATCTTGGCGGGGGCTCCGGCCTTGGCGCCGACGCGCTCTCCGCCTACTCGGAATACGCGGCGGACCTGCTGCATCCCTACGAAAAGGAGGGTGAGCCGGTACAGATGTTTCCGGGAGGAAACACCACCATCGCTCGTCTTCTGGTGAAGGCGCTTATTCCTTCCTCTATCGCCGGCGAAGCAACCGTCGAGGGCGTCACGCGCAACCCGGTAAACCTCGCGGCGCTCGACAACCCAGCTTCCCGGGCGCGCCTGCGTCTCCATTCGACGGCCCTCGAGATCGCTCACGAAGGCGACCCCAAGCGCGCCGAAACGCTCAGAGTCCTGTACTCGCAGAATGGCCAGCTGTTTCGGGTTCGCGCCCGTTCCGCTATCATGGCCGGCGGCAGTTGGACCACCAAGCACGTCGTAAGCGACCTCGATGCGGCACGCAGAAATGCCTACGCGCAGTTCTTCCGTTCGCCCTGCCTCATGGCAAACGTCGCCGTGCGCAACTGGCAGTTTCTTGCCAAGCTTGGCATCACCGGCTGTCGTTGGTTTGGCGGCGGCATCGGTAACTATCTCGAAGTCTCCCGCAAGGCTTTGGTCGGCGACGTGCCGCCGGAAATCCGGCCCGAGCAGCCGATTGTGCTGACCCTCAAGGTGCTTTTCTCGTTTCCGGGCCTTGCCACCGAGGCGCAAGGCCAGCGTGGCCGTGCGCAGCTCCTTGCCACTTCCTTTCGCGAATACGAACGCCGCATACGCGAACAGTTCGCCGAGATGTTTCTAGCGGGGGGCTTCGACCCCAAGCGTGACATCGCCGGCATCGTCCTCAACCGCTGGGGACACGCCTATCTCAGCCCGCAACCCGGTTTCTTTTTCGGTGTCGGGGGACAACCCGCACCCCGCGAGGTCCTGCGATCGGCTCCCTTTGGACGAATCGCCTTTGCCAACACCGACCTCGCCGGGGCGATGGACCATCGCTACTCCATCCTCGAGGCGCGGCGCGCCGTTTCGCAGTTGTTTGATTCCGTGATTGCCTAGCGCAGGTGTGCGGACCGCCTGGACGTCTGGGAACGGCCTAGCGCCCTTAAAACTCCGCGGGCATCCCGCGCTGCAGCTGCCGTTTCCTTAGCGGGAGGAGCGGGTGCCGTGACTCAGTACCCGCGTCGGAGCTGCTCTATCCATCGCTCCAGGGTTGGCTGATGTTTCTCTTCCACGTCCAGGAACTCCACGCCCATGCCGACGCGCGGCTTCACGATGCGCACCGCGGCTAGGGCCTGAACCACCTGGTCCTTGCGGCGCAGGGTCAGGCGTGACCGGCAGCCGGTGGGAAGTGGCTTGCTGGTGCAGACAAAACATCCGCCCATCGAAATATCCGACGTGACCCCTTCAGCCGAGACTCCGGTCTCCAGGTCGATAAACGTGGCGTCGGCCGCCAAAGGATAGCGAATGGCGTAACGCCTGTCGCGCACGAACAGAGAGCGCGAACCGCCTTTCTTCACATGCTCGTCCATGAAAATAACGTTCTTCACGCCAGCCGAACGCCGCCCCCGGTTGCGAATCTTACTGCCCTTTAGTTTGACTGAAAAACCGCGCCTGCCGAGCGGTCTCTGCCGCACGGTCTCCTTAAAAGATAACAGCCTTTTGGTACCCGGCGCGTCCCCGGGGGTTATTAGTGCATGCGACAAGATCCGGTTTGCGGTCGCCGGAGCCAGCCGGCTGCTTGTTAAACTCGTAAAGCTGGTGCTGCTTCCTTCATGAACGCAACCCGCACAGAAGCCCTACGCCAGAGCGATCGCATCACCCTGCGTATGCCCGTCGAAGCCTCTTGGGTGGGCGATGGAGGCATCGTGCGGCGGCTGGCCGCACAGACTCTGCTGGTGAGCCGCAACGGCGGCGTCCTGCGCCTCGAGGAAATGCTGCTGGCCGGGCAGGAACTCACCCTCAAGCGGAAGCTTCGAGGAGACGGCGTCAAGACCGCCCGCGTCCGCGTGGTGGCGGAAATTGACCGCGAACCCGAAGGCTTCCTTTATGCCGTTCACATCCTCGAATCACGGGCCGACTTCTGGGACATCGACTTTCCCCCTCCCCACAAAGCTGAAGAAGCGCTAGCGCGCTTGCTGATGGAATGCGGCTTCTGCCAGCGCCGTGAGGTGGTTTACCTCAATGAAATGGAATTGCGATCCTTCGAGGTGCGCAAGTGCGTTGCCCGCATCTGCAAAATATGCGATGCGCCTTCCGTCTGGGTGGAATCGCGATCGCAACCGTGCGAGTCTGATTCCTCTCCATCGCCCCCGGGGAGCGACGAACGTGTGCTGCCGCGCCGCAATCGCACCCGCGTCAAAGCACGCGTGCTGGCCTGTATTCGCCGACGCGGTTTCCAGGAAGAGGTCGCGGTGTGCGAGGACCTCTCAAAGGGCGGCATCGCCTTCCGCAGCCGCAATCAGTATCCGGAAGGCACGCGCGCCGAAGTGGCTGTTCCGTTCACGCCGGGCAGCAGCGCCATCTTTGTTCCTATTCGCATCGTCTTTTCGCAGGCCATTCCTTCCGCCGGTCTTTTCCGCCACGGCGCCGCCTATCTCAAGCCGCCTGAATAGGCCGGCCAGCGCAATTGTTCTTAGCAGGCCGGGATCCGGCTTCTAGTGCCCCCCGCCAGCAGGAGCGCTGTCCGGAGCAACCTCACCGGCCATCAGCCGCGGCAGCAGGAAATGAAAAAACCTTTCGGAGTCCGAGGACAAGCAGGCTGACGCATTTGCCGTTCCGGCGCCGGGACGCGTGAAGCCACGCTCATCCACACTGATGTGAAGCGGCTCTGCCGGACACAGTTCCGGTTTCACCAGATATGCCACGGCCATGGCGTCGAACAGAGTAGCAGTTGGCGTGCGCGTGCTCCTCAGCCACTGGAAGTACAGCGCGGCCAGGGCATTGGTCAGCTTCGAACCGGTGCTGAACAGCAGCGTCCGCTTGCTCTCATCGAGCAGCAACTGCGTCGAATCGAGCGGCATCATGAAGATAGGTACGCCGCTCGCGAAAAGCTTCTGCGCGGCTGACACGTCGCTGTAAATGTTGTACTCGGCATCCGGGCCGTGATCCGGTCCATATCCGAGATCCCCGTAGCCTTTTCGGATTGATCCGCCCATCATGACCACTTGCTTGAACTTGCGGAACCCAGCCGCGTCGCGTTCGATGGCGGCTGCAATATTGGTCAGCGGGCCGATGGTTACCAGGGTGATTTCGCCCGGCGCTTCGCGTGCCTGCTCGAGCAGGTATTCCACCGCGTCGGGATGCCGGGGCGCGGCGGGGCCCTCCCGAGCCCATGCGGATTGCGAAAAGGTGGCCTTGCTTTTGGTGGCCACACCGGCCACGACGGCAATGTCCGCCGTGCCGGTTTCCTTGAGAAAGCGGTCCACCAGCCGCGCCCGCAAAGCCGTGTCGCCCCAGGCCGTGGTAATGCCAATCACTTTAATTTCGGGACTTCGCAGCGCCAGCGCCAGCGCGAAGGCATCGTCAATGTCGTCTCCGATGTCCGTGTCCAGAATCATTTTGGCCGGCGGAGCTTTCTCTGTTTTTGCCGCGCTTTGCGGAAAGCCGCCCGCCGCAAAAAGCCCCCCCCACAGCAGCATACCGAAGCAGCCAAGTGCCGCTCGCATGGTCCAATTGGTATTCCACCCGCCGGGCATAGTGAGGGCAAATGATAACACCAGCTCAGCCGACACCCTACGTGACAGAGTCTTGACTTGACACCGGCACCGTAGTGGAGTTCACTTGCGTTTATAAGCGCGGCTTGAGCAGGTCAGAAGAGCGACATGGCGGAGGATTGACGCCGTTGCCACCCTCCTTCAGCTCTCGGTAAACTCAATTCTGCGTGAATCCGTGTCCGACCGGACTGGCCCATGGGTGTTCTTCGAGTCCCTTTGTTGATGGTTCTTGCGGCGGCAGAAGCTGCGGCGTCGGCTGCGGCGTTTGCTCAGCAGCCTGGCGCGTCAGCGCTGCTCGATCCGAAAAGCTCGCCGTCCGCGCCGGCGATGGCCACGTTGCGGGTCTGTCTGCGCCTCGAGGATGAAACCCCGTTCACCGGATTCGCGAGTGTGCGTGTCATTCCGGATGCCGGCCAAGAACTCCTTGGCATACCGGCCGAAAAAGACGGCGAATTTATGTTTTCGGGCGTGACCTCCGGAACCTACACCATTGAAATCCAAGCTCCCGGTTTTCAGGGCCTGAGCTTAACCACGCACATCGACGACGGCCCGCGCTTGAAAACGCTGTTTGTGCCCATGCGGCAAAGGCTCGCAGCCGCGGAGCCAGGCAAACAAAACACGGTGGCAAAAGTAACGGCAACAGAAGTGCCAAAGGCAGAAACGAAAAGCGAAGTGAAGGAAGAGAGCAACGAAGGAGCGGGGGGCGACGCACCGCCGGCGGCAGCGCTTTTGGCCGCATCCGTCGCGGCGGCTGCCGGGGCGGCCGCCCGGGAGTCAATGGCCCCCGCCGGCCCCTCTCCTGCCCCCAAGGCCAATGGAGAGCTAGACTATTGGAACCCACACGAGCTAGAACAAGTTCCGGGAGTAGACCCGAATGTTAGCTGTCCGTGTGAGGAGGTACTGCGTGCTGTGGGCCGGCGCATGACCGAATTCGTGGACACCCTCGAGAAGTTTACGGCCACGGAAAAGCTAGAGCACTTCTACGTGGATCGCTCCGGTGCCTTGAAATCGCCGGAAAGCCGCAGCTTCGCCTACGTGGCTACCGTTTCGCAGAACTCCCGCGGAACCTTCCTGCTCGAGGAGTTCCGGAACGGGACAAATGACGCCGAGCAATTTCCCGCGCACACCGCTACCCGCGGCTCGCCGGCCATGGCGTTGATCTTCCACCCGGCGCTGGCCGACGGCTTTGACTTTCGTTGCGAGGGCCTCGGGCAGCGCAACGGACGCGAAGCCTGGCTTATTCATTTTGTCCAACGGCCGGACCGCCCCATTCAGATTCGCTCTTATTCGGTGGCCGGCAAGTCCTTTCCGTTGGCGCTCGAGGGGCGCGTTTGGGTGGACCCCGGCAATAATCAGGTGATGCGGCTGGAATCCGAACTGGTGAAGCCGATTCCCGAGATCGGGCTGACCCATGAACATTTTGCGATTGACTACCAACCGGTGCAGTTTCGTTCCACCGGACAGCAGCTGTGGCTGCCGCAAATGGCCGAGTTGTATGTCGAGCGGAAGGGCAAGCGGTTCTACCGCCGCCACACCTTCTCTGATTTCCGGCTCTTCAATGTCGACGCCGCGCAGAGTATTCAGACTCCCAGCGAATCCTTCAGCTTTACCAACACCACCGATCGCGACGTTGCGGGCGAGCTGACGGTAGCCCGCCGGACGGGCATGACTGGCGAACCGGTCACCCTCAGTTTTGTGGTTCCCGCGCACGGCAAGGTGTTCAAACTCGTCGGACCGGGAAAAGACGTCGATTTGCCGGTATTGGCGGTGGGCGCCGTGACCTTCGTTTTTGACGGAGATGCCAGCGCCGTCAAGGTGGACACCCATCTGCTGAAGGAAACATCCCTCGATTTGGTTCCGCATTCTTTGCCGCGCAGTCCCTGAAGCTTTCGTCTCCGCTGCCCGTGGCGTTGCTTGCCGTCTGTCCGCGGTTTAGAATCGCCTCTCGAGATAGCGAGCGAACCCGGGCGACCCAACTTGCATAGCGAAAGGCCAAGCCGGTCTGTTTTTCGCGCTCTGGTGTGTTCCGCGCTGCTGCTGTGTTTCCGCGGCGTGGCGTTGTCCGAGCAGGGCAGACCGGGAGCCGAGAATCCGCCGCTTGTCGAAGGAAAAGTGTGTGACGGGCAGGGAGCGGCAATTCCGGGCGTATCCGTTCATCTTGAGCCCGCCGGCGCCGCTCCGGGTGCTTCCGCGGCGGCGGCCACGTCCGATGCGCTGGGGCACTACATTCTCTACGCGTCTCCCGGGCCCTATAGCCTTCGGGCAGCCAAATCCGGCTTCCGAACGCTGCTGGTCAAAGAGGTGGCGCTGGCCGCAGGCAGCCAGCAGCACATCAATCTTACTTTGCAGCCCGGCGACGCCGGGCAGGTCGTCGTCGATGATGCCAACCGGCTCCGTCCGAGCGAGCCATCGCCGGTCCCGCCCATGCAGTTCGCTGATACGCCCAATTTCACGGTCGCCGGAGTCACCGACTACAGCAATTTGGGGCTGCACGGCTCCGACGCCAAGGTGCGTACCAGCGATGCGCTGGCGAAAGATACCGCGGCCCTCAAATCGGGCTCCGCCGAAAAAAGCCCGGCAACTTCGGCCGCGGGCGAACCGCATCGGAAGCTTGGCGACGAGAAGGAAAAAAACGGTGATCCCGTCGGGGCTGTGAACGAATACGAAACCGCCGTCAAGCTCGACCCGAGCGAAGAGAATTACTTTGCCTGGGGTGCGGAGCTCTTGCTGCATCGCGCGGGTCTCGCCGCCGTCCAGGTTTTCAGCCAGGGCCGAGCGGCCTATCCGAAATCGTCGCGCATGCGTGCCGGCCTCGCTGCGGCCTACTACGCTGACGGCCAGTACGGCGAAGCGGCCAGCGAAATATGCCAAGCCTCTGATCTCGACCCCTCCAATTCCGAGCTGTATCTCTTCCTTGGAGAAATGGAGCAGGCCGCTGCTGATCCCTTGCCCTGCAGCGAGGAAAAACTTGCGCGCTTCGCCAACCAACAGCCGGAGAGCGCCCAAGCCAACTTCTACTACGGCCTGGTTCTCTGGAAGAAGGCGCGCAGAACACAGAACGCGGCAGGATTTTCCGGCGCCGAAACCTATTTTCGCAAAGCTGCCGAGCTTGATCCGCAATCGGGCGAAGCGCAACTGCAGCTCGGGTTACTGTATAACGGGCGCGGCCAGAAGGACAGAGCGCGGGCCGCCTTCGAGAAGGCTGTTTCCAGCACGCCCGGCCTGAGCGCTGCTCACTACCAGTTGAGCCTGGCCTATCGACGGGAGGGCGATGCGGCGAAGGCCGATCAGGAAATGAAGATCTACGAGGAATTGCGCCGTTCCGAGGACGCTCAGATCGAAAAAGAGCGCCGCGAGCTGCGCCAGTTCGTCACCGTTTTGAAGGGTAGCAAGCCGACCCAATGAGCAGAGTGCGGAGCAAGCTTGGCCAGGCAGTGGCGCTGTGTGCCGTGGCAGCCGGTGCAATGCGTGCCGCGGATCAGAGCTACACGCTGCGCTCGCCGGACGACCGGATCGAACTCGCCATCCGTGTCTCCGATCGCATAGCCTATGACGTTTCGCTGAACCATAAGCTGCTGCTGAAGGATTCCACGTTGGCCATCAACATCGACGGCAAAGAGTACGGCGAAAAGCCGGAAGTGAAAGCCAGCAAACAGAACAGCGTGGACAGAGTTCTGGAGCCGGCGATCCGCCAGAAATTTGCGAAAATTCGTGAACGCTACAACGAGTTGCGTCTTGATTTTGACGGCGATTACGCCGTGGTGTTCCGCGCCTACCCGGAGGGAGCCGCCTATCGCTTCGAGACGACTCAGAGTGGCGGAAATGTAAAAGTTTTCGGCGAATCCGCTCTATTTCGCTTTGCTTTTGACGATACCGTTTACTTCCCGGAAGAGGAAAGCATGTTCTCGCACAATGAGCGCAGATACCTGCCGCGAGCGCTCAAATCGATTCCGGCAACCGTCTTCGCGACGTTGCCCGCGGTGGTTGACGCCGGTGACGGCGTGAAAGTTGCTGTGGCGGAATCTGACGTCGAAGAGTATCCGGGGCTGTGGCTGCGCGGCACCGCAGACAATGCGCTGGCGGCGACCTTCGAGCACTATCCCCTGAAAGAACAACTGGTGAAGGCCCTGGACTTCAAGCCGGTTGAAGTGGCGGATTACATCGCACTTACCCGAGGCACGCGCACTTTTCCCTGGCGGGTAATCGGGATCGCCGAACACGACAAAGATCTCATCGCGAACCCGCTGGTCTGGCTGCTTGAGAAGCCGTCCCGGCTGGAAGACACTTCCTGGATCAGGCCCGGCAAGGTCGCCTGGGACTGGTGGAACGCCAACAATCTTTACGGCGTGGATTTTCGGGCAGGCATAAACACCGAGACCTACAAGTACTACATCGATTTCGCCGCGAAGAACGGCCTGCCGTACGTCATTCTTGACGCCGGCTGGTACCGGGCTCCGGACATCACCGCTGTGGTCCCGGAAATCAACATGGAGGAGCTCGTCGCTTATGGGCGGCAGAAGAATGTGGGCGTGATTCTGTGGGTGTTCTGGAAATCCATGGCCGACCAGATGCAGCAGGCGCTCGATCTCTACGCGCGGTGGGGCATTAAGGGCATCAAAGTGGACTTCATGCAGCGCAACGATGAAGTGCTGGTGAACTACTACCACCAGCTGAGCCGCGAATGCGCCAAGCGCAAAATGCTGGTGGATTTTCACGGCGCTCAGCGGCCCGCGTCCCTGACGCGGACCTGGCCAAACCTCATTGGCGCAGAAGGCGTGCGCGGGATGGAATGGAGCAAGTGGAGCGGGGAAGCCGATCCGCCGCACAACGTCACCCTGCCGTTTACGCGCATGTTCCTGGGCCCGATGGACTACACCCCGGGCGCAATGCTTAACGCGCAGAAAGATATGTTCGCGCCCATCTTCAAACGCCCGATGGCGCTCGGGACGCGTTGTCACCAGCTAGCGATGTATGTGGTTTACGAGAGCCCGCTCCAGATGCTTTCTGACAGCCCGTCGAACTACGAGCGCGAACCGGAGTCGCTCGAGTTCTTGCGCGAAGTGCCGACCGAATGGGATGACACGGTCCCGCTGGACGGGAAAATCTCCCAATACCTGGTGGTCGCGCGCCGCAACGGAAAAGAGTGGTATGTCGGAGCGATGAGCGACTGGACACCGCGCGATTTGCAGATTGGTCTTTCTTTTTTGCCGGCCGGCGAGTTTACAATGGAGGCTTACGAGGACGGCATCAATGCCGACCGCATGGCGAGCGACTACAAGAAAACCACTGCACGGGTGAGCCAGGGAAGCGATCTGAAGATTCACCTCGCCCCCGGCGGTGGGTGGGCCGCCCGCATTCATCCCTGATTCGGCCGCCTCCCCCGGGGCAGCGGCGGACATGCTTCGCAGCCGAGTTTCTGCTGCTGAGGCGCTCGATTTTGTGGGCTCCGCGAGTTGCATTAAGCTGTCAGCCTCTTGGTTGCCACCGAACTCATCGCGAGTCGAGCGGTTCCGCGGCGGCGCTGGGCCATCGCCGCACTGCTCGGCTTCGGAATTCTGGTCAACTATTTCGACCGCGTGAACCTTTCCGTTTCGCGCGATGCGCTGCGCGACGCCTTCGGCATTTCCACCGTAGTGTTCGGTTTTCTCTCGAGCGCCTACAACTTGCCTTACATGTTGCTGCAGTTGCCCTCCGGGCTGCTGCTCGACCGCTTTGGTGTGCGCCGCGTCGGAACGGTGAGCACGATCATTTGGAGTATCGCCTCGTTCGTGGGCGCGGGCGCGATCGGAATCAAAAGCCTGTTTGGTTCGCGCTTTCTGCTGGGCATTGGCGAGGCGCCGACCTTTCCCGGCAATGCCAAGGCGGTGGGTTACTGGTTCCCCAAAAGCGAACGCACGCTGGCGACGGCGATGTTCGATTCGATGGCGAAATTTTCTTCGGCCATCGGCGTGCCGCTGCTCGGTCTGGTGCTGCTGAACTTTGGCTGGCGCGCGAACTTTGCGCTCACCGGCGCGATCAGCCTGGTGTACTTCGCTCTCTTCTACAACTGGTATCACAATCCAAGCCAAGATAGGGCGTTGAGCGCCGTGGAGCGCGAGCACATAGAGCGCGGCGGAGCACAGCCGGAAGACGCCGTGCGGGCTGCCGCCGGTGCGCCGCTCGGATATCTGTTGCAGCAGCCCAAGGTGCTGGGG
>Ga0306923_10007091_pt1 | contig 11123 bp, 7 predicted proteins | sample sta12Can44000108_FD_203841 | JGI IMG/M metagenome (GOLD analysis project Ga0306923, IMG submission 203841) | Lab enrichment of tropical soil microbial communities from Luquillo Experimental Forest, Puerto Rico - statanox.12C.anox.44.000.108 (v2)... | ecosystem: Environmental > Terrestrial > Soil...
GGTGAGGCCGGCTGGAGACGTTTCGGTCCAAACCTGGGGTTTGTCGAGTCGCTTACGCTGTTCGCGGATCGCGACATGAAAAGCGTACCAATCGGGTACAAACTGCGCGAGATCGACCTGGTAGCGGTGCGCGACCTTTTCGTGGATATGCTCGAGTTGAAGATTGAGCTGAGTGGATTTTACCTCGTGATGGCCTCGGTGCTCGTGCGAATCGGAGAGTTGTCTGCGCAAGAGCCTCAAATTCAGTTCCACCGCTTCCAACGCCTGCATCCGTTCCGCGCGATCACCGAGGAGGTCTGCAACTTCGGCATCCGCCGCGGATTGCTCCAAGTGCAAATCCTGAATTCGAAGGTTCAAAGCATCGTTCTCGCCGTTCAACTGTTCAATTCGAGCCGTATAGTTTTCGATCTCCCGCAGTCTGCCCGCGATGAGATCCTGGAGTTCCGCGAGTTGAACCGTCATCGGCTGCTGCTGTCGTTGCAAATCATCTCGTCGCTGTCGTTCGGTTGCAACGCGGACGCGAAGTGCGCCGAGCACATCGGCCGAAGCGTCCTCATCCCGACGCAAGGATTCGGCTTCGGCCAATGCTGCAGCATGCTTGGCCTGTACCGAAACAAGTTCCCTGCTATTTTCTGCCAGTTCAGTCTCCAGCACCCGCACCTTGGAAGTTGCGATGTCCAAACGCTTCTGAACGTTGTCACGCTCCCACAAGAGGCTTTTTACTTTTCCTTCCGCTTCGCGCAATTCGCGGTCGAGCAAGGAAAGCTGGCCCTGCAGAGTCGAGGCGCAAACCTGCACACGCTGAAAGCTTTCCCGATCTTCGTTAACGATCTGTTGTTTTGTTTCGAGAACAGCTAGTTGTTCGATTCGCTGCCTCTCGAAATCCAGCAATTCCACGCGCGCAGAGGCAACTTCCCGTTCGAGTTGTTGGATCTGGATTTTCCTTTGCAGCACCGAGTTGCCGTTCTCATCATTTGCGCCAACGAAGACGACTCCTTCACGGGTGATATAGTCGCCTGAAAGTGTCGCGACAGCGATTTCGTGCGTGTTCCGCCTGATTTCAAGGGCTGTGGGCAGATCGTTCGCGAGTACGACGTATTCGAGCAAATGGTTGACAAGCGGCGCGACGTCGGGATGAGATCTGATCCGCTCAAGCGCCCAGGCAATCGCCTTTCGGGGAAGCGCCCGGTGTTGAACGGGTGAGATCGTTTCCTGGGGCGAAGCCGTCGTCAGGGCGGCGCGTCCGAACTTCCCCCTGGCAAGGGTGAAGGCGATCGATTCGGCAATCAATGGATCGCGTACAAAGACAGTCTTGAGGTATTGGCTCAACGCCGCCTCGATAGCAGGAACAAAATCGGGTTCGACTTCGATAAAATTTGCCAGAGCACCCACAATCGCACCCCGGTAAAGCTGCGGATTATCCAGTCCTTTCAGGACGGCTTGAGCGCCTTCACCAAGACCTGCTCCTTCCTCGTTTAGGTGTTTAAGGATCTCGAGTTTTGAGTCTCGCTCTGTTACCGTTTTCTGGCTGAACGCAATATCGCGCTCGATCTGCTGCAATTGCTTCTGCGCGTTGACCAATTCGTGCTCGTGATCCTTGAGCGAATCCCGGCAATTTTGAACGTTTGCCTGGGCCGCCTCCAGCTGTCGGTCCGTTTCCGAATCCTGCGTTTTGAGGTGTTCCTTTGCAGCCTCGGTTTGACTTAATTCCTGCAGAATCAGTTCCAGACGTGTTCCGCCTGCTTCGCGCTCATTGAGCGTGGCAGAAAGGTCTCCGCGCAAGGTAGCAAGCCGACGTTCGCGATTTTGAATCTCCAATTGAAAATCGTGGGCGGATCGCTCCGCATCCTGCCTGGCGGATCTGATCTTGTCTGCCTGTCGTTGCTTGTCGTCGAGCAGGTTCTCTTCGACGCTTAAGGATTCGGCGATTTCGCCGAGCTGCTGCTCGGTTTCCGCCAGTTGCGACCTCTGAACGGCTGATCTTTCCTGGGCCGCGTTGACATCTTCCCGATAGCGTTCGAGCAAACCGAACGATTCTTGAATCCGTTCGAGATTGAATTCGATCCGGCCGGAAGCAGAGTTCAGCTGATTTTTTAAATCCTGAACTCGCTGGCGTGCTTCGGAAATCTTCTCCTCCAGAAAGTCGATATCGCGGCGCTGCTCGCTGAGGCCGAACTCCTGTGATTCAATCTGTTCCTCGAGTGAGCGTTGCAATTCCCGCAGACGCTCGATCTCTTGCTGGGCTTCGTCGATCGCGCGGTGCATTTCGTCGCGCACTTTTTGACTGAAATGTGTGTCCAGCGTGCGCAGTTCGTCGAAGAGAGCTTTATACCGGCGTGCTTTTCCAGCCTGGCGCTGCAGAGAACCGATCTGGCGCTTGACTTCTTTCATGATGTCGGTCAGCCGGACAAGGTTCGCATCTGTGTATTCCAGCTTGCGAAGCGCCTCTTTTTTTTGCGCTTTGTACTTCGTGATTCCCGAAGCCTCTTCAAAAATTGCCCGGCGATCCTCCGGACGGGAACTTAAGAGCAGATCAATTTTGCCTTGCTCCATAATCGAGTAGGCGGTTCGGCCAATCCCAGTGTCCATGAAGAGCATTTGAATATCCCGAAGCCGGCAGGGGACCTTGTTTAGGAGGTATTCCGAACGCCCGTCTCGGAAAACTCTTCGCGTAATTTTGACTTCGTTATATTCGGTTCCCAGTTCCTTTTCGCAGTCGGCGAAATTGAGCGAAACTTCGGCCATTCCGACGGGCTGTTTGGAGTCCGTGCCGCTGAAAATGACATCGGCCATTTCGCCCCCTCGAAGCGCTTTTGCTGATTGTTCGCCGAGCACCCAGCGGATGGCGTCCAGAACATTCGATTTACCGCAACCGTTTGGCCCAACGATTGCCGTCACGCCCGGGTGGAAGTTCAAAACCGTTTTATGGGCGAACGACTTGAATCCAAGCAATTCGAGCGATTGAAGGTACATGGATATTGCTGTGGAAAGTAGGCGGGGAGAGCGGGTGTGACAAGCTCAATTATACAATCTCTTGGGTGATGTCAGGTTCGGACATCAATATCTTGCGGTCGCGCAGCGCTTGCGGTAGGGTCCGATCTCCGAGGCGACCGTCAGGCCGGGCCGCCTCAGACTTACCACCTCACCGTAAAACCAGTCGCCTCAGAGATCCTACCGATTCCGAACCCGTTAGCGGTCGATTGTTAAGCCCAAAAAACCGAAGTGGATTTAGCAACAGATTACATACCAGATTATGTAGATACAACAGGTTGCGTTAGCGACACCGTGAGGATTTGCCGCAAAAGATTCGCACGGTCACCCCAATACCCCTCAAAATCTGCGAATCTGTGAAATCTGTGGCTCCAATTTCGAGTACGAGGGGGTTCCGTCCGGCTGACGATAGAGTTTCTGGATTCTTAACTCCATTTGCAAGAAAATGGTAAATTGGTGGAAACAGAAACAAAGACTGTCGACGCTGGGTATGGTACGCCGACTTACCAGATCACCCGATTTATTCTGCTCCGACTACTTGGGCTGATCTATGCGATCGGTTTCCTGGTTGCCGCTCAGCAGCTCATCCCGCTGATTGGATCTCACGGCCTTCTGCCACTTGATCTTTTCCTGCCGAGGGTTCATGAAGCTCTGGGTTCCGATTGGGCCGCATTCTGGAGGCTTCCCTCGATCTTCTGGTTCAACCATTCGGATACTGCCTTGATGATGGTTTCCTGGACCGGATTTGCGCTCGCCTGTTTGGTGATTCTGGGGTTCGGGAACTCGATCATTTTCGCGGTTCTGTGGTTCCTTTACCTATCGATAGCCCATGTTGGCCAGGAATGGTACGGTTACGGCTGGGAATCGCAGCTCTGCGAGACTGGGTTTCTGGCAATCTTTCTTGCACCATTTCTTGATCCTCGGCCGTTTTCGAGGAGTCCCGCTCCGGTCCCTGTGATTTGGCTTTTTCGCTGGTTGCTTTTCCGTCTGTTGATCGGTGCTGCCTTGATTAAGTTGCGCGGAGATCCCTGCTGGCGCAATTTGACAGCCCTCTACTACTATTTTGAAACGCAGCCATGTCCGAATCCGCTCAGTCGCTGGTTTCATTTTCTACCGAGGCTAGTCTTGAAGCTCGGTGTTATATTCAATTTCCTCGCGGAGCTGGTTGCGCCGTGGTTTATCTTCTGGCCGAGGCTTGCGCGACATATTGCCGGCGTCGTGATCGCGCTTTTCTTCGGGGCGCTTATCCTCAGCGGGAATCTTTCGTTTCTTGATTGGTTGAGTCTGGTCCCGGTTGTCGCGTGCTTCGACGATGGTTTTTGGAGGAGATTCGTGCCGCGGCGATTGCGCGAACGCTTAAAACCCGCGCCAGTTCGTCCTGGGATGCCACGACTCATCGCTTCTTGGGCAATCGTTTGCGTCGTTGCCATTTTGAGCGTTCAGCCGGTGCTGAACTTGATCAGTAGCCAGCAGATAATGAACACCTCGTTCGATCCTTTTGAACTGGTGAACACCTACGGCGCTTTTGGCAGTATCGGCAGAGAACTGAATGTCGTCGTTTTTGAGGGAACCGTTGCTGAGTTTCCTTATCGCGATGCGGACTGGAGAGAATATCGCTATCGTGGTGTCCCCGTAGACCTCAAGCAAATGCCTCCCGTCATCGCGCCCTACCAACTGCATTTCGACTGGCAAATGTGGTTCGCTGCAATGGCTACGCCAAACGAGTACCCCTGGACGATTCATCTTGTGTGGAAGCTGTTACATAACGATCCGCTGGCGCTGCAATTGTTTGCCAGCAATCCGTTTCCCGATCATCCACCGCTATTCGTCCGGGCAACCTTGTACAGGTACAAGTTCGCGCCGCCTGGAAACCCTGAAGGACGCTGGTGGGAACGCGAAAAAATTGGAGACTGGTTTCCGGCTGTTTCCCTCGACGATCAGCGGCTGATCACCTGGATGGAGTTAGAAGGCTGGATGCCTGCAGAGAAGGGCGATTGAGGGCGAGCCACCCTTTGTTGGCAATGTTGCAAGTTTACAATTTTTGGGGTGTAAGACTGTTTGTGCTTAGACTCTCACCTTTCCGTCGCCTTACTATCAGCCTCGTGGCGATCGGGTTTTCATTCGCGTTGCTCGCAGATGCGGAACGGTTGCCTGTACGTGCCACGCAAACGCTGGGCGCGCATGAGAGCGTCGCGTTGTGGCCGGCGGTCGCGCGGGCAAAAGTTATTTATGTAGGCGAGACTCACGACAAAGCAATGGACCATGCATACGAACTTCGCCTGGTTCGCGGCATGATCCGGCGACGTATTGCCTTCGCAATCGGTTGGGAAATGTTTGATTACACTCAACAGGCCTTACTGGACGCCTGGGATCGCGGTGCCATCAGCCTGCAACAACTTTTTCGTAGAACTGGGTTTGATCGTGGTTGGGCTATTTACTCTCCAATTTACGCCAGGATTCTCGAGACGGCGCGACGGTCTGCGCGAAACAATGTGGCACTAAATGCACCTCAAACCCTGGTAAGAAAAGTCGCACACGGGCAGAAGCTTTCCAGGCAGGAGCGAGCTCTGCTGCCTCGCGATTTCAAAACAAATCAGGCGGCTTACCAACATTTCGTAAGCCTGATGGGTGAACACCCCGGCTTAACGGCCGAGCATCTCCGCTCTTTCTTCGCGGCACAAAATGTCTGGGATCAAACGATGGCTGATCGCATTCTGCGGTTCGAGCGACTGCGGGGTGAGACGAAACTGTTGGTGCTGGCTGGCCGTGGCCATGTTGCCGGCGGCTTCGGCATTCCCTATTATGTTGGACAAAAAAAGCCGCTGCAGCAGCTGATTCTGTTGCCGTAGAATGGAAGGGTGGGTGGATGGAAGGTTGGAAGGTTGGAAGGGCGCCATTTGACTTGGAGGGCTGCGGTCCCTCGCAGCCGTGGCTTGTGAGACAAGCTTTCCGTTGCAGGTGTACAGGTCCAGCCCGGGCGATGAAAGAGCTGAATTTCTGACTTGACAATTGCACAAAGACTGCGCAGGAGTGGAGTGTGTTCGCTAGTCTGACAGCTCGACTTACACTGCTCCCTTCGCTTTGCGTCCGGCATATTCTTGCCGCGAAGGGAGCCTATTCTGTGTAACGGTCGACTGGGCTTTTCGTAGTGTAATCAGCCTCGCTCAGCTTCGGCGAAATTTTTATCTAACTTTCAATCATTTGGCTGCCAGAAAACGAACACCGGGCACCCGATTTCGGCCTTTGGAAGCCACCCGCAACAGAGACAATGAATTATGATCCCTGATCCGAGTCAAAAATATCGTCCTTTTCCGCTGATCGACCTCTCTGACAGGCGTTGGCCAAGCCAGAGTCTGACAAAGGCTCCCATTTGGTGCAGCGTCGATCTGCGTGACGGCAACCAGGCCTTGCCTGTTCCGATGAATGTCTCCCAGAAACTCGAGATGTTCCATTCGCTCATACAATGCGGTTTCCGAGAAATCGAGATCGGTTTTCCATCGGCATCTAACACTGAGTTTGAATTCAACCGGCGCCTCGTCGAAGAAAATCGGGTTCCCGATGATGTCTCGATACAGGTGCTCGTTCAGGCCCGCGAAGATTTGATTGAGCGCACGTTTGAATCGTTGAAGGGTGCGAAAAATGTAATCATCCATCTCTACAACTCGACATCTCCGGCGCAGCGCCGCGTGGTCTTCGGTTTGGACAAATCACAAATCCTGAAGATAGCCGTGAGAGGAGCAATCTGGATACAGGAACGTCTGGATACGCTGAAAGATTCGAATGTGACCCTCCAGTACTCGCCTGAGAGTTTTTCGGCTACCGAGGTCGAATTTGCCAAAGAGATCTCCGAGGCAGTCATGGACGTCTGGCAACCAACGCCTGAACACAAAATGATCTTGAATTTGCCCGATACGGTGGAGGTTGCGATGCCCAATGTCTACGCCGATCAGATCGAGTGGATGAACCGGCACATCAGGCATCGCGATTCGATTGTGTTAAGCGTCCACACTCACAACGACCGCGGGACTGGCGTGGCAGCGACCGAACTTGCGCTTCTGGCAGGTGCCGAGCGCGTTGAGGGTACATTGTTCGGGAACGGTGAACGGACCGGGAATCTGGATATCGTGACTGTGGCGCTGAATCTCTATGCGCACGGTATTGATCCAAAACTCGATTTCTCTGATATAAACAGCCTGCGCATGGTATACGAGACTTGCACCGGGATGATGGTGCCGGCTCGACAACCCTATGCCGGCGAACTTGTGTTTACGGCTTTCAGCGGGTCGCATCAGGATGCGATCAAAAAAGGGCTGAGCGAGTGGGCAAGAAACAAAGGAACCCAACTATGGGACGTTCCCTATCTGACAATCGACCCGGTAGATATCAGCCGCGAATACCGGGAGGTAATCCGCGTTAACAGCCAGAGTGGCAAAGGTGGAATTTCCTATCTGCTAGAGAGCGAATTCGGGATCGAATTGCCGAAAGAGATGCAGCGCGAATTCGGCCCGCTGGCCAATGATGAAGTCGATCGCCTGGGCCGTGAAGTCACCGCGGCGGAATTGAGAGACATTTTCTGGCGCGAGTACGTGGATCGGATCGAACCCTGGAGATTGGAAGAATTTCACGCCGACGGTTCATCCGGCCGTTTGCGCTGTCAGGCGACCGTCCTTCGGAGTTCGGAGCGCGTCAGCCTGGTTGGTTACGGCAACGGTCCGATTGCGGCCTTTGTCAATGCCTTGCAAGCTGCGGATGCGCCGAAGTTCGAAATCGGCTACTATCGCGAGCACGCCCTGAGTTCGGGGGCGGATGCCCGGGCGATTGCCTACGTTCAGATCAAGCCGGCTGCCGGCGTTGCAAAGTGGGGCGTGGGAGTTGACACGAACATTGAGTTGGCATCGATTCAGGCAGTCCTTAGCGCTCTCAACCGGTTTATGGCTAACTTTCATGACGCTCCAGATCGGAGATCAAACTCTGGAGCAGTGGCAGGAGACGCGGACCAAGCTGATGGAGCTCAACGCGATGAGCCGCGGACAGTTTCTCAAGGGTTGCGGACCCATTGCGACTGAGCTTTACGAAGACGTTGCGCCGGTCCTCGGTCCCATACGCTCGTTCAACCAGTTTTTGAGCGGAGAGCCGATCAACTAGCTCGACGGCGGTATGGTGAGCAATCTGAAGCTGTTCGGCGAGCTCGCCGATGGTCAGGCTTTCTCGTCTGGGAAACCCTTTGATCGCGAGTAAGGCCTGATATTGGCGCGGTGTCAGGCCGGCTGCCTGAGCAGCATCCTCGCTAAATTTGAGGAACTGTCGAAGGTGGTAGCGAAATGCCGCCAGCATTTCGTACTCGGCTTTTGTGAGGCGGGGCCAAAATTGTCTGGAAGCGGTAGGCATCGTTGTCGGTTCAAGCGAAGTAACGCGCGAGCGTGGGTAAGCGTGGTAGCATCTGGGCGCATCCTCGCTACTTCTCTTCCGCTGCGCAACATCAAAGGCAGCTCTTAGCGTCTGGCCGCCTCAATGTCAAAGAGGCATCGGGGCAATTCGCCGCGAACGCAGCGCTCTTTTACCGGCGCACCGACAACCTCTCCTACCAGCGCCGCGCCCGACTGGCAAAGTTCGGGGTGGATCGCCGTTACGGCGGCAAGTGGGCAACTCGCACTGCTAATCATGAAGGAACCGTTGGAGCGTTCCACTTTGGCGAGGCCGCCCAATTGGCAGAGCAGGACTGCGGCTTCGTGTACGCGCTGTTCCATTTGTCCTTCCCGCAAGGGAAAAGACCGACTGCGCGCGATTTGACGACCTGCGTCACGAAGGATTTCCTCCACCGTTTCGATTTGCAGCCGGCCTTTCAGAGCAGTGAGAAGTTCGGTAAGGACCGGTGCGTAAGCCTTCGGGAAAAGTTGTTCGGCTTCGGGTGTGAGCTGGTATTCCTGATGCGGCTTGCGCAGACCACGCCGCACGCCGCTTTTCTGGACGAGCCCATCGCGTTCGAGCGCTGTCAGTTGTGCTCGTACAGCGTTGTCAGTGAGCTTAAGAGCGTTGGCCAAGTCGTTGACCGTACGGCCCATGCCGCGCAGCAGGGAAACGATACGACCCTTGGTGCTTGCCAGGAAAGCTTCGGTCCACTTGGTCATTTTCATTTTTTGGGATCAACAGCGTCGGAGCGAAAGGCCAATAAATAGACTAAAATAAACTAGATTAGTCAAAAATTATATTGACTTATTCCGCGATCTTTTTACCTTAGCGAGTGCTGGTTTTTTTAACCGGCTCGAACCGGGAGTGAACGAGGTCCAGGGCGGGGCACGTTGACCCCTGGGAATTTCGAGTTACCCCGCGCCCGCTCGAATTTTTCGTGGTGGGCGCTCTCTCGTTCTGACAATCTCCGTCCCTTTGAATGAAGTTACCTATGGCCATGAAACTCCCTATGAAATCTATCCTCTCTCTCATCGCTGCCAGCGGTTTGTTCGTTGGTCTTTCCGGTTCGCTATGGGCGGCGGATCCCAAGGCGGATGCTGCCTCCGCTGGGGATAACACCACAATCAAGGGCGAGGTCATCGACCTGGTCTGTTACACTGATGGCGGCCTGAGCGGTGAAGAGCACGCTGGCTGTGCCAAGGTTTGCATTAAGGCTGGCTTACCAGTGGGTCTAAAAGCTACCGATGGTAAGGTCTACGTACTTGTCGGCGACCATAAGCCGATGAATACCGAGTTGGTCCAATACGCAGCGAAAACAATCACAATGAAAGGGAAGCTCGTCAGCCGCGATGGAATCAACATGTTGGAGAACGCTGAGATCCTAAAGTAGCGATGAAGCCCCGGTGAAACCCTTTTTCGACGCGCTCAGTCAGCCTGAGTACGTACATGTGCTGCTCAACCCGTTGCCTGTCTATGGTCTGGCCACGGGGGTATTGGGGTTGGTTTTGGCAATGGCGTTGCGCAGCCGGACCGCGCAGGTAGTCGCGTTGATCATCATTTTGATTTGCGCCGCCTCGGCTTGGCCTGTCTATCAATATGGGGAGGGGGCCTATTATCGGCTCCGTGCGATGGCAGACGCTGACGGGGTGGCGTGGCTGAATGCGCACCGGCAACGGGCTGAGACGGTGATCGGGGCATTCTACGCCTTGGCAGGAGTTGCGGCGGTGGCGATTGCCGCACGGGTGCGATGGGCGCGGTTGGCCTTACCCCTCTCTGCAACGACGCTGCTCGGCGCGCTCGCCGTATTGGGACTGGGGGGCTGGATCGCCTATGCGGGAGGAAAGGTGCGTCATCGGGAATTCCGCAATGAATCGCCGCCTGTTGAGGCTGTCACAAAAGGTAGCGGTTAGCCCGAAAATCTCACGAGCCAAAGCGCTAGTGAGATTTTTGCGCTGTAGAGCCGCTCTGGGAGCGGCTCCGGAAGAAATCGAATCTAAACAGACGGGAACAAGGTGTTGGGCTGCTTCCAAGGTTTGTGCCACTATTTACGCAATTAAGACCAGCAAAGAATTTGGCTCGCTGGCGTCCCTGTCGTCGAAGTGAGAAGCCGCTCGCGGCTATATCAATGCTCCCCCTTGACAACAGTCGTACAAAGCAGTCCGGACTACTCGAGATCGTCGAATCCCTTCAGGCGGTAGAAAAGGACCGAAGCTGCCCATCCCGTTAGAAAGACGCCGATGATGACGAAGCCGAGACTGCCGAAGTTGTCGTTCAAATTCCCGACCAGGTCCCAGACTCCGCCTTGAAGATTCAACTGGTCTTTCAGCAGCCCGATCGCTTCGATGCCACCAACAAAAAGCGCAACCCCGACCGAGACGAGCGTTATTGTCATATTGTAGTACAGTTTGCGGATCGGCTTCAAAAACGCCCAGCCATAGGCTCCGACCATGAGGATACCGTCGGCGGTGTCAACGAGCATCATTCCCGCCGTAAAGAGAGCCGGAAAAACCATCATGGAGCTCACGGACAAACCCTTTGCTCCCGCAGATGCCGCGATGCCGAGAAGAGCCACTTCTGTTGCCGTATCAAAACCGAGCCCGAAGAGAAATCCGATCGGATACATATGCCAGCTCTTGGAGAGCATCCTGAAAATCGGATGAAAGGCCCGGCCGAAGAGCCCGCTCCGTGCAAGAAGGGGATCCAGGTTTTGATCGGAGAGGCCG
>Ga0306923_10007094_pt1 | contig 11121 bp, 14 predicted proteins | sample sta12Can44000108_FD_203841 | JGI IMG/M metagenome (GOLD analysis project Ga0306923, IMG submission 203841) | Lab enrichment of tropical soil microbial communities from Luquillo Experimental Forest, Puerto Rico - statanox.12C.anox.44.000.108 (v2)... | ecosystem: Environmental > Terrestrial >...
TCATGGCGCGCTGCCACGAATAAGGCGTGGATGTCCCAGCCATGTTGTTGATACGACGTGGAGGTGGCACCCACGTCTTACGGCCTGGTACGGACGATGCCAGAGTGACTTAAGAGGGAAGGCAACGCAGTGAAGGGGGATGGGGAGGTGGGTGGGGCCCCCGGAGGCGAGCGAGCCTAGAAGACTAGGCCCAGAGCTGGCCTTCCAGCTGGGCTTCGGCTTCGTCGAGGGTGCCGGCGTAGGCGCCGGTGGACAGGTACTTCCAGCCGCCGTCGGCGACCAGGATCACGATGTCGGCGCGCTCGCCCGCGGCCACGGCCTTGGCGGCCAGGCCCAGGCCGGCGTGCAGCGCGGCGCCGGCCGAGATGCCCGCGAAGATACCCTCGGCCGAGATGAACTCCCTGGTCCGGCGCAGCGCGTCGGCGGAGGAGACGGAGAACCGGGTGGTCAGCACGGACTCGTCGTAGAGTTCGGGGACGAAGCCCTCGTCCACGTTGCGCAGCCCGTAGACGAGCTCGCCGTACCGCGGCTCGGCCGCGACGATCTTCACGTCCGGCTTGTGTTCGCGCAGGTAGCGGCCCACCCCCATGAGCGTGCCGGTGGTGCCCAGGCCGGCCACGAAGTGGGTGATCTCGGGCAGGTCGGCCAGGACCTCGGGCCCGGTCGTCTCGTAGTGCGCGCGGGCGTTGGCCTCGTTGCCGTACTGGTAGAGCATGACCCAGTCGGGGTGTTCGGCGGCGATCTCCTTGGCCACCCGGACCGCCTCGTTGGAGCCACCCGCCGCGGGCGAGCCGATGATCTCGGCGCCGTACATCCGGAGTAGCTGGCGGCGCTCCTCGCTGGTGTTCTCCGGCATGACCACGATCAGCCGGTAGCCGCGCAGCTTGGCCACCATGGCCAGGGAGATGCCGGTGTTCCCCGAGGTGGGCTCCAGGATCACCGAACCCGGCTGCAGCAGGCCTTCCTTCTCCGCCTGCGCGACCATGAAGAACGCGGCGCGGTCCTTGACCGAACCAGTCGGGTTCCTGTCCTCGAGCTTGGCCCACAGCCGCACGTCGGCCGAGGGCGACAGGCGCGGCAGTCCGACGAGGGGCGTTCGGCCGAGGGAGTCGAGCAGGTTGTCGTAGCGCATGAACCCCGGTCCGTTCGGGAGAATTAAAGCGCGCCGCCGGCCACCGCGGGCAGGACGGTCACCGTGTCCCCGTCCTTGAGCGGCGTGTCCAGGCCGGACAGGAAGCGGACGTCCTCGTCGTTGAGGTACACGTTCACGAAGCGCCGCAGGTCGCCGCCGTTGTCAACCAGGCGGTCGCGCAGGCCGCCGTGGCGCTGCTCCAGGTCGGTGAACAGCTCGCCGAGCGTGGATCCGGTCCCCTCGACTTGCTTGGCGCCGTCGGTGTACGTGCGCAGGATCGTCGGGATGCGAACCTCGATGGCCATTGAACAACGCTCCACTGGGTATCTGGTCGGTCCTTGGCGTCCAACCCGCCGGGGCACGGAATCATTCCACCACGGTGACGGGCTCCTCGGTGACCGCGCCGTCCAGGATCCGGTAGGAGCGGAACTCGGTCGCGTCCTCGTCCCTGGTGGAGACCAGCACGTAGTGCGCCTGCGGCTCGCTGGCGTAGGAAATGTCGGTGCGGGACGGATACGCCTCGGTAGCGGTGTGCGAATGGTAGATGACGACGGGTTCCTCGTCGTTGTCGTCCATCTCCCGCCAGAGGAGGAACTGCTCGGCCGAGTCGAAGCGGTAGAAGGTCGGGGACCGTTCGGCGTTCAGCATGGCGATGAACCGCTCGGGCCGGTCGCTGCCCGCCGGGCCGGCCAGCACGCCGCACGCCTCGTCCGGATGGTCGGCCCGGGCGTGGGCCACGATCTTGTCGTACAGGGCGCGCGGGATCGTCAGCATAACGACGAGCTTATGGGCCCTCTCGCCCGGCGAGCCAAAGGCCGCCCGGAGGCGAGCGGGGATAAATTGAGCGCCTGGACCAGGGATTCCTGCACCGCGCCGAGCCAGGCGTACACCTCGAACGCGCTCCACTGCGGGTCGTCCGGCTTGAGCCGTCCCCACTGCTCCTCGAACTCCTCGGTCACGCCGAGCCGGACGCCGAGCGCGAGCCGGACGTCGTTCAGCGCCTTGAGCCAGGACAGGGCCTGGTCCTGGGTCAGCCGGATGCGGCCGCCGTCCTCCGGCAGGGTATCCAGCATCTCCTGGGCGGCCTGGTGCTTGGCGCTGCGCAGGGCGGGCTCGGTGTACTTGCGGAACTCCCCGGCCGCCTCCGGGTCGTCGCGGTAGCCGTCCGGCAGCAGCCGGGCCAGCACCGGGTCCTCGGGAGGTTTGTCCGCCCCCGGCCCGTGCACCATCGCCTCCAGCGCGGCCAGTTCGGGGTCCTCGCCCACCCCGGGACCTTCCGGATCGTCCGGCTCCACGAGGGACATCACCTGGCCGACCAGGCTGCGCAGCAGGGACGCCTCAGCCGCGGCGAGCCAGGCGCGCGCCCCGCCGCCGCGAACCGACCGGAACGGCTCCATCGGTGCTGGCTACTTGTCCTGCTTCACCGTGGCCCACAGGCCATAGCCGTGCAGGATCTCGACGTTGCGCTCCATGGCTTCCCTGGCCCCCGCGGCGACCACCGCCTTGCCCTTGTGGTGCACGTCGAGCATCAGCTTGGTGGCCTTCTTCTTCGGGTAGCCGAAGACGTGCTGGAACACGTACGTGACGTAGGACATCAAGTTGACCGGGTCGTTCCAGACGATCGTGACCCAGGGCTTGTCCGATACCGGCCGGTCTGCGGATCGTGGAAGATCGACCTCGGCAGGCGCTGCGCTCACAACCATCCACCTCCCACTCCGTAGTCTTCCACCTGTGACCATTCCCGTGAACCACCAGCCCCCGCCCGGTTCCGAACCGGCCGCCGAGCAGTACCGTCCGGGGCTGGACACGGCCCAGCCCGGGACAGCGCTGCTGACCGACCACTACGAGCTCACCATGCTGCAGGCGTCGCTGCGCAGCGGCGCGGCTGACCGCAGAGCCGTCTTCGAGGTGTTCGCCAGGCACCTGCCGCACGGCCGCAGGTACGGCGTCGTGGCAGGCACCGGGCGGCTGCTCGACGCGATTGAGCGGTTCCGCTTCGGCCCGGCCGACCTGGAGTTCCTCGGCGGCGCGGGCATCGTGGACGAGCCGACGCTGGCTTTTCTCGAATCCTACCGTTTCGGCGGAAACATCTGGGGTTACTCGGAGGGGGATTGTTACTTCCCCGGCTCGCCGATCCTCGTCGTGGAGGGCACGTTCGCCGAGGCGGTGCTGCTGGAGACCGTGACCTTGTCCATCCTCAACCACGACTGCGCGATCGCGTCCGCCGCGTCCCGGATGGTGACCGCGGCCGGCGACCGGCCGCTGATCGAGATGGGCTCGCGGCGGACGCACGAGCGGGCGGCGGTGGCCAGCGCCCGGGCGGCCTACATCGCCGGCTTCGCGTCCACCTCGAACCTGCGGGCGCGATACGAGTTCGGCATCCCCAGCGCGGGCACCAGCGCGCACGCCTTCACCCTGATCCACGACAGCGAGCGGCATGCGTTCGCGAGCCAGCTGGAATCGCTCGGCAAGGGGACGACCCTGCTGGTGGACACGTACGACGTGCCGCGGGCGGTGCGCACCGCGGTCGACGTGGCGGGCCGTGAGCTGGGCGCGATACGGATCGACAGCGGCGACCTGCCGGTGCTGGCCCGGCAGGTCCGGGCGCTGCTCGACGAGCTGGGCGCGGTCGACACCAGGATCGTGCTCACCGGCGACCTGGACGAGTACTCCATCGCGGCGCTCGGCGCGGTCCCGGTGGACGGCTACGGGGTGGGTACGTCGCTGGTGACCGGTTCGGGCGCGCCGACGGCGGCCCTGGTGTACAAGCTGGTGGCGCGGGCTTCCGCGTCCGAGGAAGGGGTAATGGAGCCGGTGGCCAAGCGCTCGGTGGGCAAGCCCGGCCGCGGTGGGCGCAAGTGGGCGGTGCGGCACCGCGACCAGCAGGGCACGGCGCTGTCCGAACGGATCAGCCTGTCGCCGCCGGAACCGGGGCCGCTGGACCGGGTGCTGCTCGTGCCGCTGGTGGAGGACGGCGAGGTGGTGGGCCGCCAGGGGGCCGAGGAGGCCCGGACGTGGCACCGCGAGGCGCTGGCCGAGCTGCCGCCGTACGCGCTGCAGCTGTCCCGCGGCTACCCCGCCATCCCTACCGTCTTCGAGCCCAACGGGGACGAGGCGTAGCTTTTCCTGCCCGTCGTGATAATTGGTTCGCCGGGGCGGCGACGCCCCGGTTAACCTGCACGCATGCCAGTCGACTTCTCGAGATTCGCAGCCGTGCTCCGCGACCTGGACGTCGCGGGCGAGGTGAGGGAACTGCCGGAGAGCGCTCCGACGGCCGCCGCCGCGGCCGCGCAGCTCGGCTGTGAGCTCGGGGCGATCGCGAACAGCCTCGTGTTCAGCGCGGACGGGGCGCCGCTCCTGGTCATGACCAGCGGCGCTCACCGCGTGGACACGGCCAAGGTAGCGGGGCTGATCGGCGTGGCCAAGGTGGGACGAGCCGACGCCCGTTCGGTCCGTGAGTGGACGGGTCAGGCTATCGGGGGCGTGGCGCCGGTCGGCCACCCCCGCCCGATCCGGACCCTGGTGGACACCTGGCTGGACAAGTACGACGTGATCTGGGCGGCCGGGGGCCACCCGCACACCGTCTTCCCCACCTCCTACGCCGAGCTCATCCGCATCACCAACGGGACCCCGGCCGACGTCGGCGAGTAGTCCAGCCTCAAGCCGAACGGGCTGACAGTCTGCTCGCGCACCATGGCGCGCACAGGCATCGCGGTACGCACGGGCCTCATCGAGCCTGGGCGTCTGACGCAGTGGGAACCACGACGATGTCACACCGTGGTGGCCCCGACCACGGCAATGCCACATCGTCGTGGTCCGGCTAGCCGCGGGGCCGACCCAGGACGGCCCGGAGGATGACCGGCTGGTAGTGGACGTGGTGGTTCCGGTATCCGGCCGGCGCCATCACGCCTCCCGGATCCGGAAGATACCGTTGGCGGCATGCGCGCACTCATCATCGTTGATGTCCAAAATGACTTCTGCGAGGGCGGCTCGCTCGCCGTGGCCGGCGGCGCCGCGGTGGCGCGCGCGATCAGCGAGCGACTCGCCGCCGACCATGGCTACGGACACGTGGTCGCGACCAAGGACTTCCACGTCGACCCGGGCGCCCACTTCTCCGACCACCCGGACTACGTGGCCTCCTGGCCGCCGCACTGCGTGGCCGGGACGGCCGGCGCGGACTTCTACCCGGACCTGGACACCGGCACTGTGGAGGCGGTGTTCAAGAAGGGCGCCCACGCGGCCGCCTACAGCGGGTTCGAGGGTGCCGACGAGGCCGGGACGCCGCTGGCCGACTGGCTGCACGGTCATGACGTGGACGCGGTCGACGTGGTGGGCATCGCCACCGACTATTGCGTGCACGCCACCGCCGCCGACGCGGCCCGGGCGGGCTTCGCCACCCGGGTCCTGCTCGGCCTCACCGCGGGCGTGGCCCCCGAATCGACGGCCACGGCCATCGCGGACCTGCGCACCCTTAACGTCAGCCTCACCGGCACCCCGGCAGGCGCCGCCTAGCGACGCCGCTTATAAGGCGTGGATGTCCCAGCCACGTCGTTTCAGCGACGTCGATGTGGCATTCACGTCGTATGGTCAGCGGCCGGAGATGGCCCAGCGGCGGATGGTGTCGATGCGGGCGCGGATCTGGTCGGCGGTCGCCTGCGGCAGTGGCGGGCCGCCGGAGGTGCGGCGCAGGTCGGCGTGGATGGCCCCGTGCGGCTGGCCGGTGCGGTGGCTCCAGGCCCCGACCAGGCCATTGAGTTCCTTCCGCAGCGCGGCGAGGGTCTGGCGGCTCACAGCGGGCGTGGCGGGAGGTATCTCAGGGGCTTGTGAGGTTATCGAGGCAGATGGGCCGAGGGTGGGTGAGCGGGTGGCTTGCTGGGCGTCCTGGCGCTTGCGGAGCAGGGTGCGGACCTGGTCCGGGTCGAGTAGGCCGGGCAGGCCGAGGAAGTCCTCTTCCTCCGGCGAGCCGGCCGCCGTGGCGGTGCCGAACTCTCCGCCGTCGTACAGCACCCGGTCGAAGTGCGCGGACGCGTTGAGGGCGGTGAAGGCCGGCTCGCCGAGCGGGGCGTCCGGGGTGTCGCGCTCCCGCTGCGCCTCGGCCAGCAGCAGGTCTTCCCCGGCGCCGTCCGAGCCGGGGGCGCGCAGCACGTGGTCCCGTTCGGCCTCGAGCTCGGCGGCGTACGACAGCAGGACCGGGACCGACGGCAGGAACACGGACGCGGTCTCGCCGCGCCGGCGGGCGCGGACGAACCGGCCGACCGCCTGGGCGAAGAACAGCGCGGTGGACACGCTCGTCGCGTACACGCCGACGGCCAGCCGCGGGATGTCCACGCCCTCGGACACCATCCGCACCGCGACCATCCACCGGTCACCGGAAGCGGCGAACGCGGAGATCTTCTTGCTCGCGGCCTTGTCGTCGGACAGCACCACGACCGGGCGCTGGCCGGTCAGCCCGCGCAGCAGCGCGGCGTACGCGCGCGCGTCCTCGTGGTCGCCCGCGATGACCAGGCCGCCCGCGTCCGGCATGCCGCGGCGCACCTCGGTCAGCCGCTTGTCGGCGGCCTCGATCACCCGGCTGACCCACTCCCCCGCCGGGTCCAGAGCGGTCCGCCAGGCCTGCGCGACCTGGTCCTTGGTCATCGGCGTGCCCAGGGTGGCGGTGATCTCGTCGCCGGCCCGGGTGCGCCAGCTCATCTCGCCCGAATAGGCCAGGAAGATCACCGGCCGGACCACGCCGTCCTCCAGCGCGGGACCGTAGCCGTAGACGTAGTCCGAAGCGCTGCGCCTGCCGCCGCCCGGTTCGTCGAGGTAGGTGACGAACGGGATCGGGTTCGCGTCGCTGCGGAACGGCGTGCCGGTCAGCGCGAGCCTGCGCCGCGCCGGGTCGAACGCCTCCTTGACCGCGTCGCCCCAGGACAGCGCGTCGCCCGCGTGGTGGATCTCGTCGAAGATAACCAGCGTGCGCCGGTTCTCGGTGCGCTGCCTGTGCAGCGCTGGGTGCGCGGCGACCTGGGCGTAGGTGACGGCCACCCCGGCGAAGTCGGCGCCGGCCCGGCCCTGGGCGTTGCGGTACGCCGAATCGATCGCGATGCCGAACCGCGCCGCCGCGGCCGCCCACTGGTGCTTGAGGTGCTCGGTCGGCGTGACGATGGTGAGGAACGCGACCTCGCGCCGGGCGAGCAGTTCGGCCGCCACCGTGAGCGCGTAGGTCGTCTTGCCCGCGCCCGGCGTGGCGACCAGCAGGAAGTCGCGCCGGGGCAGCCGGAAGTACTCGTGATAGGCGTCCTTCTGCCAGCCGCGGAGGCCGGGGAGGAGATCATCCCGAACGGTCTGGGTTTGAGCAGCGTCAGATCGAGGGGTGGTCACGAGGCCGAAATGCTACCCGCGCACGCCGCCCTCCGCACGCAACAGCACGCCCGTGTTGGCCACGGGGGGACGACCCCCCTGGCACCCCCCGCAGGGGTGGGACTTGTCACTCACCGCCGTCGTCGCCGGGCGGCAGCCCCTCGTAGATCTCCTTGCAGGTGGGGCAGACCGGGTAGCGCTTCGGGTCCCGGCTGGGCACCCACACCTTGCCGCACAGCGCGATCATCGGCGTGCCCATCACCGAGCTCTCGACGATCTTGTCCTTCTGCACGTAGTGCGCGAACCGGTCGTGGTCGCCGTCGCCGTGCGACAAATCGGGCCGGACGTCCTCTTGGACGCGCGTCTTCTGCTCGGGAAGAACCTCAGTCTCACTCACGTCGGCGAGTCTAGTCGGCCTGGGGAGAGGCCGGAAATCAAGGCACCAGCAGCCTTGTCGGGCCAGAGCAGGATTGTCATGAATGTGGCGCTATACACATAAGGATGTGCACAGCGCCACATTCATACCTGCCGCCATTGAATCTTGAGTGACTTAAGGTAGCGGTGATGCTAGAGGGGCGGACGAGGTGGCCAGGAGGGCGGCTGGTCGGAAAGCGGAGCGAGGGAGGCTGGGGGTAGGGAGGCTGGGGGTGGGGAGGATGGGGAGAGAGGACGGGGGTGGGGCGTTTAGTTGAGCCCGGGGTCGTCGGGGTACGTGGCCACGTAGGCGAGCTCGCCGCCCTGGCGGCGCAGCACGGCCGGCCACAGCTGCCCGGGCTCGGCACAGAACGCGTCGGACGGCTCGGCGGGCAGCACGTACCAGGCGCCCTCCTCGATCTCCGCCTGGAGCTGGCCCGCGCTCCAGCCCGCGTAGCCCGCGTAGACCCGCAGCGAGACGATCGCCGCGGCGAGCAGGCCGGGCGGGGCGTCCAGGTCGACCAGGCCGAGCCGGGCCACGGCGGGGGCGCCGCTCTCCAGCGGGTGCCAGCCCACCGGCTCGTCGGTGCCGGGCACGTGGGCCAGGGCGAGCGCGCTGTTCGGCGAGACCGGCCCGCCGGTGAACACCACGGAGGGGTCGGTGGCCAGCTCGGTCCACGGCTCGAGCACCTGGCCCACCGGGACCTTGGTCGGCCGGTTCAGCACCACGCCGAGCGTGCCCTGCTCGGGCTCGTGCTCGACGACGAGGACGACAGTGCGGCGGAAGTTGGGGTCGCCGAGCATCGGGGTGGCCACGAGCAGCCGGCCAGCCAGCGCTTCCGATGCCATGTCGTCCATTTCTCTATCATCGGCCAAGCTGCTGGGTGGCGGCGTCGCGCACCGCCACGGCGACCGACGACGCCACGTCCGGGTGGAACACCGACGGGATGATGTAGTGCGGCCCGATCTCGTCGGCCGCCACCACGTCCGCGAGCGCCTGCGCGGCGGCGATCAGCATCTCGTCGCTCACGTGCCGGCTCTGCGCGTCGAGCAGCCCGCGGAACACCCCGGGGAAGGCGAGCACGTTGTTGATCTGGTTCGGGTAGTCGCTGCGGCCGGTGGCCACCACGGCGGCGTGATCCATGGCCGCCTCGGGGTCCACCTCGGGATCGGGGTTGGCCAGGGCGAACACGATGGCGTTGCTGGCCATCGCCGCGATGTCGGCCCCGGACAGGATGCCGGGCGCGGACAGCCCGATGAACACGTCGGCGTCCCGGACCGCCCCGGCCAGGTCCCCGGTGTAGCCGTCCCGGTTGGTGTTCTCCGCGATCCAGCGCAGGCTGTCGTTCAGGCCCGGCCGCGCCAGGTGCACCGCCCCCCGGTCGTCGCAGACCACGATGTCGCCGGGCGTGGCCCCTGCGCCGAGCAGGAGCTTGAGCACGGCGGTGCCCGCCGCACCCGCCCCGGCCATGGCGATGCGCACCTCGGGCAGCTTCTTGCCCACCACCCGCAGCGCGTTGGTCAGCGCGGCCATCACCACGATCGCCGTGCCGTGCTGGTCGTCGTGGAACACCGGGATGTCGAGCAGCCCGCGCAGCCTGCGCTCCACCTCGAAGCAGCGCGGCGCGCTGATGTCCTCCAGGTTGATGCCGCCGAACCCGGGCGCGATCAGCTGCACCGCCCGGACGATCTCGTCGGTGTCCTGGCTGTCCAAGCAGATCGGCCACGCGTCGATGTCGGCGAACCGCTTGAACAGGGCGGCCTTGCCCTCCATCACGGGCAGCGCGGCGTACGGGCCGATGTTGCCCAGGCCGAGCACGGCCGAGCCGTCGGTGACCACGGCCACCGAGTTCCGCTTGACGGTGAGGCGGCGGGCGTCCTCGCGGTTCCCGGCGATCGCCAGCGCGACCCGGCCGACGCCCGGGGTGTACGCCATGGACAGGTCGTCCCGGTTCCGCAGCGGCACCCTGGACCGCATCTCGATCTTCCCGCCGAGGTGCAGCAGGAACGTGCGGTCGCTGACCTTGTGCACGGTCACGCCGTCGATGCCGGCCAGCGCGGTCACGAGGGCCTCGGCGTGCTCTTCGCCGCGCGCGGCACAGGTGACGTCGACCCGCAGCTTGTCGCCGCGTCCGGCGGTCACGTCCAGCGCGGTCACCACGCCGCCGGCCTGCTCCACCGCCCGGGTGATCTCGCTGACCGCACGCCCGCGGCTGGCCACCTCGAGCCGCACGGTGATCGAGTAGGAGACGCTCGGCCCCATCGCCACGTTGGTCCCGCCTTTCCGCCGGAATCCAGGGTACGGCCCGCACCACGTAGGCTGGAAAGGTGAGCACGGAATCGGTGGCCACGACGACTCCTGACGAGATGCACGGGGACGCGCCCGCGGTCGACGTCACCCGGCTGCGGGTCGCGCTGGCCCGGCTGTCCCGCCGGCTGCGCAAGCACCAGCTGGCCGGGCTGACCCCCACCCAGCTCGCCGCGCTGGCCACGGTCGAGCGGTCCGGGCCGATGCGGCTGGGCGACCTGGCCGCGGCCGAGGGCATCGCGCCGTCCACGCTCACCCGGCTGGTGACCGCGCTGGAAGACAGCGGCTACGTGCGCCGGAACGCCGACCCGAGCGACGCGCGCGCCAGCACCCTGGTCATCACCCCGCGCGGCCACGACACGCTGGAGCGGCTGCGCACCGAGAGCACCCTGATGCTGGCCGCGAGCCTGCGGCTGCTCACCCCGGCGCAGCGTGCCGCGCTGGCCGAGGCGCTGCCGGTGCTCGAGCAGCTGGCCGAGGCGCCCGGGGCCGACCAGGCCGGGGCGTCCGGCTGACGGCGGGGCACGCGCCAGGACCGTTCGGTGCTAATGGTCCTGGAGGAGCTCGGCCAGGCGGCGGGCCAGCTCGTCGCGTTCGGAGGTGACCACGGCGAGCTGCCGCTCCAGGTCGATGATGCGCCGGATGGCCTGCAGCGTGATGCCCTCGTCCGCCATCGAGACCACTTGCTGGATGATCCGGATCTCGTAGCGCGTGTAGCGGCGCTGTCCCCCGGCCGACCGCTGCGGCGAGACCACCCGCAGGTCATCCACGCGGCGCAGGAAGGCCTGCTTGACCGCGAGCATGTCGGCGACCTGCCCGACCGTGTACAGCGGGGCGTGCTCGTCGTCGAGCGGCGATGGTGCCACGGTGGTCTCACCTCCTGCCCAGATGGTAAGCGGCCGGCGGGACGCATCCGCGCCCGCCG
>Ga0306923_10007096_pt1 | contig 11118 bp, 8 predicted proteins | sample sta12Can44000108_FD_203841 | JGI IMG/M metagenome (GOLD analysis project Ga0306923, IMG submission 203841) | Lab enrichment of tropical soil microbial communities from Luquillo Experimental Forest, Puerto Rico - statanox.12C.anox.44.000.108 (v2)... | ecosystem: Environmental > Terrestrial > Soil...
GTTTGTCTCGCTGCTGCTCTCGTATGGTGGCTTTAATGAGTCTAGACCCTAGTGTCCCGGTTCTGACATTCGTATCATATCGGGGCGGCTTCGTTTACGAATGTCAGAACCAAAGGGACACTAGAAAACCTTGGATTCTAGTGTGGTTTTGGATTTGACATTCGCCTCGAGAACTCGCAGCGACACTGAAGCGAATGTCAAATCCACCACACTAGCAAATCTCTGATTCTAGCGCCGCTTTTCTATTTGAAGTTCCTGAACGAGTTCGCCGCTTGTAATGCAGGAACTTCAAATAGGCGGCACTAGTGCATCTGGCGTGATGCGACGACCGGTTTGGTTCAACGCGAGCAATCGTCATGCGGAAGTTCCTCCGGGCCTTGATCTTCATTCCGTTGGCCCTGATATTCGTCGTGTTCGCGGTAGCCAACCGGCACTTCGTCACGGTGTCCTTTGATCCCTTCAATTCGGCCGATCCCTCGGTTTCCGTGTCGCTGCCACTGTTCCTGCTGATCATTGTGGTGGCAATCCTGGGTGTCCTTGCGGGCGGCTCGGCCACCTGGTTCGGCCAGAGACGCTGGCGGCGGGCGGCGCGGCAACATGAGGCCGACGCGCGGGCCGTAAAAGCGCAACTGGCCGACCTCCGCGCCGATGCACTGTCCGCGCGCGCCGAGCGGGCGCGCCCTGCGATCACCGCGCCAGGCGGGCTGTCAGGGGCTTCCGGGCGAGACAAGCAGGGCGCAACGTTGTAGAACCCGCCCGTCAGAGAACGGTTTAACGGCACCCGACGAACATGTCCCTAAGCGTCAAGATTTGCGGCCTGTCCACGCGCGAGACGCTCGACGCAGCGCTGGATGCCGGCGCCGACATGGTGGGATTCGTGTTTTTTCCGCCCTCACCCCGTCACCTTTCGCTTCAGGTCGCGCGCGAGCTCGGCCGATCGGTGAAGCGGCGGGCCATCAAGGTGGCGCTGACGGTCGATGCCGACGATGCAACGCTTGCGGGCATCATCGATGCGCTCGAGCCCGATATCCTTCAGTTGCATGGTCATGAGACCGCGGCGCACGTTTCCGCCATCAAGCGGAAATTCGGGCGCGAGGTGATGAAGGCGATGCCGGTGGAGCAGGCGTGCGACCTCAAGGACCTTCCCGCATACGCCGCGGTTTCCGACCGCATCCTGTTCGACGCCCGCCCACCCAGCGGAGCCACGCGTCCGGGCGGTTTGGGAGCGGTGTTCGATTGGCATGTGCTCGAAAATCTTGACCTCAAGCTGCCGTTCATGGTCTCGGGCGGTCTCACGCTCGACAATGTCGCTGAGGCTATTGGCGTCACGCGCGCCGGCGGTGTCGATGTATCGTCCGGCGTCGAAAGCGCACCTGGCGTCAAGGACGTCGAGTTGATCCGCGCTTTCATCCGCGCCGCCCGCGCCAGCCAAGAGTTGACCGTTCGATGACGCAAGTCTTGCCAAATTCTTTCCGCGGCGGCCCCGATGGACGCGGCCATTTCGGCATTTTCGGCGGCCGCTTTGTCGCGGAAACCCTGATGCCGCTGATCCTCGACCTGGAAAAGGCCTATGCCGAAGCCAAGGCCGATCCGGCGTTCCAGGCGGAGATGAACGGTTATCTGCGCGACTATGTGGGTCGGCCCTCCCCGCTCTACCTCGCGGAGCGACTGACCCAGCATCTTGGCGGCGCGAAGATCTATCTCAAGCGCGAGGAGCTCAACCACACCGGCTCGCACAAGGTCAACAACGTGCTCGGCCAGATCATGCTGGCGCGACGCATGGGCAAGAAGCGCATCATCGCCGAGACCGGTGCGGGACAGCATGGGGTTGCCACCGCGACCCTCTGCGCGCGGTTCGGGCTGGAATGCGTGGTCTATATGGGCGCGGTCGATGTCGCGCGGCAGCAACCCAATGTGATCCGCATGGAGATGCTGGGTGCAAAGGTCGTTCCCGTGCAGTCGGGGACGCGCACGCTGAAGGACGCGATGAACGAGGCGCTGCGCGACTGGGTCACCAACGTGCACGATACCTTCTATTGCATCGGTACCGTTGCCGGTCCGCATCCCTATCCGATGATGGTGCGCGATTTTCAATCGGTGATCGGTGACGAAACCCGCAGGCAGATACAGGAGGCGGAAGGTCGCTTACCGGACTCCCTGATCGCCTGCATCGGCGGCGGCTCCAACGCGATGGGGCTGTTCCACCCGTTCCTCGACGATCCCTCCATCGAGATCTTCGGCGTGGAGGCAGCGGGTCATGGGTTGACGCAATTGCATGCCGCCTCGATCGCGGGCGGGCGGCCCGGCGTCCTGCATGGCAACCGCACCTATCTCCTGATGAACGACGATGGTCAGATCCAGGATGCGCATTCGATCTCGGCCGGCCTCGACTATCCCGGCATCGGTCCCGAGCATTCCTGGCTGCATGAGGTCGGGCGCGTGAAGTACCTGTCGGCAACCGATGACGAGGCACTGGCCGCGTTCCAGTTGCTGTCACGGCTGGAGGGCATCATCCCGGCGCTCGAGCCGGCGCATGCCATTGCGAAGGTGATGGAGTTGGCGCCGCAGCGGCCGAAGGATCATTTGATGGTGGTCAATCTCTCCGGCCGCGGCGACAAGGATGTGCCGCAGGTCGGCGATATCTTGCGGGGGAAGAAGTGACCACCCGTATCGACGCGCGCTTTGCAGCGCTGAAGAAGGAGGGCCGATCGGCCTTCGTCACCTTCCTGATGGCGGGCGATCCCGATCCCGCGACCTCGCTATCCATTATCAAGGCGATGCCTCGGTGCGGTGCCGACGTCATCGAAATCGGCATGCCCTTCACCGATCCGATGGCCGACGGCCCGTCGATCCAGGCCGCGGGCCTGCGCGCGCTCAAAGCCGGCATGACGCTGAAGAAGACGCTTGAGCTTGTCCGCGCCTTCCGCGAGGACGACAACACAACGCCGCTGGTGCTGATGGGCTATTACAACCCGATCTACATCTATGGCGTCGAGAAGTTTCTTGCCGATGCGAAATTCGCCGGAGTCGATGGTCTCATCATCGTCGACCTGCCGGCGGAAGAAGACGCCGAACTCTGCGTGCCCGCGTTGAAAGCCGGCCTCAGCTTCATTCGACTGGCGACGCCGACGACCGACGACAGGCGCTTGTCGGCGGTGCTCGCTAACACGTCGGGCTTCGTCTACTACGTCTCCATCACCGGCATCACCGGCGCCGCTGCGGCCGATTCCGGCGTGGTCGGAGAAGCCGTTGCCCGGATCAAGCGGCATACAGATCTGCCGGTATGCGTCGGCTTCGGTATCAGGACGCCGGACGCGGCGCGGGCGATCGCTGCCTGCGCCGATGGAGCGGTGGTTGGAACCGCTCTGGTCGATGCGCTGCGCGCGAGCCTTGACGCGGAAGGTCGCGCGACCGCCAAAACCGTTAATGCGGTGGCCGACCTTGCCGCATCGCTGGCGCATGGCGTAAGGGACGCTAAACAGGCGGCCGAATAGCCAAAATTACAGGTGGGCGGCTTGCCGGAATCGGCCCAGCCGCCATATATCTGGGGCTCGCAAATCGGAGCGAAACATGAATTGGCTCACCAACGTCGTCCGGCCGAAGATTCGCAATATCCTGCGCCGAGAGACACCGGAGAATCTGTGGATCAAGTGTCCGGATTCCGGGCAGCTGGTATTCTACAAGGACGTCGAAGCCAACCAGTTCGTGATTCCCGGCTCGAACTACCACATGCGCATGGGTGCGGTGGCGCGGTTGAAATCGATCTTCGACAACGAGACCTGGTTCGATGTCGCGCTTCCGGAAGTGGCCGCTGATCCCCTGAAATTCCGCGACGAAAAGCGCTATGCCGATCGCATCAAGGATGCGCGCGCCCGCACCGGGCTGAACGATGCGATCAAGATCGGGTACGGCAAGCTGGAGGGCGCCGCCGCCGTCATTGCCGTGCAGGATTTCGATTTCATGGGCGGTTCGCTGGGCATGGCCGCTGGCGAAGCCATCATTCGCGGCCTGGAGCTTGCGGTCGAAAAGAAATCGCCCTTCATCGTGTTCGCGGCTTCCGGCGGCGCGCGGATGCAGGAAGGTATCCTGTCGCTGATGCAGATGCCGCGCACGACGGTCGCGGTGCAGATGCTGCGCGAGGCGAAGCTGCCCTACATCGTCGTACTGACCAATCCGACCACCGGCGGCGTCACGGCTTCCTACGCGATGCTTGGTGACATTCAGATCGCCGAGCCGGGCGCGCTGGTTGGTTTTGCCGGTGCGCGCGTGATCGAACAGACCATTCGCGAGAAATTGCCGGAGGGTTTTCAGCGCGCGGAGTATCTGAAAGAACACGGCATGGTCGACATGGTGGTGCATCGGCATGAGTTGCGCCCGACGCTGGCGCGGCTGTGCCGGCTCCTGACGAAATCCCCCGCGCTGGCGGGCGGGCCGAAACCGGCCGCGCCGATGCCGATGCCCAGCCATACGATATCGGCACCGGACGTGGCGCCGGCTGCGCCACACGCGTGAACGCGCCGGCCACGAGAGGCGAGGCCTCGCTCGATGAGTTGATCGCGCGGCTGGCAACGCTGCATCCCAAACGCATTGATCTCGGCCTTGAGCGGGTGCATCGGCTGTTGGAGCGGCTCGATCATCCCGAGCGGAAATTACCGCCGGTGATCCATGTCGCCGGAACCAACGGCAAGGGCTCGACGGTCGCCTACTTGCGCGCGGTCCTGGAAGCTGCCGGGCTCCGTGTCCACGCCTATATCTCGCCCTATCTCGTGCGGATCAATGAATGCTTTCGCCTCGGTGGTGTGCTGGTCGGCGATGAGGCTTTGAGGGGTGCGCTCGAGCAATGCGAACGCGCCAACGCTGGCGCCCCCATTACTTTTTTCGAGGCGAAGACTGCGGCCGGGTTTTGCCTGTTCGCGCAACATCCGGCGGACGTGCTACTGCTCGAGGTCGGTCTCGGCGGCCGGCTCGATTCCACCAATGTGGTGGAGACACCGCTCGCCTCTGTCATTACGCCCATCAGCATGGATCACACCGAATATCTCGGCGACACGCTGGCGTCGATCGCCGGCGAGAAGGCCGCCATCATCAAGCGCAAGGTGCCGGTCATCTCCGCCGAGCAGTCGGGCGAGGCGATGGCCGTGATCGAGCAAGAGGCCAGGCGGCTGGGCGCGCCCTTGCACGCTCAAGGGCAGCAATGGCATGTCGGCGTGGAGTGCGGCCGGCTGGTCTATCAGGACGATCGCGGGTTGATGGATCTGCCGGCACCCAGATTGTTCGGGCGGCATCAGTTCGATAACGCAGGTCTCGCCATTGCGGCCTTGCGCGTGATCGAAACGATCAAGCTCGGCCACACCGCATTCGAGGGTATCGTCAATGCCGAATGGCCGGCGCGGATGCAGCGACTAGCCTCCGGCAGGCTGAGCGAATGGGGGCCGCGGGGGTCCGAGATCTGGCTCGACGGCGGTCACAATGCGGAGGGCGGACGGGTCGTCGCTACCGCGCTTGGCGATCTCGAAGAGCGCGTCTCGCGTCCGCTCGTGGTGATCGCCGGCATGATGGCGAGCAAGGATGCGAGCGGATTCCTCGCCAATTTCGCCGGCCTGACGCGCCACATTATTGCGGTGCAGATACCGCATCAGGAGAAGGCGATGCCGCCGGACCGGCTAGCCGAAGCCGCGCGCGCGCTCGGGATGCGCGTAGAGATTTGCGGTGGGATCGAGGAGGCGCTGCGCGCGCTGGCTAGCCTCGCCTATGAGGTGCCGCCGCGTATCCTGATCACGGGCTCGCTCTATCTCGCCGGCCATGTGCTCGACCTCAACGGCACGCCGCCGGGCTAACGCATGATCCGACAAATGCGAAGCATTTGCGCGGAGATCATGCGCAAACAATTAGCATGGAAATGAAAACGGCCGGCACTTGCCGGCCGTATCACGCATCGCGATGCGAGCCGATCAGACCGCGGCGGAAATCCACTGGTGCAGCTTCTGCTTCGGCGCCGCGCCGACCTGGCGGGAGGCCATCTCCCCACCCTTGAAGATCATGAGAGTCGGGATCGACATCACGCCATATTTGGAGGCCGTCTTCGGGCTCTCGTCGACGTTGAGCTTCACGATCTTGACCTTGTCGCCCATCGCGCCGGAAATTTCGTCGAGCGCGGGAGCGATCATGCGGCAGGGGCCGCACCATTCGGCCCAGAAGTCAACCACCACAGGGCCGGGCGCCTTCAGCACTTCGGCTTCGAAATCGGCGTCAGAAACCTTGCCAACGGCCATGAGATACCTCGTTCGGTTTAATTGAAGGGGCGCGGCTTCAGAGAATCGCGCCAGTGATCGTGAACCGAAACCTATGAACAGGGCGTTGCCGGGTCAAGTTCGGTTCCCGGGAATGTGAGTTGCGCGTCCAGCGCAGCGGCCGAAATCTCCATTAATTCAGGGGTTTCCGTCCAAAGCAGGGCCGCGCGCACCTGCCGCTTCGGATACAGGCGGGAAAGGACTTCGCGATAAAGCGCAAGCTGGCGGATATAGGCGGCGGGCGCTTCGGCCGCGGTGGTCGGTGGGGCGTGGTTGGTCTTGAAATCGACGATCAGCGCCTCGTTTGGCGTGACCAGCAGCCGGTCGATTTGCCCGGAGACGAGGGTCTGCGGTCGTCCCGGCAGGGCAAGGCGCCCGACAATCGGGACCTCGGCGCGGCTACCCTCCGCGAACACGGCTGCGAAGCGCGAATCGGCGATAAGCTCCAGCGTCTTGCGCGCCAGCCCTTCGCGGTCGGCCTCGCTCCAACCGGCAGCATTGCGGGCAAGGTAAGTCAATGCTGCATCATGGCGCCGTTCGGCCGCCACATCTGGCAGCGATTGCAGGAGGCGATGCACCAGTGTGCCGCGTTGCAAGGCCCGCGCCCGCTGCAGGATCGACTCGCCCGCTCCGACGCTTCGCGCTCCGCTGCCCGCATCCGAAGGGCGCAACACGGCGTTGGCGGACGGCTGCAACGGCAGCGGCTCGCGTAGCCACGAAGGCAGCTCCCATCTGGCCTCCTGCAACGGCGCTTGCGCCACGGGTGCAGCATGGTCAGCATCCTCCGGGCGCGAATAACGCCAGATCGGACCGTCGGGCGTCTCGATCACCTCTTGATGCAGGCCGGAAGAACCGAGGCCCTTGCCGAGCAGGTCGTACCAGCAATTCTTGCCGATGTTGTTCCTGTTGCCGGGCATGCAGCCGGCGACGACCAGCCGGTCCGCGGCCCGCGTCATCGCGACATAGAGCAGCCGCCGGTATTCGTCGTCCGTTTGTTTGAGCATCGCCTTGCGCGCGCAAGCGACCACGGCCGGATCGTCGGCCTTCTTGCCCGCCCACACCACGACCTTGCCGCCGCCTTCTCGCGGCAAATGGATCAGCCGCAGCCGTTGCGTGTCCGACGGCAGGGTGGTGGTGTCGACCAGAAACACGACGGAGGCCTCCAGCCCCTTGGCGCCGTGCACAGTCATGACGCGCACCTCGTTGCGCGATATCTCCATATCCCGCTTCACCTCGGTGTCGGCCGCGCGCAGCCAGGCCATGAAGCCCTGCAGCGAGGCCGGTGCCTTGCGCTCATAGCCCAGCGCCAGCTCGAGAAACTCGTCGAGCGCGTCAATGGCCTCATGTCCGAGCCTTTTCAGGATGCGCTGCCTGCCACCGTCGCCACCCAACAGCCAGGCATAGAACGCAAACGGGGTCTCTCGCGCGGATCGGCGCTCACACTGCTCAAGCCGTTCGAGCGCGCTGCGAAACTTTCCGTTGGTCGCCGCGTACCGGGAAAGCTGATCGCGCAGCGAGCCCGCGCGCTCCCATGCGAGCTCAAGCAAGTCATCATCGTCGAGACCGAACAGCGGAGACTTCAGCGCGACCGCGAGCGCAAGGTCGTCCTGCGGCAATAGCAGCCCATCCGCCAGATTCATCAGGTCGATGATCGCGATATGTTCGGTCAGCTTCAGCCGGTCGGCGCCGGCAACGGGAATGTCGGCGTGCTTCAGCGCCTGGATCACGGCGTCGAAAATATTGCCGCGCCGCCGCACCAGCACCAGCACATCGCCATAGCGTAGCCGCCTGCGATCGCCGCTGTGGCCGGTCATCGTACCGCTCTCGATCAGCCGCCCGATCTCGGCTTGGATCCGCCGGGCGAGCTTCACTTCAGCGCTGGTGACGGAAACCCCGTCGAAAGGCGCGCGCCAGCCCTCGATGTCGTCCCGCTCGTCCGCCTTCGCAAGCTCCCAGGTTTCGATCAGGCCGGGTGGCGCATCGGCAAGCGCATGGTGCAACGGATAGGTGTCTTCGGCATGGATGCTTTCGTAGATGTCTTTCTCGCGGAAGACGTGATCGACGGCCTGCAGGATTGCCGGCCCCGAGCGAAACGAGAAGGTGAACGACAAACGATCGAATGCCAGACCTGCGTCGGTGAATTTTCGCTGCCACTCGCGACGGCGCTCGTCGAACTCGCGCGGAACGGCGCCCTGAAAGGAGAAGATCGATTGCTTTTCGTCGCCAACGGCGAAGATGGTGCGCTTTACTCCGTCGCGCGCGCCTTCACCACTGATGAATTCGGCAATGATGCGGGCGATGATGTCCCATTGCCGGGGACTGGTGTCCTGCGCCTCGTCGATCAGGACGTGATCGACGCCCCGGTCCAGCTTGTAATGCACCCAGCCGGCCGAGACGTTCTCAAGCATGGAAAGCGTCTTGTCGATCAGATCGTCATAGTCGAGCAGGCCGCGTTCCTGCTTTTCCCGCCGGTAGTTTTCGGCCGCCGCAGTTGCGATGTGGAGCAGCGCCTGGGTGCGGTCGCGGATCATAACGGCACGGCGCTTTTCGACCAGCGGTGCGATGCGAAGAGCCTCCGCCTCGAACAGGCGCCCGACTGAGGGATTGTCCTTGGTGAATCCCTTGGTCAGGACGGAAGATCGCGCCCTGTTGTCGTCCGTCAGAAACACTGACAGATATGCGTCGACTTGCGCGCTACCGATCAAGGCGGCGGCATCGCGCAATTGGTCCGCTTGGTTCTGCTCCGTCTTGGCGCCGGTATCGAGGGCAGCGGCAATATCCTGCCACCTCGATCTCGGCAGATACGGCCCATCCAGAATCTCGTGCTCGATGTCCTCGATGCGGTCGTTTCCGTCGAGCCCAAGCGCATTGGCAGCTTCCCTCGCCGCGGCCTCCGCGCCGCCTGCTATATCGGTCCAGGCCAGGAAGTGGTCGCGGCTCAAGCAGGCCTCGCGGACCACGTCCTTGAAGGTGACGTCGGCCGCACTTGCCATCGCCGTCATCAGGGCACGACCGGTCACGCTTGCAGGATCGCGCGAGGCCTCCAGCAGCACTTTGAGGTTGGCGCGTTCCATCATTTCGGTCTGGTCGCGCTCGTCCAGCACCGCAAAGCGCGCCGGCACGTTTGCTTCGAACGGGAATTGTTGCAGCAATCGCGTGCACAGCGCGTGAATTGTCTGCACCTTGAGGCCGCCCGGCGTTTCCAGGGCGCTGGCGAACAGCTTTCGCGCCGCGTTTCTCAAGCGTGGATCGGAATGGGGGATGCCGACTTGTTGGATCGCCGCGTCGAGGGCGGGCTCGCTGAGCGTCACCCAGTGGCTGAGCGTGGAAAATACCCGCTCAGCCATGTTGGTGGCCGCAGCTTTTGTGAAGGTGATGCAGAGAATTTTCTCCGGCGGCACGCCATCGAGCAAAAGCCGGATGACCCGCTGCACCAGCACGTGGGTCTTGCCGGAGCCGGCATTGGCCGAGACAAATGATGAAGCGGCGGGATTGGAAGCGCGCGCCTGGGTCGCGCGCAACGCGTCAGGAATGAGGCGCGGTGTTCTCACCATTCCTCTAACCCCAAACCGCCGGCCGCGGACCATTCCTTGATCCGCGCGAGATCGTCATATGTGCCGTAGCGATTGGTCCACATCGGCAGGTTCAGCGAGCGGTATGGCTCCTCCTCGTTCTCGAACTTGCGGATCAGCGCCGCGAGCTGGCCTCGGGCGTAATCGGCCGCATCGTCCGGCTTCTGCGGTTCTTCGTTTTTGATTTTCAGCTCCAGCGATTTCTCCTCGCCCGGAGGATTGTTGCCGCTCAGCCTGACATAGACGAGCTCGCTGACGCTTGATTTTGCCGGTATGCCGGCAAAGCCGCCCTCGCGCAAAATCGCGGCTTCCAGCGTGAGCTGCGGCGACAATCCCATCCGCACCTGCTTGCCGGTCGGTGGTTGCCCGGTCTTGTAGTCGAGGATTGCAAACGTGCCGTCGGCTAGGTGCTCGATCCGGTCCGCGCGTGCCGACAGCAGGAAGGTCCGCGCGTTGTCGAGAGGGATCGCAATCTCGCCGCGTATCTCGGCGTTTATCGCGCTGATCTGGCGGCGCCTGGCGATCTCCCAATTCGCAAACCAGCCGGCGATGCGCTCAAACCGCGGCCACCACAGCGCGCGCGCCTCAGGTCTCTCCATCAACGGCGCGAAATGCTTCTCGCCGATCTGTTTGAGGATGCGCGCGGGTTGATCGGGAAGGTTTAGGGCAAATGTTCTGGTGAATTCAGCGAGTGCATCGTGGATTGCCGAGCCGCGATCGGCGGCCGATAGCGGCATGTCGACCGGGTCGAGGGCTTCGAGTTTCAGAATATATTTGGCGAAAATCGTGTAGGGGTCGCGCAGCCAGTCCTCGATCGTCGTGACCGAAAGGCGCAAGGGTCGTTTTGCGCGTGGCGGCTTGGGCACCGGCTGCGGAACCGGCCTGACGTTTTCCGGCTCGTCAAGCGCCTCGGCAAAATGCAGGTATTTTTCGCCAGCCCGGCGCGCCGCATTCCAGCGGTCCGCGCCCATGACCGCCTCCAGGCGATGCAGGAAGCGCGAGGCGACCGCCGGTGCGCCGCCGGCCTTGGCCGCATGGCTCAGGACGACGTCGACGTTGCCCAGCAATTGTCCGAAATCATGCGCGGACAAACCGATACGCCGTTCCGGCAGGTCGAGGCCGAGCTCATGGCGCATCGGCCGACTCAGCCAGGGATCGATCCGTGGCGCCGGCGGCCAAACGCCTTCGATCAATCCGCCGACAATGACCCGGTCGGCCTGCATCAGCCGCGATTCCAGCTGGCCATAGATATGCAG
>Ga0306923_10007097_pt1 | contig 11118 bp, 9 predicted proteins | sample sta12Can44000108_FD_203841 | JGI IMG/M metagenome (GOLD analysis project Ga0306923, IMG submission 203841) | Lab enrichment of tropical soil microbial communities from Luquillo Experimental Forest, Puerto Rico - statanox.12C.anox.44.000.108 (v2)... | ecosystem: Environmental > Terrestrial > Soil...
CTCGCCCAAGGCCGCGAGAATACGCACCCAGGAGCGGATACCCTTGTGGAAGCTCTTGAGGTCGTATTTCTCGTTCGGCGAATGGATATTGTCGTCATCAAGTCCGAAGCCGACCAGAAGCGTATCGAGCCCGAGGCTCTTCTTGAAATCGGCGACAATCGGGATCGAGGCGCCGGAGCCGATCAGAAGAGCCTCCTTGCCCCACTCCTCGGTCAAGGCCTTTCGTGCCGCGGCAAGCGGCTTCATGTTCCAGTCGAGCGCAATCGCTGGCGCGCTGGAATGCTCGCCGAACTCGACCTTGCAATCGCCGGGGATTCGCGCAGTCACATAGTCGCGGAACGCCTTGCGGATTCTGGCCGGGTCCTGCCCTTCCACGAGGCGGAACGAAATCTTTGCCGAGGCCTCGGCCGGAATAACGGTCTTGGAGCCCTCCCCGATATAGCCGCCGACAATGCCGTTGACGTCGCAGGTCGGACGCGAGGAAATCTGTTCGATCAAGAGGCGGTCCTTCTCGCCGGCCGGGATCGAGAGTCCGATCGGCTTGAGAAATCTCTCCGCCGTCAGGTTCAGCTTCTTCCATTGCGCCAGGATATCCGGCGGCAGATTCTTCACACCATCATAGAAGCCCGGAATGGTGATGTGACCGTTGTCGTCGAACAGCCCGCCGAGGATGCGGGTCAGCACCCGGATCGGGTTCTGCGCGCCGCCGCCGAACACGCCCGAATGCAGGTCGCGGCTGGCGGCCTTGATCTTGACCTCGTCGTAGACCAGCCCGCGCAGCGACGTGGTAATCGCCGGCGTATCCGGATCCAACATTCCGGTATCGCAGACCAACGCGAAATCGGCTTTCAGCTCTGCCTTGTTGGCTTCGAGGAACGGCACGAAATTCTTCGAGCCGATCTCCTCCTCGCCCTCGATCAGCATGGTGATGCCAAGGGGTAGCGACCCCGTCACCGTTTTCCAGGCGCGGCAGGCCTCGACGAAGGTCATGAGCTGACCCTTGTCGTCCTCGGCGCCGCGGGCGACGATGATCTTGCGCCCGTCGGCATGGTTGGTCACCACGGGCTCGAAGGGCGGACGGTGCCAGAGGCTGAGCGGGTCGACCGGCTGTACATCGTAATGGCCGTAGAACAGCACGTGCGGACGCGCGCTGCCGTGGCCGTTGCTCTTGCCGACGATGGCGGGATGGCCCGCGGTCGGCCGAACCTCTGTCGCAAAGCCAAGTGAGGCGATGTCGCTGGCAAGATGATCCGCCGCCGCCTTGCAGTCCTGCGCAAAAGCCGGGTCGGCGGAGATCGATTTGATACGCAACAGCGCAAACAAGCGCTGCAAGCTGTTGTCGAAATCGGCATCGATACGGTCGAGAACCGGTTGAAGCTGGATGTTTGGCATTCGCATCTTCCTCACCTGTGTTTACGTCTCGAGTTTTAACTCCACCTTTTGCGTCGAGCTAGTGGTGCGCGGCGGGTGGGGCAGCGAACGTCAAATCCGCTCCACCAGCCTCTTTGGGCGGGTGCAGAATGTGCCAGACGAGGCCACCGGCCAACACCGCGGTTGCAGCCAGATTGTTGCCGAACGCCTGCATATCCTTCGGGAAGATCCCAAACGACAGGCACATCAAGAGCCCCATCGCCAGCAAAACAAGCCAACTCCAGAGTCGTACCCTCGGGCGCGGATCATAGGCGCCACGATGCATCATCACGGTGATCGGAAAGATCAACCACAGGAAATAGTACTGTCGGGCGAGCGGGGAGGCGACCGTCATCAGGCAGAAGAGGATACCAAGCTCCTCGGCATCCGACCGCGCCGTGCGGTGAGACTCCTTCGGCAGGACGGCAATGTATCCGATCCCGATCGCAAGCGAGATCGCAACCACCAGCCAGTTCGCCGCTCTGAAGGAGATATCGACGATATTCATGGTGCGCGCCGGCCTGATCGGATCGTCCTGATTGTAGTTGATCGGCCGCGTCAGGCGATGCGTCACCGCTATGATGGATTGGTTGATCCACGACCAGTTCTGATCGTCGCGCTGGCCGAAGCCTTTCTCCGAACTGGAGGCGATCATTCCCTGGTACCAGGTCTTGAGTTCGGCGACGTTGTGCTGGAAGCCGCGCACCGGCGCTGGAACGACGAACAGCAACACGCCGGCAAAAAGGACCATGCTCGCAACCGCGGCCCATTGCCGGCGCCACAGAAGATAGGGCAACACCGTGACCGGAAATACCTTCAGCACGGAAGCTAGCGCAAACATACCGCCGGCCATCCACGGTCGCCCGTGTTGCATCGACCAGAATCCGTACAACATCAACGCAAGCAGCACGAGGTTTGGCTGGCCAAGATCGAACATGTCGAACACGAAGGTGATCGTGGCAATCGCCGGCAGCGCAAACAGCCACTTATCGGGAGTCCGGCCCGATCCCGCCATCGCGTGGCAGTACAACAGCGTGACCCACCAGGCCACTGCGTTGATGATCGACAGGCATATATAGAGGGGTATCTTTCCGAACCAGCTCGGGATTGCGAGCAGCACCGCCGACAGCGGCGGATAGATGAACGCGAAGGGGCCACCATCGGTCGGGTAAAGGTTGTTTCCCTGCAGCACCTGTTGGCCGGCCCAGTACCAGAGCGGATAGTCCTTGGTTTTTCCGTTGCCCCAGATTTCGGGAACAAGCACGAAAGCCGTCAGAACGACGCAGCAAAGCAGGAATAGCAGGTCGAGCGGCGCGCGCAGCGAGGGAAGTCTCAGCACTTTCGATTTTGTCGGAGCCACGCGAGGTGCGATCCGCGATCAGGAAATCATCGTCGCGGCAGGCCGCCGAGCGCGCCGCGCACCAGGTTCGGCGTCGATCGCCGTTGCGCATTTACCTTTCAACGGATTTGCAGCCATGATCGCCTTTCGTTCCTCGGACCCGACCCTCCTCCGCTCCGCGCCGACGGCAGACGGATCAGAACTCGCCCGACTATCGAGGGATGGCCTTGTCTTGCAGGAATGACGCCGCGCCTCTCCCCCGCCCAGTTCCATGATCGTCCTGACAGTGTCAAGCTCGCGCGATCCCCTGCTCTCGACCCGATCCTCGGGTGTGGATCAATACATACATACTGCATCTTGAAGCGCGATTGAAACCGATAAGCGCCTCCCAAACCGGCCGATCGCCGGCCGCGCCGTCACCTCCTGACGTCGCGTGCCCCTGAAAAAGTTGAAATAAGGGGGTTTGCGGCGGCTATTTCAGCCCAGCTCTTGCATTGCTGCAACACTGGCAAAACGAATGAATGTGAATCGAGCTTTCGAATGTGGTGATCGCTTGTAATTCGTTGCTGCGAAGCTCAAGATAAAATCTCACGGGCAAGAACCGGTACGCGACCGGTCGAAGGCGGGGCTAATTATGGATGAGTTGATTGCGCTGCTGGCGACGAAGGCCGGCATGGGGGAGGCTGTCGCCGAAAAAACCATCGGCATTATCCTTGACTTCCTCCGAAACGGCGGTCCTTCCGAAAAGGTCCAGGTGCTGATCGATCAGATCCCGGGTGCAGAAGCGGCAATCGCGGCCTCCGACAAGGAGAGCGGTATCGGCAAATTGATGGGCGGCGGCCTGATGGCGGTAGGTACCAGACTGATGGGTCTTGGTCTTGGCATCGGTGACATCCAGAACGTCGCCCGTGAACTTTTCAGATTTGGGCGCGACAAAATCGGAGCGGAGCGGATGAGCGAGATCGTCGCCGGAACACCTGGGCTTAGCCAGCTCGTCTGAAGCATTTTTTAAATCAGATACCATGACATATCCAATTTCCGAGCTTGAAGGCATGACGGCCTTCTCCGCTTCCAAACTCAAATCGCTGGGTATTCGCACCACCGATGCGCTGCTTGAAGCGGCCCGGACCGTCAAGGGACGCAAAGCGCTCGCAACCAGGACCGGCATCAGCGAACGGCAGCTGCTGGAATGGGCCAACATGTCCGACTACATGCGGATTCCCGGGATGGGCATGGCCAAGATCGGGCTGGTTCGCGCCGCCGGCGTAACCACGGTGCGTGAACTCGCATTGCGCAATCCGGTGCGGCTTGCGCAGAATATGAAGGACGTGAACACCCGGCGGAAGCTGGTCCGCGTGCTGCCCTCCGAGAAGTCGGTTGAGCAGCTGATCGCGCAGGCACGCAAGCTTCAGCCCAAGATCACCTATTGAGATCACTGGTCTGCGCGGCATCTTGACACGCATGTCGCGACCGCGCAAAGCGGTCGCATGATTGAAGCCGCCTCCAGACCCGCTTCAACGGCGACCCCGGCGCCCCACCCGGTACTGCGGACGTTCCTCGCCAAGCCCTATCCGGCCGTCATGGGCGTGCTGAATGTCACGCCGGATTCGTTCTCGGACGGCGGTAAATTCCTCACCGCCGAGCCTGCGCTGGCACAGGCAAGGCGCCTGGTCGCGGAAGGTGCGGATATCATCGACGTCGGCGCGGAATCCACCCGGCCCTATCACGGAGCACGGCCTGTCTCGGCCGAAGAGGAACTTGCACGTCTGCGGGGCGTGCTCTCCGCGATCGTCTCGCTCGGCGTGCCGGTTTCGATCGACAGCATGAAATCGTCCGTCGCCGCCTTCGCGCTGGATGCTGGCGCCGTTATCGTCAACGACGTCTGGGGTTTGCAGGGCGATTCCGGCATGGCCACCCTGGTCGCCTCGCGCAACGTTCCCGTCATCGTCATGCATAACCGCGACAGCGCCGATCCCACAATCGACATCATGAGTGACATTTCCGCCTTCTTCGCGCGTTCGCTCGACATCGCGACGAAGGCCGGAATTGCGCGAGGCAATATTGTTCTCGATCCCGGCATTGGCTTTGGCAAGACGGCCGAGCAGAGCATGACGGCGCTTGCGCGCCTCGACGAACTGAAGAGCTTCGGCTTGCCGCTTCTGGTCGGCGCTTCGCGCAAGCGGTTTATCGCTTCGGTCAACCCGTCGGAGCCGCAGCAACGGCTGGGTGGCTCGATCGCGGCGCATCTGATTGCGGCCCGGCGCGGCGCGCGGATCATCCGCGCCCATGACGTCGCCGAAACCGTGCAGGCGCTGCAGCTCGCCGCCGCAATCGAGGACAAGGCATGACCGACACGATCTTCATAGCCGGTTTGGTGGTCCATGCCCGGCACGGCGTCATGAAACATGAAACAGAAGTCGGACAGCGCTTCGTCATCGACCTCGAGCTTTTTAGCGACCTGCAGGAGGCGTCGCACTCCGACCGACTGGCGGATACGGTGTCCTATTCCCAGGTGGTCGCAACCGCGACCGCGGCGTTCAAGAACAGCAACTACAGGCTCCTGGAGCGTGCGGCGGGCGCGGTTGCCGACGCGATCCTCGCTGCCTTTCCGCGGGTGCGCGCCGTCAAGGTCACCGTGCACAAGCCGCACGCGCCGATTGCGGAAATCTTCGAGGATGTCGGCGTGGTGCTGACGCGCAATCGGCATCCGCATGGCTAACGCGCTGATCGCGCTCGGCGGCAATGTCGGCGACGTCCGCGCGACATTCAAAAAAGCGATTGTGGACATCTGCGAGATGGCGCAAGCCACGCTGATCGCCCGCTCCTCCGACTACGCCACTCCGCCCTGGGGCAACGAGCGACAGGCGCGCTTCATCAATGCCTGTATCGAAATCGATACCGCGCGTGATCCTCATGCGCTGTTATCGATTTTGCAGAGCATCGAGCAAAGCTTCGGCCGCGACCGCTCGAAGGAAACGCGCTGGGGTCCGCGTACGCTCGATCTCGATTTGATCGCCTATGACGATGTTTCCCTGCAAGGACCCAGGCTCACGCTTCCCCACCCTCGCCTGTTCGCGCGCGCCTTCGTGCTGGTGCCGCTTGCTGAGATCGCTCCCGACCGATTGATAGCAGGCAAAAGCACGCGACAGGCCCTGAACGAGGTGTCGAGCGAGGGGATCGAGCGGTTGCCCGAAATCGATTGAGAGGCCGCAAACAACCATTTGGCATAGCGGCCACTCCATGGCAATTTGCGGGAATGAACTCCGCGGACGACGACCTCACGCTTGCGGCCGACTTCCCTGCAGCGACCTACGACGATTGGCGCAAGCTTGTCGATGGCGTCCTGAAGGGAGCGCCGTTCGAGACGCTGGTCAGCAAGACCTACGACGGTGTGACGATCGCGCCGATCTACGCGCGCGCGAAAGGTGCGGCTCGCTTGCCGGGCCGGGCCGCCGCAGCGCCCTGGCAGGTGATGCAGCGGATCGATCATCCGGATCCCGCGAAAGCGAACGCACTTGCCTTGCACGACCTCGAGAACGGCGCGACCGGCCTTGAAATCGAGTTTCAGGGCGGAGTGGGCGCGCGGGGTTTTGGCGTTGCGGACGCTACTTCGGAAACGCTGAGGCGGCTGTTTGACGGCGTGGTTTTCGACGCCGGGATTTCGATCGCGCTCAATCCCGTACTGGGGCGCGAGAACGCCGGCGCAAGTCTCGCCGCGCTCATCGAAGCCGGAGGTGCCGACCCCGGTGGGATCGATCTGCGCTTCAACTATCAGCCGCTGACGACCATGGCCGTGCGCGGCGCGAGCGCGACATCCTGGCCCGAGATCGAGAAGCCGTTCGCCGCAATCATTGGTGAGGTGATGAAGCGCGGCTTCAAGGGACCATTTGTCCTTGCCGATGGCCGTCCCGTACACGATGCGGGAGGATCGGAAGCGCAGGAACTTGCCTTCGCGCTCGCTATCGCGGTTGCCTATCTGCGCGCGCTCGAAGCCGGCGGCATCGCGTTTGATCGCGCCCGCGAGGCGATCTCGTTCCGCCTTGTCGCCGATGCCGGCCAATTCCTGACCATGGCGAAATTCCGCGCGCTGCGGCGATTGTGGGCGCGCGTGGAAGAGGCTTGCGGACTCAAGCCGCAACCGCTTTTCCTCGCCGCCGAGACCTCATGGCGCATGCTGACCCAGCGCGACCCTTACGTGAACATGCTGCGCGCGACCATGGCGACGTTTTCGGCAGGCCTGGGCGGTGCCAACGCGGTCACCGTGCTGCCGCATACGCTCGCGCTCGGATTGCCGGATGCATTTGCGCGGCGCGTGGCACGCAACACCCAGCTCATTCTTCTGGAAGAATCCAACCTTGCAAAAGTATCGGATCCCGCGGCGGGCTCTGGCGGAATCGAGGGCCTGACCGAGAAGCTTTGCGAGGCCGCCTGGTCGCTGTTCCAGGAGATCGAACAGGCCGGCGGAGCTTTCTCCGCGCTTCAGCAGGGCCTGATCCAGACCAGGGTGGCGGCGACGCGGAAAGCCCGCGAGGCCAACATCGCCAGACGCAAGGACGTGCTCACCGGCGCCAGCGAATTTGCCAACCTGCACGAGGCCGCGGTTGCCGTCGAGGGTGTGAAGGCGGTGACGCCTGCCTCCGAGGGCAGCGCGGCGATCAGGTTTGAACCGCTGCCGGCAATCAGGCTCGCAACGCCGTTCGAGCGCCTGCGTGATCGCTCGGATCGGACGCTCAAGGAAACGGGAAAACGGCCGGCCGTCTTTCTCGGCAATCTCGGCACGGCCGCCGACTTCACCGCGCGCGCGACTTTTGCCAGGAGCTTTTTCGAGGCCGGCGGCATCGAGGCCATCGACAGCGAAGGCTTTTCCGATCCGGCCGCTCTTGCGGTGGCTTGGCGAGCGTCCGGCGCAAAGCTCGCCTGCCTTTGCTCGTCGAACAAAATCTACGCACAGCAGGCGGTCGCCGTGGCGCAGGCGCTGCGCTCGGCGGGCGCCGGACATATCTATCTTGCGGGGCGCGCGACCACCGAGCAGGAGGCGGCGCTGCGCGCAGCCGGCCTCAGTGAGTTCATCTTTGCCGGCTGCGACGCGCTTGCGCTGCTGGAAAAGGCCTATGAGAGGATGGAGCTGACATGAGCGAGGAGACAAAGCCGATCCTGACCGGCGGTTGCCAATGCGGCGCCATCCGCTTCGCACTCACGGCGCCGCCCATCAGGGTGAGCATCTGCCATTGCCGGATGTGCCAGAAGGCCTCGGGCGCTCCGTTTGCCTCCTTTGCCGACATCGAAAAGAGCGGCTTTGCCTGGACCCGCGGGAGGCCTGCGGCATTCAAATCCTCGACGATCGCCGAGCGCGACTACTGCAGGGATTGCGGCACGCCGCTGAGCTTCCGCCGCATCGACGGGGAACGCATCGAAATCATGACGGGAACCTTCGACCGGCCGGACCGGGTTATTCCCACGCGGCAATATGGCACCGAGTCCCGGCTCGGCTGGGTGGTGGGGATCGCCAACCTGCCAAGCCAGACCACGGCGCAAAACTATGGCCCGGAAAAGATGGCAGCCATCGCGAGCCACCAGCATCCGGACCACGACTGATGTGCTAAGATAACTGATATGAGCCGCATTCCTGATTTCGCCAATATCGCCTTCAAGGCGGTTGCCGTCCCCCAGCCGTCGGGAAGCGCGGAACCCTGGCTCACGCCCGAGGGCATTCCGGTCAAGCCGGCCTATGGTGAAGGTGATCTGGCGGGCGTGGACTTCCTCGACACCTGGCCGGGCATTGCGCCCTATCTGCGCGGCCCCTACCCCACCATGTACGTCAACCAGCCCTGGACGGTCAGGCAATATGCCGGCTTCTCCACGGCGGAAGATTCCAACGCCTTCTATCGTCGCAACCTCGCCGCCGGCCAAAAGGGCCTGTCGGTCGCCTTCGATCTCGCAACCCACCGCGGCTACGACAGCGATCATCCCCGCGTCTCCGGCGACGTCGGCATGGCCGGCGTCGCAATCGACTCGATCTACGACATGCGCACGCTGTTTGCCGGCATCCCGCTCGACAAGATGAGCGTGTCGATGACCATGAACGGCGCGGTGCTGCCGGTCCTTGCCCTCTTCGTGGTGGCCGCCGAGGAACAGGGTGTGCCGCCGGAGAAGCTTTCGGGCACCATTCAGAACGATATTCTGAAAGAGTTCATGGTGCGCAACACCTATATCTATCCGCCCGCCCCATCGATGCGGATCATCTCCGACATCTTTGCCTACACCTCGCAGCGGATGCCGAAGTTCAACTCGATTTCGATCTCCGGCTATCACATGCAGGAAGCGGGAGCCACGCAGGACCTCGAGCTCGCCTATACGCTAGCCGACGGCGTCGAATATCTGCGCGCCGGCCTTGCCGCGGGCCTCGATGTCGATCGCTTCGCGCCGCGCCTGTCGTTCTTCTGGGCGACCGGCATGAACTTCTTCATGGAAGTCGCCAAGATGCGCGCCGCGCGGCTGCTCTGGGCAAAGCTCCTCAAGCCCTTCAATCCGAAAGACCCGCGCTCGCTGTCGCTGCGCACGCATTGCCAGACTTCCGGCTGGTCACTGACTGCGCAGGACGTCTACAACAATGTGGTACGCACCGCGATCGAGGCGATGGCGGCAACCCAGGGCCACACCCAATCGCTGCATACCAACGCGCTCGACGAGGCGCTGGCGCTACCGACCGATTTCTCGGCGCGGATCGCGCGCAACACGCAACTGTTCCTGCAGCAGGAAAGCGGCACCACTGAAATCATCGATCCCTGGGGCGGCTCGTACTACGTCGAGCGCCTGACCCGCGACCTCGCGGCCAAGGCCTGGGGCCACATCCAGGAGATCGAGGAGCTCGGCGGCATGGCCAAGGCGATCGAGGCCGGGCTGCCTAAGCTTCGCATAGAAGAGGCTTCCGCCAAGACGCAAGCGCGCATCGATGCCGGAAAACAGTCGGTCATCGGCGTCAACAAATACCGGCCGACCGAAGAGAGATCGGTCGACATCCTGAAGGTGGAAAATTCTACCGTGCGGCGGCTGCAGATCGACAAGCTCAAGCGGCTGAGGCAGGAGCGTAACGAGAAGGAAGTCGACGAGGCGCTTGCTGCGTTGACCCGCAGCGCCGGCGAAGGCAACGGAAACCTGCTGGCGCTCGCAATCGACGCCGCGCGCGCGAAGGCGACGGTCGGCGAAATTTCCGACGCGATGGAGAAGGTCTTCGGACGGCATCGTGCCGAAATCAAATCCATTACCGGCGTCTACAAGCGGGAGGCGTCCGCAATGTCCGACAAGGTCGAAAAGCTGCAGGCGCTGATCGACGCCTTCGAGGAAGCCGAGGGACGCCGGCCGCGCATCCTGGTGGCAAAGATCGGTCAGGACGGCCACGACCGCGGCCAGAAGGTGATCGCATCCGCCTTTGCCGATGTCGGCTTCGATGTCGATATCGGTCCCTTGTTTGCGACCGCCGAGGAAGCCGCCCGCCAGGCGGTCGAGAACGACGTGCATATTCTGGGCGTGTCGTCGCTGGCGGCGGCGCATCTGACCGCGGTGCCCGAGCTGAAAGCGGCGCTGAAGAAGCACGGCCGCGAGGACATCATGATCATCGTCGGCGGCGTGGTGCCGCCACAGGATTATGACGCGCTCTACAAGGCGGGCGCCGAGGCGATCTACCCGCCGGGCACCGTGATCTCGGATGCCGCCGAGGAGCTGATCCACAAGCTCAACGCGCGGCTCGGTCACAGCGAGGCGGCGGAGTAGTCCGCCCGCGAATGCAGCTATCGCGCCTTCGCTGGCCGTTGTAGATCAGGGCATGGCCTCGCCCAACAAATCACGCCTGGACCTCAAGACGTTGGCCAAGGAGCTCCGCGCCGGCAATCGCGCCTTGCTGGCGCGCGCGATCACGCTGATCGAGAGCAGGCGCGGTGACCATCAGGCCGCAGCCCGCGAGCTGGTACAATTTCTCCTGCCCGCTTCCGGCAAGGCGATTCGTGTCGGCATCACCGGCTCGCCCGGCGTCGGCAAGTCCACCACCATCGACGCGCTCGGCGGCTTCCTGATCGAAGGCGGCCACAGCGTTGCGGTCCTTGCGGTCGATCCGTCGTCGGCGCGCACCGGTGGTTCGATCCTCGGCGACAAGACGCGGATGGCGCGGCTTGCCGCCTCAGATGCCGCCTATATTCGACCCTCGCCCTCTTCCGGCACGCTCGGCGGCGTCGCCGCAAAGACCCGCGAGGCCATGCTGCTCTGCGAGGCGGCCGGCTTCGACGTGATCCTGGTGGAGACCGTCGGCATCGGCCAATCCGAGACAGTGGTTGCCGACATGACCGATTTTTTTCTCGCGCTGATGCTGCCGGGGG
>Ga0306923_10007101_pt1 | contig 11116 bp, 10 predicted proteins | sample sta12Can44000108_FD_203841 | JGI IMG/M metagenome (GOLD analysis project Ga0306923, IMG submission 203841) | Lab enrichment of tropical soil microbial communities from Luquillo Experimental Forest, Puerto Rico - statanox.12C.anox.44.000.108 (v2)... | ecosystem: Environmental > Terrestrial >...
GTGCTGGCCGGCTGGGGGCCGTGGTTCCCGCTGGTGACCAGGACCAAGTTCTACTACTACGCGCTGGAGTTCGAGCCGTTCCTGATCCTGGCCATCGTGCTCTGCCTGGGGCTGATCCTCGGGCCCGCAGCGGCGGGCGTGATGCGCCGCTCGGTCGGCGCCGGCCTGGCCGGCGCCTACGTGCTGTGCGTACTGCTGATGTTCTGGTACTTCTACCCGATACTCGCGGGCAGCGTCATCCCCTACGACGACTGGCTGAGCCACATGTGGTACCAGGTAGGCGGCCACGGCTGGATCTGACCCGGCGACGGGCCGCAGCGGCGGGTCAGGGCTGGGCGAAGCGGACGCGCAGGCCGAAGCGGCGAAGCACCCGGACGAACCACAGTGCGGACAAGAACGTGCCCGCTACCACGCCACCGATGGTGACGGCCGTGGTGAGCAGCAGGAACACCTTGACCGTCTCGGTGGTCATCAGCACGGCCAGGCCCACCGTGGTGACGAAGAAGATGCCCGCCCACAGCCAGGTCGCGCCCTGGAAGAACCGGTGCAGGCCCGGGTGATGGGCCGACGGCTGGCGCAACGCGACGACCTCGGCGGCCAGCTGGGCGACCAGCGGCTTGCGGGTCGGCGCGGTCCGCGCGAACAGCACGCACAGACCCAGGTTGGCCAGCGGGAACTGGAGCAGGAAGAACAGCACGCTGCCGGTGATGATCACCACGGCCGTCTGCAGGGTGAGCACCAGGGCCGAGATCGTGAGCAGGCCCGGGACGCTGCGGGTGAGGACCTTGCGGCCGACCACGGTCAGCCAGACCACGCCGGTGGCGGCGAGCATGCCGACGTCCCGGCCGCCCAGCTTCGCGCCGACGACGTACCCGGCGACGGGCAGGCCGAGCGACTCGGCCAGGTTCCATCCTGCGGTCAGCATCAGCCGCCAGGGGCGGGGCAACTCAAGGTGCTCAGCCATGGCGAGAAGCATACGGTGGCCGACTGCAAGCGCGCTGGAATTGCCGGCAGGTGGCGTAAAGAAGAATCTGAGAGTTCCGCACGGGTGTATAACGTAAGCCCGGTCACGCAAGTTCACCAAACCACGACGGAAAGTAGCGGCCCCACGCGGGGTCGCGGGGGGCGGAGCCCCGCGGGTGGGTCTAGATTGGACTCCTGGAAGGAGGCTGGCGTGGCGGCAGACTTCAGGCGCGATGGCGTCCGCTTTTCCCTGGTCTGGGACGTGCTGCGCGATGTCGTCTCCGCCCGGGTAGCGGAGACCGGCCGGCAGGCGCTGGACATCTTCGACGTGGGCGGGGGAACCGGCGGGCTGGCGGTGCCGTTCGCCGCCCTGGGGCACAACGTCACCGTGGTCGACCCGAGCCCGGATGCGCTCGCGGCGGCGCAGCGGCGGGCCGCCGAGGCGGGCGCGCGGCTGACCGCGGTGCAGGGCGAGGCGGCCAGCCTGGACAGCCTGGCCGGGCCGAAGGCGGCGGACCTCGTCATCTGCCACAACGTGCTGGAGTACGTCGACTCGCCGGCCGACGCGATGACCGCGATCGCCGCCGTGCTCCGGCCGTCAGCCACGGTGAGCGTGCTGGCGGCGAACGCGGTGGCCGCTGTCCTGCACCGTGCGCTGGCCGGCCGCTTCACCGAAGCCCGCCAGCTGCTGGAGACGGGCGGCGCGGCCGGGACCCCGCGGCGGTTCACCCTGCCCGCGCTGACCGCGCTGATCGAGGGTGCCGGCCTGCGCGCGGGGGAGGCGCACGGACTGCGGATCTTCAGCGGGCTGGTCCCCGGCGCCCTGCTCGACGGCGACGCGGGCGGACCCGGCGGTAGCAAAGGGGCCGAGGCGCTGCGCGCGCTGGAGACGGCCGCCGCGGCCGCCCCACCGCTGCGGGACATCGCCGCCCAGCTGCACCTGCTCGGCCACCGCTGACCCTCATGGACGACACCGGCTGCCACATCCTGCACGTGGACATGGACGCGTTCTACGCCAGCGTGGAGATCAGGGACCGGCCCGAGCTCACGGGCCTGCCGGTCATCGTCGGCGGGACCAGCGGCCGGGGCGTGGTGCTCTCCGCGGCGTACCCGGCCCGGGCGTTCGGGGTGCGGTCGGCGATGCCGGTGGGGCGGGCGCAGCGGATGTGCCCGCAGGCGGTGTTCGTCGCGCCCAGGCACCGGCGGTACGCCGAGGTGTCCAAGGAGGTCATGGCGATCTTCGGCACGGTCACCCCGGACGTGGAGCCGCTGGCGCTCGACGAGGCCTTCCTCGACGTCTCCGGCGCGCTGCGGCGCCTCGGGCCGCCCGCGGCGATCGCTCGTCACATCCGCGCCCAGGTCTTCGCGCAGCAGGGCATCACCTGCTCGGTCGGGGTCGCGCCGACCAAGTTCGTGGCCAAGATCGCATCGGCCCGGTGCAAGCCGGACGGGCTCCTCGTGGTGTCCCGCGCGGGCATGCTCGACTTCCTGCACAAGCTGCCGGTCTCGGCGCTGTGGGGTGTGGGCGAGCGGACCGGTGAGGTACTGGCCCGGCTGGGGCTGCGCACGGTGGCGGACATCGCGCACACCCCGCTGGCCGCGCTGCAGCACGAACTCGGCGTGGCGCAGGGCTCGCACCTGGCCGCGCTGGCCTGGGGCCGGGACGAACGCCGGGTGACGCCGCACACGCCGGAGAAGAGCATCGGGGCCGAGGAGACCTTCGCCGTCGACATCGACGACCCGGAACGGATCAGGCGGGAGCTGCTGAAGCTGTCCGGGCGGACGGCGCACAGCCTACGCGCAGGCGGCTACGCGGCGCGCACGGTGTCGGTCAAGCTCCGGCTGGCCAGCTTCAAGACGATGACCCGGTCCCGGACCCTTCCCTACCCGACCGACGTGGCCCGTGAGATTTACGCCACAGCCTGCGCGCTGTATGAGTCGGCCGGTCTCGACCATGGCGCGCGGCTCCGCCTCGTCGGCGTCCGGGTCTCTGGCCTGGTCCCGGCGGCCGGCGCGAATGCCCAGCTGACGTTCGATGACCGGCCGGTCGGCTGGCGGGAGGCCGAGCAGGCGGTGGACAAGATCGCCAGCCGGTTCGGGGCCAGCGCGGTCCGGCCAGCGGCCCTGGTCGAGGACCCGGATCGCCCAGCTGAGGGCGCTTTCTGACCTGCTGGGGGGTCCACCCTACCCAGCGGCGTGTCAACGCTCGTATTCTGGAAATTGAACCGGGTATGTGAGGTGAACGATCACCCGCACACGTGCCGGGCGCAAGGGTTTTTATGGGAGGCGTCGTGCCGCTCTCTGAACATGAGCAGCGCCAGCTGGAGCAGATCGAGCAAGCGCTCTACAGGGAGGATCCGAAGTTCGGGCGTCTCGTACGCTCCAGCGATCCGCGCGTGCACTATAAGCGGAAGCTGGCGCAGGCCCTCATCGGCGTCGCCGCCGGTGCTGGCCTGCTCGCGGCCGGGGTGGTTACCCACCGTCTGTATCTTGTGGCCGCCGGGGCGGCGGTCGCGCTGCTGTCCCTGGTATGGGCGCTCGTCAGCTGGCGGCGGCACCTGGCCAGGGTCCGCCCCGCGAAGCCCGCGCGGGCCAAGGCAACGGCGAAGGGCCAGGCCAGGCCCGGTCCCGGCCGCCCGGCGCAGACCAGGCGGGCCCGGATGATGGAGCGGATGGAAGAGCGGTGGCGTCGCCGGCAGGAGGGCGGCAGGATGTAGCGGCCGCGCCGCCGTCCCGCGGGACAGGCCCGGCCGCACCGGAAACCATGTGCCTTGCGAGTACCTCGTTGGCCTCAGCGCTGGCGCCGCCGGAACCTGAGCGTCGCGATGCTGTCCGGAATCCGCGCGGCGGCCTCGCCCAGGGCGGTCATCATCGAGGCGGGGAAGACGGCCGCGCGCCAGCGGGTCGAGCGGTCGGCGTTGGCGGCCAGGCCGCGCCGGGCGGCGGTGCCGTCCCGGCGCAGGTTCTGCGATCCGGCCGGACGGGCGGCATAACTGGCCCGCTCCTCGGCCAGGGCCAGCCGGGTGACGGCCCCGGCCGCGGGTTCGGGCAGCGTGGTGGTCACGCGGGCGGCCAGGGTGCGAGGTGGCTCGCTGGGGCGGCTGGTCACGCCGAAGTCGGCGAGGTCGTCGTGGAATTCGCGCCAGGCGGCATGGGCGCGCCCGGCGTCGTCGTCGGCCCGCATCCACCGCCAGCGCCGCAGGACCAGGCGGAACACGGCCGGAGTGATCAGGGCGACGGCGGCGGTAGCGCCGAACGCGATGCCGACCGTGGCCCAGCCGACGCCGAGATTCAGCCCGCTGGTGCGCGCCATCAGCCGGTACAGGGCCAGCGCGACCAGCGCGGCCGCGGCGACGGCCACGACGGTGACGGTCGCGGCGCGAGGCCGGTGGCGGGAGATGCCCGGATGACCGGTCAGCAGCTGCTGAGCCGGCCCGGCCACGATCGAGATCAGCCCGAAGGCCAGCACCAGCGCCGCGATGACGGCCAGCGCGATCGCCGTCCACGGCGTGTCGGCCCGCTTGTGCGAACCCGTCAGCACCCCTCCGGCGTTGCCGGGCCGGATGGCCGGGCCCGGCCCGCCCGGGTGCGGAGCGGTCGGGACGGCGCCCGGTGACCGGAACACGCCGGGGATCGGGCTGGAGCCGGCGCCCTGACCGTGCCCCGCCCCGCCGGTCATGTAGTTCGGGGCGTTGGCGGTGCCCTGGCCGGCCGGCGTCGGCTCGAAGCGCATCCAGCCCAGGCTCGGAAAGTACACCTCGGTCCACGCGTGCGCGTCGGTGTTCCTGACCACGTAGCTGCCGTCCTTCTGCCGGCTCCCGCCCGTGTAGCCGACCACGAACCTGGCCGGGATGCCGAGCAGGCGGGTCAGCACGGTCATCGCGTACGCGTACTGCACGCAGAAGCCGCTCTTGCCCTTGGTCAGGAAGTTCACCAGGCTGGACGCGCTGCCCAGCTGCGACTGGGCGAGGCTATACGTGAACTGCGGACTGGACAGCCAGCTGGCCAGCGCGTTCACCTTGCCGAACTCGACGGTCTGGTCGGCCGTGGCGCGTTCCGCGAGCTTCTTCAGAGTCGGCGTCCGGTACGCCGCGGGCAGCTGCAGGTCCCGGGCCAGGTCGGGCGTCGCCACCAGCCCGGGTACCGACGCCAGCTGCGCCTGGCTCGGGTCCACCACCGCACTGGCCACCGTGTAGGACTGGCCGGCGATGGTGTCGCTGGCGGAATACACCATGAGATCGGGATCGGCCATCCACTTGCCCGGGGCGGAGACCTGGATGGCCGGGTAGGGCAGCGGCAGGAACGTCGTCTGCGAGCCCGTGATGCGGAAATTCTTGCTGACGGTGACCGACGTCCGCACCGTCTGGACCCCCGTGGTGTCGACCAGGCCCGGGGGACTGGGGATCGAGATGACCGGCACCGAACGGGCGGCGTAATTGTCGACCAGCCAGCCCGAGTCGCCCAGCGTGTCGAACACGTACTGCCTGAAGTACTCCGCCTCGTTGGCCTGCTGGGCCTGGGTGGCGCTGGTGGTATACGTGAACACCGTGCGCGGCTGGCTCTCGTGCAGCTGCGCGACGGCGTCGTTCAGGGCGCTCGGCAGCGACAGGGACGTCCCGACGTCGATGCCGCCCCGGCCGCCGATGCCGGGTCCGGAGGAGAACAGCCTGCTCGCGTGCAGGCCCGGCACGATCAGCGGCGCGCACAGGGCCAGCACGATGGAGGCGAGCCCGACCCGGCGGCCCGCCGCGGCCAGCGCCCGGGTGTCCGGGCCAGGACCCTTTGCCCGGCGCCCGTCAAAGGCCCCGTCATCGAAATCGGGCGTCCGGCCGTACCGGGGCGCCGAGCGCCACAGCGAGACCAGGCGGCCCCAGACCCGGATCCGCTCCCGCCCGTCGGCGCTGAGCATGGCCAGGTAACCTATCCCGCTCAGGCAGAACACCACGCCGGTGGTGAGCTGGTCGTGCGGGGCGTTCATCGAGACCGGCACGGTGAACAGGACGAGCAGCGGCAGCCCGGCCAGCGCGGTGGACTGCAGCCGCACCGCGATGAGGTCGGCCAGCACCGCGGTGATGCCCACCCCGCCGGCCGCCAGCAGCAGCAGGCCGGGCAGGTTGGGGGCCGGCGGCGCGTACCTGTTCGCGTCGTGCATCCCGGCGCCCGCCAGGTGCCACAGCCGGCTGAGCGAGCTCGGCGTCGGGATCACCAGCAGCAGCGAGTGCCGCACCTCGAAGATGAAGTTCAGGTACAGCAGCAGGCCCGCCAGGCTGGCCGCCAGGCAGACCGATACCGGCAGCGTACGCAGCCTGGTCAGCGCCCCGGTCGCCGCGACGGCGATCACCGCGCCGGCCCCGATCACGAACCACAGGATGGTGGTGAACAGCGGCAGCAGGACGGTGGAGGTGAGAACGCAGGCCACCGCCGTCGTCACCGTCATCCGGCCGTTGAGCGTCACCGCCGGTCACCTCTGTGGAGCATGGAAACCTCCAGCGGACGGTGCAGCTGCTGCCAGGCGGTCGCGAGCGGCGTGCTCGCGGTGGCCACCGCGACCCGCCAGCCCGCAGCCGACAGGATTTCCGCCGTCCGCGCCGTGTCCTCGGTTACCCCGTCGGTCGCCCAGGCCGAGACGGCGAGCACCAGCGCCATCGCCGGCGCGTTCCCGTGCCGGCTCGCGGCCAGCTGCCGGGCGTCGTCCGCGGACAGCCGGCCGATCACGGCGATCAGCTGGCCGCCCGCCCGGGCCAGCTCCGAGGTGCCGGTCCGGAAGTCGGCCGCGTGCGACGGGGTGATGACCGCGAGCATGTCGAGCAGGGTGTCCTGGAAGGTGCCGCGCGGGGCGATCTCGCCGGCGTCGGTGATGAGCCTGGCCCGGAAGCCCTCGCCGGACAGGTGCGCGCCGATCGAGGCGGCCGCGCTGACCGCGAACTCGAACGTCGAGGTCGGCCCGGTCCCGGTGTGCGCCGAGCGCCGGGTGTCGAGGAACACCGACGCGCTGTTGCGCCACTGATGCTCCTCGCGCCGCACCATCAGCTCGCCGTACCTCGCCGTCGACCTCCAGTGCACCCGGTGCAGCCCGTCCCCGTCCTGGTACTGCCGCGGGGCCGCGTCGTCCTCGCCGATGGCCGAGATCGTCCGCATCCCGCCGTCGCCCTCGCCGAGCCAGCTGCTCTGCGCGGTGGCCCGCGGCAGCGGGAAGATTCTCGGCGTGACCACGAGCGTGCTGGTGCTGCTGAACGACCGGCTGATCTCCACCAGGCCGAACGAGTCCGCGACCCGGACCCGGAGCGGCCCGATCGTGAACTTGCCCCGGGTATCCGAACGGATCTGGTAGGACATCTCCCGGTGCCCGCCGGGCTCGATCTCGTCCAGCACGAACCGCGGCCTGCTGCCCAGCGTGTACGGGGTGATGTCCTCGGCCAGCAGCACGCCGGTGCGCAGCCGCGACACGTTCTCCACCCGCGCGGTCACCTTGGTGGGCTCGCCGGCCGGAATCCGCGGCGGGTCGAGCCTGCGGGCGCAGGACAGCCGGTACCGGGACCGCCGGGCGGTCAGCGTGGACACCACCGGCAGGACGACGAGCAGCGCGCCGACGCGGACCAGATCGGGTTCCGGTATGGCCAGGCCGCAGACCATGGCCGCGCCGCCGGCGGCCACGAACGACCGGCCCCTGGTGGTCAGCGAGCCGAAGAGCCCGCGCATGGCCTACCTCCTAGCGCCACGCCCGCCGGCTCACCGCCTGGGTAGGGGGAGCTGGGCGACGATCCGGTCCACGACGTGCTCGGGCGTGTGCCGCTCCACGATGGCCTCCGCCGTGGGCAGCAGGCGGTGCGCGAGCACCGGCCTGGCCAGCCGCTGCACGTCGTCCGGGATCACGTAGTCCCGCCCGTCCAGCGCGGCCCAGGCCCGGCTCGCCCGGAGCAGGTGCAAGGTGGCCCGCGGCGATGCGCCGAGACGGAGCTCGGGCGACGTCCTCGTCGCGTTGGCCAGGCTGATGATGTAGTCCTTGACCTGGTCCGACACCAGCACGCTGCGGACCGCGACCACCAGCTCCTGCACGTCGCTGGCCCGCGCGACCGGCCTGAGCTGGTCCAGCGGCGAGGAGGAGCCGTGCGTGTCGAGCATGTCCCGCTCCGCGGCGGGCGGAGGGTAGCCGAGGGAGATGCGCGCGGTGAACCGGTCCCGCTGCGCCTCGGGCAGCGGGTACGTGCCTTCCATCTCCACCGGGTTCTGGGTGGCGATCACCATGAAGGGCTCCTGCAGCGGGTACGTGGTGCCATCCACCGTGACCTGGTGTTCTTCCATGCTCTCGAGCAGCGCCGACTGCGTCTTGGGCGAGGCCCGGTTGATTTCGTCGCCGAGCACGATGTTGGCGAACACCGGACCCGGCTTGAACTCGAACTCGCGCCGCTCCTGGTTGTAGGCGCTCACGCCGGTGATGTCGCTGGGCAGCAGGTCCGGCGTGAACTGGACCCGCCGCACGCTGCCGTCGATCGCCCGCGCCAGGGCCTTGGCCAGCATCGTCTTGCCCACCCCGGGCACGTCCTCGATGAGCAGGTGCCCCTCGGCGAGCAGCACGGCCAGGGTGAGCTGGATGGCGTCACGCTTGCCCTCGATGACGGCCTCGATCGCCTTGCCGATCCGGCGGGCCGCCGGGACTAGATCATCGATCGGACTCCCCGTCTGCCGTCCGGTGTCTAGTACCACATGGCCTCCTTGAAGGCGCTGGCGCGCACCACCAGCCAGCCCGAACATCCCGTCAGGAAAACGCAGCCGGTCTAGCTACAGTACGTCCTTCGTCGCCGAAAGTGTGACGCCGGTCCCCCTCTTCTCGGTTGAACGCCGCCGCTGACCACCTGGTTCACCCTCCATTGGCGTTCCACTCCTTCCTCCACTCCGCTCCACCGCGTCTACCTGCCGCTTCAGTGGGGACGAGGGCGCAATCTCGGCGAATTGGGCGTTGACCGTGGGGAAATGTGGGGTACAGTGGAGCACAGTGGAGGGTAGGCCGCGGGAGGTGAGCACCTGTGTTCCTCGGTACTCACGCTCCCAGGCTTGACGAGAAGGGCCGGCTGATCCTGCCCGCGAAGTACCGCGATGAGCTCGCTGGGGGAGTGGTGATCACCAAGGGGCAGGAGCGCTGCCTGTACCTGTTCCCGCAGGAGGAGTTCGGCCGCATCACCGAGGCGCTGCGCACCGCGCCGGTGACGGCCAAGGCGGTCAGGGATTACAGCCGGGTCTTCTTTGCCAGCGCCTCCGACGAGGTGCCCGACAAACAGGGCCGGATCACCGTCCCGCCCGCGCTGCGTGCCTACGCGGGGCTGCAGCGGGACTGCGTGGTGATCGGCGCCAACACCAGGCTGGAGATCTGGGACGCGCAAGCCTGGGAGACCTACCTCGCCGCGCAGGAGGACTCGTTCGCCGAGGCCGCCGAGGAGGTGCTCCCGGGAATCCTGTAGCCCCGCGCGCCGGCCCCCATCCGCCGCTCCCTGCTGGCATCACTTCCCCGGTGCCAGCCGGACGCGGGAGCGGATGGGGCCGGCCGGGGGCCAGCGGGCGAGCAGAGCACGAGCGAGCACAACCAGCCATGACCCAGACCAGGGAGGGGGAGACATGCACAGGGCTCAGCACGTACCGGTGTTCGCCAGCCGTGTCACCGCCCTGCTCGCGCCCGCCCTGGCTGCCGACGGCGCCGTGCTGGTGGACGCCACCCTGGGCCGGGCCGGTCACGCCCGCGCGCTGCTCGAGGCCTGCCCGGGCCTGTTCCTGGTCGGCATCGACGCCGACGTGGCCGCGATCGAGGCGGCCGGCGAGCTGCTCGCCCCCTACGCCGCACGGGTCACGCTGGTGCACGCCAAGAACGACGAGATCCCGGCCGTCCTGGCCTCCTTGGACAATCTCCCCGGGCCAGCACAAGTCATGGGCCTGCTGTTCGACCTGGGGGTATCCTCCCCGCAGCTCGACGACCCTGCCCGCGGCTTCGCCTACGCCCAGGACGCTCCGCTGGACATGCGGATGGACCAGACCGCGGAGCGCACCGCCGCCGATATCGTCAACGGCTATCCGCCCGCCGAACTCGCCCGCGTCCTGCACGAGTACGGCGAGGAGCGGTTCGCCAGGCGGATCGCCGACGCGGTGGTCCGTGAGCGCGCCCGCGCCCCGATCACCTCGACCCAGCGGCTGAGCGCGATCGTCAAGGACGCGATCCCCGCGGCCACCAGGCGCACCGGGGGCAACCCGGCCAAGCGCACCTTCCAGGCGCTGCGGATCGAGGTGAACGACGAGCTCGGCACGCTGCGCCGGGCGCTGCCCGCCGCGCTCGACGTGCTGGCCGTCGGCGGCCGGGTCGTGGTGCTGGCCTACCACTCGCTCGAGGACCGCATCGTCAAGCGGGAACTGGTGCGGCGGTCCGCCGACCAGACGCCGCCCGGCCTGCCCGTACCCGCGGCGGCGACCGCGCCGCAGTTCCGCCTGCTCACCCGGGGTGCCGAACGCCCCGCCAGCGAAGAAGTCACCGGTAATCCGCGCGCAGCCTCCGCCCGGCTGCGGGCTGCGGAGCGCATCAGGCAAGCAGCATGACCCAAGGGGGCTCAGAACATGGCCACTGACACCATCCAGCGCACCCCGGCCGCCCGTCCGCACGCACCCCGCCGGGCCGACCCGAGAACGCGGCCGGTCACGGCCCCCCGCCACACCCGCCCGGTACCCGCGCCCGGCGCGCCCGGGACCGGCAGGCCGAGATCGCGTTCCCGCGCGCCGCGGATGCCGTTCATCCTGCTGCTCGTCGGGCTGCTCGGCGGCGCCCTGGTCTCGCTGCTGGTGATCAGCACCACCCTCGCCCAGGGGTCGTTCCGGATCACCAGCCTCCAGGAGCAGAACGCCGAACTGGCCCGCCAGGCACAGACCCTCACCAACCAGGTCGCGCAGGCGGGGAACCCGGCCGTGATCGCGAACCAAGCCGAGAAGCTCGGCATGCGGCCGAACCCCCACCTGGGCTTCGTCGACCTGAAATCCGGGAAGATTGTCGTGGGCAAGCCGTCAAGGGCCGAGGCCGCGATCAACGTTCCCGGGTATACCCCGTGACACCTGCTAGTCCGGGGGGGCGACCCCCCGGAACCCCCCGCGCACGGGGGGGCTACCCGCCCCCCCGTACCCC
>Ga0306923_10007104_pt1 | contig 11114 bp, 15 predicted proteins | sample sta12Can44000108_FD_203841 | JGI IMG/M metagenome (GOLD analysis project Ga0306923, IMG submission 203841) | Lab enrichment of tropical soil microbial communities from Luquillo Experimental Forest, Puerto Rico - statanox.12C.anox.44.000.108 (v2)... | ecosystem: Environmental > Terrestrial >...
CTTCTTTTGTGGGGTCGATCATTTTGCCTCCTTCCGGTCAAAACCTTAGGCCATCAGAAGATCGCAACTCGGCGCTAATTGCGAAAGACCGAGTATTTTTTGCGGAACTTTGGCGTTGTTATTCCGCCGAATGTCGAGGTGCCGCTCGCAGCACGCGAGCTTACTTCCTCTTCGCGCCGGCTCGATCCAATGTTCCACCCGCTGCGGAATGGTCCGCGCTTTCAAAACTCGCCGCCTCCCTCGCGCCTAAACAATAGCGAGAACGGACGAACAAGGCTTGTTCGCTTGTTTGTTCGCGGACTGTTCTCGGCAACAAGCGGAACTGTGAAACGAAACGTGAAACGGCGTGAAACGAGGGCAGTTTCGATTGGAACGGGGGCAAGAATTTTTCCGGAGCTTCGTTTCAGCCGTTTCGAGGACCTGTCGTAGGTAAGAGGGATCTGAAACGTTTCACGCTCGTTTCATCAAATCGACTTTCGTTTCACATTTCAGGTCTATACCTATGAAACGTGAAAGGAAGGGTCGAGTGTTTCGTTTTTTCTTCATTTTCTCGCTCTCGGCTAACATGTATTCGCGCTTAACTTTTCTTATCTTTCCGGCGTCGATCGCTTTCTTGGCGAGGGCGGCTGACGGTTGCTGGACTCGTTTTCATCTCCTTCGCAATCTGAGCGCATTCAGGTACGCCATCCTCGATAAGTCCGATGAAAACATCCATTGTTGCGCTTGCTTACAGCCGACTGTGACCGTTAATCGATAGCTCAGCGGTAGAGCAAGGGACTCATAATTCAAGCCTAACGAATTGCACAGATTTTCGTAGCGTTGCGCAGCGTGTTTTTCATAAGTGAGCCTAACGAATCCAATTTGCATGGCGTTACGCTGAATTGCGTGGTTTTGCAGCGAAAAATCTGTAGACCGTAGAAAACGACCGTGAAATTATTGGGCCTCGCGGACGCGCAGGCTAGTTGGCCAAACATCGGATTCAGGAATCCGCTCCCGTCATCATCGGCCCGTTGTCACCCTGCAGGTTTTCATTTTGCGCAGCTTTTATGCACGCGATCATACAGCTTTTAGGCTTGCTCTCGCTGGGAACTCGTGGATAAACGTTGTTACGAAATAATCGGGGAGCGGTTTGAACATAAAGAAACGAATCCCAAACATCGATGTAGTTCGATCCGCTTGGCGCCGAGTCAAAAAGGACATAAAGGACGCCATAATTCGTGATCTGGAGCCATTAAAAGACGTCAAAGGTGGCGGCGGTGCTAAGGGCAAATCCAAATCCACCACAGGTGGCACTGGCACCTCCGGCAGCCCCTAAACGGGATAACGAGTCGCGCGCCGCTGCGCTGTCCTGGCAGTTTACAACAATGACCGCGTAGCTAGCGATTTTGAGCCTTGGATTAGGTCCTTATCGACCCCAGCCGCACCATTCCACGCGCGTGCGCGTAAGTTGTTCGGCGCACCGCGAAAGTCTCAACCCTCGCGCACGCGCACGCGCGTTTCGGTTCGGCGCGGGGCGCGGGATCTGCTCAGCGTGTGCCGCATTTACGGGGGGAGCAAGTCCCCGGCAGCTACCGCGTGCTTTGACTCCGGCTAAAAGAAAAAGCTTTGCAAAAAAAATAATGCCATTATTATGGCAAAAGAATGGCACGAAAACCCAACCCGATAAAATCCGTTCAAATTACCGTATCGACAACTCCTCTCGTGCACGGCTATTTGTCTGCGCTTGTCGACACGGGCTTATATGGGAAGAACGCCGCCGAGGCAGCTGAGCGGTTAATCGCCAAGGGTGTCGAAGTCGCGCTCGCGGGTGGGATTATTCCGCGGAGGGAGCCTCGTGGTTAAATCTGCTTGCACGGTTTGGTTGCTCGACGATGACCCGTCGGTGCTGAAAGCGACCGGCCGCCTTCTCGCGTTGGCAGGTTGGGAGGTAGAAAGCTTCATCGACCCAGACGCTTTCCTGCGTCATGCGGAGATTCATCATCCCAGGGTAGTGGTAATTGATATGGGGATGCCGCGTATGGACGGGTTGGAGGTCCAAAGGCGACTTAGTGGGATTTCACCGTCGACCAGGGTCATCGTCCTGACTGCAAACGGCGATCCAATCGTGCGCTGGAAAGCGTTGGCGATGGGCGCGGCAGCTTTTTTCATCAAGCCTGAGTGTGGCGATGAGTTTCTCGCCGGCGTTCGGTCGGCCTTTGCCGCGAATTGAGGCATGGTTGTGCTGGCGGACCAACAAAGAGCGACTTTTCCGAAACAGTGCCATTCGGGAGACTCTGGTATAGCGAGCCGAATGCGATCAGCAATATGCAATCGGTTATGCCAAGTTTTTCAGTCGCTCACATTATGCTGTGATTCGCGTTTATGATGCCGCGGCAACGTCATTGCTGCCTGATATGCGCCGTTTTTGCGCATATTATACGCTTTGTTCTGGGGAGAATAGCCGCCTCTCACACCGAGCGCATGTGTGGGGGGGCGGTAATTTTTTGACCAAGAAATCGGATCCGCGATCCAGAAATCGGAAATTCTGTGGGATGGATTAAGGCAGTCGGTAAATGGATAGGCAAACGCCCTGCCGACGTTCCGACTGCAGCGGCTCAGAAAGAAAAGTTCGAGGCGAAGGAAGTGCTACGCGAAGCAGAGCGCAAAGATGCGATTAAAGTGCTTAAGACGGAACTACAGCGACTGACGCAAGAAAATCAGGAGCTGCGCGCGACAGTGGAGCGACTGACGTGGGAAAATAAGCAAGCTCAAGTCTCTATCTCTTTTCTTGAACTGGAACTCCATGCTAGCGGCGGAAGTTAGGTGCTGAGCGTTTGTCATGTTTACGGATCTGCGGTGCTAACGGAAATATGACCCAGCGAGGTCAGATTGCGCATAATCCTAAGTTGAAAGCGATTGAGGATCGAGCCGATGAAATTGTGGCGTTGCGGAAAGAACAAGAGCGTAGGGACCGATTGCGCCCAGTTCTGCCGTAAAAAACCACGGTGAAATTTTATTTCTTAGAGGACGTTTATTACGTCGCGGGTTGATTGCACCGGTCGTCTATTGATTGCAAATGATTGCATTACCTTAGGCAACCCACTGTCTAGGAGGGAACAGTAATATCTATAGTACAAAAAACCTCGGAGCCTACACGGTCCGGTACCTTTTTGTCATTTAAGGCTTTTCTTTACTCGAAACGCAAAATCCCAGAACCCGATTTCTTCTGGGTCGAGCCGCTGAAGCCGACCATTTGGAACCTTTTTTGACATTCGATGTGCTCCACGGGTTTTGGCAGTTACATTTCTTTCGGTCACGCGCCCTCCGATGTCTGGTTGACTTTATCAGACTGCCAAGAAGCTTAGAGGGTATTGTGGAATCAACACGAAACATGAAGGGAAACCAATGAACAATCTCGACGCCATGTTGAAACGCAATAAAGACTTTGCTGCTCAGCAGTCTGCTGCGGGCACGCTTATGCCCTCCCTTCCACGATCGCTGCCAAACGTAAAGGCAGTCATCATCGGTTGCGCTGATATGCGCGTGGACCCGGCTCATGTGCTTGGAATTAAACCCGGCGAGGCCGTCGTAATACGTAACATCGGTGGCCGAATCACGCCGGGACTGTTGGAGGAATTGGGTCTGCTCGGACGAATCGGTGAGGTTGCCGGAGAGATTGCCGGAGGCGGCGGGGAGTTTCACATCATCGTTCTTCAGCACACGGATTGCGGTATTACTCGCCTTGCGGGCGACCCTGCACTGCTGACGCACTATTTTCAGATAAAGGAAGGGGAACTCAAAACCAAAGCGGTCACCGATCCTCGCACCGCGGTTGCCGGCGATGTAGCTTTGCTCCGAGCGATTCCCGCTTTGCCGGGCGACTGGCTTGTCTCCGGCCTCGTCTATGACGTGGCGACCGGACTTGTCGAGATCGTCGTACCACCCGCGCCGATTCGTACTGCGTGAATATCAGATGATTGGGTTGGCAGCTTAGCTGCGACCCCAGCGTCTCTGGGTCCAACGCTACTCTGGATCAAGTGGAAAGTTGTAAGCGACGGAAATGACTGTTGGCGTCCTTCAGAGAAACGGCCAAACGAAAGAGCTGACCCTCTCGCGAAGTTAGCGAGCCGGCGGCAAAGTTTGCGGTTTTGCGCTTGCGCGTTTTAGCAGGCCGAAGAGGTCGCTGTCCGTAGAAAAGACGAGCGTGGCGTCTTTGTTGAGCACTTTGCGGTAGGTCTCCATGCTCTTGAGAAAATTGTAGAACTCGGCGGCTTGTGGATTCTGCGTGTACGCCTTGGCGTAAATCTCGGTCGCCTTGGCGTCGGCTTCGCCGCGGATCTGTTGCACCTGCCGGTAAGCGGTGGATTGAATCTCGTTGAGGTCGCGTTCCTTTTGCCCGGCGATTCGGGCGGCTTCGCCTTCGCCTTCGGAACGAAACCGGGACGCGATCTGCCGGCGTTCGCTGATCATTCGCTGATAAATGCGATCGAGCACGTCCGGATTGTAATTGACGCGCTTTAGCCGGACGTCGAGCAGGTCGATGCCGAACTCGGCCAATTTCCCCGCCGCTTTCGCTTTGATCTCGTCTTCGATTTTCTGTCGCCCGAATTGGATGGGTGGAAGCACGCCGATTGTTCCCAGGCCGGTCTGGACACTTTTGAGATTTTCGTCCCGCAACGGTTTGCGGTCTTTGTCGGTGCGAATGATCTCGATCAGGTCGTTCTTGGCCACGGCGTTGCGAGTCTCGCTGCCGAGAATGTCTTCCAAGCGCGATTGAGCGCTGCGTTCGTCGCGCAGCCGGACGAAAAAGGTCTTGGCGTCGCTGATCCGCCAGCGGGCAAAGGTATCGACGTGAATGTAAGTCTTGTCCCGGGTGGGGATGGCAACGGGCTGGCCGTCCCATTCGAGAAATCGTTTGTCGATCCGGTTGACCTCTTGAATGATGGGAAGCTTGAAGTGCAAGCCGGGCTCGGTGATTGGTTCGCCCACCGGTTTGCCGAACTGGGTGATGATGACCTGTTCGGTCTGATAAACGGCGAAGAAACATCCGAAAATTGTGCGCAGTACAACGACCGCGATCGCGAGCGACAGAAGTGTGAGGCAGCCGCGCTTGCTCATCGCTTCTCAAACGGATTTTTGGTGAGCGGCAGGATCGGCAACAGATTTCGCATCGTATCGTCGATGATAATTTTCTCGCCGGAAGCCGGGAGCACGTCACCCATCGTCTCGAGATAGAGCCGGGTGCGCGTGATCTCGGGCGCCTTCACGTATTGACCGAGCATGGCGTTGAACGAAGCCACGTCGCCTTCCGCTTCATTGACGCGCTTGAACCGATAACCTTCCGCTCCGCGAATCGCCTGATCCGCTTCGCCTCTCGCTCGGGGCACTGCTTGATTGTAATCGCCGTTCGCGATGTTAATGGCGTTTTCGCGGTCCTGTTGCGCCTTGTTCACTTCGTTAAAGGAGGCCTGGACTTCCGCTGGCGGATTGACGTTCTTGAGCTGCACTTGATCGACGCGAACGCCGAGCATGTAGCGTTTTGCCAATTCCTGCATCCGGGCCAGCGCTGCGACCTCGATATCTTGCCGGCCAATAGTGATGACTTCATCGACGGTGCGGTCACCGATCACTTCGCGCATGGCCGCTTCCGATAAATCGCGCAAGGTTTGGCCGGGATTGCGGACATCGAAGAGGTACTGCTTGGGATCGTCGATGCGATATTGCACGACCCATTCGACGAGCGCGGCGTTCAGGTCGCCCGTGACCATTGATCTTTCATCACCGCCTTCTCTGGTCGGCTGGTCGATATTTGTATAACCAGGAGTGAAGAAACCGAACTCAAGCTTTAACTGCCGCCGGGTCGGCAGGACGGTGATCTGGTCAATGCCGAACGGAAGTTTGAAATGCAGGCCGGGCTCGACCGTTTTCAAAAATCGGCCAAAGCGAAGGACGACGCCCTCCGATTCGGCCTGCACGGTATAATAAGATGTCCACGCCAGAACGATCAGAAGAATAAGCGCGAAAATGCCGGCGATCGGCCGCACCGGAATGCGCGGCATTTGGAACGTTTGAATTGCCGGAGGATGTTCCATTGTGGCTGGGACGATGGTCTGCTCGAAGCGTAGACGGATCAGCTCTCCTTGGAAAAGCGGAAAGTGCGGTAACTAGGGAGAAGAAAAGACCTTCGTGCTTGAGCAAGCCAGTTATCGGCGGCGCGAATCGAGGGCGCCGCAGGCGGCTTTGGAAACAACGGGCCCCGATAATTTCTGAATTTTAATCTCTGAAAGGCTTTATCCACCGATGGAGTCTTTTGAGAGCTTTTCGACAACACGTGGGATCACGCGGACCTGGCCAACGGCGGCCAAATTTTGGCCGAGAAAAAGCATGCCTACCCCCTGGTGGGGGGCAGGCCTCCGCCTAACGAGTTTAAAGAATTCTTATTCGATCCGGCATAACGAATTAGCCTAACGAATTATTCTTTGGGTCTGTGGCTGAATCCGATCACAGTCTGGCGCGAGTAAATAGACAAGGGCGACATGTGAAATGTTTGGTGTGCCCGCAGGTCGCGCATTTCGCCGTAAGTGACCGCTGATCGGGTGAATTGCCGAGCAGCATCAGCCCCTTTTTGCGCATCGTCGCGGATTCGCTCCAGAACGTTCCTGATTTGATCTGCCGTTTCGGCCATAGGATTAGTTCAAGTTGTTTCGGTCGAGAATAGCGAACGCGCCGTGGCCGCAGAAATCTCGGCAATCGTGCTCTCATCGGACATCAAGATTCCGGTGTTCGCGACGCCACCTGTGTGGAAGCTCCCGCACAATCTCAAGACGGCAGCGAAGCTGGACAGACTGCTACAGACCTTACCGGCAAAGCACAAGTAGGCGTCAGTTCAGTGCTGTTCTATTTTGTTCGCGGACGTGTCGGCTCCATCGCGCACGCGCACGCGCGTGAAATGGAGCGGCCGGAGCCTGATGCGCCGCGCTACGACCTCAACGCGGTTTCGCGGCGGCTGCCGCGCACCGGTCGCGCCGGAAGAAAAGTCTGAAGCTTCTTGCTGTACTCCCGTCTAATCAAATAGGGAGATAAAATAATGAACTGGAAAAGACTTCTCATGATTGCATTGGTGGCTGGAGGATTCGCTTTTGTTCCGGTGCAGCGGTCTGATGGTCAGGTTTCGGTCGGAATTGGGTTTGGATCACCGGGTGGTTACCATGGGTACTATCCGTATGGTTACTATGGGTACTATCCCTACGGCTATTACCGGCCATATCCGTACTATTATAGGCCTTCATACTATTGGTATGGCGGGCATCGGTACTACCGCCACCACCATCATTACTACTATCGATATTAACTTGCCCGTAGGATAAAAATTCGAAGGCGGACTCTGATTATGAACTGATCGGGCGAAAGGAACGGTTTCGCAGAAATCATCGTCACATCGCCCGCACAGATTAACGCCCGCCAGTGAGGAGAATTAAGCGATCTGCATTACTCTTGATTTTGTTGGCCGGATCATCGGCTCTACTCTGGGCGGGATGCGTCTCTGATTGCAAAGACAGCTACGACTCCGCCGTAGCGGACTGCAAACTGCAATACGACGATCCAGACGACGCTGACGACCTAGAGCAGTGTATACAATCTGCCAAAGACGAATACGAATCTTGCATTGAGGACTGTCGCAATTGATCTAACGCGTCCGGCCCTCGCGCACGCGCGTATCGTTTTGGGCGGAGCGCGAAGTTCGCTCTTTCGATAAATAAAATCAGAGGTAGTTTCAACAAGCAATAGAAGGAATTCATATGAATAATGCCAAGAAAATCGCAGTTCTGTTACTCTTCGTCGCAGTGACGACAGGCTTTACGTACGCGGCGACTCATCAATCCGGGCCAGACGCAACTCTGCGGCTTAGCGGGGGTTCATTCGCCGCCGGAATCGGTTTCAGTTGGGGGTCAGGGACGCTCACTTACAAGGGGAAAAACTATCCCGTGAAGGTAAACGGACTGTCGGTGGGCAAAGTCGGGATCACCAGCTCTTCTGCTTACGGCGAGGTTTTCAATTTGAAGCATCTTCAAGATTTCAACGGTCATTATGATGTCGGTGCCGCGGGCACGCGCGGGGTAACTCTTGCCAGAGGAAAAAGTGGCACCCTCATGACAAATCACGCCGGTGTGATTGTCCGCATTTCCTCCACGCAAAAAGGCGTTAATGTCAACGCCACTGGCGGCGGCGTCGACATGCAAATCCGCAGATAATGGGGTTTGCCTCACAATAAAAACCGAGTCTGCCGGCGACGTGGCTTGCGCCCGCGCCTTCGCGCGCACGCGCGGAATGGTTCGGCGCGAAGCCGCTAGCGGCTCTGACGTGGACGGCGAGGGCTGTTCAACAGATTGCTTAGGTCGCTGTTGACCTCAATGATCCTATTCTTAACCATGCTCCAAAGCTTTTGAAATAGAGTCGCCCGCCTTCTTGAAGCTCTGTGTTGCGCAAAATACAACGCACCGTTTTGAGTCACCGTTGGTGTAGTCATATGTTTCAGTTTTGTCGACAAGGAGTCGACGGTGATGGACGAATGTGATCCGATACCGCGTAGAACTAGACCTGCAACCTGATTTGTGTATCCGAAATTCTCCTAAAAGTTCGCGCACGCGCGTGGAATGGTTCGGCTGAAGCCTGTGATACATTGCAAGATTACGCAGCCAATATCCACCAGCCTTACCGGCGAAAAAGAATGGAGAAACGAAATGAATGACGAACCATTGGAGCCCGTACGACTGCACACGTAAAAAGAGCGCGGCGGATAGACTGCTTTACTTCAGCATTCGCAGATTGCCTTTAGGGTCTCCATCCACTGGTTTCTTGTGGAGCCTGTAAACGCGCGCTTTTACTTTTCAGTTTTTCAGTGTTTGAATAAGAAAACTCCGCTACCTTCCGTTCCCATTCCTGCATATTAGTCACAATAACCACGTCATCAGATACTTAGGACCTGTAGCTCAGCGGTAGAGCAGGGGACTCATAATCTATTGCTCTACCCTCGAAGGACTTATCGCCGCTCGTGCATGTGCGAACATTAGCGACACCAAGCGGCCATTTCCGACCCTGATACCGTCAACATGGCGTCAACGGGTTTAGTAAGATGCTGCTCCCTCTCGCGCGCGTGCGCGTACTTGTCCCAAAAGTCGTGAATGAAGGAGTGCGGGCACGCGGAGTAATGCGTTACTTTGGTGTCGGACTAGGGATAAGATCATCAAATAGACCGCGATGAGCTGGTGATGTGTGCTGATCGTCTGGCGCTGGTTGGTCCAGCGAATTAACCGGCGGAGGGACGAAGCCTTGTTTTCTGTATCGTTCCCAAGGGGGCCCCGGTTGGTCTGGCAAACGAGAGAGGTTAATCCCGCCGGTAGCTGCCAACTCCTTATCCTTCCGCGATTGCTCCCACCACCCTTTCCACCACCAGTAGTTTGCGGCCCTAAGCATATGCTCTTTGGCAAGGCCAAGGTCGGGAATTGCTGCGGCGGCATAGGCTAAGCCTTCTTCTGTTACAGCGCCGCTTCTCATTTGTTCGTGGTAAGCGGGAAGCCCGAACAATGCAGTGACAATCAAGATCGCACTTGCCGCGCTCCAACACAGTGCCCGCCGCGACAAATTGAAAGCTAAGGCTCCGACCAGCGCCGCAAACGAAATGTTCAATACCAATTGCGCAACGTTGATTCGATACTCTGCGGCGTTGAAAACCGGCTCGTAGCCCTGATGTATACAGGGCACAAACACCATCGCGAGCAACGCGCCGATACCCGCTCCCAAAAGAGTTCGCCTTACATGCGTCATTTCACACTGATTTGTGAAGGAGAGGTGACAACGATTTCTGGTTTACCGCGATACCTTCCAGATACCGAAACAATTCGTTCTTCAGTCCGGTAAGGGCAACATCTTTCTCAACATGGGTGGCAAATAGAGAAACGCTGGTTTCCAGTCCACACGCGCGCGTGTGTGCGCGCGTAATTGGGCCGAAAGTTCTTTGATTTGCAGCCCCTCGCGCGTGCGCGTGGAAAGAGTCGGGTCGCGAGTATCCGAATTTGTCGGAAAAGCCCTGGTCCTACCTTATTGGACCAAGGTCCTATTGCACGGCCACGTCTGAGACCTGAGACGTGTACACCCTTCTTTCCGACAAGTTAAACAACAGACCGAGAACAGCATGGTTCATGCTGATCTCGTGAAGGAAGAGTTATGAACCGAAATGTGATTCTACTTGTCGACGCCGACGCCGAGACCTGCGCCGCAACCGAGGCCGCCGCCAGGATTACGGGATTAGATGTTCGTTTCGCGCAGATCCGCCGTGATCTTTCAGAAATAACCGGGTCCGATATGGATGACGTCGCAGTGATCGTGCTCGATTTTGATCTGGACGTCCACGGCACGAGTCTTTCCGCAATGTTGCAGGATTGGCAACCGCCACGGCCCGCCATCCTGATTTCCAGCGCTGAGTCCACGCCCCATCCGCTGATGCTGCTCTGCGGGCGCGCGAAACATCTCAGCAAGCCGGTGTCAGTTGAACGGCTGTCGCAGAAAATCAAAGCACTTGTTCTCGCTTCACAAACGCATTTCGACTATTGCGACCGCTGGGGACATCCGTGCAGCCAGGACGAGGATTCGCGCGCGGTCGCGGTCGCACACACTGGTTGACGCGATGTTGACGGTTTCGGGAGCGCGACGCTTGCGCGCGCTAGATCGTCGCGAAAGGCTAGGGAATCGAGTTTTTTGTGATTCAAATTCTTTTTGCTCAGAAGTTTTTCGGCGCGGCAACGTGAATAGCTTCGAAGGGCTGACAATCCTGGCACGCATCCTCCGCCGGGTAGGGCAGCTGTGAAACGCAGCAGTAGCTCCAGCGCGAGCGCCTCGCTACGTTGCGACAGCGCGCTGAAGCCCACCATGTCGGTGAACATGATGGCGGCGAGCTTGCGTTGTTCGGTGTTTTCGGAGGGCACGAACGAATAAACCAGAGAGCGCTCGGAATGAAATGCCGAAAGAATCGTGGAATTGTCGTTTGACCATCCGCGAAACTGGAATCGTGTTTGGGGAGGTCAAATTGGGCCGAGAACAGGAGGAAAAATCATGAAAGCAGTGCGGATCAAGCGTTA
>Ga0306923_10007105_pt1 | contig 11114 bp, 10 predicted proteins | sample sta12Can44000108_FD_203841 | JGI IMG/M metagenome (GOLD analysis project Ga0306923, IMG submission 203841) | Lab enrichment of tropical soil microbial communities from Luquillo Experimental Forest, Puerto Rico - statanox.12C.anox.44.000.108 (v2)... | ecosystem: Environmental > Terrestrial >...
AACCATAAGCGACCTTCCGGCCGCTTTCGGTATCCACGGTTGCTTGGTATTCCCAATTGTCCGAGGGTTTCCAGGCGATGTAGGCAAACATCTTGTTGCGAGGCGTATCTGTGAGTGGAATGGCAGAGTTCGACAGATTATCCCGTTCCATATAGGTGTAATTTCCGCCTGTCGTCCAGGTGTCCGTCAGCTTCTGTGTGAGATTGAATTCCAATCCGCGATGACGCGCATCGCCGACATTCTGCTTTTGGCTACAGCTTGTTGCGGTGGCTCCGCAACTTGTCAGAGGGAGAATGTTGACGCTTTGGATCAGATCCTTGATGCGATCTTGAAAGAAACTGGCGCTGCCTTGGCCGCCTTCCCATGGTTTGCCCTTGATGCCTACTTCAAAATTTAATGCCCGTTCAGGTAACAGATTGGCATTGGGAAGTCCGCTGCCGAGGGAGGCAGAATAGCGATCCTTGATGGTGGGGAAACGGGTCTTACGGGCGAGACTAGTGAATACCTCAGCATCAGGCGTGAGGGCATGGGTCAATTCTGCTAGCCAGTTATTGGCGCTGGCGGTTCCAGTCGGCCAGTAATAAACGACTTTGGCATCCCGTTTATCGTGGCTGGCACCAAGGCGCAAACGCCAATCCTTAGCGATGTCGAAAGCATCCTCAACGGCAAAGGATGTGGTGATGTCTTTGTAATTTCTTACTAGTGCCAGGCTCGTATCTTGATGCAAGTCCTGTTTGTAATGCATGGCGATATGTAGGTCATGACCTTGGATGGCGGCGATGGCCAGTTCGGCGGAAACTCCCCGCGTTTTATCGTCGTACCAGCTAGGAAAGTTGGATGTGTTGGATAGCTGGGTTGTGTAACTACCATTAGTGAAAGCAAGAATGCTATTGCTGTACTTGTCTTCGTAGATGCGAGTCTTGAGGCTGTAGTCCTTGCCCAAGGCTGTATTGGTCAGCAGATAGATACTGTCTACGTCCCAATAAGGCCACTGCCAGAAGCGGCTGTTAGTGCCGCCACCGATGTTGAGATATTGGCCAGGGGCATTGCCAGCATAAGGTGGATTACCTTTGACGCCGTGTTGGCTGACGTAGCCGAGAGCGTATTCATCCGTTGCATTGGGGGTCAGGCCAAGCTTAAGGGATACTTTACGGTCGGATTGATAGGAGTTTTCACGGTTTCCACCGTCTTCAAGCATGTTGGGGGTTTTGTTGGAAGCGGAGGTGGGAATGGTGATGGCTTTATAGTTTGATGACAGGGGGAAGTAGTCAGATTCCGTATAGGAGGCCCCTGCCTGCATGTACCACATGCCTTGGTTGCTGCCGAGATTGACTGCAGTCTTGCGCCCAACACCACTAGAAAAACCAACACTAATATCGCCTTCCAGGCTGTTACTGGGGCGCTTGGTCACGAGATTGATGGCACCGCCAAGGGTGTTCGGACCATAAAGCAATGATGCTGCGCCTTTGGAAACGCGAATTTCTGAGAGGTCGAAAGTTGTGAAGCGGGAAAAGTCCACGTAGCCATCATAGGGAACGTAAGCGGGAATGCCGTCAATGAACAGGGGCACTTGGCGTACGTCGAAACCTCGCAGGTAAATGATGTCTTCGTTACGAGAATTGTGGGAAACACTGAGACCTGGCATCAACGACAGAGCGTTGCTGAGGGTTTCCTTGTTGAAACTGTCCAGTTGTTTTCTGTCGATGACGCTATCGCTTGTCGTATCCAGCGAAGCACTGACCACGTCAACAGTGCCGAGCTTGAATGTGTCTTCTGCTGCATGAGCAGAGCTTGCGGCGAACAGCGCGCCGATCAATCCGGGAAGTATCGACTTGAAACGGGCAGTAGGGGAAGTTGGGAATGGCATGGTGTTTCTCCTGATAGGTTGCAATGGGGTTAAGGAGTATCCGGTGTTGATACGAAGCCGATGCGCGTCAGGCCGAGGCGGGCGGCGAGGGCCATGGTTCGGGCGACGGTTTCGTAGGGCGTGTGGGCGTCGGCGTGAATGTGCAGGGCCGGTGGTGTGGGCTGGGCGGCGGCGGTGCGGATTCGCTCGCCCAGGGCTTCGCGGCCGACGGGCTCGCTGTTCCAGAACAGGTCGCCGTTTTCCTTGATGGCGAGTTGGATCGTTTCAGGTTTCTGCGCAATCGGTTCGCTGCTGGCCTTGGGCAGGTCCACCTTCACGGCGTGGGTCAGCAGGGGCGCGGCGATGATGAAGACGATCAGCAGCACCAGCATCACGTCGATCATGGGAATCATGTTGATTTCCGCCTGGGGCTGGCGGCGGTGGCTGTCGTGGGCGAGGTGGAAGGCCATGTATCGCTCTGCTTACGCGCGCTGGCTGGCGGTGGCGAGGCGGGTTTCAATTCCGTGGTTCTCTTCGCCGGTCAGTCCCGGCGTGACGCCGGTGGCGAGGAAACCGTAGAGATGGTGGGCGTAGTGCTCCAGTCGGTCCTGACGGCAGCGCTGAAGGCGGACGAAGGCGTTGTAGGCCAATACCGCCGGAATGGCGACGGCCAGGCCGCAGGCGGTCATGATCAGGGCCTCTCCCACGGGACCGGCCACCTTATCGAGGCTGCCCTGGCCGGAAAGGCCGATGGCAATCAGCGCGTGGTAGATGCCCCAGACGGTGCCGAAAAGGCCGACGAAGGGGGCGGCGGAACCGACGGTGGCGAGCAGGGCCAGGCCGCTTTCCTGGTTGGCTGCTTCCTGGTCCAGGGACTGGCGCAGGGCGCGGGCTACCAGTTCTTCCGGCCCGCTCATATCGAAGGCGTTGTCCTTGCCGCGCTGGCGCCATTGGCGACAAGTGGTGAGACAGGCCAGGGTCAGGCGCCGGTAGGCAGAATCGTCGGCTTCCTTGAGGCACAGCCGTTCCAGGGCCGGTAGGGTGGCAATGGCGCCGTGGCGGGCAAGGAAGCGCTGCTCGGGGCCGCGACACTGCCAGTGTTGCCAGGTTTTGAGGATCACGATGCTCCAGCAGCCGAGGGACATGAGCAGCAACAGAACCAATACGCACGTACCGGCGGCATCGGTCTGGCTGAGGAAATGGGCGAAGCCCTGGCCCAGTTCGACGGAGGTGTTGAGGGAGTCGTTCATGAGGGTTTCCTCAGAGAAAAATTGATGGGGACGATGACCCAGGCCGCCAGGGTCTCGCTACCCCGCTTGGCGGGAACGAAGCGCCACTGACGGACTGCCGCTAGGGCGGCCTGGTCGAGGCGGTCAAAGCCGCTGCTGCGGTGGAGTTGGGCCTCCTGGGGGCGACCGTCCGGGCCGACGAAAACCCGGAGCTGCACCAAGCCTTGTTCCTTCATTTCGCGGGAGATATGCGGGTAGTCGGGGGCGGGGTTGGAGAGGTAGTCGGCGTTGAACTGGGGCTCCGTGATGGCGGGGGCAAGGGCGTTGCGGGCCTGGGTGTTGGCGGCACTGGGTTCCGCTGCGGGTGTTTGCGGCGGCAGGGAAATCGGTGCTGCCGGCGCCGTGGTGCTTGTCGGGGGCGCGGCTGCTTCGCTTCTGGCCGTGAGCAGGGGCGGAGGTGTTTTTGTGCGAGGCAGAGGTTTGGATTGCGGTTTCGGTTCGGGTTTTTCTTCGACCGCTTTAGCGAGTCGGGTCGGCGCGGCAATCCAGCTGGCCTGAAGCACGGTATCGACGGCGGGCGTAACGGGGCTTGCCGGCAATGACAGGAGCGCCACGACCACGGCGCCGTGGACAGCCAATGCCAGCAGTACTGCCGGTAGCAGGGGCTGGCGCGGGGCGGCTTGCCCGGCGAGGGGCTGCCAAGGGTGCTCGCGCAGGCTCACGGGGGGCATGGTGATCGAGACGGTGTGCGGTGGTGCCTGGGTCAGCGCGGCATGGTTTCGCTGAAGCTGTAGAAGCCCCGGACATCGCGGCAATCGTCGTGGCAGACGACGATGCGGTGAATCAACCAGCGACCGTCCCGCAGACGCCAGCCTGTGACGGATTCGGCGTAGGTGGTGGTTTCGTAGAACTCCTCGCCGTCCTCCGAGCGCAATTCATTCAACTGGAAGCGGTGGGTGCAGAAGCTGGGAGCATCGTCCTCGTCGTAGCCGACGCTGCGCTCGGCCTGGATCTCATATTCCTCGTAATGCTTGAAATAGAGCGGGGCGATGGCCATGTCGCGCCATTCCTTCGGCAGCCCCTGCTGCCAGGGAAAGCGTTCGGTGTTCTTGCGGGTGAGGGCCAGGGTTTCCAACTGGCTGGGGGTCAGGGTGTTCATGGCAGGGACTCCTGTCAGGCCGGAAGGGTGTCGGATTGAAGGACGGGCTGGGTCATGTGCCGGGCCAGGGTGACGCCGGCCAGGTCGAAGGCGTAGCGCAGGGGCTGAACACGCTGGGTGCGGCGGTTGATCATGCGCAGGGAAAAGGGCTCGGCCCAGTTCCAGTATTCCTGGCGGATTTCCGGCGGAAAGCCGACCTCGGCGAAGGTCTGCCAAAGCTCGGCAAGCCAGGTTTCCCGGGCGGCTTCGTCGATGGTGAAGGGGAAGTGCCGGGTGCGCATGCAGGTGGGGCCGCCGTGGCGGGCGAACAGAGCCGGGCCGCCGCAGGCTTCGACAATGTAGTCGGCGGTCCGGTCGACGCCGACGTAGAAGGTTTTATCGTCAGCCGGGAATAGGGCACCGAGGGGGCCGGCCCGCAGCCGTTCGTGGTGGCGGCGTACCAGCTTGCGCAGCAGGGCTTCGCCGGCGGTATCAAAAATGCGGCGGGACGGAAAAGGTACCGGCGGGAAGTCCAGCTCATGGGAGGCTTCCACCCAGCGCACTTCCTCGCCTACGGTCATGCCCTGGCTGGCCGTGCTGCTGCATTGGCAGTGATGGGCCTTGGCGTTGTCCTGGGCAGATGCGTCTGCGGTGTCGTGGTGATGGCCCTTGCAGGTGTGGGCAGGCAAAGTGGCGCCCGGGGTGGCAGTCGAGGTTGCCACTGAAGGGGCGGATGGGAGAGTCTTCTGGCACATGGGGATTCCTTTCAGATCGCTGTGGCGTCCGTGAGCATCAGTGCTGATGGCCACTGTGTTCGGCGCTGGGGCTGCCATTGCCGAAAATTCTTTCCATGTCGTCATGGCTCAGTTCCACACCGAGGAACTGTTTGTAGAAAGCGCGGGTTTCCCGGTGCATCTGCAAGGGATAGGTCTCGGGGTAGAACAGGTTGGCCAGCCACTGGATGCCTAGGGCGCGCATGAAGGAGGGCGGCCGGTCGAGCCAGTTGAAGGGCGTGTGGGGAATCGGGTAGATGCGGCCATCCTTGACCGCCTGGACGTTCTTCCAGCGGGCGTCAGCCTTGATGGCGGCGACGGTATTGCCGTCCTGGGCGAGGATGATTTGGGGGTTGAAGGCCAGCACCTGTTCCGGGCTCACCCGTTCCATGCCCATGTGGCTACTGGGCTCGCAACGATAGACGTTGTAGCCGCCGGCCAGTTCGATGGGCTCGGTGTGGAAAGACTTGTGGCAGTCGGTGGCGAGACCGTCGGAGGATTCGGCGTAATAGACCCGGACCCGCTTGTTTTCAGGAATGGCGGCCACGGCCTTGGCCACTTTTTGCATGGACAGGCTGACGTAGTCGGCCAGGGGCTTGGCCTTGGCTTCCCGGCCCAGCAGCTTGCCGACGAAGGTGATGGCTGCCGGCCATTCGGCCAGGGTGTCCATACTGACAAAGACCACCGGCAAACCGATGCGGGCGAAGGTTTCCTCGATCTTCTTCTGGTCGGTGAAGGGGCTCTTCCAGGCCAGGGCGATGTCGGGCTTGGCCGCCTTCACGGTCTCCGGCTCCATCTGCTGGCCCATACCGATCACGCCGCCCAGCACAGGCAGGGCGGCTACCTTGGGCGACACGTAGCGCTTGTCGTCCTCGGTGAAGGGGAAGCTCACGCTGATCATGGCGTCCGGCGCCAGGGCGTAGAGCAGCACGTTGAGGGGCGGCGCGGAACCATAGACCCGGGTGATGTGGTCCGGCACGGTGACCTTGCGGCCGGCCATGTCGGTGATTTCCCGGGCCTGGGCTGCTAGGGCAGTCGATGCCAGCAGGGCTGCCAGCAGGATGCGGTGGAGGATGTGTTTGGACATGGTGGGTTCCTGAGTGAATCAAGCGGCCTGGCGGTCGCCGGGAAGCAAGTGGGTGGGCAGGCGGCTGCGGACTTCATCGCAAAATTCCGCCAAGCCGGCGCGACAGCGGCTGTGGTCCAAGCTGGCAGGCTTGAGCAGCAAGCGATTGATGCCGACGTTCTCGGCCAGGTCGGCGATGCGTTCGGCCACTTCCTCGTGGCTGCCGATGAGGGAGTTGGCGATCAGGGCCCCTTCGTCGAAGGCTTGCGGAGCCTCGGCAACGTAGGTGCCAACACTGGAGCCGGCCTGGCGGATGCGCTGCATGCGTTGGGCGAAGTGGTGGATGAAAGGCCGGGCTTCGGCCAGGGCTTCGCTACGGTTACGGGCGGAAAGGTAGAAGCGGGACAGGCTGAACTCGGGGGCGCGGCCGCCGCTGAACCAGCGGTAGTGTTCGGCCATGGTGGTCAGCCGTTCCCGGGGGAAGGGCGAGGCGCCCATGATGCCGTGGCCCCGCTTGGCGGCGTAGCACAGGGCTTCCGCCGTGGTGCTGGCGATATGGACGGGAACTCTGGCTTGCCGGGGCAGCGGTGTCAGGCTGACCTTGTCGAGTTGGAAGTGGTCTCCCTCATGGCTGACGGATTCACCAGCGAGGAGTTTCTCGATGATCTCCAGGGCTTCCAGCATGCGGCCCCGGCTGATGTCCTTGCAGACCTTGAAGTGGCGATTCTGGGAAGGAAAGGGGCCGCCCTTGGCGACACCGAATTCAAAACGGCCGTCACTGAGTTGGTCCAGGGTCGCCACGTCTTCCGCCACCTGGATCGGGTCGCGGAAGGCCAGCAGCACCGCAGCGGAGCCCAAGCGCACCCTTTCGGTGAGGGCGGCCAGTTGGGTCAGCAGGAGCAGGATGGAGGGGCTGGCATTGCCCGAGTCGAAATGATGTTCGGCTACCCACACCTCGTCCAGGCCGCAACGTTCCGCGTCCAGCACCAATTGGGTCTGCTCCCGGTAGGCCCGGGCGTAGTCCCCTTCGGGATTTTCATAAACGCAAAAGAGTCCGAATTTCATGATTTGTGGCGCTGGTTGGTGGTAATTCTTACGATATGTATTAGTTGATATAGCGGTAGCAGCAATCATGCCTGGGTGGGGATGCGCGCATTGACGCTGAAAATGCCTTGCCAGCACTGATCTTGGCGGTGCTGTACCGATTACAACAAAGGTGTTTAGCGGCTTGTAGCGAAATTGACAGGGCCGGTGGCGACCGCTATCAATGGAACGGTGATAACGGTCATAGGGGAGGGTTCGATCCTTGCATGGTCTGTTTATCGTTATGTACAAACAAATACTATGTGGATGATCAAGGTGCGGGAGTGGGGTGGAGAGCGGATCAGACAGGGGCTGCTGGCGGGAGGCTTGATCGCGCTGTTGTTGACGGCCATGGTCCTGGCCCTGTCCCTAGGGCGCTACCCCTTGCCGCCGGGAGAGGTGCTGCGGTATTTCCTCAGTCTGCTGGGTGTCGACCTGTTGGATGGCGAGCGTCTGGCCCTGATGCACAACTTGGTGGTGGATATCCGTCTGCCCCGGGTGCTGGCGGCGGTCCTGGTGGGGGCATCCCTTTCGGTGTCTGGTGCCGCTTACCAGGCGGTGTTCCGTAATCCCCTGGTGTCGCCGGCCCTGCTAGGGGTGTTGGCGGGGGCGGCCTGCGGCGCAGCCCTGGGGCTGATCTTCTCCCTGCCTTGGTGGCAGGTGCAGGTACTGGCGTTCGTCGGCGGCTTGCTGGCGGTTGTGGTTGGGGTCGGAGTGGCGGGACTCTTCGGTGGTGGCGGCGTGGTCATGCTGGTGCTGGGCGGCATTATCAGCGGTGGCTTGTTCACCTCTGTTCTGTCCCTCATCAAATACATGGCGGACCCTCTCAACCAGTTGCCGGCCATCGTCTATTGGCTTATGGGCAGTCTGGGCATGGCGACTTTGACGGACATGGCCTGGGTGGCGTTGCCCATGGGCGCGGGCGTGGTTCTGCTGGCCAGCCTGGGGCGAGCCCTGGACGCGCTGTCCATGGGAGACGACGAAGCCCGAGCCTTGGGCGTGTCGGTAACGGCGGTGCGTTACGGCGTGATCGCCACGGCAACGCTGATTTCGGCCTTGACGGTGTCCGTCGCCGGCATGATCGGCTGGGTGGGGCTGATCGTGCCCCATATCGCCCGGTTGTTGGTGGGGCCCTGCAACAGCCGTCTGTTACCCATCAGCGCCCTGCTCGGGGGCGTGTTTCTGCTGTTGGCGGATGGGGTTTCCCGCAATGCGGCCACCACGGAAATACCCATCGGCATCATCACCGAATTGTTGGGGATTCCCCTGTTTCTGCTGGTGCTGCACCGGGTGAGAAAGGGCTGGGCATGAACGATATGAGTAGTTTGGGTGGGGTCGGTAGCAGTGAAGGGCTTTGCCTGGAAGCATCCGGTCTGCGCTTTTCTTATCGGGGGCGCGAGGTTGTTGCCGGGGTGGATTTGTCCCTGCGGCCCGGCGAGGTGGTGGCTTTGCTTGGGGCCAACGGCGCGGGGAAAAGTACTTTGCTAAAGCTGTTGCTGGGTTTGTTGAGGCCGGCAGCGGGTTCGGTATTCCTAGGGGGCAAGCCTTTGGCGGCCTGGCCGCGCAAGGCCCTGGCTCGGGAGCTGGCCTACGTGCCCCAGGTACATGTGACGCCCTTTCCCTACACCGTGGCCCAGATGGCCGGTTTGGGGCGTCTGGCCCATCGGGGACTGCTGGGCGGTTTGGGGGAAGAAGATCGAGATGTGGTGACTGCCACGTTGGAAAAGCTCGGCATCGTTCATCTGGCCAATCGAGCCTATACCGAAATTTCCGGTGGTGAGCGACAGCTTGCGCTGATCGCCCGGGCTCTGGTGCAGGGGGCGAGGTTGCTGGTGATGGATGAGCCGGTCAGCGGCCTCGATTACGGCCACCAGATGCGCCTGCTGGCACGGCTACAGGCGCTGGCTGAAGAGGGCTACGGCATTCTCAAGACCACCCACTATCCCGAGCATGCCTTGGGATCGGCTCATCGGGTCGTGGTTTTGCAGGAGGGGAAAATTCTTGCAAAAGGGTTGGCGGCTGAGATTGTCACGCCGGCCATGATGCGCCGCCTGTACGGGCTGGAGGTGGAAATGGTGAGAACGCCGACGGGACACGGCTTCTTTCATCCCCTGGGCCGTCGAGGTTAGATCGACTGGGGAAGATATTCTCCGGCGTTGTGGCGGCCGGCCGGTGACCATAATGCTTGCTCCATGCCGGGGTAAGGTGTGGTAAGTATCCGGGCCTGGACGGCGGGTGAAAGCAGATATTCCTCAAGACGCGCTGCACCGGCGGCATTCACGCCATCAATCCGTTCCGGATTTACGGCGACCGACACCATGATTCTTTGGAGCAGGGGGGCGGCGGTGACCAAGGGAGTTAGCGAGAAAGGCTCGGTCTGCCGTTCCCGTTGGAAAGGGGTGAGGCCCCAGAGGACATAGGCGCCCTGTCGGGATGCTGCGGCAACGGCGTCACGGCGGCTGTTGCCGTTGTCAATGTACCAATCGCCTTTTTCGGGTCGCCCGGCGGCATGCCAGAGAATGTCGGTCAAATAGCGGGTGCCTTGGGAACGGTTGACGACATAGCCTGCCCCGCTCTGCGCTATCTGGCGGAATGCCTGTACCAGGCTGCCTAGTCCACGTACTTTGGCGGGGTCGCTCGGCGGGCCGAACAGTCCCAGTTGGTTGGCAAAAATGGTTCGAGGCCAGCGGCCAAAACCGAGGCTGACGAAACTTTCCGTGTCCCGGTGGCCGAAGTGGGAGATCACCAGATCGGCCTGACCATTCCTGGCGACCGTGTAGGGATCGTTGCCGAACTGCAATGTCGTTCGGAGTCCGCTCGTGGTGTGAAAACTTTCCAGCAGCGCGGGCAGAAGTCCGCCTTCCACATCAGTTGAAACGCTGGCAATGCGCACCAGGCCCGCATCCTTCGCCTCTGCAGTTGGCGGTTTCTGTTCGCCGGCATGCAGCAAGGTCGGTCCTGATACCAAGGCGGCTGTGCCGAGTTTGATGATCCTGCGCCGTGTGGCGGAGACGTGTTCTGAAGACATGAACGGATCAGGGCAGGGGAAAGAACCATGGTCCGCCCAGGGCGGCATCAGCCTTGACCAGGGCAGCCTGACCCCGGGGGCTCAGTAGGTAGTCGGCCACTTTGTGGGCATCCTTGCGGGCGGCTTTGCCGGCGGGGTGGCGAGGCCCCGGCTCTATGGCTACGTAGACTCGACGCATCAACGGGTCGCCCTTGACCAGCACTTTCATGCCGGCAGAGGGCATCTTGCCGAAAGCCACGGGAATGTGGCCGACTACGGCATAGGCGCCCTGGCGGGCAGCGGATTCGAGCACCCGTTGGGGCGACTCGGCGTCGTCACTCAGTTGCTGGCGAGGGCCGGGGCGCAGACCGGTGTTGCGCCAGAGTTTCTGTAGGATGGTGAAGCTGCCTGGGTCGCGAAAGGCAATCAGCGGAGCATCGGCCTGGGCGATGCGGCGCAGGGCTTCGCTGCCATTGGGGGCGTCGGCAATGTGGGCTGGGTCGTCCTCGGGGCCAACAAAAACGTGTTCATTCAGGGCCCAGGCTCGTAGGGGTGCCGCGAGACCAGTGGCCAGGAGGGCGAAGGCTTCATCGCTGCCGTGGATCAGCAGCAGGTCGGCCTTGCCCTGCGCGAAAAAAGGCACCACGATTTCTTTGGGGGCAGCGGCTACGGTTTCGACAGTGATGTCGGTGGCCTGCCGGATGTCCTCGACCAGTACGGGCCACAGACCTGCCAACACCGGGCCGCCGACGATGGCGACCTTGAGGTGATGGGGCGGGGTGTGGTGGTTTGGTTTTTCTGCGGCGAGGGCAGAAGTGCAGAGGAGGGCGGTGGCAAGCAGGAAGAAGCGCGAGAGTTTCATGGCGTGGCTCATGGAGAAGGAAAGGCCGGCGCTCCCGATGGAGCGTCGGCCATGGTGCTGGCGGCTTAGAAACTCACGGCCACCTTGGCCATGAGGGTGCGCGGGGCGCC
>Ga0306923_10007107_pt1 | contig 11113 bp, 10 predicted proteins | sample sta12Can44000108_FD_203841 | JGI IMG/M metagenome (GOLD analysis project Ga0306923, IMG submission 203841) | Lab enrichment of tropical soil microbial communities from Luquillo Experimental Forest, Puerto Rico - statanox.12C.anox.44.000.108 (v2)... | ecosystem: Environmental > Terrestrial >...
GAGGCCCGCCCGGCCGCCCGGTCGCGGCGGGCTGTGGCCAGGACGGCACGTCTTGGGGCCAGGGCGCCCCGTCGCCGGGCCCGGGCGCCCGGCGGTCCATCGCCGAGGCCATCCCGCCGGGCTCCCGGAAGAACTCCGTGGGCGCCGGCCCGCCGGCCGCGTCCGGTGCGAGCCACGCGGCCTGGCCGGGCGCCAGCTCCCTCACCGTGTTGGCCGCGGCCGGATCTGCGCCCGACGGGCGGGCCGGCCGCGTCTCCCGCTCACCCCGCGTCTCCCGTCGATCCTGCGCCGGCCGCGCCTGCGATACCTCCAGGGCAGCCAGCGCTGCGTCGCTGCGGTCCGCGCTCGCCGCCGGACGGCCCTGGTCCAGGTCGGGCCCGAAGAAGCCGCCCGGCGACGGGCCCGCCGTGAGAATCGTGTCGGCCGGCGTCTCACCGGCCCGGAGCGGGACCCGTCCTGATCCTGCGACCTGGTCCGGTGCCGTCGGGTGACCCTCCACCGCCTCGTGCCGCTCGGCCTGCGGGCTCTCCGGCTCGAACAAGGACGGGGTCGGCGGCTTGAGCACTGGCGCCGCGCCAACTGCGCGCGACGCCAGGGCGGCCAGGTAGCCGGTCCTCACGAGGCCAGCTCCAGGTAATAGCGCCGCCGGGCCGGACTCAGGCGGAGGATCTCCTGCTCGCTCCAGCCATAGCGGCGGGCCAGCACATCCACGTGCCGCAGCAGGCTCCCGGCCAGGAGCTCGATCTCCCGCCAGGTGAAGGCGGCGATGTCGAGTTCCATGTCCCAGCCGTGCCCGCAGTCGGGACAGGCCAGCGTCACCGCGCTCGCTGAGACTCCCGCCCGACGGTCCAGTTCGGCCTCGACCGCCACCGCCACGGCGTCGCTGCTGGGGCCCGGGCTACCCGCCTGGTCCTCTTCGACACAGCGGCGGACCAGCGCGCGCCTGGCCGCCGCCAGGCTCGCGCAGTCGGCCACCGCGGCCAGATCCAGGCTGGTCGGCAGGCGCACCGCCACCCTCGCTCCGGCGACGTCGACGGAAAAGCGCTCCTCTAGCTCACCAGGCTCCTGCGGGTCATCCACGGTGAGCGAGACGTCGACTCCGCAGCCGCACTCGGGACACGCGGCGTAGCCGCCCAGGTTGTCCCCGAACAGCCGGGACCGCCAGGCCAGCAGCATCCGGTCGCGCCGTTCCACCGACATCGCGGCCAGATCTGGCCGCGGCTGCCCGGTGAGGACGTCAAGGATGGTGAGCGCCCGGTCGACCGGGCGCTCGGCCCGGCCCCGTTCCCAGATCCGGACGATGTCCTCGGCGACGATGGCGGCGGATGGCTCCACGTGTCATCCCGAGACCGGGACGTTCAGCGTGGGCTCGGTCGGCTCGGTCACCGACTGGTCCCGCTCCCATCCCTCGCATTCCAGCTTGAGATGCTGGATGGCCACGGCGTTGGCGTTGGCGTCGAAGTCGGGGACGGCCTGGTACTCCGATGGCCAGCACCGGTAGATCTTGTAGGAGATTACCTTCTGCCCGGCCTCGTTGAAGATGTCGAGGATGATGTCCTTGCGGAAGTCCGCCAGGGACACCTCGGAGCCGAGGCCGGCGCCCAGGCTCCAGACCTTGTTCGCCCAATCCTCGAACGCGGTGTCGTGCGTCACCCCCCGTTCGAGGGTGATCGCGTCGTATTTGGTACGGCCGGGCGACCTCCGGCTGACGCTGGGATCGCCGCCCTCCCGGAACTCGACCACCTCGGTGGTCCGCTTGAGCGCACTGCACTTGCTGACGCCCGCGACGTACTGGCCGTCCCACTTGATCCGGAACTTGAAATTCTTGTAGGGGTCAAACCGTGTGCTGTTCACCGTGAACTCGGGCATCGGTCTTCTTCCTTAGCTCGCGCCCTGGTTCGCGATCTGCTGGATCTGCAGGATCACGAACTCGGCCGGCTTGAGAGGTGCGAATCCCACCAGGATGTTGACCACTCCAAGGTCAATGTCCGCCTGCGTGGTGGTCGTGGAGTCGCACCTGACAAAGTAGGCGTCCTTGGGCGTGGAACCCTGGAATGCCCCTTGCTGGAACAGGCGTTGCATGAACGTCCCGACGTTGAGCCGGATCTGTGACCAGAGCGGCTCGTCGTTCGGCTCGAAGACCACCCACTGCGTCCCCTGGTACAGGCTGGCCTCGATGTAGAGGGCCAGGCGCCGCACCGGGACGTACTTCCAGTCAGAGGCGAGTTGGTCGGCGCCGTCCAGCGTGCGCGCGCCCCAGCACACGTTGCCGTACACGGCCAGGCTGCGCAGGCAGTTGATGCCGAGCGGGTTGAGCACGCCGTTCTCCGCGTCGGTCATCACCTGCACGCCACTCGCGCCGGTCACCAGATAGTCCAGGGCTGCGACGTTGGTGAGCGTGGCCGCGGTTCCGGCCGGTGCCTTCCAAACCCCCCGCTGGCCGTCGGTGCGGGCGTAGAGCCCGGCGATCGTCCCGCTCGGGGCGACCGATCGCAGCCGGTAGCCGTTCAGCGGGTCGGGGATCTGGGCCCGGGGGAAGTACAGCGCGGCGTAACTGCTGCGCAGCGTGGCGTTCTGGGCGAGCCAGCCCTGGATGCCGGTCAGGGTGTCGCGCTGGGCCTCGCCCGCGCCACCTTGCGGGGCATCGACGAGCAGGAAAGCGTACTGCGACTGGCAGAACGTCTCCGCCGCGGAGATGACCGCGAACGCATCACTATCAGCCAGGTTCATCAGATCGGGCAGGCACAGGATGTTGAAGCCGGTGCCGGTCAGGGCGTAGATGCCCGTCTTGGCCAGCTGATCCCCGATGAGACCGGGGCCGTTGGGCGGGCTCCCGGGCTTCCTCCAGGGCGTACTGGACCGGATTGGCCTGAGTGCCGCCCGCACCGCTGATATCCAGCTTGAGCGTGGCCGCAAGATCGCCAGAGAACACGAACTGCGAGGTTGGGTCGGCGGCGACCGCCGAGATCTGCAACTGCACGTCGCCGCCGGCGCCAGGAACCACGGTGACCGTGGCGTTCGGGATCGCCGGAGGGCTGCCCAGGCCCTGCAGCCGCGACTGGAGGATCGCCGCCAGCTCGGTGAGGCTTCCCGGAACCGTGCCCAGGGTCACTCCCGTCGTCAGCGGGGTGAGCGCCGAGGAGGGCCCGAACGAGACCTGCAGCTGCTGGCTGGCTATCCCGGCGGTGCCCAGAACCGTGGCCGAGGTAAGTTCCCCGCTCACCGTTCCGGTGGGGGCCGGCAGCGTACCCGAGCTGCCCAGCGTGAGCCGGACGAGCTGAGAGGCGTTGTTCACCACCGCCGCCGCGTTGCTGGGGTCAGCCGCGCCGACCGTCAGATTGCGGTACACCTCGGTGGCCAGGGCGACCGGCGGGCTGCTCGAGTCCACCAGGGTGACGGTGAGGTTGAAGCTGGTGAGGGGGGTAGGCGTGTTGTTGTCCACGGCCAACCGGATGCTGTCGCCCCACTGCCCGGGGCTGGCCGCCGTGACGTCCATGGCCTCGGCGCCATTGATGTCGTTGATCTTTGCCGATGCGGCCTGCGGCGGCTTCTCGTCGTCCAGGACCGGACCCGGGCTGCCCGGAGCCGGGGCGGCGGCCACCCGGACCACCCAGGCCTCGGCGCCTCCGTTGGCGAAGAACTGGCTGACGGCGTAGCCGGCCTCGCTGCTGGCCATGAGGCTGCCGAAGTTCCGCTCCAGATCGGCCACGCTGAAGATCTGTACTGGCGTGTTCATCGGGCCTTGCGCGAAGTAGCCGAGGAAGGCCGTGACCGCTGTCGAGACGCCGGTGATGGTATGCACCCCGCTGGGCAGCTCTTCGACGTAGACCCCTGGGTAGGTGGGGGAGACGGGCATTCGTGCCTCCTGGCTATCCGCCCTGGTGGGCCCCGGGCCGGGAAGCGGCGCGGCCGCGGCCGGCCATCGTACTGACATGCGCTGCGAGCGGAGCCGCGGTAAGCGCACCTACGGCCGGACCGCCCGCAAGGAGCGAGCCCGCTCGCTCGAAAATTCTCGAACGGACGTGTCACCGTGTCGTCGCGGCACCATCACCGGCACACCCCGCATCGGCCGGCGATCTTCGTACCGCACCGTCGGCGATCCTGACCAGGCCTGGCCAGTGATGCGCATCACCCGGAACAGGCGGCACGCTGGCCACGTGACGCAACGGTGACAGCACGGAGACGCCAGGCAAAGCCGGCTCGGATAAAAGCTTGATTCCGGGCAAGGGCACGCAGAGACTCCCAGTTAGCGGGTTGATCACTGGTGGATCGCTAGGGCCGATTGACGGTTCCGCGTCCCGATCTCGCGGCTCCGTCGTCGGCAGCGGCTTCGTACGATCGGGGGGTTCTGTGACCAATGGTGAGATTGTCCAGCCGATCCGGCTCACCCTACTGGGGGCCTTTACGCTCCAACGCGGGCCGAAGGAGATCGTTCTTCCGGTGAGCGCGCAACGGCTCGTGGCTCTCCTGGCCCTGCGCGACCGACCGCTCAGCCGTACCTACCTGGCCGGCGTGCTGTGGCCAGACTGTTCCGCCGAGCGCTCGCTCGCCGACCTGCGGACGGCGCTCTGGCGCGCCAACCACGCCGGTGCCCCGATCATCGCCATCACCGGAATGTGCCTCGGCCTGCGCGCCGAAGTGGAGGTCGACCTGCGCGCGCTGGTGGCCTTCGGGCGTGCTTCCGCCGATCGCACGGCCAGAAGCGCAACCGCGGAACTGGCCGGTATCTCCTGGTGGGAGCTCTCCCAGGATCTGCTGCCCGACTGGTACGACGACTGGCTTGTCGACGACCGGGAGCGCGCGCGGCAATTGCGCCTGCATGCGCTCGAAGGCCTGTCCGACGAGTTGAGCCTGCGGGGTTACCACGTAGCGGCGATCCAGGCCGCGCTGGCGGCCGTCGGGCTCGAGCCACTGCGCGAGACCGCGCACGCGGCGCTGATTAGGGCATACCTCGCCGAAGGCAATAGGTCGGAAGCGTTGCGTCAATTCCGCCGCTGCCGGGAGCTACTGGCGGCCGGGCTATCGGTTGAACCATCCGAGACCATCCGTCAGCTGATTGCGAACCCCGCGAAATTCTCAAGATCGGCGCTGGCCAGCTGACGGCACGGCCGGTCAAGGCCACCCCAGACCCGGGCGTCCGGCCAGGCCGCGAGTAGGCCAGCCCGAGGCCGCCTACCCAGGCCGATGCCCCCGGCTTCACCAGTGCCGTCATTTGCCGTGGTGCTTCGCCGGCCGGCTGGGCGCGGCGCCTACCTGCACCGGGCTGCCCACGGGCAGTTTGAAGACCCATTGCGCGTCGGTCGCGCTCAGATGGATGCAGCCGTGTGATGGGGTCGAGAGGAGACCTTCGTGGAAGCCGAAGTCGGTGCCGTCCCTGCCACGGTAGAAGCGCCGGAAGTGCTTCATCGGCGTGCCCTCGAAGTGCTCGCCGTGCTTGAGTTGCTTATGGCTGCAGGGCCGCGGTTTTCCGTGCGCCGGCGTACAGGTGCCGTAGATCGAGGATTTGGCGTCGGCTTCCCCCGCGTCGCCGAGCGTGTACTTATCGGCCGGTGTCGGGTGACCGTGACGGCCGGAAGTGATTTGCATCCGGCGCACGATCTTCTTTCCTGAGTACGCGATCGCCTCGCCGCCTGCGCCTCCCGCCACCTGGTTGATGACGATGTGGGTGATCGCCGGAGCGTGCCGCGGGGGCCCGCCATGCCCCTGGCGCTGCACCGAGGCCGTACCTCGGCCCTGCTGTACCACGTGCGCGAGCTCGTGCGCCAGTAGCTTCAGCCCGTCGTGGCTCCCGGGCCGGAACTGGCCACGACCGAAGTAGATGTCATTGCGGTGGGTGTACGCGCGCGCCGCGATATGCTCGGCCGATCCGGCCGCATCGCCGTCGGCGTGGATGCGCACGCTCGCGAAGTCGAAGCCGGCCCGTTCCCTCATGAACCGCTGGACGTCGCCGCCGAGCGGCTGGCCTGCGCCCCGCGGAAGGCTGCTCGCCGGGACCGTCGAGGGAGCGGGCGCTGCGCCTTGGGGAAACAGCATGCCCGTCGCGAGCTCTTCGGGCATGACGTCGTCCGCCTCTTCTTCGGCCGGTCCAGTGTCCTTCTCCGGTTGCCGCTGCACCGCCGGCGCGGCCTCGCGGAACTCCACGGGAGCCCCGCCCCGCATCACCTGCTCGGCGAAGCGGTCCGCCTCCTGCTCCAGCGGATCGCCCGGCTGGCTGACGGACAGCTTGGCCTCGACCCGCTCTTCTTCCGCCTGGCATGCGGTGCAACTGCGCTGGATCAGCGGCGCAGACTCCGCTGAGACGATGGCGACGTCGGCGAATCGGAAACTCGCCCCTGGCGCGCCGGCTGCGACGGCGGGGCTTCCCGGGGTGCGCATCGCTGGCTTCCCGCTGCGCGCCAGCCACGGCGACGGTGTGGCGCACGTCGCATTATCAGTTCCGGGCCGACCGGCCCGCGTTCTGCCCAGCCGCACACCTAAGTATCGCCGCTACTGCTGGTTCCGGCCAAAGACCTGCAGGCTGAGGAGCCGGGCGATGGCCGCTGGCGTCGACACGGCCGCGGGTCGAGGACCGTGGTCAGGCCGGCGGTCCGCTGGGTTCCCCCCGGCTGGTGTAGGCCGGACGGTCGAGGAGCTGCAGGAGCGTGCGGCGCAGCTGGCGGACCGCGGGTTCGCCGAGGCGGCCGGCGATCTCGGCCTCGAGTTCGGCGAGTGCGGACAGGGCGAGGTTCACCGTGGCCCACCCCTCGTCGGTGAATTCGATGATCTTGGCGCGCCGGTCGGCCGGGTCGGTAGTGCGCCGCAGGTACCCGCGGCGCTCGATATCGGCGACAAGCTCGGCCATGGCCTGCTTGGTCATGTTGGCGCGCGCGGCCAGCTCGGTCAGCCGGATCCCGGATGGCGGGATGTGCGGCATCACGTTGTTCCATGAGTCGCGCTGGCCGGTGACGCCCGCCTCGGTGAGCTTGTCGTTCAGGTCGATGGCCATCTGGCGCGCGGCCATGCTGAGCAGCCGCGCCAGCGGGGCGTGTTGTTCGGGATGAGGCACGCCGCTCATTGTAGTCAGGTCGCTTGACTAATTACGGCCGGGCATGCCAGATTAGTCAGGACGCATGACCATCATGGCAACGCTACCCGGCGCCGGGCGCCCCGGCTGAGCAGCGCTGTGCCGAGACCGCCGCGGTCGTGGCCGGAGAAGGAGCACCCGATGGATACCGGCAAGCACGGCGAGGAGCAGCACATGAGCACGAGCACCACCGGTCAGGCCGAAGCGGGCCGCGGGGCGGGCGGCGAGCCGACCAGCCAGGAGCGTGCGGCGGCCGCCGCGGTGCTGCAGATGATCTGGGGCATTCACATCTCGCGGGCGGTGTACGTGGCCGCCGAGCTGGGCATCGCGGATCTGCTGGCGGGCGGCCCGATGACCGCAGCGCAGCTGGCCCGGGCCACGCAGGCCCACGAGCCGTCGCTGTACCGGGTCCTGCGGCTGCTGGCCTCGCTGGACGTGCTGACCGAGCATGACCACCATTCGTTCAGCTTGACGATCCTGGGCGAGCGGCTGCGGGCCGACGTCCCGGCCTCGATGCGGTCCTTCACGCTGACCGCGGATGCCGGCGGCCTGCGCCCGTTCGAGCCCATCATCGAGATAGTCAAGACGGGCAGGAATGGCATGGACATCGCCTACGGCATGGGCCCGTTTGAGTTCCTCGCCGCACGCCCGGACCTGGCGCAGAAGTTGCAGGCCGCGTGGTCGGAGCGGACCGCGGCGTTCGCGGCCAGCGTCGCCGCCGGGTATGACTTCTCGCCGATGCGGACCGTGGCCGACATCGGCGGCGGCAAGGGCACGCTGCTGGCCGCCATCTTGCGGGCGCACGGCCACCTGCGCGGCGTCCTGCTCGACCGGCCGCCAGTAGCAGCCGAAGCCGCCGGAGTGCTCCGGGCGGCTGGTGTCGCGGATCGCTGCGAGATCGTGCCGGGCGACTTCTTCCAGGGCGTCCCCGACGGCGCGGACGCCTACATTCTGGCCAACGTCCTGCATGACTGGGATGACGCCGACTCGGTGCGGATCATGGGTGCCTGCCGCCGGGCCATGGCCCCAGACGGCCGGGTGCTGATCGTCGAGCGGCTGATTCCCGACGACCCGGCCGAAGCCGTACCGGTGCTGCTGAGCGATCTGAACATGCTGGTCGTCACCGGCGGCCAGGAACGCACCGACGCCGAGTATCGCCAACTTCTGGCCGCGGCCGGCCTGAGCCTGGCCAAGACGCAGCCAGTCGCCCCGCCGTACGGTGTCATTGAGGGACTCGCATAGCCCGCGCCTATGCCGTAAGAGCCCGTGCCGCCTTCCCCGGCGGAGGTTGGTGAGGTGAACTGGCCAGATGTTCGATGACAGCGGATACGAGCGGCCACTCAGGCGACGGGGGAGGGGCAACGTACTGACGCACACCCTGGTGGGGTTCCTGGGGGCGGGGCTCGCGGCCGCCCTGATCCTGATCTTCTACAGCCCGTCGGGCGGCGTTTCCCTGCCGGGAAGCGGCGCGGTTCCCGCGCCGGCGGCTTCGGCTCCCCCGCTGCCCCGCGGCGAGCAGGCCCTGGCCGCGAAGGTCAAGCCGGGCCTGGTAATCGTCAACACCACGCTCCAGTACAACAGCGAGGCCGCCGCCGGGACCGGCATGGTGCTCAACGCCGACGGGCTGGTGCTGACCAACAACCACGTCATCGACGGCTCTACCAAGATCACCGCTACCGTAGCCTCGACCGGCCAGACCTACCCGGCCATGGTCGTCGGCTACGACAAGACCGGCGACGTCGCCCTGATCCAGCTGCAGCACGCGTCCGGGCTGACGACGGTGCCGATCGGCAACTCCTCCTCGGTCAAGCCCGGGCAGGCGGTCGTGGCCCTGGGCAACGCCGGCGGCCAGGGCAGCATCACCGCCACGGCGGGCCATGTCACCGCGCTGAACCAGACCATCACCGCCAGCGACGAGGGAAGCTCGACCGCCTCCGAGACACTGCACGGCATGATCCAGACCAACGCCGACATCGTGCCCGGCGACTCCGGCGGCCCGCTGGCCAGCTCGGCCGGTGTTATCGGCATCGACACCGCGGGCGACGACGCCAACGACCAGCAGGCGGCGACCGGGTTCGCCATCCCGATCAACACCGCTCTGTCGGTCGCCCGGCAGATCGCCGGGGGCCGTGCCAGCTCCAAGATCACGATCGGCTACCCGCCGTTCCTGGGCGTCTTCACCGGCTCCGGATCGGCCAGCAGCCCGCAGGCGCAGGCCCAGCAGCAGGCCAATGGCAGCTCTGGCGGCTCCGGGAGCGGCCCGGCCTGCTACACCAGCAACACCGACCTGGTCGTGCCGTCAGAAATCGCGCCGGTCAGCTCCGGAACCCTGATCGTCGGGACGATCTGCCGGAGCCCCGCGGCCTCGGCCGGCATGACCGGCGGAGCGGTCATCACCGCGATCAACGGGCACGCCGTCGGCTCGCCCGACGGCCTGGTCCGCATGCTCTCCGGGTTCCATCCGGGCGACACGATCACCGTCACGTGGGTGACCCCGTCCGGGCACCGCACCACCAGCAGCCTGCACCTGGCCGCCGGCCCGCCGCAATGACCGCCGCCGACGGTGGCGGCGGGATGGCGGCATCAAGCTCCGGGCTCGCCAGCGACGGCGCTGGCGCCGGCGAGGACCAGCGGCCGGTAGCCGGGTACGGCGTGAGAGCCGGGAGCCAGCGCGCTGGCTGGTTCTGGCTCGTCGGCCGCTGGCGGCGCTGCGATCTCCACCAGGAGCAGCGCGACGTCGTCGTCGAGCTTGCGGCCCGCGTGGGCGGCCAGCCGGTCGAGCAGCCCGTCCGCGGCCGCCTGAAGGTCAGGGTCGCGCAGCGTGTCCACGTAGTCCTTGGGCCGGAAGTAGCGGCCGGCCCGGTCGCGCGCCTCCAGCAGGCCGTCAGTGCAAAACAGCACCCGGTCACCCGCGTGCACCGTGAAGGTTGATGGCTGCATGTCGGGGTGCAGGCCCAGGGGCGTGGCGTAGGCGCGCGGGCTGAGCGCCCGCATTCCCCCGTCCGCGGCCAGCAGCAGTGGCGGGGGGTGCCCGCAGGTGACCAGCTCCAGCCAGCCGCCCGGGTCGAGTTCGGCGAACACGGCCGTCACGAAGTCCTCCTCGCCGGCGGCCCTGGTGACCGACCAGTCCACGGCCCGGGCGATTTCCGCCAGGTCCAGGCCAGGCTGGGCGCAGGCGTCCCGGAAGCTGGTCATCGCGACGCTGGCCAGGCGCACCGCCGGCAGGCCCTTGCCGCGGGTGTCGCCGATCAGCCAGCGTGGGGGGCCGGCATCAGCCACGACCTCGAGCAGGTCGCCGCCGACCCGTGCCTGGGCCGCGGCGGAGACGTATCGCGAGGCCAGCCTGGCCGCGGTGATCTCCTCCGGGACCTCCCGCAGCAGCGCGCTTTGCGCCACCCGGGCCACCGCGCGGACCTGGCGCAGTCGCCGCTGCGCCACCGTGCGCAGCGCCGAGTTGATGACCGCGAACGCGGCGAGCAGCAGGCACACGCTCAGATGCGAGATCAGCATGCCCGGCCGGACGTGCCCGGCCGCGCTCAGCCCGGCGGCCAGCAGTAGTGCCCAGCCGGCCAGCGCGGCGGTGACCCGCGGCGACAGCAGCAGCGAGGCCAGCAGCGGCCCGACCGCCAGCCAGGACACCGAGATGATCGCGGGGCTGGTGGCGTACAGCGCTGCCGCCACCGCCGTTATGGCCAGCACCAGCACCAGCGCCAGCCACCTCCTGGCCCGGGGGGTCCGCGGCTGGGCAGGCCCCCATGGTTCCAGCGCGATACCGCCGCCCCGGGCCGCGCGCTTCGTGCCGCCGCCGGAGCGATCCGCCGCCGGCCTGCCGTGCGTCTGGTGCATGAGCCCCATGCCTGACCACTATCCAGGAGCGGCCTCCGCGGTCGCTGACCGCAAGCTCAGGGTAAGCGCAGAGTCCGGCCGCGGGCACAGCGAGCCTGGGCTGGTCTCCTTTACCGCGGGTGGCCGCGGCGTGGCGATCTCGGCATGGATAGCCCGGGCCTATGTCGTAAGAGCCCGCGTCCCCTTCCCCGCCGCAGGCTCGTG
>Ga0306923_10007108_pt1 | contig 11111 bp, 11 predicted proteins | sample sta12Can44000108_FD_203841 | JGI IMG/M metagenome (GOLD analysis project Ga0306923, IMG submission 203841) | Lab enrichment of tropical soil microbial communities from Luquillo Experimental Forest, Puerto Rico - statanox.12C.anox.44.000.108 (v2)... | ecosystem: Environmental > Terrestrial >...
CCATCCGCGGTCACGTGTTCTCCAGCTTCCTGGCGCTGGTGCTCAAGAAGGCGCTGGAGGATCGCATCGCCGCGCCTGAGGTCTTCTCGAAGGCCGGCCGCTGGCCCGAAATCATCGCCGATCTCGACTCGCAGCCTGATCGCATCGGACAACCTGACCGCTCAACCAGGCACCAGATGTCAGACCGGGTCTCAGCTAATACACATGATCACCAGCGCTGGCAGAGCCCGCGGACGTCAGCGTCGCCGATTTCTGATGCGAACTTCCTTTAAGGGAATGACGCCGCCGTCCTCGCCGTGGATGGCGCCCCGCCAGCACCAAGTTTTGCCGCTCAGTGAAACCTCGACGGCCCACTCTGATCCACGCCATTGAACTTGAAGATTCGATTTTGCTGCCACCACTCTTGCGCCTCCCGGCTGCGAGGCGGCCACGGGCAGTTTTCGATGTGGTTCAGATTAGCTTCGAGCGGCGTTTTCGGGTTGAGTCTCCGCTCTTCAAGGCCGCTGCGATTTCAGCCTTCGCGGCCTCCTCCGTCGCTCTTCGAGCGGCAATCTTATCTGCATTCGTGGCGTAGCGCGCACGCTGCTTCTCGCTCCGCGCGCGTCGCTTCAGGTTCTGCGGCCAAATCTGCGGCCAGAACTGAGGCCAATTTATACATATGGAAATACCTCGAAAAACCCCAAACCATATGCGGACCAAGGAGGCTCACTGGTCCAGGACCTGGCTGGCTGCACCAACGACCAACGCATAGCCGATGTCGAGATGTCCAGGCGGAGCCGGATGAAGGCCGCCGCAAGCCAGCGGCGTGCGGCTTCGCGGATGGCAAGGGTCGATGTCAGGCGGCCGCACCACCAGGGCCGGTTCGCCGCCCACATCGTGGCGACGCTGCACCACTACGGCATCTACTGGTAAGCGGGGATATACGCGCACGCCAACACGCGAAATTGGCGCCAGCCGCACCCTGGCGGTTACCAGACAAACAGAAGGACAAACTTGCTGTCTTCAGGGGCGAGCCCTCCACCTTCTCCACCGCCTATTCCAAAGCAGACTACGTTCGCAACGAAATCTGGAGCGCCCGTACTCCAGTGATCAACATGGCAGAAGGTATTGATGGGCCCGTAAGACGAGACCTGCACGTGCCCCCCAACTCCACTATGCCCAGGGCCGTCGCCTACGCCCGCGCATTTGACCGCATAGCGGCCAGTCCCGACATGGGTGACGGTGTTTCCGGCGGCTTTGCTCACGGCGTTAAACGAATAGGTAGGGCTCGGCTCATAAGGCACATTGAGAGCGCTTTCATGCTGGTCGGCCCAAAGATAGCACAGCGTAGCTGCCCCTCTTGACGATTCGGCCAGCGAAGGCGTCGCCCAAAGGAGGCATCCAAGTGTTAGTCCGCAAAGTATTTGCTTCATGACCACACTCCTTTCTCCCCCCAAGCTGGCAGTATGGTTCCTAGAACGCGTATTTGAGTGTGATGTAACTCACGCGCGTCTTGGTGGACTTGGGACGGCGACGGCATCGACGCGTGCCCGACGACATCGCACTGACCGACGCCGAACTTGCCGAGCTGAGTAACGCAAAGGCGCGCGCGAACTTAAAAATCCGCGTCGTCGGGCCCTCGGCGACCCGGCCTGCCTTCCCCTCATGCGTTGGACCCGCCGCCCTTGGTCGCGCGACGCTCCGCCGAGCCGGTCGCGCACCTCGCCACCAGCAGCATCCTCGGCAGGCGATGCATTTGCGCACCGGGGTGACGCATGTGACAGGTTCTCCGTAATGGGACGTATGCGCGCGCGTCTACGTCGATAATCTGAGGACGCGTCACATGCGTCACCCTTGCTCGTATGTCAGCAAAATCCGCAGTCCATAGAAGCCCCTGGCCTTCTTGGTCCGATGAGGTTGCAGGCCCTTGGTCTCGAGGGTGTTGGCCAGTTTCTTGGTGTTGAGGACAGTTTCGCCATTCCTGCTTACCCAAGCGCTCCACGAGCCGAACAGGTGCGTTGACGTCGCAAAGCCGTTGGGATCCCGCTCGCAGCATTCGTCGATCCAGGCGGAAACCGCATCTTCCGCCCCCCCGCCCGCGAGCGATGGATGCGGGCGCGGCGCGGGTGCGGCCCTTTCCCTCCTCCTATCCACTGTCCCGCACATGCCAATTGGTCGCAATTACAGCGTGTGTGCAGGATTAGTTCATGCTTGGCTGCTTCGTTGTTCGACTGCTTCAAAAGGATTGTTCGAAATGGCCGATCAGAAAAACCTTTATATTCCGGTTCATGCCGATGCTTTGCCGTATCCGCTTCCGAACATCGCGAGAAGCCTCGCCAGAAAGGGCAAGGTGAAGATCGTGGCGGTCGGTTCGTCCTCGACGGCGGGCGAAGGCGGCATCGCGCCCTATCCTTCACGTCTCCAGGATGTGCTGCGTCAGAAGTACGGGAATCCCCTGATCGACGTCATCAATCAAGGGATCGGCGGCCAGGAAGCGCGCGACGAATTCGATCGCATGCAGGATGTCATCGATGTGAAACCCGCGCTCACGATCTGGCAGGTCGGGACCAACGCGGCCTGGAAAGGCTATGATCTTGACGATGTCGCCAATGCGATCAAGCAGGGCCTCGATCTGCTTAAGCAGAAGCAGGAAACCATGGATGTTATCCTCATGGACTTGCAATACGCGCCGGCTCTGCTCGCTGACGACAAGATCGATGCGACACGGCGCATGCAGTCGCTTATCGCACAGTGCGCCACTGCCGCTAGGATTGGTGTCTTCCGCAGGTTCGACATGATGCGGAAGCTTATGGAGATCGAACGGCGCTCCTTCGATGCGCTTATCGACCCCGGCGATGGCGACCGGCTGCATGAGAGCGACCTCGTCGCGCGGCGGATCGGCTGCGAGCTCTATCTGACCATTGTAAACGCAGCCATCAAGGCGTCAGCGGATGCCAAGCCGCCTTGGGGCGTGTAGTTGCCGTTCGCGTTCCACGGATGTCTCGGATCGGTCGGCCAGCCATCAGCGCGGACCGGAGACCGCGAGCGCGCCGGCGCTGGGCAAGTCCTGCAAAAAGGCCTCGACCCGCTGCCACCGCGACAAGTCCGGCCGCTGCCACGGAACCTCGACGCCAAGCGATTGCTGGAAGGCGATCAGCGCCGCCTTGCGAACCGGGACCGCTGCACCCCGGCGTCAACTGCATCTTGGGTACCAGCCTTTCGTCGAGACGAGCCACCGGGCTATTTCTTGCAGACAACCCAGTCAAACACGCCATCGCTGGGCCGCGATTCCCAGCGACCCTTCACCTCTCCTGCGTGCATGTCGTATTGTGAAACGTAATGTTTGGCCGCACCTGACGATGCATGCCAATGGGAATCCACTTGATCAGCGTAGCCATACGCGATGCATATCTCAGTGGCAGCTTTCGACTGGCCGCGCGCCGAGCAATCGTTCGTCCCATCTATGTCTGCGCAGTGATCGACATTTTCTCCCTGCACCTTGGGATTCTCGATCCGTTCGGGGCTCTGAGCGAATGCAACCCCGATGAACCATATTGCCAAACAAATCAAAGCTGGCACGTCACCTCCTCCTCAGTCGTCGCCATTCTAAGTTGAGCGATTGATGCCACGGTAGCACGATCTGCCGCTCATATTCGCAGATTCGAGATAAGGAACGTATCATCCACCGCTGCGACGGTTTGGGCCGCAGCAGTTTCTAGTACATTTTTCCGAGCCGCCCCGGCCGCAAAACCGCTCCTGCGCCTCCGCTGGGCTCCCCAGCGGTGGTAGGCTTGGCCCTTAAGAGAGGCTCTCAAGGGGGAAATAGCGGTGTGGACCCTGTCAACCGGAGCAGCGCTGGCGTTCTGCGCGGCCGTCGCCATGATGGTGGCGCTGGCCTGGTTCGCGCTCGGCCCTTGATGGACGATCGGGTCGTCCGCAAACGGCAGCAGCAGAGGGTGCGACGCAAGCGCTGGCGGCGGCGCCACCGCAAGGGGGTGCGCATCGTGGACGTGGCGATCTCAGACCGGGTGCTGAGCTTCCTGCTGGAGAGCGGCCGCATCAGCGACGCCGAGGCCTTGACCGACGACCGCTCCGCCGACGGCGTGCTCGCGCGCCGCATCGCCGAACTGGCTGAGCAGGCGGTCAGCGACTGGGAAGCGAAAACAGGCCGCATCTCGACCGGGTAACGCGTGGCCTGCACGTGCGCGGCTTCCCGCCGTAGCCTTGCCGCCATGGATGCCAGACAGCAACGCGTCGCGCCTTGGCGCGCTGGATAGCCGTGAGAGCGGAATTGCTCCGCATCATGCGGCGCGCGCTCGCAAGCCCGTGCGAGGCTCTCCTTGACGAGACGTCTGCCGACGACGAGCCAGCACACAAGAATGCTTTGACGCTGCACGCTGTCCACGAGAGGAGATGAGCCATGTTCATCAAGCTCGACCGCAGCATGGCCGATGTCAGCCGCAAGCAGCGCGTGGGGACATTCCAAACCAGCGACAAAAGGCCGGGGGGACCCCGAAAAATATCGAGCGGGCGGCCTCGGCGAGCGGCCCACAGCGCGAAAAATGCTAAAACTGGTATGGACATAGCGCAGCGCGGACGAAAATGCGGACAAAGCCCGAGGCGTGGTCACGCTGTGAACAGTTCGGTAATGCGGGAAGGGACGCCTGCACCGCAGACAGGTCGTGGTGACGTGACATGGCGCAGCGCGGGCGAAAAACCAATTTGAAGCGGCTGGCGCAGGTCGCCGAGCTGGAGGAACTGAGAGGCCGGTCACGGCCGGAAAACCCGCATCTCGCGGCACGCGGCACCAAGAAACTGGTGCCGAGCCGGTCGCGGCCGGATAAGCCCTGGTTGTTCACCGGAAAGAAGCGGTCGACGCGGGGTGAGCGCAACATCCAATGGGTTGAGGAATATTTGCGGGTGCCTGATGGCAAGTTTGCCGGCGACCCGCTGAAGCTGCCGGACTACATGAAAGAGGATTTCCGGGCGATCTACGACAACCCCGCCGGGACGCGGCGCGCGATCATCTCGCGGGGCCGCAAGAATGCCAAGACCACCGAGGCGGCGATGCTGGTGCTGCTGCATCTGTGCGGGCCGGAAGGCTATGCCGCGCCGCATGCGCAACTCTATTCAGCGGCGCAGTCGCGCGACCAGGCGGCGCTGATTTTCAATCTGGCCGCCAAGATGCTGCGGCTCGACCGGGCGCTGTTTGATGCGGTGACGATCCGCGAGACCAACAAGGTGTTGCAATGCCCGTTTCTGGAAAACATCTATCGCGCCTTGTCGGCCGAGGCGACCACGGCATTCGGGCTGTCACCGTCGCTGATCATTCATGACGAGCTCGGTCAGGTGCGCGGGCCGCGTTCGCCGCTGTACGAGGCGCTGGAGACCGCGACCGCGGCGCAGGCCAATCCGCTGTCGGTGATCATCTCGACGCAGGCGCCGGCCGACAGTGATTTGTTGTCGGTGCTGATCGACGACGCCAAGGCCGGGCATGACCCCAAGACGGTGCTGCGATTTTCTTGCGCCGGTCCCGAGCACGAGGACCCGTTCACGGAAGCGGCGATCGCCGCTGCCAATCCGGCGGTCGAGATCTTCATGAACAAGGCCGAGGTCTTGAACATGGCCGAGAATGCGCGGCGGATGCCGGCGCGACAGGCCGAGTTCGAGAACCTGGTGCTGAACCGCCGGGTCGAGACCAACAACCCGTTCGTCAGTGCGCCGCTGTGGCGGGCCTGTGGCGGCGAGGTTAAGGACCTGTCCGACGTCGATCTGTATGGCGGGCTCGACCTGTCGGCGGTGGCCGATCTGACCGCGTTGGTGTTGATGGGCAAGGTCGATCGGGTCTGGCACGTGCTGCCGACGTTCTGGCTGCCGGAAGACGGCTTGGCCGAGAAGGCGGCGCGCGACCATGTGCCATATGACACCTGGAAAGCGCAGGGCTTTCTAGAGACCACGCCGGGCAGTGCGATCTCTTACGAGTATGTCGCCGCCAAGCTGTTCGGCCTGTTCTCGCGCTACCGCATCCGCAAGATCGGTTTCGACCGCTGGGGCATGAAGTTCTTAAAACCGTGGCTGATCAAGGCCGGCTTTACCGAGCAGCTGATCGAGGCGACCTTCGTCGAGGTCGGCCAGGGCACGCAGAGCATGACGCCGGCGCTGCGCGATCTGGAGCAGGCGGTTTTGCAACGCGAGCTCCGGCACGGCAATCACCCGGTGCTGTCGATGTGCGCGGCGCAGGCGATCGTCGAGGGCACCGATTCGGCGCGCAAGCTCTCCAAGGCGCGCTCGATCGGGCGCATCGACGGCATGGTCGCGCTCGCGATGGCGTTCTCGGTAGCGCCGCTGTCGGCGCCGGTGATCGACATCAATGCGCTTATTGGCTAGGCAACAGGTGGCATCGCGCCCGGTGCCGCGCATGGGTGTGTACCACTCAGCGCCGCTCACATACCCTGCCGGGCAGTTCCCGACCTTCCTCACCGGCAGCGGCTCAGCGATCGCGGCAATCGTCGAGGCGAGGAGGATGAGAACGCCGCCGAGCGACGGCGCGATTCCACTCACGGCACCGCCTCCTACGCAAGAATGGTCCGCGGCCTTTGCGCCGCGGATCGACATCTTCATAGACACATTGGGGCGACGGTTGGGTAGCCGCTGCCGGACGGTCATCGCGCCTGCCCCTCTGCCGATATCCGAACCGTCGGGACAAAGCCGATCACCACCTTCCACCGCGGTGCGGCATGGCGTCCCGGTCCCTTAGTGCCACAAACTCCCACCGTCTCCGCCGCGGCAGTGCTAAAGATGCGGCGATGACGAAGCAGGGCCTTCCTCGGCCGGCCCCTTCGCCTGATCGGGCGGGCTCGGTCTCCAAGGTTGATCCGGGGTGGCGTCGCTCTTTCCGCTCGTGCCGCGAGCGTCACCGACAAGGGTATAAGACTCTTCCCAGACAGCTTGCTGGTGACGGCATTTTGCCAATTTTCGGTCACCTCGCAGGAACCCAGCACTTTCAACGGGTTAGGTTTGTTGCGCCGCACCCCGGTTTTTGCGGTTTTGACAATTTTCCGCCAACTCTCCGGCTTGCCATGGCGACGCCATGTGCTCTCCGAACAGCCAGCTGCAACCCATGGCTTGGCGTCCTGCTGGCGAACACGCGGCCCGGTGCGGCCCTCCGCGATCCATCGATATGCCGTGCGCTCGCTGACGCCATGCTCGCGCATAATCTCAGCGACCAGCTCGGCCTTCGCCTTGCGCTTCTCGGCCTGCCGCTCGGCGGCCTTGCGCGCGCGATAGGCCCGCGACGCGGCAGCCCGCGCTTGCCGCTGCAGCGCTTTCAGCTCGTCATCGCTGACGCCGACCGGTCGCCCGATGCTGGCGGCGAGCGGAATCGTTCGGGTATCGGTCCAGGTGAGGCCAACCATGCTGCCGGCCTCGGCGCGCGTGAATGCGTGCTTCCCACGCACCTCGCCGAGCAGCTCGTTGGCGTCGAAGCCGTCCGCGTCGATACTGAGCAGCGCGCCTTCGAGCGCGATCAGCGGTCGCGTCGAGCCGAACCGGCAGGCGTCGGCAAGGACGTGCGCAATTTTCTGGTGGCGGACACCATCCGATCGCAGCACGCCGCCGTATTTGCTTCGGATGAATTCGATCAGGCCGCGCATTCGCCAATGCAGCACGGTGCCGTGCCGCCCAGGCCATCGCGTCGCGAGATCGAAGCTGGCGCGGCGGCGATCACGGCGGGCGGCAGTAGAATTTAGAGGTCGACGCTTGCGCTCTGCGCGCGCGATGTGCGGCGTGGTTCGCTTATCATCTTGTGCGCGGTCGAAGTGATGGCTATTGTCTGCGGTGCTGATCATCTGTCGATCCTTCCATCGGCAGTTGGTTGGTGCCCTTCGTGGCGGTCTTCTCTGGCCTTCGAAGGTTTCGCTGGGCTCGTTAAGGCGGCCGAGCGGACAGCAAATGAACAACCGCCGTCACCAATTGGTGGCGGCGTTCTGCTTTCAGGGCGCGTTGTGCGAGCTGATCCGGGCGCGCAAAAATGCGACGCGGTCGCGGCTTGCGGTTTCTCAGGGGGAACGTAAGTTCTGGGCGAGCGACCATAGTGCCAATCCTCAGTTGGCATTTCTGTGCCCGCCTGGCGGCGATGGTCCAAACCTGTCGCCGCCGCACTTCCTCTGTATTTCACACCATCGCGCGGCGGCTGTCGAGAGGCGCTTCATGCTTCGGTTGCTCATCGGTTTCGCTCGCTTGCTGGCGACGGCGTCATCCCGGCGCATTTGAGACAATCGCATCGAGCGCAGCGTCCCAGCGTTCCTCCGGATGCTGCTTCAGATATTTGCGAACACGCTGCTGCAGGTTTTTGGGCGCCTCAATTTCTTCCATGTCCTCGTCGACTTCCTCGACGATGTCTTCGACGGCTTCCATGATCTGGTGGCTCCGTTTTAGTTCGGCGTAGGTCTTGGCCAGCAAATCCTGCTCGGGGATGATCTTCTCGATGCCATTTTCGCGCAGCTTTCGCTCGACGAAGGCGACGAACTGCGGGCTCGTCATGGCGTTGAGCTCGACGCGGCGGGTCGATCGCAGCTGATCGAAATCTGCAAACATGAAGCCGAGATCGGCCTCAGTTGCGCCGTTCTCGCGCAGGTTGGCCATCAATGTGGCCCTGTTGCCCTTCGGATGGTGCTGGTGCTCCGATTCCAGCTGCATCGCCGTGACGTCTTCGAGGCATAGACCAAGGTCGACGGTCCTGATGTCGTTCTGAAACTCATAACGGCGTGTGTCACGCTGCAGCGTGCCGGCGATTGCGAAGCCGGATTTGTCGAAGTCATGCATCAGCAGCAGCGGAATGTCGTGATCAGAGCATATTTGGTCGACCAGCAAGCGCGCCGCTGTGACGGACATTCCCTTTGTGGACATGATCGCGATGTCGAAACGCTCCGCGATCTTTGCCTTTCTCAGCAGTGGGTCAAACCCTTCCTTTTCCAGGAACAGCACCGCTCCGAAGTTTCCAACCGGGCCAAGCAGCTTGACCTTGGCCAGGCTGACATCAGCAGGCTCGACATGGGGCTCGCGGATGCGGCCAAGATAGTCGCGCACTTCGAGGGTGCCGAGGCCTAAGCCTTCGCCGCCATGTGGTTCGGTGAAATGTCCGCGCGCGTCGTAGACGACGTCCCAGTCGACGCCGGTCTCATCCAGATAATTGGGCAGCAAGGTCTGCGTGAAGTAGTCGGACTCCAACGCCCGCCCGGTCACCTTCTGGATATGAGGGCGGCAAGCGTACATAATTTGACGCGCGTTCGCCGGTAGCGTGCCGCCGCCAGAGACCTTGTCATAGGCCTCCGGCAGAATCTCCGCCGCCGCGTCCTTGAACGACACACCGCGTTGTTTGGTCATGCGCTGCATCCGAAAGTGCCGCGAGGCTGGGCTGCGTTCCTCGGCCTTTTTGGTTTTCGTCCAATCCGACGTCACGGACCGGAGACTATTGACGATGTCGCTGGCGAGATCGTTCGGCTTCTTGCTCATTCGTCGTTGTCCTTCTCCGTCACGCCTTCACCCTCGATCACGATTCTGGTTTTGCCGCGATCCAGATAGGCAACTCTCGCCATCGCCACGTGCAGCGCCACGATGACCGGTTGCGACGCACTGGCGCGGACTTCCGACAGGATTGCATCGAGGCTGACGCCGTTATGGCCAAGCTGTCGAAAAGGGTTATGGATTCCCGGCGACCAATTCACGCCGCTGATGGATTTCGCGGCCGGCACCCGGCCGGCGGCGGTGAGGCCGTCGCGATGGATGCCGAAAGCGACCTCGATCACGCGGGGAATGCCGGCGGCGACGCCGGTGGTTCGGGTATATTTGAATGTCGCAGGCTCGCCGCCTGATGCTTCGAACATCCGGAACAGATGCTCCTTACCGATGATGCCGAGTGCTTCCGGTTTCACCGGCTTGCTATGCGCCTTCAGCGATGCCAGCAGCTTTGCGATGTTCTCAATGTTGGCTTTGTGCAGCCCGAAATAGTTATGCAGCGACATATGCGACGCGCCGGTTTCGGCCAGCACCAGTTTCTGTTTCGCGGTTGATGTCATGCCGTCGAACTCGCTGATGAATTCGCGCACGGTGATGCTGGGCCGGTTCGAAATGTGTGCGGCCATGTAGCGGCGAAAGCGGCCAAGGTCGTACCAGTGTGGTGACGTCGGCCATGTCGGCAGCCATTTCTTCCAGTCCGGGTTCGAGGCCTTGATGTCGATCACGTTCTCGCCGTTCCAGATCAGTTGCAGCGTCAAATGCGGATTGATCCAGGCATAGGACTCGACCAGCCTGATGATGCTGTCGCGGCTGTCTGCGATCAAATCGTCGAAGTAATTCTCATTCTCATACTCATAGACTTTCGGCTTCGGCAGCTTCGCCCGGATTCGGGTGCCGCTGGGGAGTGACGACGTTTCGGTCGTGTGCGCGATCTTGGGCTCTTGCTTGATATGATCGACGGAAAAGCGGATGTGATGCGCGACGCCGTGCGCCTCGATGATGGTTTCGCCGCTCGCGTCTTCGCCGAGATGCTCTGAGAGCACATAGCCCATCGGCAGTATAGTTTTCAGCGCATTGCCCTGCGCGCCGCGCGTCGGCGATACGTAGGCTTCTCGGCTCGATACCCGGATCGCATAGTTCAGAACCTGTTCGATGATCGACGCCGGGATGCCGGGGCCGTTGTCGGTCACCGCGATGACGTCGCCGGAAATCTCGACCAGGATGCTGGGCGCGACGCCGACCTCCTCGGCGGAATCGAGCGAATTGTCGATGAGCTCCTTGATGATCACGAGCGGCCAGTCGCGGAACTCGTACCCGGTCTGATTCACCAGCTCCTTGCGGCTACAGAACTCCGTCAACCGCGAGACGGTGAATGGCACCCGCTTTAGCCTCCGACCTTCGACTTGTGGGCCAATGACGGGCTTTTTGGCCTGTCCATTTTTGCCACAATTTGTAAAATTCGGGACCGGCTGCGGGGTCGATTTAGCTTTTGCTGAATCACCGCAGCCCGGTCGGCCTCGCACTTGGTGGCGAGCTCCGTGGGTCCGTTGCTTGGGCGTTCCATGGTGGTCAGCTCGATCAATTGTCTTCGATGCGACGAAGCGGTTGCCGGCCGC
>Ga0306923_10007109_pt1 | contig 11111 bp, 10 predicted proteins | sample sta12Can44000108_FD_203841 | JGI IMG/M metagenome (GOLD analysis project Ga0306923, IMG submission 203841) | Lab enrichment of tropical soil microbial communities from Luquillo Experimental Forest, Puerto Rico - statanox.12C.anox.44.000.108 (v2)... | ecosystem: Environmental > Terrestrial >...
TGGCAGCAACGACGACAAGTCTTTTCGCGGCGCAGGAAGAAAAGCCGTTACGCGTCGCGCTGATTGGCTGTGGCTGGTACGGAAAGACGGATCTGTTTCATCTAATCCAGGTGGCGCCCGTCGAAGTCGTCGGACTGTGCGATGTTGATCGTCACATGGTTGAGGCTGCCGCGGAGTTGGTCGCCGGACGCCAGGCGTCCAAAAAGAAGCCGCCGGTTTTTGGTGACTACCGCAAACTGCTAGCCGAACAGCGGCCGGAGATTGTGCTGGTCGGAACGCCGGATCATTGGCATTGCCTGCCAATGATTGCGGCTTGCAAGGCGGGAGCGGATGTTTACGTGCAAAAGCCCATCAGCTATGATGTCGTGGAAGGCCAGGCGATGGTTGCTGCCGCTCGAAAATATAAGCGCACGGTGCAGGTTGGCTTGGAACGGCGCAGCACGCCGCACATTTTGGAAGCGCACGACCGCTACATCAAGAGTGGCAAGCTGGGGAAAATCGCTTACGTGGATATCCACAGCTATTACGGCAGTCGGGAAAGCTTCCCTGCACCGACCGCGCCACCTGCTACACTGGATTGGGAGATGTATGTAGGGCCGGCCAAGTGGCGGGATTATAACCCCGGAATCCATCCGCGCAGCTGGCGCGACGCGCGAGAATTCAGCAACGGCCAGACCGGCGACCTGTGCGTTCACCTTTTCGATGTGACGCGAATGTTCCTGGATCTGCGCTGGCCCAAGAGCATTTCTGCAACCGGCGGAATTCTGATGCGCGATCGCCATTCAAACGTAAACGTGCATGATACGCAGACGGCCCTCTTCGATTATGGCGATGTCCAGGTGGTGTGGAATCAGCGCAATTGGGGCCAGAACCCGGAACCGGATTATCCCTGGGGCGTGACCTACTACGGTGACAAAGGCACTTTGAAGCTGAGCGTTTGGTCCTATGACTATATCCCAAAAGACGGCGGCTCGCCGGAGAAAGCCAAAGCCGTGGAAGAGCGCGAAAAGTATCCGGAAGACGTCGAACATAAAGAGACCGAGCTTTTTGCCGCGCCTGCAAACCGGCGAAACCTCCTGAACTTTGTCCAGTGCCGAAAAAACGGCGAGCGTCCCGTGGCAGATATTGAAGAGGGCTATATCTCAACCTCTTGCTGCATTATGGCTAACCTGTCTATGGAACTGGGCCGCAGCTTGCGCTGGGACGGCGAAGCCGGGAAAGTTGTCGGTGATGATGAAGCCAATCACCGGCTCGCGCGCGCGTATCGGGCACCGTGGGAACACCCAACTCCTGAGAGTGTTTAGTCAGAGCAGGTGACACAAAAACCACGCAACCATCGGGCCCTGGAACGCAGGTCAGACCTCCAGGAGTTTCTCAGCACTACGGGGCTAACGAAACCTCCGTCAAGGTGACTAAGTGGCTGCGCGATCACGGCATTGATTGTGACAAGCCACCGTACATTTTGCGCAAAGAGTTCGGGTCAATAATTTGTGAATTAGCGGATTTTCACGCCGCCAGTGGCGCCTTGCGCCACAGGTAGAGCTATCCACAGCGACTAATTTCTAACCGAAAACAGGCGCCGAACCTCTGTCCCGGTTGGTGGCCTTTTGAGCGGAGCAAACCCAGACAAGCAAAACGGAGCTGTCAACGACGGGGTCATCTGAATTGCTGGCCTTATGGATCGGTGGATTAAGAAATGTGGGTGATGCCTGTTCATCACAGGCCTCCCCACTGCTTCATTTCCCGCACGCATTAATAATCTTCGCTGCGATTCCGTCGGGGACTCGTTCAAAGTGCGACGGAGTCATAGAGTGGCTCGCACGTCCGCGGCTGAGGCTTCGGATCGCGTTGGCGTATCCCCAAAGTTCTGCCAGGGGGACTTGTGCATTCAAAATCATCGTCTTTCGGCGGGGCTCAACCTTGAGTATGTTTCCCCGTCTACGAGTCAGGTCGCCAAGCAAATCGCCCTGGTGTTCGTTGGGCGTTTCCACTTCTACGCGCATCACGGGTTCCAAGAGCAGCGGTTTTGCCTTTTGGAGCGCTTCCCGCATGGCACTTGCAGCCGCCAGTCTGAACGCAAGTTCGTTCGAATCTTTCTCATGAGCGGCGCCATCCAGGATGTCCACATGCACATCAACGACCGGATATCCGGCCAGAACGCCTTGCTGCAATCCTTCCTGAACACCGTTGCGTACGGCTTTCAGAAAATGCAGCGGTATATTCCCGCCAGAGACGAGATTCTCGATTGAGAAGCCGCGGCCCGGTTTGTTCGGGCGAACTGCCACATTCACTCGAGCATACAAACCAGCACCGCCGTTTTGCTTTCTCAGCAAGTGATCCGCTTCCGCCGAGGTTGAAATCGTTTCACGGTAGGCAATAGCCGGCTGCCCAGCATTCACCTGAACACCGTGATCGCGTTCCAAACGCTCCAGGAGGATTTCAAGGTGCAGTTCACCCATGCCCGCGATAATCGATTGGCCGGTTTCAGGATGAGTGAACGTGCGAAAAGTCGGATCCTCATCGCTTAAGGTTGTCAGGGCCACGGCAAGCCGGTCCCGATCTCGGTTCAGCCGAGGTTCAAGCGCCATACTAACGACCGGTTCTGGGAAAACAGGACGTTCCAACTGCAATGGCCGAGCCGGATCGCAGGCGGTGTCGCCGGTGTTAAAACCTGCCAAGCCGACGGCTGCGACAATGTCGCCTGGATACGCTTCAATGACGTCCTCACGGCGGTCTGCGAAAACCCGCATCAAGCGCACCACTCCTTCCTCTCGCCCGGTTCGAACGTTCAGGACACGGTCTCCCTTTCTCAATACACCTGTATAGTTCCTGATGAAAACAGTCCGACGCCCTTGCTCGTCATGAACTACCTTGAAAACAAGTGCGGCGGATGGAGCCGAGCTGTTGATAACGATTGAGCATTCATCGACATTGGCATGCGCAGTAATCGACTGTCTGTCCATCGGGCTGGGCAAATAATCGACGGTGGCATCCAATAGCGGCTGGATGCCGACATGTTGATATGCGCTCCCGGCGAGTACCGGAACAAATCGGTTAGCGATCGTCGCTCGACGGATCGCTGCCTTCAACGTCGCGCTGGGTACGTGCTGATTCGATATATAGAGCGCAGCGACTTCGTCATCTACGTCCGCGATTCGAGCAATGAGTTCAGCTCTCGCGGATTCCACTGTTTTCCTCAATTCGTCGGGTATGGACGCTACCGATGGATTTCGCGTTTTGCTGAACTCATATGCGGACCCATCAACTATGTCCAGTTGCCCGAGCACCTGGGTTTCGTTTCCCCACGGCAAGAGCACGGGCGCGGCATTGGCATCCAAGCGATCACGTAGTTCTTGAACGACACGATGAAAGTTCGCTCCCACGCGATCCATTTTGTTGATGAAAGCAAGGCGGGGAATGTGATAACGGTTGGCTTGCCACCAAACAGTCTCGCTCTGCGGTTGCACTCCGCCAACAGCACAAAACACTGCTACCATTCCGTCCAATACCCGAAGCGAACGCTCCACTTCGGCTGTGAAATCTACGTGGCCGGGCGTGTCGATTATGTTCAAACAGTGAGGTTTGCCTTCGAATAGCTTAGTAACGTTGCGGCTCGCTTCCTGAGTCCACGAACACGAGACCGCGGCCGCAAAGATGGTTATCCCTTTGCGTTGTTCGATAGGATCAAAGTCGGTTGTGGTATTACCCTCATCGACGTTGCCAGCCTTATGAATAGCGCCGGCATAATAGAGCAGGCGTTCGGTCAAGGTTGTCTTGCCGGCGTCGATGTGAGCGGCGATGCCGATGTTACGGATGCGATCCAACGGATGCATGGCGAGGTTCAGGATATCTTTCATATCTATCTGCATTTGTTGTTTTGTTTGAGAGACCGCAGCACACCTGTGCCGCGGCTTGGAGGTTCCGCATGGGCAGTGAAACCGGCATATGGGCCGACACGTTTCGAGCGGAAAAATGAAAAGGGCCTGAGGGACGCTCAGGGCTTTAGGAAAGGAGACGCAACGCGCGAAACGTGTTTACATAACATAACTCCACCTGACCCTGGCGTGAGCCTGGCCGGCGTAAAGAAGATGTAAAGCACTTTGCGCATAAACCGTAAAACGATTGCGGGCTGATATCTACTACATGATTTGGCGAATGTCAAACGAGGTGCAGATCTGCAGATCTGCGACGATATATCGCGGCTCCACAATGGGGTTACAATAACTGAGGGTCTCAAATCGCCTACTCGCCGAAGCCGAAGTGCCCGTAGGACGCAAAAAACAATAACATCTGTTAGGGTTTTGTCGCGGCTTCGCACTCTTCGATTCGGCGTGCGATAAAATCGCGCTCGATGGGAAGCAGGGCGAGCTTCGCGGCAAGACGAAAGTGCGTGACCGCCGCGGCGGCCTGTCCGAGTTCGGCGGTAAATGTGCCACGCATGGCGTGGTAGAGATGATTCCCTTCGAGCACGGAGCGTTGCCGGATGTTGTCGAGCGCGTCCAGTCCGGCTTGCGCGCAGTGGACGCGCGCGACGGCGACGGCTCGGTTCATCGCGGTGACTGGCGAACCGGTGAGTGCAAGAAGTTGGTCGTAGAGATGCAGGATGCGCTGCCAGTCAGTCGTTGATGCGTCGGACGCCATGCAATGCGTGGCGGCGATACTGGCTTCAATGTGATAAACGCTCAATGCTCCTCCTTGCGACGCATGCCGCAGGCACAGTATGCCGCGGTGAATCATGGCTTGATTCCACGCGGTGCGGTCCTGCTCGTGAAGACGCAATAGATTTCCGGCGTCGTCGGTGCGGGCGGACAGGCGGGCAGCGTTGAGCAACATGAGCGCGAGCAGGGCATGAGCGCGCGGCTCTTGCGTCGCGGGATGCTGGGTGACCAGGGTGACGAGCCGGATGGCCTCCTGGCAAAGCTCCTCGCGCACGAGGCGTTCGCCCGCGGAGGCTTTGTAGCCCTCGTTGAAAAGCAGGTAGAGCGTGTGCAGCACGCCCTCAAGCCTGGACGAAAGCGCGGCGGTATCCGGCACGGCAAACGGTAATGCAAGCTCGCGGATGCGTTGCCGGGCGCGCACCAGGCGCTTCGTGATCGCTGCTTCGCTGGTGAGAAAGGCGGCGGCAATTTCGGCGGGGCTGAACCCGCACAGCGTGCGCAGCGCGAGCGCGGTCTGCGATTCGGCGGCGAGTTCGGGGTGAAAACAGACAAACATCAACCGCAGCGTGTCATCAGCGAAAGTCTCGTGTGTCATATCTTCAGAAGTCGATGACAGCCACCGGGTGTGCTCGGCGGCGATGCCTTCCTGCTTTTCGTTCCATCGATGTTCACGTTGCAGCGCGTTGAGCGCGAGATTTTTTGCCACTTGCGTCAGCCATGCGGCAGGATTGTCCGGTACGCCGCGATACGACCACGTTTGCAGAGCACGCAGCAACGCCTCCTGCACCACGTCCTCGGCCAGCTGCAGCCGGTGCGTGCCGAGGTGCGCCGTGAGCGTGGCAACCACTTTCGCGCCTTCGTGACGGAAAAAATGATCGGCTGCCTCGCCCACGCTGTCACCGTGCCGGCTCATGCGGGCTCAGTCTCGTTTCAACTCGGCAATCTGACGCACTTCCAACTGCCCGCCGTATTTAAACATCGGACAGGTGCGCGCGACGTTCACCGCCTCGTCCATCGTGGCTACATTGACGATGAAGAAGCCACCGATGGCTTCTTTGGATTCGGCGGCCATGAGGTCGGAAATGATGCTTCCGTTCTTGCCGGAAAGGATTTTGCGTTCGGGCGTCAATGGCTGCGCCGCGCTCATAACGCCTTTCTTGGTAAGGCCGTCAATCCAGGCAAAGACCTCAGTCATTTTGGCCTGCATTTGTTCAGCCGAAAGGCCGCTGTCATCGCATGAGCCTTTCACGAGAAACATGTATTGATTGGTAGGAATGTTTTTCATCAGCGTGTTGGGGTGTGTTAGAGGTTAAGTGTTAGTTTGTTTTGCCTGAAGTTTACCACGCGCCGAACCACGCACAATGCCAGCGTGCCGATGCACAGCGCGGTGAGCAGGCGCATGAGGAGATGCGCGGACGAGCACGACATCGTTAATCCAGAGCAGAGGGCCACATAGGCGACGAGGCACATAGGACACTTTGGCATGAGCGCGAGCAGCGCGCCGGGAACGATCCACCCGGCAACCCCCCTGGCACGACGCAGCCACGTCCTTTGCTGAGTCCCATCGTTACTGGTGTGGAGCTTCCGTTGACAGCAGTGGAGCGAGTTCATGCTTTTGTCTCCTTCGACTGGCAACCGCATTTCGCCGTGCCGGTGCCGTAGCTGTCGTGATACCGCACCCATTCCATTGAGCGTTCGAGGTTATCCTCGTCGCGGCCTTTGGGGGTCAGATCGAGGATGCGATACGTTCCCATCATCAACTCGACGCCCCGGCCATACACCGAATAGGTGTGGTAAATGCAGCCATCTACGGCCTTATGAAAGACGCTGATTCCCGGCGCTTCCGTGCTGCCAAAGGGTTGCCTGGTGTAATTGTAGTCCACTTTGCCACTTTCCACTTCCTTGTCGGTGAACGACACGTGGAAGTCATGGTTGAAATCGCTGCCGTTTGATGACACCCATTCGAAGCCCCAGCCCATGCGCTGCTTGAATGCCTCGATCTCGGCCAGGGGCGCTCGGGAAACCGCCATCATTGTCACGTCGCGCGCGGCCAGATGCGGGAGCATCCCGTCGGTGTGGTCGGCCATGTAAGAGCAACTCGGACAACCTTCGCCCCAGTCCGGCCCAAGCATGAAATGCTGAATCACCAACTGGCTTCGCCCGGCAAAAAGCTGCGCGAGGGAGACACGTCCCTTTCGGCTGTCGAACTGGTAGTCCTTCTCGATTTTCACCCAGGGAAGCGCGCGGCGTTTGGCGCTGATCGCGTCCATCTGTCGGGTGAGGCGCTTTTCTTCCGCCAGGAGTTCCTTCCGGGCAGCGAGCCACTCGGAAGTCGTTACAATACTGTGGTTTGTCGTCGTTTTCATTTGTGCTGATCTGTTGTTGTTTTGTTCAGTTGTTGCGACTGCCGCAGCAGTCCGTTCAATGAAACGACAAACGAACTTTCCCGCCGAGGACACGAGGAAGACAAACTTTTAAAAAAATTTCTACGCTTCACTATAGGGATTGGGATTCTCGCCGGTGATGAACTGTACGGGCACCAGTTTTTGTGCCGATCCTGGCCCCGGCACAGAATGAGTTGTCCAGGCGCGCTCGTCCTGCGCAGGAAACACTTCATCTCTGGTTGCGGAAAGAGTTTATTTTCCTATTGACATGGTGTCCGTAAGACACTAAATATAGTTCGTGTAAGTATTACACGTATCAATGAACAACGAAACCACTACGTTATACCGTCCGGTCGGGTCGAAGGAATTGGATCTGATTGCGGCGAGCGGCTACCGGGAGTTTCCTCCGCGATTACCGGATCAGCCGATTTTCTATCCGGTATTGAACGAGGAATACGCCCGGCAAATTGCGCGTGATTGGAACGTGCCAGCCAGCGGTGCAGGCTACGTAATCCGGTTTGCCGTGCGGAAGAGCTTTGCTGACCGGTATCCCGTCAGAACCGTTGGAACTTCGGTTCACCAGGAGTTGTGGGTACCGGCGGAGGAGTTGACGGAGCTCAATCGGAACATTGTCGGCTTTTTGGAAGTCATCGAGAAGTTCACAAGTGAAAGAGCGAACAGCAAATGAAGAGGATTCTCTTTTATCGAGTCAGCGAGTCTTACGGCGGTTTTTCAAACTTCTCGCCCCATCCAGTCGAGGTGAACGGCCGAGTATGGCCCACCAGCGAGCATTACTTCCAAGCACAAAAGTTCGTGGGAAGTGAGCATGAGGAAGCGGTTCGCTCGGCGAAGTCACCAATGGTTGCTGCAAGGATGGGCCGCAGCCGGGAACGTCCGTTGAGGCCCGACTGGGAATCGGTGAAGGACGAGATCATGCGTGAGGTTCTGCATGCCAAATTCGCCCAACATGCTTCATTGCGATCCTTGCTCCTATCCACGGGCGAAGCGGAGCTTGTCGAGCATACAGCGAATGACCGGTATTGGGCGGATGGCGGAGATGGTTCCGGTAAGAACCGTCTTGGCCAATTATTAATGGAACTCCGGAGCGAATTGCGGCGGGAACCGTCGACCGAAACGAGTGAACAATGAAGGGCAACCAAAATGGCGTACACATATCAATATCCCCGAGCGGCGCTGACCGTGGATTGTGTGGTCTTTGGGTTTGATGAAGGTGATCTCAAGGTGCTCCTGATTGAGCGCGGCTTGGAGCCATTCAAGGGCCGCTGGGCGTTGCCTGGAGGATTCGTTCGCGTGGATGAAACCCTGGAAGCAGCCGCCCGAAGGGAACTGCAGGAAGAGGCCGGCCTGACGAATATTTTTCTGGAGCAGCTTTACACGTTCGGAGCAGTCGATCGCGATCCGCGCGAGCGGGTGGTGAGCGTTGCTTACTACGCTCTGGTAAAGCTGACGGAGCATGCCGCGAAAGCCGCAACGGATGCGGCGAACGCTCAATGGTTTCCTGTTTTAAAGGTACCCAAGCTGGCTTTCGACCATGGGCATATCCTCAGCACTGCCGTTGAGCGACTGAAGAGCAAAGTTCGTTATCAGCCCATTGGGTTTGAGTTGCTGCCGCCCAAATTCACTCTTTCTCAGCTTCAGCACCTGTATGAGGCAGTCCTGGGAACGGAACTGGACAAGCGCAACTTCCGAAAAAAGGTCCTGAGCTTCAGCCTGCTGGTCCCGCTGAAGGAAACCCAAATGCTCGGACGGCATCGCCCGGCGCAGTTGTTCCGGTTTGACGCAGAGAAGTACGAAAAGCTCAAGAAGCGCGGGTACAATTTTGAAGTTTGAATCAGTGAATCAGTGAATGAAAGGAACCAATATGAGCAAGCTCGAATTCGCGACACAAATGCACGCACGAACGAAAAAGTTCGCAATTGAAATTATCCAATTTTTTACAAAGCTGCCAAAGTCTGATGAAGCGCGGGTGCTCGGTCGTCAGTTGTTGCGCGCCGGGACTTCGGTAGCGGCCAATTATCGGGCTGCCTGCCGCTCCAAATCGGAAGCTGATTTCATTCATAAAGTCGGAACTGTCGTTGAAGAAACTGACGAAAGCCTTTTGTGGCTGGAGTTGTTGCAAGAAGCACAAATCTGTTCCGAGGTCTTAATTGCCCCGCTGAAATCTGAGGCGGACGAACTCGTTCGCATTTTTCAGACGTCTCTGAACACGGCCAAACGCAACGCCGGTCGTTAACTCACTAATTCACTAATTCAAACCTCACTCATTGCTTTTATGTTCGGCATCAAATTCATCAAGGTTCAACCGACGACGTATCTGCTTCAATATCGCCGCGGCAAGATCGTCCGCGAAGGAGCGGGCTTGTCCTTCTTTTACTATTCGCCGACCACGTCTCTGGTGGCTGTGCCGGTGGCCAGCACGGACACGCCTTTCATTTTCCAAGAGACCACCGCCGATTTTCAAACGGTCACGATCCAAGGCCAGGTAACGTATCGGGTGAGCGCTGCCAAGCAACTGGCTTCGTTGCTCAATTATACGTTGAAGCCCGATGGTGAAACCTACGTTTCCGAAGATCCGGATAAGCTGCCCGAGCGAGTCATCCACGTAATTAATGTGCTGGCCCGGGCCGAGCTGCAGAAGCTGCCACTCCGGGAGGCGATTCGGGCGTCGGACGAGGTTGTGAAAACGGTTAAGGCAGGCCTGGTCGGCTCGCAAGAGATTGCTTCTCTGGGGCTGGAGGTGCTTGGGCTGTCGATCCTGGCCATCAAACCGACGCCTGAAACGGCGCGGGCTCTTGAAGCTGAGACGCGAGAGAATCTCTTCCGCGAAGCCGATGAGGCGATTTATGCGCGCCGTAATTCGGCTGTTGAGCAAGAGCGAGCGATAAAAGAAAACGAGCTCAACACCGAAATCGCGGTGGAGAACAAGAAGCGCCAAATCCGTGAAACCCAAATGGAAGCCGAGCGTGCGGTGCAGGAAAAGAAGCACCTGGTGGAGAAGGAAGCGCTCGAGGCCAACATCGGGATGGAAGACCGGCGCAAGAGCCTTGTGGCTTTGGCGTCGGAAAATGCGAAAGCCGAGGCGGACGCACGCGCGTACGGCGTCTCGAGCACGATGAAGGCATTGGGCACTGCCGATGCTCGGATCCTGCAAGCGCTTGCCAGCACGGGCATGAAGCCGGAGCAATTGATCGCCTTCGCCTTCCAGGAGCTTGCGGGCAAGGCGGACAAGATCGGTCAATTGAATATTTCTCCGGATTTGCTCCGTGAGCTGCTCGCGCCTGCGTCGAACGGAAAATGAACCGGTTAACTGAAAATAAGATCGTCCTCGTGACGCGACCAACGCGCCTGGCTGAACTGGTGGTCCGGTTCAACACGGTCAGCCAGGCCCGGTTCTACATCGAGCACCAGGGCGCGGACTTCAAAGACTACCTGCATGAGGACGAAACATACCACCATGCGCTGGTTGAAGCTCAGGCCGTCTTGGGCCAAATCGGTCGGGTGCAGGTCATCGACCGCGGCTTCCTGCCCAGTTTTGTATTTGGCCCGGAGGATACGGTGGTCACTCTTGGCCAGGATGGACTGGTGGCGAACACTATTAAGTATCTGCACGGCCAACCGGTCGTAGGCGTAAACCCCGACCCTGCTCGATGGGATGGCAAATTGCTCCCGTTCAAGGTCGGCGACCTTAAGAAGATCGTGCCCGAAGTCTTTGCTCACGGGCGGCCTACTAAATCTGTCACCATGGCGAAAGCCAGCCTGAACAACGGTCAGGCCATGTATGCGGTGAACGATTTATTCATCGGCCCGAAATCGCACGGGTCGGCGCGTTACGTGATCCGCTCCGGCGAGGCGGCCGAGGCACAGTCCTCAAGCGGCGTGATCGTTTCGACCGGAGTCGGCTCGACCGGATGGCTGAAGAGCCTGCTCACGGGCGCCGCAGCTATTACACAGTCTGCCGGCTCAGTCTTGGCGCAACGCGTGTTTGTGGACACGGTGGCCGACGGCAAAGCGCAACGAAAGCCCGGCCCGAAGGTTCGGCTGAACGTGC
>Ga0306923_10007114_pt1 | contig 11109 bp, 8 predicted proteins | sample sta12Can44000108_FD_203841 | JGI IMG/M metagenome (GOLD analysis project Ga0306923, IMG submission 203841) | Lab enrichment of tropical soil microbial communities from Luquillo Experimental Forest, Puerto Rico - statanox.12C.anox.44.000.108 (v2)... | ecosystem: Environmental > Terrestrial > Soil...
GCCGGTTCGTTACGGTCCCACCTAGCCGGTTCGTTACGGTAGGGGGCGTGGATACCGAACGAGTGTCCGACGTAACCAGCACCGGCGGAGCCGGGCCTGATGCCGCACCGGGCGTGGACGGCCGGCCTCAGCCGCAGCGCTCGGACCGGGTGCGGCTGGTCTTCTCCAGCTTCCTGATGCTCTTCGTGGAGCTCGCGCTGATCCGCTGGATCACCGCGAACAACGTCTACGTGACCGAGGCCACCAACTTCGTGCTGCTGGCCAGCTTCCTCGGGATCGGGATCGGCTTCCTGAACGCGACGTCCGGCCGGGACTACCTGCGCTGGACGCCGCTGGCGTTGCTGGCACTCGTCGCCTTCGTGCTGGAGTTCCCGGTCGTCCTGCACTCCGGTACCGGGGGGCCGCTGATCTTTTCCGGGGTCGGCCAATCCCGGGCGCTGCCGCAACCGCTCAGCTTCGCCCTGGTCTTCCTGCTGACCGTCGCGGTCATGGCCGGCATCGGCCAGGGCGTGGCGAGGATCTTCGTCCGCTTCCGCCCGCTGAGCGCGTACCGGTACGACATCCTGGGCAGCATCGCCGGGATCACGCTCTTCACCCTGCTGTCTTTCCTTGACCAGCCGCCGGTGACCTGGGGCATCATCGCCTGCGCCGGCCTTGCAATAGTGCTGGCGCCGAAGGTCCGGATCTGGCAGATCGTGTTGCTCGGCGCCGTGGTCGTGCTGCTGACGTGGCAGTCGGTGACCCCGAACCAGGAGTGGTCGCCCTACAACAAGCTGACGCTGCACAAGCGGCACCACGGGGCCTCCGTGCTGTTCATCTCCGCGAACAACATTCCCTATCAGGGCATTCACCCGCTCTGGGCGATACGGAAGAACAAGCAGTTTTACCTGCTCCCCTACCAGCACGTGTCCCGTGCCAGCCTGGGGAACGTCCTGATCATCGGGGCCGGGAACGGGAACGACGTCGCCGTCGCCCTTTCCGAGGGGGCCAGGCACGTCGACGCGGTCGAGATCGACCCCCTGCTCGTGCAGATCGGGCGGCAATACCACCCGGCCCGCCCCTATCAGAACCCGCGGGTCACCGTCCACATCAACGATGGCCGCCAGTACCTGCAGGACACCAATCAGCACTACAACCTGATCCTGTACGCGCTGCCCGACTCGCTCACGGCGCTGGCCGGCCAGGGCGGCATCCGCCTGGAGAGCTATCTGCTCACCAGCGAGGCACTGCAGGCGGCCCGGGCGCACCTCGCGCCGGGCGGCACGTTCGCGATGTACAACTACTACGCGCCCTTCGTGCTCAACAGGTACGCGACCACGATCCAGGACGCGTTCGGCCGGGACCCGTGCGCGCAACTGGGCGGGAAGCTGCAAGGCCGGCGTATGGCCGTGCTGACCGTCCACCCGGGGGGCTCGGTGCCCAACTGCACGACCTTCTGGCACGGCACCCGGGTGGCGCCCGCCACCGACAACCGGCCGTTCCCCTACCTGGCCAGCGCGTCCATCCCGGCGCCCTACCTGTGGCTGCTCGTCGCGATCCTGCTCGCCTCGCTGCTGCTGGTCCGGGTGGCCGGCGGCCCGCTCACCCGGATGCGGTCCTATCTGGACCTGGCCTTCATGGGCGCTGCGTTCCTGCTGCTGGAAACCAAGAGCATCGTGCAGTTCGCGCTGTTGTTCGGCACCACCTGGCTGGTGAACGCCCTGGTGTTCGCGGGCGTGCTCGTGGCGGTCTACCTGGCCGTGGAGACGGCACGATGGATCCGGCTGCCACCCAGCCCCGTGCTGTACGGGGCGCTGCTGTGTGCCCTCGCCGTGGCGTGGATCGTGCCGCAGTCGTCGCTGCTCGGCCTGCCCGTCGTGCCCCGGTTCCTCGCGGCAAGCGCCCTGGCGTTCGCCCCGGTCTACCTCGCGAACCTGGTATTCGCCCAGCGGTTCGCCGGGGTGGAAATGGCGGCAACGGCGTTCGCCGCCAACCTGCTCGGGGCCATGGTCGGCGGCTGTCTGGAGTACCTCGCCCTGATCACCGGGTACCAGTTCCTGCTGATCGTGGTGGCCGTGCTGTACGGGCTGGCGTTCATCACCGGCCGCAGAAGGGGCGCTCCGGCGGGCTCCACCGCTTCATAGCGCTTCATAGCGCTTCCTAGCGCCGCATGGCGCCGCCGCGGCCTGGCGGGATCGCCGGGACCGGGTTATACCCTTGCGCCAGTAACCATTAAATGGTTGGCCCGCGGCCGGGCGTGAAGAATTCACGGAGGGGGCACCCATGGATGCCGCCGATCTCATGGCGGTGGCGTTGCTGGCTGAGCCGACTCGCCAGCGGCTGTACCTGTATCTGCGCGACCGCCAGGAACCGGTGGGGCGCGAAGAGGCCGCGCGGCACACCGGGGTGAAGCCGCGGCTCGCGGCCTTCCATCTGGACAGGATGGCCGAAGTGGGGCTGCTCGATGTCGAGTACCGCCGGCTCTCGGGCCGGGTTGGCCCGGGTGCAGGCCGCCCGGCGAAGGTCTACTCGATCTCGTCGCGATCCTTTTCCGTCGAGGTTCCGCAGACCCGGTACGGGCTCGCAGCCTCGATGATGGCCACCGCCTTGTCCGCGGGCGGCCCCCAGAACAACGGCACCAAGTCGCTGCAGGACGTCGCGACGGCCGCTGGCGAGAGCCTCGGTGACGAAATCCGGCGGCACGCGCGGACGAAGGACGCGCGGCAAGAAGCGGTCCGGGGCAAGCTCAAGCAGCTTGGATACGAACCACAGGTGCAGGAGTCCGGTGAATGGAAGATGCGCAACTGCATCTTCTCCGAATTGTCCACCACACATCGCGAACTCGTGTGCCCGATGAACGCGGCGCTCGTGACCGGCATCCTCAACGGCGCGCACCTCTCATCGCTGCACGTCGAGAGCGGCATGCCACGCCCGGGCTGTTGCGTCCGGGTCAGCAGCCGGTAGGCCGGCGTCGCCGGCTGTTCGCCCGCCCGCACCGCCGGTCAGCCCCTCCGGTGGCTACTGGAGCCCGGCGCGGACCGACGTGATGCGCTGGGTGTTGAAGCCGAGCCAGTGCATCCGGCCCACGTAGCGCGCGTGCTCGACCTTGAGGCAGCGGTCCATGATCACCGTCACGCCGCCTTCTTCCGCGATCCGGGCGGCCTCGAAGTTGATCACGCCGAACTGGCACCAGAGGGCACCGGCGTGGATCGCCACCGCCTCCCGCGCGATCTGCGGCAGCGCGTCCGGCGCGCGGAACACGTCCACGACGTCCACCGGCACGGGCACGTCGAGCAGGCTCGGGTAGCACGTTTCGCCGAGGATCTCGCTCTCGCGGGGATTCACCGGGATCACGCGGTAGCCGTGCCGCTTGAGGTAGTAGCCGACGAAGTTGCTGGGCCGCAGTTCGTTGGCTGACAGGCCCACGACCGCGATCGTGTTCGCGGCGTGGAGCACGCGCTGGATCGTCAGCGGGTCCTGGTATCGCGCGAGATCGGTCACGCCGTCGCCACCTTCCCGCCCGTGGCCCTGCCCGCCGCCACGGCCACGCGCGCGAACCCCTGCTCCAGGTCCCAGATCAGGTCCTCGACCGACTCGGTGCCGACCGACAGCCGCACCGTCCCCGGCACGATGCCCGCCGCCCGCAGTTCGTCGTCGTTGAGCTGGCGGTGCGTCGTGCTGGCGGGGTGAATGATCAGGCTCTTCGCGTCGCCGACGTTCGCCAGGTGGGACCAGAGTGTCACGCCGCCGATGAGGCTCTGCCCGCCGGCCCGGCCACCGGCGCAGTCGAACGAGAACACCGCGCCCGCGCCGCGCGGCAGGTACTTCTCCACGAGCGGCCGGTATTTGCTGCCCGGCAGGCCGGGATAGGTCACGTTCGACGCAAGCTCGTGGCGCCGGAGGTATTCCGCGACCGCCAGCGCGTTGTCGACGTGGCGTTCCATCCGCAGCGACAGCGTCTCGAGCCCCTGCAGGAAAAGGAACGCGTTGAACGGCGCGAGTGTCCCGCCGAGATCGCGCAGGGTCTCGGCCCGCAGCTTCATCAGGTAGCCGTACATCCCGAACGTCTCGTGGAACTCCAGGCCGTGGTAGGCCGGCGACGGGTCCGCGACCACAGGAAACCGCCCGTTGGACCAATTGAACGTGCCGGCCTCGACCACGACGCCGCCGATGCTCGTGCCGTGGCCGCCGATGAACTTGGTCGCCGAGTGGACCACGATGTCGGCGCCCCACTCGATCGGGCGGCACAGGTACGGGGTCGCGAACGTGTTGTCCACGATCAGCGGCAGGTCATGCTCGTGCGCGATCGACGCCACGGCCTCGATGTCCAGCACGTTGCCGGCCGGGTTGCCGATCGTCTCGGCGAAGAACGCCTTGGTGTTCGGCCGGACCGCCTCCCGCCACGCGTCGCAGGAGTCGGGATCGACCCAGGTCAGCTCGATGTTCATCTTGCGCAGCAGGTGCTTGAGCTGGTTCACCGTCCCGCCGTACAGCGCCGAGGACGACACGACGTGGTCGCCCGGCTGCAGCAGTGTGAACAGCGCGCCCGCCTGCGCGGCGATCCCGCTGGCGAACGCCACCCCGCCACAGCCGCCCTCGAGGTTCGCCACCCGCTCCTCGAACACCGCGACGGTCGGGTTCATGATGCGCGAGTAGGTGTTCCCGTACTCCTGCAGGTTGAAGTACGCCGCCGCCGATTCGGGGTCCTCGAACACGTAGCTGGTCGTCTGGAAGATCGGCACCGCACGCGCGCCGGTGTTCGGGTCGGGCCGCTGCCCCGCGTGCAACTGCCGCGTCTCGAATCCGAACGCGCGGGCTTCCTCCGCATGGGAGGAGCCGTCTGGGCTGTGAGAGTTGCCGGTCACGAAGGCCTCTTCTTCCTTAGACGTCACCCGTCGGCCCCATGGTCAGCGCCCAGGAAGCGGCGGATGATCGGGGTCTGGCGCGATTCCTCGAGCAGGAAGCAATCGTGGCCGTACGGCGCCTCGATCACATGGAACTCGACCGGCTTGCCCATCGTGCGGAGCGCCTGCTCGATCTCGGCCGACGCGGCCGGCGGGTACAGCCAGTCGGAGCTGAACGCGATCAGCAGCGTGCGCGCCGCCACGCCGCCGAGCGCCCGCGCGAGCGATCCGCCACCGTACTGCCGCGCGAGATCGAAGTACGTCAGGGCGCGCGAGGTATAGAGATAGGTGTTGGCGTCGAACCGCTTGACGAACGAGCCGGCCTGGTGGCGCAGGTAGTTCTCGACCTCGAACTCCGGCTCGGTGATCGTGTAGCGGATGTCGTCGGCGAACTGGAGCCGCCGGCCGAACTTGTCGTCCACCGCGGGCGCGGACAGGTACGTGATGTGGCCGACCATCCGCGCCACGCCCATGCCGCCGTCGGGCTTGCGCCCCGTGCCGTAGTAGTGGCCGCCCTGCCAGGCCGGGTCGCGCATGATCGAGTCGCGTGCGATCGCGTTCCAGGCCACGCCCTGCGGGTGGAGTGCGTGCGTGCTGGCGATCGACACGACGGCATCGACCTGGCCGGGAAACAGGATCGCCCACTCGAACGCCTGCATCCCGCCGAGCGAGCCACCCGCCACCGCGGCAAGCCGCTCGATATCGAGCTCGTCGAGGAACGCGCGCTCGGCCCGGACCATGTCCGCGACCGTGATCACGGGGAAGTCCGATCCGTACGGCCTGCCCGTCGCCGGGTCGGTTGACGACGGCCCGGTCGTCCCGCGGCAGCCGCCGAGCAGGTTCGTGGAAACGACGAAGAAGCGGCCGGTGTCGAAGGCCTTGCCGGGGCCGATCATCCCGTCCCACCAGCCGAGCCCCTTGCCGGCCGTGCCGTCGCGGTCCTCGGCCCCGAACCCGTCGCGCGTGCTCTCCTCGGGCGGCGCCTTGGAGAAGCCGGCCGCGTGGGCGTCGCCGCTAAGCGCGTGGCACACCAGGATGACGTTGTCGCGCCGGGGCGAGAGGGTGCCGTAGGTCTCGTACGCCACCCGGATCGGGTGCAACTCCCGGCCGCAGTCGAGCCGCAGCGGCTTCGGCAGGTCGAGGTAGCGGGTTTCGACACTGCCGACCGAACCGGCCGCGAGCGCCGGGGCTGGCGTCATGACCGCGATCATAACTAATCGCTGTTCGCGGCGGCCGAAGCGTTGCCGGCTATTTCGATAAGCAAAGTAGCAGCACCGGCGCCGGCGTCAGTCGCGGACGTCGATCATCGTCAGGTCGAGCCGGGCGATCCGGTCCGGGTCGGCGAAGAAGTCCATTTCGGCGATCTTCCCGTTGCGGACGAGAATCGAGACGACCGTGAACACCACGTCACCCCGGGTCACAACCGCGCCCACGGCGCCGTTGACCAGCGCGGGATACATGACGAGGTCGACGTGCGACCACATGGCCGCCCGCCGTGCCACCTCCAGCGCGCCGCGCACCTGCGCCGATATGGCGGGGCGCGCCGCGCCACCGTCCGAGTGCAGTACGACATCGGGGTCAAGCGTGGCGACCAGCGCGTCGAAGTCGCCGTCGCGGGCCGCGGCCAGGAACGCGTCGACGACCTCCCGCTGGGCGCTCACGTCGGCGTCCGGCGTGGTGGGCTGGGCACGAACGCGGCGCCGCGCCCGGCTGGCCAGCTGGCGTGCCGTCTGAGGCGAGCGGTCAATGAGCGGCGCGATCTGCTCGAACGGCACGGCGAACATGTCGTGCAGCACAAAGGCGAGCCGCTCCGGTGGGGTCAATGTGTCGAGTACCACGAGCAGGGCTAGGCCGACCGAGTCCGCGAGCAGCGCCTCGTGCTCGGGATCGACGCCGTCCGCGCGGTCGATGACCGGATCGGGCAGGCGCGGGCTCAGCGGCTCCTCCCGCCGTACCGCACGCGAGCGCAGCATGTTCAGCGAGACCCGCGCGACCACGGTGGACAGCCACCCGGACAGGTTCTCGATCTCCCCGGGTTCGGAGCCGCTGAGCCGCAGCCAGGCTTCCTGTACGGCGTCGTCGGCCTCGCTCACCGAGCCCAGCATCCGGTAGGCGATCGCCCGCAGGCGGCGCCGGTGCTCCTCGAACCGCTGGGCAAGCCAGTCCTGCTCGCTCATCCGGTCACATCCTCCCGCAGCAACGGCCATCCGGTCAGGCTCGCCAGGGCCGCCATCGGTAAAGACCCGCCAGCGCCGGCCGATGTGACAGGACCGCGCAACGGCGCGGCGTGTCGCCGATCACGCTGGCGCGCACGGGTCACATCTCCGGCTCCCGAGGTGTCTCCCCAGGGACCGCCCATCAATGCGATTGAGAGGAACACACGATGCGAGTCTTCGTTGCCGGGGCCAGCGGCGCGCTGGGAAGCCATCTCGTACCGCAGTTGATCGACGCCGGGCACGAGGTGATCGGCACCCACAACTCGCCGGAAAGCGCGCAACTGGTGGAGGTGCTCGGCGCCGAACCGGTCCGGCTCGACCTGCTGGACGAGCGGGCCGTGCACACGGCCGTGCTGGGCAGCAGGCCGGATGCGATCGTGCATGAGGCCACAGCGCTCGGAGGAGTCAAGTTCGGCCGGAACCTGGACAAGGCCACCGCGGCCACGCTCCGGTTGCGTGCCGAGGGAACGGACGCGCTGCTGGCCGCCGCCGCGGAGGCGGGCGTCCGCCGGTTCGTGGCGCAAAGCTTCGCGCCCTTCCTGTATGCACGGCAGGGCGGACCGGTGAAGACCGAGGCCGATCCCGTCGATCAGGCTCCGCTACGTGGCACCAGCAAGGCGTTCGCCGCGATCACCCACCTGGAGAAGGTGACCACCGACTTCGGCGGCATCGTGCTGCGCTACGGCGGGTTCTACGGCGCCGCCAACGACGCCCTGATCGAGCCGGTCAGGAAGCGCCGGCTCCCGATCGTCGGCAACGGCGGCGGCATCTTCTCATGGCTGCACCTCGACGACGGCGCCGCGGCCACCGTGCTCGCCCTCGAGCACCCCGGGCCGGCGATCTACAACATCGTCGACGACGATCCTGCCCCGGTACGCGAGTGGCTCCCGGTGCTCGCCGAGGCGCTGGGCGCCAAGCCACCCCGCCACGTACCGGCCTGGCTGGCCCGCCTGATCGCTGGCTCGGCAGCCGTGGAAGTGGCCACCCAGGCGCGCGGCTCGTCGAACGCCAAGGCCAAGCGCGAACTCGGCTGGACCCTCCGATACCCCAGCTGGCGCACTGGCTTCCCGGCGACCTACTCGGCGATCGCGGTCGCGGACGGGCAGGCGGCCGGCCAGGGCGCCGGCGCAACCTACGCGCGCGACTGAGCCCATGTAGCGCGCAGAATTGTTCCATCGACACACCCTGGCCCGGAGCGCGCCGGCCGATCCCCGATGGCGGGGGCCCGGTGCCCACCACGGCCGAACTCGACGAGGGGTGAAGGACGATGGGAACCCTGGCCGGCGTGGCGTATTGGCCCGCGGACACCAGCGAACCTGTGCTGGACCTGACCACCGGAGATCTGCTGCGCGAGGCCGCCGCCGACGCCGGGACGCAGACCGCCCTCATCGAGGCCGCGCCGCCGGGCGCGCCGTCGCTGACCGGCGCGGAGCGCACCGACCGCCGGTGGACCTACGGGCAGCTGCTGGCCGAGGCCGGGCAGTGCGCGCACTGGCTGCTGACCCAGTTCTCCCCGGGTGAGCGGATCACCATCTGGGCACCCAACATCCCGGAGTGGGTCATTCTGCAGTATGGCGCGGCGCTGGCCGGGCTGACCGTGGTGACGGCCAACCCAGCGCTGCGCGCGGCGGAACTGCGTTATGTGCTCGAGCAGTCCCGGTCATCGGGGTTGTTCCACACCGCCGCGTTTCGCGGCAGCGACATGACCGCGATCGCGCGCGAGGCGGTGCAGGGGCTGCCGGAGCTACGGGTCGTTTCTTGCTTTACGGACTGGCGGGCGACCGTGGGTGCGCACCGTGGCGGTGGCCCGCTGCCCGCGGTGGAGCCCGGCGACGCCGCCCAGATCCAGTACACCTCGGGGACCACCGGGTTCCCCAAGGGCGCGCTGCTGCACCACCGCGGCCTGCTCACCAACGCCAGGCTCATGATCGGGCGGACACAACTCCCCCACCGGGGCACCATGGTGACGGCGATGCCGCTGTTTCACACCGCTGGCTGCGCCATGGGCGTGCTCGGGTGTGCCCACCAGCGGGCGTGTTACGTCCTGTGCCAGCTGTTCGACCCGGGGCTGGTGCTCACCGCGGCCCAGGACCACCGGGCGGACCTGCTCCCCGGGGTCCCCACGATGCTCATCGCGATGCTGGCCCATCCCGGGTTCGATCAGTTCGACCTGTCCCGCCTGTCGGGGGTGCTTTCCGGCGGCAGCCCCGTCCCGCCCGAGCTCGCCCACCGGGTCGAGCAGCGCTTCGGCGTCCGGTTCACCACCGTGTACGGCCAGACGGAGCTATCGCCGGTCGTGACGCAGACCAGCCCGGACGACTCGGCCGAGGACAAGGCCACCACCGCCGGGCGCCCGCTGCCGCAGGTGGAGGTCGCCATCCGCGACCCGGCCACCGGGAAAACGATGCCGACCAGCCAGCCCGGGGAGATCTGCGCCCGTGGCTACCAGGCCATGCTCGGCTACTTCGACATGCCCGAGCGCACCGCGGAGACCATCGATCCGGACGGCTGGGTCCACACCGGCGACCTGGGCATGCTCGATGACCGCGGCTACCTGCAGGTCACCGGGCGGATCAAAGACATGATCATCCGCGGCGGGGAGAACATCTACGCCACCGAGATCGAGCAGGTGCTGTTCGGCCACCCCGGCATCCGCGACGTCGCCGTGCTTGGCCTGCCCGACCCCACCTGGGGCGAGATCGTCGCCGCGGTGCTCACGCCCGCCGGCCCTGGCCAGCTTCCCGCCGTCACCGAACTCCACGATCTCTGCCGTGCCAGCCTGGCGCCGCACAAGACGCCCGCCCGCTGGTTCGGTGCCACCGAGCTACCGCTCACCGGCTCCGGAAAGATCCAGAAGTTCCGTCTCCGGGAGCAGATCGACGGCGGCGAGCTCAGCGAACTGCTGCCCCGGTAGGCGCGCCCGCGGCGCGGCGCGGATGGTCAGCTGGCCGGCGTGGTGGAAGAGGCCTGGGCCTTGGAACTGCCCGATGAGGTCTGTATCTGGGTGATCAAGTCGTGCAGCGGTTTGGTCCCGGCGCCCACGACCAGCCTGGTCACCAGCAGGTCCAGCACCCGGTTCGGATCCTTGCCCGGGCCGGGGCCGACGAAGCGGTGGTCTTTGCCGGTTCTCCTTAGTGGAAGGTCTGGGCCGGGTGGCACTGTGCCGTTCGGTTCGTAACCTTGACGGTGTGACTGTCGCGACGGCGTTGTTCCGGTTCGATGATTCCTACGCGCGCCAGCTTCCGGACCTGTCGGTGCCGTGCGCGGCGGCGCCGGTGGACGCCCCGGAGTTGCTGGTGCTCAACGAGGCACTGGCGGTGGAGCTTGGCGCCGACCCGGCGGCGCTGCGGGAGCGGCCGGGTGTGCTGCTGCTGGTGGGACAGGCTCCCGGTGTCACGACGGCCGCCCAGGCCTACGCCGGTCACCAGTTCGGCATGTACGTGCCCCGGCTGGGGGACGGCCGGGCGCTGCTGCTCGGCGAGGTGACCGACATCCATGGCCGCCGCCGTGATCTGCACCTGAAGGGATCGGGGCGCACCCCGTTCGCGCGGGGCGGCGACGGCAAGGCCGTGGTGGGCCCGATGCTGCGCGAGTACCTGATCGGCGAGGCCATGCACGGCCTGGGGATCCCGACCACGCGGGCGCTGGCGGTGGCCGCCACCGGTGAGCGGGTCATGCGCGAGCGGGCGCTGCCGGGTGCGGTGCTGACCCGGGTCGCCGCGAGCCACCTGCGGGTGGGCACGTTCCAGTACGCCATCACCACCGGTGGCCGGGACCGGGTTCGCGCGCTGGCCGACTACGCCATCGGCCGTCACTACCCGCAGGCCAGCGAGGCCCCGAACCGCTACCTCGAGCTGCTGCGGCGGGTGGCCGCGGCGCAGGCGGCGCTGGTGGCCCGGTGGATGCTGACCGGGTTCGTGCACGGGGTCATGAACACCGACAACACCACGATCTCCGGCGAGACGATCGACTACGGCCCGTGCGCGTTCATGGACGCCTACGACCCGGCC